>Ga0310121_10000056_pt1 | contig 104149 bp, 98 predicted proteins | sample CB27_Tmax_986_MG_FD_203504 | JGI IMG/M metagenome (GOLD analysis project Ga0310121, IMG submission 203504) | Marine microbial communities from Western Arctic Ocean, Canada - CB27_Tmax_986 | ecosystem: Environmental > Aquatic > Marine > Oceanic | place: Canada: Western Arctic Ocean | collected... | reverse complement strand
CGGGCTATCTACGGGATTCTATCGCTTCGCAAGTCCCGTTTGACGGCAACGGGATCACGATGGGCCCCAGACGGCGTCCGCTGTGCGGTCCAAGGCATCGCGTGTCGAATCCTCGACGATGTGAGTGTAGATCTCCATCGTCGTGCTGATCGAGGCGTGGCCCAGGATCTCCATTGCGACCCGGGGCGTTACCCCTTGGGCCGCCATGAGCGACGCCGCCCCATGTCGCAGGTCGTGATACCCCAGGCGCCTCAGTCCGGCCGCCGTCAGGAGCTTGCCGAAGCGACGCGTGACGCTGAAACCCGAGAGTGGGGCCCCGGCTTCAGTCGCAAAGACGAGGTTCCCCCACTGGGCACCCTCCCAGAGTGTTCCCGATGCGAGCCGCTTTTGGAGCTGGCGCGTCCGATGCTCGCGGAGCGCCACGGCAACGGGGGTGGGCAGCGGGATGGTGCGCCGGCTTCGGGCGGTTTTGGGAGCGAAGAACCGAAACCTCCCCGGCGCTTCGAGGACACGCGCAATCCCGCCGTCTCTCAGGCGGCGCGGCCCATCGACAGGAGTTGCGCGTTCCGCGAGCGGTGGCGGCAGGCCTGGCTCCGGGGATCGCCCCCCTGGCGCCAGGCGCTGTTCGGCGCCACGCAGGTCGTTCGCCCCGGTCGCAATAGATCTGGAGCGCCGCCGCCGGGCGATCCTCGAACGGCACGACCCGTTGCTTGCACCCCTTGCCGTGCCGGATGTGGATCCGCCGCTCCTCCCAGGCCACATCGGCGAGGGTCAGGCGGTCGAGCTCCGTGTCCATGGAGTGCCCTGCCTGTCCACCGGTGTGGCTGTTAGATTGGCTGTCAGTTGCGGCAGGAACGAGTCCGAACCAACTGTGGTTGATCATCAACCCAGAACGAGGCGACCAGGTCCCAGTCCTGAGTGTCGTAGTCGTAGGAAGAGCGGCTGATGATGTCGAGGACGGCGTGGGGGTCGGCAGGGTCCATCATCGGGGGTCTCACCGCTGCAGACCCGGTGGTTCGACCCAGCGGTCCTGCGCCTTCAGGGTGGCGACCAACCGATCCCGGTCGAGCGGCTCAGCCACATCGCCGTCAATTCCGATCATCGGTTCACTGACGGCCACGTTGAGGATAGCCTCGTCCACTGACTGCACGACCGCCTCGAAGACCGGGTCGAGCGCCGCGTCGGGAATCGCCTGCACGTCCCAGTAGCCCTGGTCCGTCCGCAGCGTGTCCGCATGGGCCGTGCTGAGCGCGAGGAAGATGTCCCCGGAGCCGTGCCCGGAATACGAGCCGCTGCGCCCCACGCCCAGAGACACGCGGCTGGGCTAAGCGAACCGCCCGGCGGTCGATCTGGCTTCGAAGGTGGCCTCCGTCGCGCCGCCGTCGATCAACAAAACGCTGTTCGTCAACTCGGCTGTAGCGACGGCCCTTCGTGTCGGAGAGGTAGATCCCCTCTCCCTCTTCGATCACGACCAGGGCGTCGTCTTTTTAAGGTCGTCGACCTGCGCGGTCTGCAGCCAAAGATGCTTCAGTCCGCGGTCGATGTAGTCCTGAATCAGCGCCGTGTCGTCTGCGGTGGTCGTCATTGAAGGCTCCTCATGCGCGCGTGCTAGCGCCGCGATGATGACCCGCCGACCCCGCCCCCTGCCCGCCACCGTCTCGCTCCCGCCACGCGCCTGGGGATTGGCGTGCCGGCCGAACGCGGCCCATCCGGTTTGAGCGCTCGAGACCAGATCCTGCAGAAGGCGTTGGGCTCGAGTGGCTTGGGACGGCCGGCAGCGGCCAACCAGGGCGGTGATCGAGGCGATCGTCTAGGGTTGGCGTCGCTGTGGCGCCCGCGCGTTCGGCGCCGGACGGCGGGACACCACCACGGATACCGAGCACTCCCCAGGCGCGCTCATCGATGACACGCCCATCGCAGGCGTACCCTACCGGTACGTGGCCGTGGGATTGGTCTGTCTGGGCACTCTGCTCTCCACGCTCGATACCGGCATCGTCACCATCGCGCTGCCCACCCTGGCGCGGGTGTTCGACGCACCCATCGAGGATGTGATCTGGGTCTCGCTGATCTTCGTGCTCACGAGCACGGGGTTGGGCCTGATCATGGGGCGGCTGGGCGACCTCTACGGGCGCAAGCACCTCTACGTCCTGGGCTTCCTCCTGTTCACCGTTGCCACGGCCGTCTCGTCGCTCGCGGGCTCCCTGCCGGAGCTGTTGGCTGGACGCGTGGTGCAGGCCGTCGGCGCTTCGATCGTGCTGTCGAACGGCACCGCGATCGTCATCGCCACGTTCCCGCCGACCGAGCGCGGGCGCGGCGTGGGATTCACGCTGGCGGCCGTGGGCTTGGGCGTGGCGGTGGGGCCGATCCTGGGGGGCGTCCTGGTCGACGTCTTGGATTGGCGCGCGCTGTTCTGGACACGGATCCCGTTGGGCGCGGTGGGCGCGCTCCTGTCCTGGCGGTTGATGCGCGACATCGCGGCGGAGCGCCGCCCCACCGGTCTCGATGTCCCGGGCTCGCTCCTGCTCTTCGGTCTGCTCACGACCGCGGTCCTGGCGGTGAACCGTGGGGACGCCTGGGGCTGGGGTGACATCAAGATCGCCGGACTGTTCGTCAGCTCGGCCGCCTTGCTGGTCGCCTTCGTGGCGGTGGAACAGCGCTCGCCGAGCCCGGTGGTGGACCTCAGCCTGTTCCGCGTGCAGCGCTACGCGGCGGGGATCGGAGCGACCGTCCTGCATTTTTTCGGCGCCTCTGCCGTGGTCATTCTGATGCCGTTCTATCTGATCGCAGGGCGGGGCTTCGACACCCTGGAGGCCGGCGCCATCTTCGCTGCGCAGCCGTTTGCCATGCTGCTCGTATCGCCACTCAGTGGCTGGCTCGCGGATCGCGTCGCGGCGCGGCGACTCAGCTCGCTGGGGTTGGTGGTGGTGGTGTTTGCGCTGCTGTTCCTGGCCACCATCGATGGCGAGACTAGCGTGGCCGGCCTGGTGCTGCGGCTCTTCGTCTTCGGCACCGGCTTGGCGATCTTCATCACGCCCAACATGGCGTCCGTCATGGGCGCGGTGGAGTCGGAGCGACTCGGGACGGCGTCCGCATCCTTGGACGTGGGGCGGACGATCGGGAACGCGGTGGGCTTTGCCGTGGCCACGGCGCTGTTCGCCTCGCAAGCCGGCTCCGCGCTGGGGTCGGACCTCGGGCCGACCGAGGGCGTCGTCGACGGCATTCGACTGGCGTTGTTCGTCGGTGCGGCATCCGTCACCGTGGCGATCGTGCCCTCCGTGCTCCGAGGGCGGTAGCGGCGAGCCCACCATGGGTTCGTCGTGTTGCACCATCTTCGAACGGTCATGGTGGGAAGAAATCCGCGGACGCGACCCACTCACTCGCGGCTCGATGAAGTAGAACGCGGCACTCAGTCAAGGCACCGCCCGCAGGCTGGCCTATGCGGCGCGAGCTCCCCGCGTAACATTCGTGGCGGAGCGGCGAGGCGATAGGCTGTCGGCTGGGGAATGCACGATGGACCGAGACAGCATCCGCCTCGAGATGGACGGCGCCGTGGCTGTCGTCACGATGGCGAAACCGCCACACAATCTGTTGAACGGCGCCTTCATCGACGCGCTCATCGCGGCCTTCGAGGGCGCTCGCGAGGCGGGTGGCCGGGCCGTCTTGCTACGCAGCGAACTGAAGCACTTCTCGGCCGGCGCCGATGTCGGCGGCTTCGGCGAGGGCGGAGCCCGCGCAACGCCCGCCGTCGAGGTGCTAGATCGGCTTGAGAAAGTCCCGCTCCCCACCGTCGCGGCGGTGCATGGACTGGCCCTGGGCGGGGGTTTCGAGATCGCGGGCATGTGATTTCATCGTCGCTGCTTCGTCCGCCCGCCTCGGCCTCGTCGAGACGACCCTGGGGCTAATGCCGCTGCTGGGTGGCGTGCAGCGCGTGGTGGAACGCGCCGGTACCGCCCGGGGCAAAGAGATCGCGATGTTCGGGCGACGGCACGATCCGGAGCTGCTCGAGCGATGGGGCATCGTCAACCTCGTCGTGGCCGAGGAGGAGCTCGAGAACGCATCCAGCTCGTTCGCCAAGCAGTTGGCGACCGGGCCGACGGTCGCGCACGGGCAGATCAAACGTCTGGCCGCCGTGGCCGCCCACGAGGGCGTGCGCGCGGCCGACCTGGAGCAGGACGAGGCCGCCGCGGTAGTCTGGGCGAGCGAAGACATCCAGACGGGCCTGACGGCGTTCGCCGAGAGCGGCCCTGGCACCGCGATTTTCGAAGGCCGATGAGCGCACCACTAGAGGGCTTGCGCGTGGTTGACTTCACGCGGGTACTGGCCGGCCCGCATTGCACGAAGATCCTGCGCGACCTCGGCGCCGCGGTGACCAAGATTGAGCCGCCCGCCTCCGACGGTGGCCGCAGTGGCCAGCCGCACGTCGGCCCCATGTCGCTCTATTTCGCGCAGCAAAACTCCGGGAAGCGCGCGCTGAGCTTGGATCTCAACTTCCCCGAAGCGCAGACGATCGTGATGAAGCTGTGTGCGCGCGCCGACGTGGTCGTGGAGAACTTCCGCCCGGGCACGCTCGACCGCTTCGGGCTGGGCTATAACGCGATCGCCGCGGGCAATCCCAGCGTGATCATGGTTTCCATCAGCGGCTACGGGCAGACTGGCCCCTGGCGGAACCGCCCCGCCTTCGCCCCGACGGTCCAGGCCGAATCGGGCTTCACGGAGATCATCGCGCGCCACTACGGCGACAACCTCGACCACATGGAGAACGATGCGTACAACCACGCGGACGTCTACACCGGACTCGAAGGAGCGATCGCGACGCTTGCCGCGCTCGCCCACCGCAACCGCACCGGCGAAGGGCAACACGTCGATGTTGCAATGGCAGCCACGATGCTCGCCATCAACGACCGCGTGAGTTACGAGCTCTCGGGGATCGACGTGGAAGGGGAGCCACTCGCGCTCAGCGCCCCAGAGTCGCCGATCTTCGAGCTGCCCGATGGCCGCCGCATCACCATCGCCGCGAGCCGGATCGCTTCCGGCGCGTTTGTGCGTTACTGCGCAATGATGCGCCGCAATGATCTCCTGCTCGATCCGCGCTTCATCACCGCTGCATTCCGGCGGAGGAACTGGACCGATCTGCATGCGGAAATCCGCGCCTGGGTTTTGACCTTCCGCTCGATCGCAGAGCTCGAGGCCCAGGTCAGCGAAGCCGGGCTGGCCGTCGGCACGATCCGGACCGTCCGCGAAATCGCAGCGTCGGAGTGGGCGGCGGAGCGGGGCGCGATTCGTGAGGTCGACGATCGATCCGGGGGGCGGGCACGCGTGCCTGCCCCGCCCTGGCGCTTCGGCAAATCCCGCCTGCCCGACGCTGGGCTGCCGCCGTTCCAGGGCGAGCACAATGCGGAGATCCTCGCCGATCTGGGGATCGACGAGGGCGAGATCCACGCGCTTGTCGAGAGCGGCGTCCTGATCCGCCGGGTTCCGCGCTGAGGTCTGCATCGCTTCGTGCGCGCGCTTCCGCACGCACCGGTGAGGCCGTAGCCTGCGGGGCGATTGGGGGGCGTCATGACTGAGATCCGTTGCACTGTCCAGAGGGGGCCGTCCCGAGCGAGTTGCGTGATTGGCTAGTGGCCGAGCTGTCACAGGTGGTGAGCGAGGACCTCGGGGGATCAGCGGACGACGTGACCGTGATGTTTGCCGAGATTCCGCGCGGCTTCGGCTCCCGCGGCGGTGAGCCGTCGACTACCTCACTCGTCGCGACCTCGGTGCCGGAAGGCTTCGGGCAGCCGGCGCGGGAGGCCCTGCTGCGGGCGCTCAACGATTGCTGGTGCGCGGTCACAGGGTGCCGCGCGGATGAACTCGTCGTGAGCACGGGCGACGCGGTATCCTGAGCCGAAGTTCGGAGGTCGTCTCACGCCGGTCTATCGTTGCCGCGTCCCCGCCGGATCGCTCGCCTTGGATCAACGGCAAGCCATCGCACGCCGTTTCACGGACATTCACTGCGACTCGACGGGTGCCCCCCGCAACTTCGTGCACGTCTTCTTCGAGGACCGCGACGATGGCGGCTACTACCTGGCGGGGAGCAACCGTGCCGGGCGGCCCGCCGAGGTGCGTGAGGTGCTGCTGCACCAGCTGTGTGGGGCGCTGGCCGAAGCGGCGGGGGTTGCTCGTGCGTCGGTGGGTGGCCACATCAGCGAATCGCCCGCATCCTGGGCGATGGAGGCCGGCGAGATTCTGCCGGAGCCTGGCGACGAGGGCCCGGCATGGTTCGCGGGGCACGCCGCCGCGCCGGGCTAGCGCGACTCCGCCTCCCGCCATCCCACAGTGCGCGTGCTCGCCGCGGCGGAATGAAGACGCAGCCGACTGGTTTCATCACTTAAGACGGCGCTCAATCGAAGTTGCGCGCCCAGGCGTCTGGGTCCCGGAGCCGCACGTTGTGCTCGAGCTCCGACAGAGGAAGCTGCACACCGGAGGGAGCACCCCCCGTCTGGCACTTGCACACCCCGCGCGTCTTCGTCGACGACCCCGAAGGCCTGGCCGCGTTTCCGCGCACGGCCTTTGACGCTCCAGGGGAATTTCATGCCGATCGGCCCACAGAACTGCAGATCGATGATTCGATCCTCATGCTCAGCGGCACCGAGGCGCGCGGGGCGATGGCTCTCGGCCTGTGGGCTCGGCCGCTGCCGCCGGGCTCGGGCACTCCAGGGTCGCGGTCGACTACGTCGACGCCGTCTCCGGCACTTCCATCTTGACGCCCATCTGCATCGCCGCTTCGAGGAGCCCGGCGACCACGAAATAATCCACCAGCATCTCGTCCCGGAACGTGAAGATGCTCGTGACAGTGAACTCCAGCGTCTGGCCGGTGGCGGGGACGCCGATGAAGGGGTTCGCGTGGGTCGCCTTCATCCGCCAGATTCCCACGGCCTGATCGTCCGAGGCAATCACGTGTTGCACGTCGACCTCCACGTCGGGGAAGGTCTCGCGGAAGCCGCTGACGTGCGCGAGCAAGGCTGCCTGCCCGCGATTGTCCGGCTGGGAGTGATCAATGAAGTCGTCGGCCGTGAATTCGTCGATCGCAGAGAAATTGCCCTTGGCCACGGCCTCTTCGAGGTAGGTGCGCATGACCTGTGCGGAACGTTCTTGGCTCATCTGATCTCTCCTGGACTCGACGCACTTGATACTTCCGCGAAGCTACCAGATCTGACCGGACCATCTCCAAGCTGGCTAGCCCCCAGCGTCTGTTCTTGCGGATCGTTCGGCTGGGGCCGCCGAACTCGTCGCCGTCTCCTGTTGTGATCGAACGATTGCCGCGGCGCAACGCTGGGTTGGATCCCGGCTTCGGCAATGCGGGCAGGAGGAGAGCGATCGGGCTCGACTGGTGGGACTTGCGCGCTCGTCCGCCCCCGCCCGAGGCGGGTCGCTGGTAGCCTACCGGGCGAACAGGAAGGCCCCCATGCCCGCCACGATCGAATTGACCACCGACGAGCTACTGGCCACGACCCGTGCCGTGCGCAAGCGGCTGGACTTCGACCGCCCCGTTGACATGGAGCTAGTCGCAGAATGTCTGCAGCTCGGGCTGCAGGCGCCGACCGGCTCGAACGCACAAGGCTGGCACTTCATGGTCGTGACGGACGACGACAAGAAGCAAGCGATCGGCGAGCTGTACCGGGACGTGTTTTTCAACACGTATGCGCCGTCGCCGGGCTCGGTCCACTCGCTCGCGAAGGAAGCGCCCGCGGCCGAGCAGAAAATCGCGATCGCGGTGCGAGACTCCGCCGACCACCTGGCGCACAACATGGACCGCGTACCCGTGATGGTGATCCCCTGTGTCATGGGCCGGCTGAACCTCGTCCCGCCGGAATCGGCAACGCTCGCCTGGACGGGGTCGCTCGGATCGATCTTCCCCGCCGTCTGGAGCTTCATGCTCGCCGCGCGCTCGCGGGGCTTGGGCACCTGTTGGACCTCGCTCCATCTCCCCAAGGAGCAGGAGGTCGCCGAGATCCTGGGCATCCCCTACGACGAGGTGACCCAGACCGCGCTCATCAGCGTGGGCCACACGATCGGCGACGAGTTCAAAGCAACGACGCGGCGGCCCCTAGCGAACTCCCTGCACGTCGATCAGTGGTAGGACGGCTCCGTCTCACGATGCCTCATCCTGTGGTCGCGCAACCACTACACTCCGAGCCCAGCAGAGCTGAACTTTATCGAAAAGGGAGCCATCGACAATGCGTGCAGCAGTATTTCATGAGGTTGGCCAGCCACTCACTGTCGAAGAGATCGAGGTCGACGCTCCCGGGCCGCGGGAGGTCCTGGTCGACACCGCCGCCTCTGGGGTCTGTCATAGCGACCTCCACTTCGTCGAAGGGCTCTACGACATCTCGATGATGGGAGGCACGCCGGCCATCCTGGGCCACGAGGGCGCCGGCATCGTCGCCGCCGTGGGCGATGCGGTCACCGAGTTCGTCCCCGGCGACCATGTCATCTCCTGCCCTTCCGTCTTCTGTGGCAACTGTGACTTCTGCCTGGTCGGGCAGACGCACCTCTGCCAGAGCCCCTCGACACGCCGATCATCGTCCGATCCGCCCAAATACACGTTGGACGGCGCACCGGTGACGCAGTTCGCGGGTCTCTCCACGTACGCGGAGCAGATGCTGGTGCACGAGAACGCGCTCGTGAAGATTCGCGACGATATGCCGCTCGACAAAGCCGCCCTGATCGGCTGTGGTGTGACGACCGGTGTAGGCGCAGCACTCAATACAGCCAAGGTAGAACCGGGGTCGACCGTCGCGGTGTTCGGGGCCGGGGGCATCGGGCTCTCGGCGATCCAAGGCGCGCGCATCGCCGGCGCGCGCATGATCATCGCGGTCGACACGGTCGAGTCAAAGTTGGGTACGGCGCGTGAATTTGGCGCGACCCACTCGGTGGACGCCTCCTCATCCGATCCGGTCGAGGCGATCCGGGAGCTCACCGGGGGCGGCGCCGACTACACGTTCGAAGCCATCGGGCTCAAGATCGCCGCGGAGCAATGTTTCGAGTCCATCCGCCGGGGGGGCCTGGCGACGATCATCGGCATGATTCCCCAGGGCCAGAAGATCGAGCTCGACGGCCCGAGCTTCCTGCAAGAGAAAAAAATCCAGGGCAGCAGCATGGGCTCGAACCGCTTCCGCATCGACATGCCGCGCTACATCGACTTCTACCAGCAAGGGCGGCTCCTCCTCGACGAGATGGTGACGCGCACCGGGACGCTGGAGGACCTCAACGAGGCCTTCCGCGCCATGAAGGCCGGCGAGGTCGCTCGGACCGTCCTGACGATGGACTAACGTCGGGTCGGCGGACACACCGGCGTAAACCCCGCGCGGTTCGTCGCACGGCGGCCCGACCCCGATGTGGTCATCGTGCGCAGCGACTGTTGCGCGAACAGGAAGATGGCGCGCCTCTCGAACGAGCCAGCCCGGGTAGTACCATGCGGCGGTCATGCAAACTCCGCTTTCGCTTGATGCCTCGGCGTTACCCAGCCGTCCCCGGCTCGCTGCGTTCTCGCTCTGGGACAACCTCACGCGACCGGCGATCGTGGAACCCACGGATGTCCCCTGGCATGGCGAAGCCCTGACACCCGACTGGCTCACGGCCGTCGTGGGTAAGGGTGTCGATGGGGCGCGGGTCCTCGACATCGCCGTGGTGGGGGGTAACGATGGATCGAGTGCGCGCCGCATGCTCGCGCTTGAGTGGAACGAGGCTGGCCAGGCCGCGGACCTCCCGGCGCGCGTTTTCACGAAATCCACGCCGACCTTGCCGATGCGGCTCTCCGCAGGAAAATCTGCCCCGTCGGAGGGCCGCTTTCTGACCGATCTCCGCCCCCTGCTCGCGATCGAAGCCCCACACTGCCTCTACACAATGCGTGATTCTCGCAGCGGCCGGTCGTTTCACCTGATGGAAGATCTCACCGCGACATGCGGGGCAGTGTTCTGCCACGCGACTTCGCCGATCGACCGCAGCCAGGCCGAGCAGATCGTGGATACGCTGGCCACCCTGCACGGCACCTTCCTGCACCCGTCGAATCATCTCGACCTCACCTGGTTGCGCACGCATGAGGACTTCTTCCACGCCGCGGCGCGGAACGGGGTCGAAGCGGGACACGATCAGGCGATGGTCCGCGCCGCCGACGTCATCCCGTCCTCGGTCCGTGCACAGAAGGCGCGCATCTGGCCTGCGGCTGTCGCCGGACTCGCCCTGCACGCCGCACACCGGCGGACGGTCATCCATTCCGACGTGCACCTGGGCAACTGGTACATCACCGACCAAGGGCGGCTGGGCCTGACCGACTGGGCCCGGGTCTGCCGGGGCCATTGGGCGAGAGACCTCGCGTACGCCTTGATGAGCACGCTCGACGTGCCGGACCGGCGAGCGTGGGAGCGCCCGTTGATCGAGCGGTACTGCGCCCGGCTCAGTGAGCGGGCGGGACAGGCGATCGGCTTCGCGACCGCCTGGGACGGCTACCGCCAGCAGGCATGCGCCGCGCTGCTGATGTGGACGCCGACGTTGTGCCCGCCACCGACGCTACCAGACATGCAACCGGTGGCGACCTCGATGCGGATGATCGAGCGCATCACCGCCGCGATGGATGACCTCGACGTCTTGACGCCGTCCTGATGGACAGCGCCCACGACCCTGGAGCGTTGCTGCCATGAGCGATCTGCCTGAAACCTACCAGTGGCTCGGCGAAGCACTGCTTGAAGAGATCGTCGTGCGCGCGGGCCTCGACCAGGCCCAGGCGCCGTCGCAGGATTCCGTGCCAGTTACGCTGCATTTCGTTGTGACCGCCGACGCCGAGGATGGTTGTCTCGTGATTCGCGGAGACCGCATCGGCCAAGCGCCGCTCGAGCTGCGACTCGATCTCGCCTGAGCACCGATGGCGCGTGCTGTTGCGCGGCTCGATGTGGATCACGCCAAGGTGAAGCCCTCGTACCCCGCGCCGGCAATCTCGGCGCAGCGTTCCCGGTACTGTGGAAATCCGCCCGTGTACGCCATGTAGACGCGCTTCTTCCCGGGAACGTTGGCGCCTACGTACCAGGAATTGCACGACGGGTCGGTCCGGATCGAACCCTCTACGAGCGAGTTCGAGTGTTCCACCCAGGCCTCCTGCGCCTCCGGCGTCGGCTCGATCGTCTGCAGGCCGCGTTCGCGCAGATAGTCCAGGCAGTCCGCAATCCACTCTACGTGGTGCTCAATCCCCATGACCATGTTGGCGAGCACCGAGGGGCTGAGGGGCCCGGTCACCGTGAACAGATTGGGAAAGCCGGCCACCTGCAACCCGAGGTATGTCCGCGCACCTTCACGCTCCCAGAACTCGCGCAGTGACGCGCCGCCAGCGCCCCGGATATCGATGCGGTTGAGAGCGCCGGTCATTGCGTCGAACCCGGTCGCGTACACGATCACATCGAGTTCGACCTCCCCCTCCTCCGTCCGAATGCCCGCAGGGGTGACTTCCAGGCTCGGGTTGTTGCGGAGGTCGACGAGGCTGACGTTGTCCCGATTGAACGTCTCGAAGTAGTCCGTATCGATGATCTGACGCTTGCAGCCCATCGGGTAGTGCGGGATCAGGGCCTCGGCGACATCCGCATCGCGCACTGCGCGTCGGATCAGCTCGGCGTACAGCTCCGTGGCCGCGTAGTTGGCCTCCATGTCGATCATCACGTCACCCCAGGCCAACGGGGCGGACCAGCCCAGCTCGTCGAGCAGCGCGGCCCGCTGCTCCGGCGGCGTCTCAAGGATCTTGCGCGTGGGCGGATCGCCCGCCAAGAGCGCGCCCCCGAAGTGCACCACGCCGTTCATCGACTCTCGCTGCGCTGCGCGCAGCTCCGGATAGTTCGCCTTGAGCTCCTCCAGCTCACCTGACCGCAGCGGACGGTTGTTCGCCGGCAACGTGTACGCCGCCGAGCGCTGGAACACCGTGAGGTGCCCAGCCTCTGCCGCGATCACGGGGATGGATTGCACGCCGGAAGAGCCCGTGCCCATGATGCCAACACGCTTGCCGGCGAAGTCGAACCCCTCACGCGGAAAATTGTTCGTGTAGAGCGTGGTTCCGCTGAAGCGGTCGATCCCCGGGATGTCGGGTGTGAGCGGTGCCGACAGACAGCCAGTCGCGGCGATGACGAAGTGCGCCGCGTATTGGTCCCTGCGATCCGTCTCGACGGTCCACACGCTGCGCGCCTCGTCCCAGGTCATCGCAGTGACCCGAGTCTCGAGCTCGATATCCGGCCGTAAGTCCAGTCGGTCCGCCACGAAGTTGAGGTAGCGCTCGATCTCGGCCTGCGCCGGCATCACCTCGGTCCAGTCCCACTCCTGCTCGATCCGAGGGTCAAAAGAGTAGGAATACTCAATGCTTTCCACGTCGCAACGTGCACCTGGATAGCGGTTCCAGTACCACGTGCCCCCGACGCCGTCCCCCGCCTCGATCACGTGGCCCCGGTAGCCCAGCTCACGAAGCTTGTGCAGCGCGTACAGCCCGCCGAAGCCAGCACCGATGACGATGGCGTCGTAGTCCACCGCCGTCTCGCGCGACGGATCCTGTCGTTCCATCGTTGTCATGCTGTGCCTCCCGAAGCGCTGATCCCAGACCAAATGCCCGGCCAGGCTACTACAGCCATCCCAGCCATCGACAGGATCAGCCGACGTCGTCGGACGTTCGGGTCGTCGCAGTCGCGATGTGCCATCGCCGCTGTCGTGCGCGTCGGGGTGGGGCAGCGCGGTCATGCGGCGGACCAGGAGGGGCTGACGGTGGGGTACCCACCGTCTCACGACGTGAGGATCGTGCGCATATCTCTTCAGAGCGAGCGGCTACACCGATCTGCACACGACCCGCACGATTGTCTGCCCCAGGAATGTGAAAGACGCGTGGCTTTCACTGTGGCTTTCAATCGGGCCATCGCGCCGACTCCTCACGTAACGGTTTTCAAGACCGAAACGAATGAGCACCACTGTGTTGGGGCCGCCCGCGGTGACTTCTTGCAATGGGTCTACGAGTCGAAGTGCCGTTAACGACGTCGTGATTAGCGGCTCCAGTGCCGTGTGCGCCCGGTGACTGGGGCGTCGTGTGCTCGGCCGCAAGTCGGTCGGTTCCCCCTCAGGCCCCGTGATCGACGGCGAGGCCGTCTCTGCGGAGCCTCCCGCGTCGATCGCATCCCCGTGGCGTCGCCCATCCACCATTCCGTCCCTCGATCCCCCTCGGTTTCCCACCGGTCTGGAACGCACTCCCTACGCGAGGGGGCGCGTCCTGGGGGCAAGTCCCAGCTCCGACCGCGGTCGCTCGAGCGGAAGATCCCGGCCGGCGACACGCCGAGCAGAAGCTGATCCGGCTCGCTCGCGGGACCGGGCACGATCGTCCAGATCCGATCCAGACTGGCGGCCAGCTCATGGCGAGGGCTCCACTCCTCCTTCGCGTTGTCCCAGGTCAGATCCTGGCGCGAGGCGAACTCGTACGGGCTGGCCGCGAACGTCTCGCCCTCGAAGCGCGCCGCCTCGGATTCGACCCAGCCCTCGCCGTCGTCGTCGGAATAGAAGAGATGCGGGCCCCACTGCATGTGGGCCGTCGAGACCCAAATCCGGCCGTCGCGCAGGTCGCGCCGGGCGAAGTCCACCTGCTGCCCCAGAAATTGTGGCGCGCCCAGTTCCCATTGGGAGCGATCCGCATTGCTGCGACCGATCAGCAGTCCCTTGCGCGTGCAAATCAGGAGTTCGTAGGCCAAGACGGGGCTAGACCACGCGCCCGACAGCAGCGTCGACAAGCTCAGCGCACAGTTGATCGCCAGGACGACGTCAGTCTCGCCGCGGGGGCGCCCCGAACGACATCGGCTCCAGAACCGACATGTCGATGTCGAGCAGGACCGGTCCCTCCGCCGCCACCGCCCGACTGAAGGCGGCTTCGAATTCCGCCACGCCGGTGACGCGCTCCGCGCTGATGCCCATGCCCTGTGAGACCTGGACGAAGTCGGGTGTGTGCAGATCGACGCCAACCTCGCGGCCCTCGAACGTGCGCGACTGGATCATGCGCAGCACGCCGTAGCCCTCGTCGTTGAAGAGGCAGATGATCAGAGGCAGCTCATACTGGGCGGCCGTCGCCAGCTCGCTCAGGTTGAGCATGAATCCGCCGTCGCCTTGGATCAGCGCGGTCTTCTTGCCGGATCCGATCGCCGCTCCGATCGCCAGCGGCAGTCCCGGCCCGATCGCCGCCGACGTCGATCCGATCGACGTGCGGGGCTCCAGAATCGGGAACAGCCGGTTGCCCCAGGTGTAGGCGGGCACCGTCGCGTCGCGCACGATGTTCGCGTCCGACGGCAGCGCCGCGCGCATCGCATCCATGATCGATTCGTAGTCAGGGCCGATTTGTGCGCGCATCTCCGCGCGTGCCTCGTCGCGCGCGGCTTGAGCGCGCTCCGTGTAGGCCGCCTCGTTGCCATCGCCTGACACCTGGCGCAGCAGCCCGGCCAGTCCCAAGCGCGCGTCGGCAACGACGGCCACGTCCGCCTTATAGTTGCGATTGATCACGGCCGGATCGACGTCGAGGTGGACCAGCGTGCCATTGATCGGCAACGCCCAGTTCTGCGTCGCGCCGCCCTGGAATCGGGTGCCGACGGCCAAGACCACGTCCGCCTCGCTCAGCACCGCGGCGCACGCGGGCAGCCCCGTCGTGGGGCCCATCGCCAGTGTGTGATCCTCCGGGATCGACCCGCGCCCATTCGTCGATGTGAAGACGGGCGCGTTCAGTCGCTCCGCCAACTGGGTCAGCTCCGCGAACGCGTTCGCGTTGATCACGCCGCCACCGGCCCAAATCGCCAGCCGTTTCGCGCCGGAGACCGCGTCGACGGCCTGCGAGAGCGCGTCGTCGGTGGGCGCGGCGCGGTCCCAGCCTTCTTGATGCGGAATATCGATCTCGGCCGTCGCGAATTGGAAGTCGATCGGGATCTCGACCGCGCCCGGCTGGGGCCGCCCGGTGCTGACGTCGCGCGCGACGCGAAACAGGGTTTCGCCCACCTCCTCGGGTCGGCGCACGCTGGCAGCCGATCCCGTCACCTGCTTCAGCATCGTGAGTTGGTTCTCGGCTTCGTGCAGGACGCCTTTGCCCTTGCCGTAATGCAGCGACTCCACCTGGCCGGTGATCATCAGCACCTTCGACGAGGCAAAGCCCGCCTCGAACAGCCCCGTCATCGCGTTCGTGGTGCCAGGGCCGGTACTCGTAATCGCGACGCCCAGCTTGCCGGTCGCGCGGGCGTATCCGTCCGCCGCGTGCACCGCCCCTTGTTCGTGCCGCACGCTGATCGGCGTAATGCCACCGAGGCGCAGGATCGCGTCGTAGATCGGGATGTTGTGCACGCTGGGGATGCCGAAGACCGTATCGACATCCAACGCCCGCAGCGTCTCATAGACCGCGTCGCCACCCGTCATCGATTTCGGCATCGCTCGCCTCCTGTCGCTGCAAGTTAGCCGACGCCACTCCTGCCCACAGCATGGCTCGATCAGCGCGCGGCCAGTAGCCTCCCCACGCAGCATTAGGAGCCAGCGATGCCTTCAGAACTCGATCGCGCGGACGTCATCTTCAGCGGCGGCGTTGTCCACACCATCGACGCCGACAACAACATCGCCGAGGCGGTAGCGATCCACGATGGCCGCATCCTGGCAGTCGGCTCCGATGCAACCGTGCTGGCGAGTGCCGGTCCCGAGACGCGGCGCGTCGACCTCAACGGCCGCTCGCTGACACCAGGTTTCGTCGACGCGCACTGCCACACCGTCGGCGTTGGATCGTCCGCCAACGAGATCGACTGCAAGGCGCCCGGCATGGACAGCATCGGCGCGATCGTCGAGGCGATCCGCGAGCGGGCCGCGGCGCTGCCGCCGGGCACCTGGATTCGTGGGCGCGGCTATGACCAGTCCAAGCTGGCGGAGCAACGCCACCCCAACCGCCACGACTTCGATGCCGCCACCACCGATCACCCCGTCATCTTCACCCGCACCTGCGGCCACATCCGCGTCTGGAACACCAACGCGATGGAGCTGTCGGGCCTGGACCACTCGGCTCCCGACCCGGTCGGCGGCCGCTTCGACCGCGACGGCGACGGCCTGCTGGGTGTCAGCTATGAGCGTGCCAACGCCGAGGTATCCGCCGTCGCGGCCCTCACGAGAGAGGAAGTTCGCGACGCGCTGCTCGCCGCCGACAAGGCCTACCTGGCCAGTGGCGGCACCAGCATGCACGACGCGGGAGGACTCGCCGGGGACCCGATCGAGATCGCGACGGAGCTCGTCGCCGCCGGGCAGTTGCATGCTCGCTATTACGGGTTCTTTACCGTCAACGCGTCCGACCACCCCCACGTCGGTGTGCTCGCCACCGGCCTGCGCTCCGGCTTCGGCAACGACCGCCTCCGGATCGGTGCCTTCAAGGTGATCACCGACGGTTCCAGCTCTGGTCCCACCGCCGCCACACGCGAGCCCTATACGAGCGACGAGAACGACTCCGGGATCGCCTATTGGGAGCAGGACGACCTGGACGATCTACTCGGTAGGGCACATCGCGCGGGCTGGCAGTGCACGGTGCACGCCGTGGGCGATCGCGGCATCGAGCAGACGCTCGACGCGATGGCCCGCGCACAGCTTGAGTACCCGCGCGAGAACCTGCGCCACCGCATCGAACACTGCGGCATCACGCCGCCCGACCTGCAGGCACGCGTGATCGCTCAAGGCATTGTGCCGGCGATGCAGCCCGCCTTCTTCTGGGAGTTCGGCGACGGCTACATCCGCAACTACGGACGCCATCGCGCCGACGTGATGTTCCCAGCCAAATCCCTGATCGAGGCGGGGGTCCGCGTCGCTGGCTCCTCCGACGCGCCGGTGACGGATTACCGCCCCCTCTTCGGTGTCGAGCAGGCTCAAACGCGCGCCACGATGTCGGGCGATGTCTGCGGCCCCGATGAAGCGGTCGACCTCGACACCGCGCTGCGCATGCACACGATCAACGGCGCCTACGCCTCATTCGAGGAGGACAGCAAGGGCAGCCTGGAGCCGGGCAAGCTGGCCGACCTCGTCGTCCACAGCGCCGACCTGCGGCAGGTGTCGCCCACGGATCTGCGCGACCTGCCGATCGCCATGACCTGGGTCGAAGGCGAACTGGTCTACGAGGCCAGCTAGCGGAAGCGGCGTCGCAGCGGTCCGCCCAGGTCGTGCAGCTGGTTGAACTCGGCGTGGACTGAGGCGTCCAGTGAGCGCCCGATCAGCGCCGCGTGATCCAGTCCGTAGCGATGGGCGCGGAAGATCCAGCTGATGTCGGCCTCGCCGCGTCTCGCGACGAAGGGGCTGATCCACTCCCAGACGACCTCGCCGCGCGAGGTGACCTCGAAGACGCGACCAACCGTGCCTTCGCAGATCAGCGTGTTGCCGTTCGACTGCCGCTCCGCGCCGGAGATGTGGCCGCTGAAGAACTGCTCGCGTGGCTGGGCCGCGTACTCCCAGACGATGGAGCTGTTCGACGGATCGACTTCGACGATGCGTGAATAGCTCATCTCGGCCGGGCGATGCATCCCGTTGTCGAAGATCTGGACGTTGCCGTTCGGCAGCGCCGAGGCATGATGCTGGTGCACGACGTCGGGGTAGCCGTATTTCCAGAGCAGCTCCCGCTTGTCCCGATCGATGATCCCCACCCGGCTGTTCTGACGGCAGGAGAAGAGCAGGTGACCGTCGCGCGTTAGGTCCAGGCTGTTGGTGTGGGTCCACTCCCACTTGCGCTCGAGCGGGCAGATCGGGTCGAGGCGCGGGTCCAGTAGTTCCCAAAGATGAAGCCGGGCGACCTCATTTCCGGCCGGGTCGATCTCCAGGAAATCGTCGCTGATCATCGGCGGGTATTTCTCCCGCGGCCGGCGCAAGCCGCCTCGCACGGGCTTGGCTGCCGCCTCTGGCATCTCAACCCAGACCGGCACGATCGTGTTGCCGTTGGCCAGCCGCACGAAGTCATGATGAATGCCGGGGCTTTCGTAGCGCCAGACCTCGTTGCCATCCCAGTGGAGCTCCAGCAAGTGGGTCCCGCCGCCGCCCATGATCCGATAGCGATCGGGCACCGGCGGCGGCACCTCGCCTAACTCGTGCCGCGGCGGCACGATCGATGCGTCGGTGCCTAGCGCCAGCAGGTTCCCGTTGTCGAGCAGGCGTGCGTTGAACGGCTTGATCTCCTCGAACACCCAGCGATGGACGACGCGCCCGGCCATGTCCAGCAACAGCGTGTTGTCGCTGCCCACCGGCGTGACCAGGGTGTAGCCCTTGCAGGTGCGTTTCTCGTCGTGGTGCGTCAGCCCGATGCCCTGTTTGATCGACCAGCCCATAGCGAAAGCTCCTCACGCGAGGCGAGAGAGTAGCGCAGAGCGGTCAAAGCTGGTTCAGCCTGGCAGGACTAGTCCTCGTCGGACTTTCCTTCGAGCGCGTTAAGCCGGTCGAAGATCGGGTAGTCGATCGTCATGTGGCTGCGAATAGTAGCCGCAACGATCCCAACCGCTAGGACGACCCCGCCAACGATGGTGATCACGTCCTCGCTCGCCGCCGCCCCGGCGGCCAGAAGGATCACGCTGATCACTTTGACGAGATCGTTGACGAGAAGCTCGCCATGTCCGCTCTCGTCACGCTTCAACTTCGCGAGTGCGCGCAGAACCGTGATCTCCCCCATCGCTGCAACCGGTTCGTGGCCCGACTCTAGTCCAGCCGCGCGCAGAGCGACGCGGCATAAGCGTCCAGCCGTGCCGCGATCGCCGCATGATCGAGTTCGGTTCGGCCGACGTCGTGCCACTGGGTCGGGTCGAAGGGAAAGTCCCCCAGTGCCTCCACCGCCGCGTGGCAGTCCCAGTGCGGCTCGTACACCACCGCCCCCGGCTCGCCGAGATATGCGCTGAGGAAGCGGTCTGCCCCGTCCACCCCGAACAGGATCGCGCAGTTGACGCGGCAGTGCCCCAGGTCGACCCCGGGCGGCCCATAGGACGCGTCTACCCAATCGACGAGCCCGCTGATTCGGTAACGCTGCCAGAGCAAGTTGCCGGGATGAAAGTCGCGATGGATGAAGGTACGCTCGGTCGCCGGTTCCGGGCCCTGGGCTTCCTCGATCACGCGCTTCCAACTGGCCGGGTCACGCGACCAACGATGCAGGTCGCAGCGTCGTCAGGTCCGCGTATGTGAAGTAGGGCCTGCTGCGCTGGAAGCCAGGATCCGTCCCCACGCGATGGATCACCGGCAGTAAGCCCGCCATCGCGCTGAAATACTCGTCCGGCTCGCGCTCCGCGACGCGGATCTGGCCGGGCAGCCTCTCGCTGAGAACGGCGGGCGCGTCGCAGCGGATTCCCCCGCGTCGACGGCGATCAGCCGGGGTGTCGGCAGCGACGTTAGTGCCAGGCGTCGCAGCAGCACTGCTTCGCGCGACGCCGGGTCTGGCTCGCGCTCATACCAGTCACGGCGCACGTACCGGCGCAGGACGAGGCGATGGAGCCTGCCATCGGGGTCGCGCAGGTTCACTGCATGGGTCGCGCTGGATGTCCCGCCGCGCAGTCGCCGCAGCGAACTGATCCGGGTGCCCGGGGGGGGCGTGCTGCAATACCCAGCCGAGCGCCTCAGCGAGGGGGGGGCCGCGTAGGGCCCGTCGCGACGTCATGAAGGCGGGTCGACCACGAGGTCGCTGTATCGCTGGGCTGGGCCGCGGAGCGGCTGGGCTCGTTCCCGCGATTCCGCCTGGCCGCGGTTCCACCCTTATGGAGAGTGATTCTCGCTTTGGCCGACAGGGGACGGCGCCGGTCCTTCACGGTCGGTTTCGCGCCCATGCGCGGAGGACCGAGACTCCGTTGCCGGATCGGCGCCGCCCAAATCGTCCGCATCGCAAATATATCGCCTCTGAACGAGAATCGCATCAACCGTCTGGCTGAGTCTTCTGGCTTGGTCACTTGGCCTAGCCGATCGGGACCACGAATGCGGCCTGGCGACTTCGGACCTAGTCGGCAATGATCAACGGGACGGCGGGGACTCGGACGGCCTATCGAAGCGGGATGGAAACTCGTGCCGAAGCATTCACGACGGCGTTTCTTACGGCGATCTGTCCACGGGGCGATCGGAATCGGTGGGCTCGTTCTTGTTGGCTGCGGCGATTCAAGCGAAGAGCCAGCGGCGGTCGGTACGCAGACCGGAGAGCAAGCTAGGCCCTCCGTGGTCGGGGCACCCGATGTCGCTGACGAGCCAGCACAACCGCAGGAGAGCGCGCCTGCGAACCAGGCGACGGATGAGGCTCCGGCCCGATCAGGCCCAGGCTCCCAGCGCCGTGGAACCAGCGGATGACGAGCCTGGTTGGCGCCTCATGGATCCCGGGGCGGCTGCCCCGCCGGCGCGCGCCAATGCGATCCTCGCCTTCGATCCGATCTCTCGCCGCCTACTGTTGCACGGCGGTCGTGACGGCGGCGGTCTGTCCGACCTCTGGTCGTACGACGTCGATGCAGGGAGTTGGCGCGAACTGCCGTCGGTGGGCGAGCCCCCGGCAGCGCGCTGGGGGCATGCTGGCGTGATCGATCCCGCATCCGGCAATCTCGTGATTTTCCCGGGCCAGGGGGCAGGCAGATTCTTCGACGACGTTTGGACTTACGAGACGGCTCGAGGCTCGTGGCGCAGCCGCACCGACGAAGGGGCCGGCAGCGTTCCCTCCGCTCGCTACGGCCTGGGCTACGCACTGACACCCGACCGCCAGCTCATGATCAGCCACGGGCTCACCAGTGCGGGCCGCTTCGACGACACCTGGTCACTCAATCTCGACCTCGATGCGTCGCCTTGGCGCGATGACACCCCGTCCGGGATCCGGCCCAGTGCACGCTGCTTGCACGGGTGTGTGATCGACGATGCCAGCGCTCAACTCATCCTCTTCGGCGGACAGAACAACTCGATTCCATACCTGGGCGATACCTGGATCCTGAGCGATGGAGAATGGCGCGAGGTCAGCAGTCCGGGGCCCAGTGCCCGACGCTTCCCCACGCTTGTCGCGGAGGGCGGGCAAGTGTGGCTGTTCGGAGGCCGCACTGCGCAGGGCGCGTCCGGTGAGCTCTGGGTACTCGATCTGGCGACACAGACATGGCGGCAGGTCGACTTCCCCGCCGGGCCCTCCGCGCGCCACTCGCACGCGGCCGCGCTCGATCCAGCTGGGTGCGCCATCTACGTCGCGGCCGGGCGCGACAGCAACGCTTAGAATGACCTCTGGCGGCTACAGTTCTAAGCCCGCGTCAGGCAGGGCGGAACTTCACCAAGGTGTAGTCGTCCGAGACATCGTCGTACGTCGCTTCGACCAACATGTCGACTTCGAGCCCATCGGGAATCTCACAGTCAACGATGTTCGTGACCATGCGCGGTCCCTCGTCGAGTTGAACGAGCGCATAGGCGTACGGCACGTCGTCGGCGAACTGAGGCAGGAGCGGTTGGCGCACCACGGTGAAGCTGTAGAGCCGCCCGCGCCCGCTGGCCGGGGCCCACTCCCACTCCGTCTGCAGGCAGTCGGGACAGATCTCGCGCGGGTACCAGAAATACTGGTTGCAGCGCAGGCAGCGTGGGAGAACCAGTTCGTGGCGCTTGGCCGCATCCCAGAAGGGTTGGGTCAGATCGGGAATTTCGGGTCGGGGCAGTGGCTTGTCGTATTCCGCCATGAGAGCGGGCCTCCTCGTTGTTCTTCTGGCTAGAGAGCGGCGCTCGAACCGAGCACCAGCGTCGTCATGACGCTCGCGGTGCCGCCTCAACCATTCACCAGACAGAGGTCGTGTTTTTCGACTTGGCGCTGATCTCCTCGGCCCATCACCTGCCGGACCCCCTCCACCACATGCCGGAAGCCGCCCGCCAGGCCCGGTTGCCCGGCCCCGATCTGCCCGCCGTCCGTATTGATCGGGAACTCGCCCTTGTAGGTCGTATCCGTCGACTCGTAGAAGCCGCCGATCTCCCCCTTGGGACAGATCCCCGCATCCTCCAGCGTCATCATGACCAGAATCGTGTAGCAGTCGTAGAACTCCGCGAACTGGATGTCCCGCGGGCTGTACTGCGCCATTTGCAGCGCAGCCGGCGCGCTCAGGACGACCGGCGTCACCGTCACGTCGTCCTCTTGCCAGATCACGTCGTGCCGGGTCGCCGGACCGGAGGCGCCGAGCACATAGACGGGCGGATTCGGCAGCGCTTTCGCGCGCTCGGCCGTCGTCACGATCACGGCCGCCGCGCCCGAGCAGGGCATCACGCTCTCCAGCAAGTGCAGTGGGTCGTTGGTGTAACGCGAGTTGAGCACGTCATCCATCGTCACGGGCTGCTGATACCAGACCGCGTTGGGGTTGGCGGCAGCGTTGAACCGCTCGTCGACGGCGCACTTGGCGAACTGCTCCTGTGTCGTGCCGTAGCGATACATGTAGCGCTGCTTGATCAGTCCGTAACCGCCGTTGGCTGCGATGACCGGCCCGTAGGGCAGTTCCCATTCGGACGCTCGCGTCGGCGGACCTGGACTCCGAGCGGTGTTTTCGCCACGGAGGCGCGAACTGCCGCGCGGGCGCGACTCGCCGAAGACGCAGAGCACGTACTTGGCCATGCCCGCCGCCACCACCGCCGACGCCGTCGCGACCGACGTCGCGCCGCTGGCGCCATGCGCCGTGACCGACGTCGTCCAGTGCGGTTGGATCCGCATGTACTCGGCGACGGTGATTGAGTTGATCCCCTCGGGCGCGATCAGGCCGTCGATGTCTTCCTTGCGCAGGCCAGCGTCGCGTATCGCGCCATGCGACGCCTCCGCCATCAGGCCCAGGGCCGACCTGCCCGCATAGTCCTTCTGAGTCGGTAGCTCGTGGAAGCCAACGACGGCGGCTTCACCGCGGATGCTCATGGCATGCTCCTACCCTGATTCGACCGTCCGGATCGTGTTGGCGCGCAGGCTAGCGGGTCAGGCTGAGGCCTTCCAGACGCGGCGCGCGGGATACGTGCCAGGCTGGCCCACGTTCTCCCAGCGCGACCAGAGACAGACGTCGATCAGTAGCTCGAAGGGCGGATCATTGTCGCGTGGGGTGAAGATTGGGTCGTGGTGCGCGGCGGCCTTGCGCGCCGCGTCGTCGATCCGAACGACGCTCCCGGTGAGGTAGAACTCCTCGTCGTCGTCGCCGGGCAGCGCGTGCAGTGCGAAGCGCCCGTCCCGATCAAAGTCGCGGCGTTTGTGTGATTCGTCGGTCACCGAGATCAGCAAGGAGTCGGCGGAGAAGATCGGGGTTACCGGGTGCACCCGCGGCGCGCCGGTCTGGCTCATGGTTCCGAGATAGGCGATGCCGCGCCGGAACAAGCGCGCGCCGATTGCGGTCAGTTCCGGCTCCACGCCGGCGAACCCCGCCCAGTCGACCATGTCGCGCTCCTGACCGAGGCTTCCCGGCTCTCCGCTCCCCCGCCGTCCGGGGCGCGGGTATACGGCGCAGTCCGCCCCGACTGTCGATGCCCGGCCCGGTCTTACACTGCCGGGAGGCGACGGGGCCGGCCCGTTGCCGGGTTCGTCCGGGAGGTCCGCAGCCGTGGCTGAGCAAGCTCAGGACCCGCGCCCGCGCAAACCGCTCGAGCAGCTAGCGCCGACGGTTCCGGAGCGTCCGATTTCGGCCTCGCTGATCGTGCCGGCGGCGCTGATCGCCGGCGTCGTGTTGGTTGCCGTCCTGGCGACGCAAACGAATCTCGTCGGCGCGGACGATCGTGAGCAAGAGCTCGAGCTGGCGTTCGAACGGGGAGCCGAAGCCGCAGTGGACGTCGAGCGCCCCATCGACGAGGGCTCGGTCGTCGAGGCGGAGGCGGCCGGGTATCTGCGCGGGATCGCCGAAGGCACGCGCATCGCCCGACCGCGTGCCGCTGCGCCCAGCATGATCTTTCCGGTCGATCCACTCCTGGTCTTCGGCGTCCCGCTCGCCAATCTCGACCGCGCGTTCCTCGACACTTGCCCTGCCGAGGTTTCGCTCTGGCTGCTCGCGCTGCACGGCGTCACTCACTGTGGGGACGCTTCGAGCCCCTAACGACGCTGGCTACGGCACAGCGTTCAGCACATCCTGGCGCAGGTTCGCGATTTGCTCCCAGGTTGCGCCGGAGTCGACGCTCTTGAACAGCAGGTAGCTCTCGGTGGCGGCGTAGACGATGGTCGGGTCGGACGGCGCGAAGGCGATCTGTTGGAACGGGGCGGCCCGTGGGTGCCCCGGCGGACGCGGTGCCGTCGCCACGAGCGTGCTCGTTGCCAATCCATCGACCGAGCGATGCAGCCGCTCCTGAGTGCCGAAGAGGATCAGATCAGGGTCGGCGGGCGAGATCGCGACGGGCCCGTTGGCCTGGTTGATCGCGGTCTCGGTCCAACTCACGCCGCCATCGCGCGAGATCCAATGCGTGAAGCGACCCCCTTCCGCCGTCACGATCGTTTGGCCGTCCGTCGAAACGTCGAAGGGGACGAACCGTCCGGCGAACTCCCCGCCCGCGCGCGGCGCCCAACTGGCGCCGTCGTCATCGCTGACCAGGTAGCCAAGCCCGGCACCGCCGCCGCTCCCGTCCAGCCCAAACGTGTAGAAGGTGGGCGTCGCGCCGCCCCGCGCGAGGAAGATCAAGTACCCGTTCTCGACGGCTAACGGGTCCACCGCACTCTGCGTCCAGTGCAGCCCACCGTCTTGCGACCAGAAGAGGCCGCCCGGGAAAAACGTCGAGAGGCCGGTGAAGCTTGGCGTGCCACCCTCCGCCCCTAGCACGGCGACCTGGGGGTCAGTTGGATGGAAGGCGACCGCGGTGATACGCGACGTTGGCAGGCCGCAGACGATCTGCGTCCAGCTGTCGCCGCCGTCGGTGCTGCGGTAGATGCCGGCCACGGCGCTGGGGAAGTCGCCGACCGGCGGGCCGGGGGAATCGAGCGTCGCGGCCAGGATGAGGTTGGGGTCGGCAGGGGAGATGGCGATGTCCCAAACCTCGGGGTAGAGATCGCCCGCGTGTCGGAGCCCCTCACGGTGGCGGGTCCAGCTCTTGCCCCCGTCGGTGGTGCGCACGAAGCCGTTGCGCTCGGTGCCAAGAAAGACGATGTCGGGATTGGATGGATCGACTTCCAGCGAGCGGAAGACGGAGTCGTTGTCCGGGCCCTCGGGACCTCTGGGCCCCGAGACGATCTCATGGGCGGAGGGATCGGGGTTGGCGCAGCCGGCCGTCAGCACCGGCTCCAGCTCCCAGCCGACCTGGCGATCGACCAGCAGCCAGAGACCCTCGCTTCGCGAGAGCGTTCGGCTGCTGTTCAGGGCCGCAGGAGTGCTGGGGGCGTAGCGCTCGAAGTCCTGCGCGGTCGCGTCCCAGATGAAGGCTGCGGACAAGGCATCGCCGAGCGACGCCACGGCCTCCGCGATCGGTGTGCCACTGGTGCCAAGCCAGGCCACCAGATTGAACCCGATCGCGAGTTCCAGCGTGGCAGGTAAGACCGGAGCCGGAGCCAGATACGTTCTGCCGCCGTCACTGAAAACCCAGACTCCGGCCCCCGCGGTCACCGTGTCCAGGCTGTTGACCACGGCTGGCAAGGTGGTATCGAAGCTCGCGAACCCGTCGGTCGTATCGAAGGCGAAGATCCGACTGACGGGCGCCTGGACCATCTCGATCAGTTCGGGTGCCTCGATTGAGGCCACCCCGGTCCAACCGATGATGTTCCAGCCGTCGCTGATCGGGAAGTCTTCCGCGGCCGGCTGCGCCGTGGCGTCGTCCTGACTGACGACTACCCCTGCGACGATGCCTGACACTACCGCGAGCGCTGCGAGACCAGCTGACCAACCGCGCCAGTTCCACGCCATAGCGCCTCCGGCTTGAGGATAGTCCTCGCGTCATCCCCCTCTACGCGGCCGGTGAGTTCTCCACGCCTTGCGTATGCAGGCTGCGCGGACCGCTAGGCCAGAGGGGGTTGCGACCATGGACCATGCGGCTCTCTCAGGGATTCGGGCGTGAACGGCTGGCGATTCTGTCGTGGAGCGGAGCCAGGTATGCGGGTGACTCGCCCGAGAGCTGGGCCTCTCCATTCATGACGAGCGTTTCCAACATTGCCTGGAAGGCGGCTAGGCCACCTTCGTGAATCCCCACGACATAGCAGGCAAGCGGGAGGATCGCCTGGTAATCGGCGATGACCGTCATGTCCGCAGCCGAATCGAATCCCGGCCGCACCTCCGCCCCCGCCTCTGAGAACTGGATCGTAATCTCGAAGTCCGTTCCACGATTCCTGATGTGGGATGGTGCGTCCGTGTAACGCTCCGACAAGGCGAATGGCTTTGCGGGGTCCCCGGTGGGTGCCTCACGCACGCAGTCGGTGGCGATCTCCGCGAGCCGCTCTAGCCACCCAGCACTGCCAACCTCGAATTGAACCCATAGGTCTGTTCCCCCGCCGCTCTTCCGCCGGGTCGACCGGAGATGACTGAGCGGTGAGATGAGTGTGGTGGAGATAGGGGGACTCGAACCCCCGACCTCGTCGTTGCGAACGACGCGCTCTCCCAACTGAGCTATATCCCCAGGGGTCTCGACGCGACGTCGCGGGCCTCTGGGCGCCCCCGACGCTGCTCTTTTGGCACTGTACCCAGCCACCCGCGCCCGTTCAATCGAGGACTGATCTAGTCCGCGCTGTCCCGCTCCAAGCCGGGCGGCACATCGACCACGACGGTGCGATCCTCCATCCGGATCTCCAGCACCACCCCCGTGATCGCCGGCAGCAGCAGATCCGATCGCCCCTCGCGAGCGACGACGTAGACGTCGTTCGCGCCGGGTTGCAGCACTTCCCGCACCACGCCGACGGCGTTTCCTGCTTCGTCGACGACGGCGCAGCCCTCCAGCTCGTCGAGGTAGAACTCGCCCTCGGAGAGCTCGGCCTGATCGCCCTCCGGCACTTCCAGCAGCAAGCCGCGCAGCTGATCGGCCTCAATGCGGCTCCTCACGCCCTCGATCTGGATGTGAGCGGTTTCGGCTTCGTAGCGCGAGGCCAGAACTTCGCGTGGCTCTCCATCGAGATAGATGGTGGCGCCAACATCGAAGCGCTCGGGGAAGTCTGTCAGCGACTGCACTTTGAGCTCGCCGTGCAGCCCGCGCGGGCGCAGGATCAACCCCACCGCGCGGAAACCCGCACGGGCGCTGGGCGGTGTGCGGCGTCGTTTGACGGCGCGCAGTGGCATGACGAACTAGCGGATTTCGAGCGACGCTTGCTGGTCGCGGATCTGGCCCGAGACGTGGAGCAGTGTGCGCATCGCGCTGGCGAGCCGCCCCTCACGGCCGATCACACGGCCCATGTCGGACTCGTCAACCTCAAGCCGAATGATGGCGCGGTTGCCGCGCTCGCTCTCGTGCACGGAAACGGCGTCCGCGTCGTCGACGATCCAGTTGGCGATGTATTCGATCAAGTCGTGCACCGGCTACTCCCCCGCCTTGGCGCTGGCCGTCTCGCCCGCAGCGTCCGCCTCCGCTGCGGCCGCGGCGTTGGCGATCGCCTTCACCTTGGCGTCCGCGCGCTTGCTACGCGGCTTGGCCTGGTAGTCGGCGATCAGCCCCTCTTTGGCCAGCAGGCGATGCACCGTCTGGGTCGGCTGCGCCCCGTGCGAGAGCCAGTAGGCGATGCGCTCGTTGTTCAGCGTCACCGCGGCAGGGTCGACGACGGGGTCGTATTGCCCCAGAATCTCCAGGAATCGGCCATCGCGCGGCGCCGTGTGCTCCGTCACCACAATGCGGTACGACGGTCGCTTCTTCCGGCCCGTGCGGGCCAGACGCAGTTTCAACAATGTGTTTTCCTCTTCCTGTGATCCGCCGGAGCGGGCCCGTCGGTTTTCAGCGTACGTCGGAGATCAGCGGGAGCCAGCCAACAGGCCACCCATCTTGCCGCTGGAGACCGCCTTCATAATCTTCTTCGCTTCTTTGAACTGGTTCAAGAGCTGGTTGACGTCCTGGGGGCTGGTTCCACTGCCCGTAGAGATGCGTCGTTTACGGCTGCCCTTGATGACTTCAGGGTGACGGCGTTCGTGGGGCGTCATCGATGAAATGATCGCCTCCACCCGCGAGAAGAACCCTTCGTCCAGGTTGTCGACGTCGAGTTGTTGCTTGATGTTGCCCATGCCCGGGATCATGGAGAGCAGCTGGCTGATCGAGCCCATGTTCTCCACCCGTTTGTACTGCTCCAAGAAGTCGTCCAGCCCGAACGTGCCGTTTTGCATCCGCTTCTGCAGCGTCGCCGCGTCCTCCTCGCCGAACTCGGCCTGCGCGCGCTCGGCCAGCGTCGCCAGGTCGCCCTGACCCAGGATGCGGCCGGCCAGCCGGTCGGGATGGAACGCCTCGAACTCGTCTGCTCGCTCACCGGTGCCGAGGAACTTGATCGGTGCACCGGTCACGGCCCGAATGGAGAGCGCCGCGCCGCCGCGTGCATCGCCGTCGATCTTGGTCAGGACGACGCCGGAAATCTCGACCGCTTGGTGGAACGCGTCCGCCGCCGAGACGGCATCTTGCCCGGCCATCGAGTCCGCTACAAGCAAGATCTCGTGCGGTTCGAAGCGCGATTTGAGGTCGCGGATCTCTTGCATCATCTCGTCGTCGACGTGCAGCCGCCCGGCCGTGTCGATAATCACGACGACGGATCCCAGCCGCTTGGCTTCGGCGAGGCCGTGTTCGACGATCTCGCGTGGGTCGCCCTGTCCCTCGTCGAAAACGTTGAGGTCGAGTTGCGCGCCGAGCTGCTGGAGTTGTTCGATCGCGGCGGGGCGGTAGACGTCGGCCGCGATGAGCAGCGGTCGGTCGCCACCGCGCCGCATGTGGACGGCCAGCTTGGCCGCCGTGGTGGTCTTCCCGGCGCCCTGCAGCCCCACAAGCATGATGATCGTGGGGGGGTGCGAGGCGCGCTGGATGCGCGGCGCTTCGCCGCCGAGCAGCGCGACCAACTCCTCGTGGATGATGTTGATCACCTGCTGCGTCGGGTTGATGCTCTGCACCACGGCGTCGGTGAGCGCGCGCGCCTTGACGGCCTTGATGAAGTCGCGCGCGACCTTGTAGTTGACGTCGGCCTCAAGCAGCGCCAAGCGCACTTCGCGCAGCGCTTCGTCGAGGTCCGTTTCGGTCAGCGTGCCGCGGCGTCCCAGCTTGCCGAAGACGCCACCCAGCTTGTCGGTCAGCGATTCAAACATGGTGTCCAGTGTAGGCGTCGCCTACCGACGACGCCCGTCGCTGGTTTGCGCAAACCGGCCCTGGCTGGGGTGGGAATCTAGAGCGACGCGCCCAGCTTGACGGCCAGATCGCCGACCCGCACCGAGTACGCCCATTCGTTGTCGTACCACGCGACGACCTTCACCTGGGTCCCGTTCAGCACCATCGTGCTCAGCCCGTCGATCACGGCGCTGTAGGGCGAGCCGCGGTAGTCGCTTGAGACCAGCGGCTCCTCGTTGTAGTCCAGGATTCCGTAGAGCGGGTTCTCGCGATCGGTCGCCGCCTTCTCGAAGGCCCCATTGACCTCCTCGACCGACGTTGCACGCTCCGCGTCGATCACCAGATCGACCACGGAGACTGTCGTCGTCGGCACGCGGAAGGCCATGCCGTTCAGCTTGCCGTTGAGGTGGGGCAGAACTAGCCCCACGGCCCGCGCCGCGCCGGTGGAGGTGGGGATGATGTTCGCCCCGGCCGTTCGCGCTCGACGCAGATCGCTGTGCACCGTGTCCAGAATCGACTGGTCGTTGGTGTAGGCGTGGATCGTCGACATGATCCCGCTTTTGATTCCGACGGTGTCGTCCAACACCTTCGCCACCGGCGCCAGGCAATTCGTGGTGCAGGAGGCGTTGGAGATGACGTGGTGGACGGCTGGGTCGTAGGCCTCGTCGTTGACGCCGAGCACGATCGTGATGTCCTCGTCCGAGGCCGGCGCCGAGATGATCACCTTCTTCGGCCCATTCGCCAGATGGCCTTTGGCCTGCTCCGCCTTGGTGAAGATGCCTGTCGATTCGATCACGACTTCCACGCCGTAGTCGCCCCACGGGATCTTGGCCGGGTCGCGCTCGGAGAGCACTGTGATCTTGTGGCCGTCGATCACGAGCGCGCCGTCTTCGACGGAGACCTCGCCGGGATAGCGCCCGTAGTTGGTGTCGTACTTGAAGAGATGCGCGTTCGTGTCCGAATCGGTCAGATCGTTGAGCGCCACGACCTCCAGGTCGTCCTCGTGGAAGTCCAGGATGCTCTTGAGCACCTGGCGCCCGATGCGGCCGAATCCGTTGATCCCGATCTTGGTCGCCATGTTGTTCCCTCCGGGCTGCGAGCGTTGCAGACGCCCGCTTCACTGACAATCGCTTGTCCCCGGTGATCGCTGATCACCCGAATCGACTGCCCCGCACAATTGCCGGGATCCTAGAGCAGGATCTGCTTGGGCGCGCCACCTGGCTGACGACGAAACTGATGCAGGAGCAGGCGGGCCCGGCCCTCTTGTTCGACCCACTCCGCCCGGCAGCGATCGGGGGCCTCCAGCAACGATCCCGCCCGACGGTGGAGGGCGTGGTACTCCTCGCGGTCCTCCGCCTCGACCGCGAACAGGTCCCGTCCGATTGCGAAGCGCAATTGGCGATCCTGCACGGCGATCTGCCATCCGAACAAGAGCTGTGCCCAACCGAAGTGGAACGACTGGTCACCCCAGTGCACGGCGATCCGCTGCCGATTCGACTCGGGCGCGACGAGCATCGCTGAGGCGCCAAAATGCGGCCGCGCCAACTCGCTCGCCGCTCGATAGATCGCGCTCAACTCCGCGCTCTGTGCCACCTGCTGGCCCGCCATGTACTGTCCCATGCCGACGTCTGTGGCAGAGAACTCCCGTGACGGTTCGAACGCTTCGCGCAGCCAGGCTTCGTAGTCGGCCTGTTCGCTGCCGACGACGGCTTGCTCAGCCCCCAGCCACTCCAGCGACGCCCGCACCAGCGGCGGTGCCGCCACGTAGGACGCACGCGCCGTCAAGGAGATCAGATCCACCCCCGTCGTGTAGATCCGCGACCAGAGCAGTAGCGCCGAGGCATAGCGCTGGTTGCGGAACTTCGACGGGTACGAGTTTTCGACGATGCGCCGCTGCATCCGCAACGACGCCAGCAGCCAGTCCAGGTCCGGGCGCAGCGCGAACGAGGTTTCACGGAATGCGTCGCGCACGGACTGAGCGTCGTGCTCACCGGGGCGGGCGAGGACCGGCTCCTCGCGCGGGAACGAGATTGGCGCGACCCGTTGTGGGGGCGGCTCGGGATTCGTTTCGCTGGGGGGCTCGGGTTGGCTGGGGCTCATGGCTGACTCGCGCTTGAGTGGGCTACTCGCTAATGGCCGCGCGCAAGAATGCTTGCAGCCGCTCGATCTGTGCTTCGACGAAGTCTCGGTCCGGATGCCAAGCCCAGAACTCGCGTACGACCTCCAGCGTCGACCAGTAGCTGCGACCCTCCTCGCCCGCGAGCGCGACGCAGCGTGCGGCGATGTCGTCTGCCGTCCACTCCAACGGGCGCTTGCCGTCCAGATCGTTGGTGGTCATCGTCAACGACCGAATCCAGCGCTCGATCGTGTCGAACGGTGTGCGCCGGTCCTGCAGGTTGAGTCGCAGCGCCTGTACCTCGGGCAGATCGGCGGCGCGCGGCGGCGCGCGGTCGGGTGGAGGGACAGGCGTAGGTCCGTCGTACTCGGGTAGACCGTCGAGCGCAGCTTGTAGCCCCGCCGCGTCGAGCTTCCGCAGACGCAAGTAGAGCGGCTGGCCGCTTCCGTCTTCCCACCAGGCAGCGACCGGGTCGGCGGTGGCCATCATCCCCTGCCCTCTTCCCGTTCCATCGCATCGAGCACCGGATCGTCGGCCAGCCAGGACTGATAGTCGCTGTTCACTGCGAGTTCCGGCAGCGCGGACAGGATCCAGCGCGCGTGGACCATGTCGTGCCGGCTCCAGCTCTCCAGCCAGAGCCGCAGCGAGATCATGCCTGCCGCCCGGCGGGCGTCACCGCTGAAGTAGATCTCCGCGCTGAGGGAGTTGTCGGTTTGCTGCGCCAGCAGGCCCACGCTTCGCTCACGCCAGGCGGCCATCTCGTCCAGCAGCATTGCCAGGCTGCGACCTGCACGACGCGCCACCTGTGCTTCGTTCCAGGTCTCGCTGCCCGGCGACGCCAGAGCCGTTTCCGCCATGCGCCCGTCGCCGCGCAGCAGTCCGACGGCAAGCTCGTCAAACGAGGCGACGTGCGCCAAGTGATCCTGCACCGTCCAATGTCCTGCGGGGACCGCCCGCTCCAGCCGTTCCCCCTGGCAGGCCTGGCAGAGCGCCTCGAACATGGCGCGGTTTGCCTCGAGCTCGTCGATGACGACGTTGACTGTGCTCTGCGCGCCACGCATCTTGCTCATCGCAAGCGCGCGGACTGGGCGATTGCGTCGTGGCCCGGGTAGATCGCCGAGTCGCCCAGCTCCTCTTCGATGCGCAGTAGCCGGTTGTACTTTGCCACCCGTTCCGAGCGGGCGGGCGCTCCCGTCTTGATCAGCCCGCTGTTCGTCGCCACCGCCAGGTCTGCGATGGTCGTGTCTTCCGTCTCTCCCGAACGGTGGCTGATCACCGTTGTCCAGCCCGCCTCTTGTGCCATCTCGATCGTTTGCAGCGTCTCTGTCAGCGTGCCGATCTGGTTCAGCTTAATCAGAATGCTGTTGGCCGACCGCTCCGCGATCCCGCGCGTCAGCCGTTCGGGGTTTGTGACCAGCAGGTCATCGCCCACGATCTGCGCCTGATCGCCGATCCGCGCTGTCAGCTGCGCCCAACCCTCCCAATCGTCCTCCGCCATGCCGTCCTCGATCGAGATGATCGGGTAGCGGTCGACCCAGCCCGCCCACAACTCAGCCAGCTGCTCCGAACTTAGGCTGCGGCCTTCCTTCTCGAGCACGTATCGCCCATCTTCGAACAGCTCAGTCGAGGCCGGGTCGAGCGCCAGTCCGACATCCTTGCCCGGCTCGTAGCCCGCCTGCTGGATCGACTCCAGAATCACCTCGACGGCCGCCTCGTTGGACGCCAGCGACGGCGCGAAGCCGCCCTCGTCGCCAAGCCCCGTGGCCAGGCCGCGCGCGTGCAGCGTCGATTTCAGGGCCTGGTAGACCTCGGTCACCACGCGCAGGCCTTCGCGAAAGCTGGGAGCCCCCACGGGCATGACCATGAACTCTTGGAAGTCGGTCGAGTCATCAGCGTGTTTGCCGCCGTTGAGGATGTTCGCCATCGGCACCGGCAAGGTCCGTGCACCCGGGCCACCCAGATACGCGTAGAGCGGCTGCCCCGACGCCGCGGCGGCCGCGTGCGCCACTGCCAGCGACGCGCCCAGGATTGCGTTCGCCCCCAAGCGCTCCTTGTTGGGCGTCCCATCCAGCACGATCAACGCCTGATCGATCTCGGCTTGTTGCGAGGCGTCGCGCCCGAGCAGCGCGTCCCGGATTTCGCTGTTGACCGACTCCACCGCGCCCAGCACACCCTTGCCGCCATAGCGTGCGGGGTCGCCGTCGCGCCGCTCCACCGCCTCGTGCGCCCCGGTGCTGGCGCCCGACGGCACCATCGCTCGTCCGGTCACGCCGTTGGACAACGCGACCTCGGTCTCCAGCGTGGGCGTTGCGCGCGAATCGAGCACTTCGCGTGCGCTGACGTTGACGATCTCCATGCGCTCCGACCTCGGTTTCCGATTCAGCCACGTAGGAGAGGCTCGGGCCCAGCTACTTCCACTCCGGGCTTAAATCGAAAGGCCGCCCCATCCTAGGAGCGGCCCAGCGGTGGAACAACGAACGCGGCCTTCCGCGCCCGGCCTAGTTCGTCGCGCGTGGGTGGGCCTTGTCGTAGACGCGTCGCACGTGGTCGTTAGTCAACTGCGTGTAGACCTGCGTCGTCGAGATGTTGGCGTGCCCCAGCAACTCTTGCACGCTGCGCAGCGGCGCGCCGCCCCGCAGCATGTGCGTGGCGAACGAGTGCCGCAACGTGTGTGGCGTCACGTCGCTGGGGATGCGGGCTTGCTTCGCATAGTTCTTCAGGATCAGCCAGAAGCCTTGGCGCGTCAGTCGCTCGCCTCGCCGATTGATGAAGAGCGCGCGTTCGCGCTTGGAGCGGCACAGTTCGGGGCGCGCCTCTTGCAGGTAGATGCGCAGCGCGTGGACGGCCTGATCATGAATCGGGATCAGCCGCTCCTTGCCGGCCTTGCCAATACAGCGCACCGTCGCCTTGTTGTGATGCAGCTCGATGCTGTCCAGATCTAAGGCGACCAACTCACTGACGCGCATCCCGGTCGCATACAGCAATTCCAGCATCGCCTTGTCGCGCTTCGCTTCCGGCGTGGAGCGCTTACGCGGCTGCTCCAGCAGCTCGTCGACCTCCCGCACCGAGAGCGCCTTCGGCAACGACTTCCCCACGCGTGGGGAAGAGAGTGACTCCGTAGGGTCGGCCGGTACGATCCCTTCAGCCGTGAGATAGCTGAAGAAGCTCTTCACCGCGGCCACCTTGCGAGCGACCGTGGCGTCGGCGTATTCCTTCTCGCGGAGATGAGCCACGTAGCCCTGCAGCAGATTGGGATCGACGTCGCACCAATCCGGCAGGACGCCGTTCGCCGGCCGGTCTGCCACGAAGACCCGGAACTGCTCCAGGTCGTTGCGGTAGGCCGAAATAGTGTTTGTCGCCGAACCTTTCTCCACGGACATAAAAGTCAGGAAGTGTTTGACCTGCTTATCCACGAAGGGTGCCCTTACTCGATGCGGATGGGGTGGGTACGGGCGGCATCATAGGCAGCCCATTTTTGCCGTCACAAGTCAATGCCCACCGCCTTTCCACGTTGTCCACGCCTATTCGCCTGGATTTACCCGGCTGGTTTCAGGCGCTCCGCGCCTATGCGAGCGGTCTCCTCCCCGATCGCCCCGTCGCTACGCGCGATCGCGACCGATTGGCCCGGCTTCCCATGCCGTTCCCGCATCCGACGTAGGGAGCCCGTGTCGCAGCTCTCGACGAGCGCCGCAGCGACGCGCTTGACTCTACATAATCTATCGGGCAACGTCGAGCGCGCGGGTGATCGCGCCACTGGAGCGTCAGATCGCGTCTTTGACAAGCTCCGCCAGCGCTCGGGTCAGACCCGGCGTCGCGGCGATCTCGTCGACGCTTGCTTCCCGCAGCCCTTTGAGCGATCCGAACTTGCGCAGCAGCGTCTTTTTCTTCTTCGGCCCGATCCCGGCGACCGAGTCCAGCGGGCTGCTGAGCCCGCGCTTGCCGCGCAGGTTGCGGTGATACGTGATCGCGAAGCGGTGTGCCTCGTCGCGGATCCGTTGCACTAAATAGAGACCCTGCGATCGCCGATCGAGCCGGATCGGCTCGCGCGAGTCCACGACGAACAGCTCCTCCTCGCGCTTGGCCAGCCCGGCCAACGGCAGGTGATCGACGCCGAGGTTGCGCATCACATCGTGGGCCGCGGAGAGCTGGCCCTTGCCGCCGTCGAGGATGACGAGATCCGGCTCCGCCTCCCAGCCCTCGTTCGAACGCAGCGCCGCGCTCGCCGCTTCCGCTGCGTCCGCATCGGCCGCCAGGCCGCTTGCCACATCCCCGTCAGCGACGAGGATGCCCTCCGCGTCGACGATCGGATCGGCCGGGGGTCCTTCCGGCTCGTCCGCGAAGACAGGGACGCGCAACTCGCCCGGAATTGTCTTGCGCTCGGCGGCCGACGGCTCCTGCACTCGCTCAGACTGGCGTTCGCGCGCCATGCGCTTAAAGCGACGTTGCAGGACTTCCGCGATCGACGCGAAATCGTTCGCGCCTTCCACGTCGCGGATCTTGAAGCGCCGGTACTCCCGCGTCGCGGGCTGCCCGTCCAAGAACACGACCATGCTTGCGACGGAGTTCGTGCCCTGGGTGTTGGAGATGTCGTAGCACTCGATCCGTTGCGGCGGCGCAGGCAGGTTCATCGCTTCCTGCAGTTCGCTGAGCGCTTCGCTGGTCTTACCGGCGTCCGCCATCCACTTCACGCGCAACATCTGCAACGACTCGCGTGCGTTGTCGGTCGCCATTGTCACCAGCCGCCGCTTCTCGCCGCGCTCGGGCACCCGCAGTTCCACGTTGGAGCCGCGCTTCGACGTCAGCCAGCTCTCGACCAGCTCCGACTCCTCGATCGCGTGCGGGATCAAGACCAGCCGTGGCACCGACGATGAACTCTCGTAGAACTGCTTCAAGAACGAGCCCAGGACGGTTTCCGGTGTCTCTTCCTTTGTCCCCGCCAGCACGAAGTGGTCGCGTCCCGTCATCTTCTGGCCGCGCACAAAGAAGACCTGCACCACCGCCTCGTCGCCATCCCGCTCGATCCCGAACACATCGATGTCGGCATTCTCGACCTGCGCCGTCACCTGCGACTCCGTGACCCGCTCGACGGCCCCGATCTGGTCTCGGATCTGCGCCGCTCGTTCGAACTCCAGCTCGTCGGCCGCGGCCGCCATCTGTTGCTTGAGTTCTCGCACCACCACGTCGGTGCGGCCCTCCAGGAACAGGATCACCTGGTCGATCACCTCGCGGTATTCGGCCGGCGTGCAGTACGACGTGCACGGCGCGATGCAGCGGTTGATGTAGTAGTCCAGGCAGGGGCGCGGATCCGTGCCGGTGATTACCTTGGTGCAGGAGCGCCAGGGGAACAGCTTCTTGACCAGGTCCAGCGTCGTTCGCACCGACTTGGCGCTCGCGTAGGGACCGAAGTAGCGGGCGCGATCGCGTTCCACGCGACGTGTGATGTAGACCCGCGGCCATGGCTCCGTCACATCGATCTTGAGGAAGGGGTAGTGCTTGTCGTCCTTCAGCCGCACGTTGAAGAAGGGCTGGTGGCGCTTGCAGAGCGTCGCCTCCAGATGCAGCGCCTCTTGCTCGGTGTTGGTGACGATGTGTTCGAGCTCGTCGATCTTGCTCGCCAGAATGCGCGTCTTGCCCTCCAGCGATCGCGGCGAGCCGAAGTACGACCGCACCCGCGATCGCAAGTTGGCCGCCTTGCCCACGTAGATCACCTCACCCAGCGCGTTGCGGAAGAGGTAGACCCCGGGCTTTGCAGGCAGAGCCTTGACCTGCGCCTCGAGCTTGGCGCGGCCGTCGGTGCTAGGGCCTGGCTGGGACTGGGCATCGCTGTCGGACATGACCAATCCAGGATACGTCCGTCTGTCGATACCCTGCTGTATCGATCTGCACCGAACGACGGGCGTCGTCCGGCATGAGGAACCAGTGCTGGCGCCGCGACTTCAGCCATGTTCGATGAACTCGCCCACCCGGGTGCGATCTCCGAGCAAGATCGCCTCGACAACAGTTGCGCTCGCGTCGTTCATGGACGCCGTGCAGGCGCGGCGTGCTGAACACGAGCAGGTTCAGAGCGTCGTCATCCCGGACATGTTCGAAGCTCCACCGGAGGCCCTCGTCGACTCCCCACCGCCGCCGGTGACCGACGGCGTCCTCAGCGGCATGGGCGCCAGCAGAGGCTCGGAGGCCGGTGTCGCGCGCATTGTCGAGTTGGCACACGCGACCTCAGCAACAGACGTCAAGGCCGGCGAGATCCTGATCGCCCCCCTTCACCGACGCGGCCTGGACGCCGCTCTTCTTGCCGGCGGCGGCCGTCGTCGTCGAGACGGGCGGCGTGCTCTCGCATGCGGCCACCGTGGCGCGCGAATACGGCATTCCCGCCGTCGTCGCCGTGCCGGGCGCAACGCAGCTGATTCAGAGCGGTCAGACGGTCCGGGTCGATGGCAACGCGGGGACCGTCACCATCGAATCCTGATCCGTTCGGAGGATTTTGCGGGAAAATGGTGCGCTCGACAGGATTCGAACCTGTGACCTCTGCCTCCGCAGGGCAGCGCTCTATCCACTGAGCTACGAGCGCGAATCAACCGTCCGTGCGCTGTTTCTGACAGCGACCCGTGATGGGGGATGGTGCCGATGGAGGGACTCGAACCCCCACGGGCTAATGCCCACTACGCCCTGAACGTAGCGCGTCTGCCAGTTTCGCCACATCGGCCTGTGACTATCCCCCGGCTTCCTGGGGCTTCTGCCGCCCCCGAGCGGGCGGTTTCTGGTGGGCGATGCTGGACTTGAACCAGCGGCCTCTCGGATGTGAACCGAACGCTCTAGCCAGCTGAGCTAATCGCCCGTCACGGGGTCCGGCGCTCCAGGTAACGCCAGCGCAGGTGCGGAATTGGTAGCAGCGGCAGGACTTGAACCTGCGACCTTGGGCTTATGAATCCCCTGCTCTACCGACTGAGCTACGCTGCCATGGCCTACGCGCAGGTACGTACGCATGCTACCAACGCCCGGATCACAGGGTCAATTTCGTTGCATGCAGACGCCTGCCGCAACACTCGCCGCGCGCCCGGCGAATCCACCGCATATTCCCGCCCGTATCTCGGTCAGACAGTTTGAGCGGCAGGGGCGCATCGAAACCGCGCAACGCGGTGGACGGCGAGCAGGGTGGAAGGGACATCGGTCATGGGATCGATATTGATGAGGAAGCCCATAGGCCCGGTCCTTCGGTTCTTTCGCGACATCGAATTCAACGCCCTCAAGCGCCCGCGCTCGCGCCGCGAGCTGGTGACCCGTTTCGGCATTCTCGGCGGCGTAATCGTGGCCGCACTCCTGCCCTTCCTGATTGTCAGCAGCCCGCAGGACGTGTCGGAAGTGGCTGGGGCCCGCTTCCTCGCCGACCTCACCGCCCTCGACGCATCCCGCACCGAGCTCGACCTATTGCGGGATGATCCGGCCGCGGACGCCGCGACCATCCAAACGCTTGAGGCCCGCATCGAGGACCTTGAGCAGCAGACCTTCCTGGGCTACATCGAACGGGAAGGCGACGCGCCCCAAGAAGGCGCGCTGGTGCCCGACTTCCGCCTGCTCAACATCGACGGCGACCCCGTCCATCTGAGCACGCTCGGCAAGCCGGCCATTGTCAACTTCTGGGCCTCTTGGTGCGCCTTCTGCATCGAGGAGATGCCCGACCTGCAACGCTTACACGAGGCGATCGGCGACCGCGTCACCATCATTGGCATCAACCGTGGCGAGGCCCAGGGCACCGCGCGGCAATTCGCCATCCAGACTGGTGCCAGCTACACGCTCTTGCTTGACCTGCGCGACGAGCTGGCCGCGACCGACGGCCCCTATCGCGTGATTGGGATGCCGACCACCTTCTACATCCGCGCCGACGGCCGCATCGACACCGTCAAAATTGGTTTCCAGACGCTGGAGGACCTGCAGGAACTCTCCGCTTCGCTGTTGGGCGAGAAACTGGACATCGTCGAGCAAGCCGAGATTGATGACTCGTTCGCGGGCCAGGTCATCGACACCCTGGACTCGCAGGCCGCCAACAACGCCGTCACTCTCAACCTCTTCGAGCAGTTCGCCGCGGACCCAACCCGTGTCGAGGACATCGCCTGGCAGCGCAATATCACCGCGCAGACCAACATCTGGCGCACCAACCTGGCTCGCTTCCAGGAGATCAAGCCGCCCGAGTTGGCGCAGGCGCTCTACGACGAAGTCGTCGAGGCACTGCGGCTGCTGGAGTTGGCGGGCACGCTGCTACAGACCGGGATCGATTCCGGCGACATCGGGGGCGTCAACCAGGGCATCCAACTCTTCAATGAGTCGCTCCCCATCTACAACGATGCGGCGGATGACCTGCGCGGCTTCCTCGCCACGATTTGACCCCTCCCGACGCCGTCCATAGCCTCGATCCTGATGGGCCACTGCGCGTGGGCGATTAGCTCAGTTGGCTAGAGCGTCCGGTTTACACCCGGGAGGTCCGAGGTTCGAGTCCCCGATCGCCCACCACGCAAGATTGGCTTGCGGGCATGAGCTGGTCCCGGAGGAGGTAAATCCTTTGCCCGCCTCTTACGCTCCGGCCGTGACGAAGCCAGCCAGCCGACCGGCGCGGCCGCCCACCCACCCGGATCGGCTCACCCCGGCTGAGTGGGACGTGCTAGAGCGCGTGCGCCACGGCATGACCCACCGCGAGATCGCGCAGGTTCGTTCCAGGCCGCGCCCCACATTATCTTCCGTCACGACGACGGCATTGAGCAGTGGATGGCGTTCTTCAAGGATCCGTTTGACAACGTACTGGCGTTGATGGCTCGCGTAGAAGTGGGCTAAGTCCCTACGGGCCCGGCCTTCAACGCGGTTGCTCACTTCGGCGCTGCTCCAGCCCCGCCCAACCGTGCGACGGGCACGGGCCGCTCTCATTTCTTCGGCGCGGGCGCGGCTACCCGCGGGGAGCGCGGCCCTTCGTCTTCTCCCACCCGAGGAGCGTTGTCGTGGCCCGGAGTGGCCGGGCCTGATTGACACTCGCTCCGACCCGTCCGTAGCCTCGACGCGGGGCCCGTCCGCACCTGACAAAACGGACCCGCGAGGAGAGGCCGGCCATGAGCAGCTCACTCAGCGAGTGGCTCGACAGCACGTATCAGAAGGCCGCCGACAAGAACGGCGAGCGCCGAGCCGAGTTCCGTCGCTCCAGTGGTGACGCGCTCCAGCCGGTCTACGCGCCCCAACACGACCCCGGCGCCAAAGGCTACGTCGAGAAGAACGGCTTTCCAGGCGAATTTCCATACACGCGCGGCATTCAGTCCACGATGTATCGCGGCCGGCTCTGGACCATGCGCCAGTACGCCGGTCAGGAAGACGCGGAATCGAGCAACCGCCGCTACCGCTTCCTGCTCGACCAGGGCCAGACCGGCCTCAGCGTCGCCTTCGACCTGCCTACGCAGATCGGCTACGACTCCGACTCCCCCATGTCTGAGGGCGAGGTCGGCAAGGTTGGCGTCGCGATCGACTCCATCGTGGACATGCGGACCTTGTTCAACGACATCCCGCTCGATCACGTCACGACGTCGATGACGATCAACGCCACCGCCACCACGCTGCTTAGCCTTTACGCCGCGGTAGCTGAGGAACAGGGCGTCGACAGGTCAAAAATCGGCGGCACAATCCAGAACGACATTCTCAAGGAGTACATCGCGCGCGGGACCTACATCTATCCGCCGTCGCCCTCGCTGCGCCTGATCACGGACAGCTTCGCCTATTGCGCGGAGGAGGTGCCGCGTTGGAACACCATCTCGATCAGCGGGTACCACATGCGCGAGGCGGGCAGCACGGCCGCCCAGGAGGTGGGCTTCACCCTCGCCAACGCGATTGCCTACGTCGATGCCGCGCTCGCCGCCGGTCTCGACTTCGACACCTTCGGTGGCCGGCTCAGCTTCTTCTTCGCTTGCCACTCCAACTTCCTCGAAGAGGTGGCGAAGTTCCGCGCCGCCCGGCGACTCTGGGCGCGCATCGCGCGGGATCGCTTCGGCGCCACCAACCCCCGCGCCATGATGCTGCGCTTCCACACCCAGACCGGCGGGGTCACCTTGACCGCGCAGCAGCCCGACAACAACGTGATCCGCACTACGGTCCAGGCGTTGGCCGCCGTTCTGGGCGGGACGCAGTCGCTGCACACCAACTCGCTCGACGAGGCGCTCAGCTTGCCAACCGAGCACGCGGTTGAGATCGCGCTGCGTACGCAGCAGATCCTCGCGCATGAGAACGGCGTCGCCGACGTGATCGACCCGCTGGCGGGATCGTTCTACGTGGAAGAGATCACGGACCAGATCGAGGCTGAAGCCGAGGCCTACATCGCCAACATCGACGCCCTCGGCGGCGCGGTGCGGGCGATCGAGCAGGGCTATCAGCAGCGCGAGATCATGGAGACGGCGTTCGGCTTCCAGCGCGCGATCGAAGCGGAAGCGGCCGCCGCGGCGGAAGGCGCGCCTCCCGGCGCCAAGGGTCAGGTCAAGGTTGGCGTCAATCGCTTCGTCAGCGAGGACGGCGTCCAGCCCGAGGTTTTGCGCGTCGACCCAGCCGTGCGCGACCATCAAATCGAGAAACTCGACGTCCTGCGTGTGGCGCGCGACGCCGGAGCCGTGAGCGCGGGCCTGGATCGCATCCAACAGGCCGCGGCCGGCGAGGAAAACCTGGTGCCTCTCATCTTCGACGCCGTCAAGGCCGAAACGACGCTGGGCGAGATCTCCGACGCCATGCGCGCCGTGTGGGGCGAACACCGTGAGCAGGTGGTCGTCTAGTCCGGCCCGCCGCCCACCCGTATCTTCTGCGACGAGGCTAGGCTGGGTGAGAGAAGGTCGAGCAAGTTGTGAGTCGTCGTGGTGCCCGCCCTGAGGCCGACTCCGAGTCGGGCTACACCGTCGCCGAGCGGATTCGCTATTGGCTCGTCGAAGAGCGCCGGTTGCTACTCGAGGCCGTCTACGGCCTGACCGCCGACGCGGCCCACAAGCCGCTCGACCCGGACGCCGTTAACTCCTGGTCCGTACACGACATCCTGGCCCACCGCATGTTCTGGGAGGGCCGTGAGTCCGAAGCGATCGAACAATTTCTGCAGGGCAAGCGCGTCGAGTTGCTCGACTTCCCCGTCAAACGAATCGATGGCACGAACGGCGCTGCCGTCGATACCCTGCGCGGTCAGCCGACGGAGAAAATCCTGCGCGGCCTGGGCAAGACCCGCAAGGCGCTGCTGGAATTCGTGGCCAAACTCGACGACGATCAACTCAACGATGACGAAAGCGCTGCCCAATTGATTCTGGGTGTCGCGCTGGAGCACGATCGCGAGCATCGTAAGCAGATCCAGGACTGGCGCCGTCAGCAGGCCCTCAACGAAGATCGTCCGGCTGATCCTTCGCCGGATCAGGCCGTCGATCGCCCAGAGCTGGACACACGGTGACCCTGACCCGGTTGCATCACGTCGCCGCCGTCGTGGCGGACGCGGACTCCGCGCTCGGCTTTTGGCGTGACACGCTCGGGCTGCCCGTGGCCAAGGACCGGATCGTCGAGGAGCAGGGCGTGCGCGGCGTGTTGCTCGCCCTCGACAACGCCGAGATTGAGCTGATCCAGCCGCTCACGCCGGACAACGGCGTTGCCCGTTACCTGGCCGATCGCGGCGAGGGTTTTCACCACATCTGCTTCGAGTCGACCGATGTCGCCGCCGACCTGATCGCGGCCAGCGAGGCCGGGATCAAGATGATTGACAAGACCCCGCGCGACGGGCTCGCGGGCTTGATCGGCTTCCTCCACCCACGCGCCAACCACGGGGTGCTGATCGAATACGCCCAGCCTCCGGACGACGAAGCTCCGCGCCCGACGAGCGATGATCCATCCGCTCCCCAGCGTGTCCATCACGCCGTCTGTGCCGCGCGCGACGTCGCCGCCGCCACGGCCACCTTCTGTGAGCACTTCGGAATGCACGAAGCGGAGCGCCACCAGTCCGACCCCTTCGCTGTCGCGGGCTCTTTCCTCGCCTTCGGTGGCGAGGAAACGAGTGCCCGTGTCGAGTTCGTCACCCCCACCACTGACGACCCCGCCCACCCGCTCGTCGAGCGGCTCGGCAAGGGCGAGGGCCTCTTCCGCCTCGTCCTCCACGTCCCCGACCTCGCTGCCTGTGTGGCCAAGCTGGAAGCCGCGGGGTTGGCCAGCGTCGATCATCTCGGCGACGGGAGCGTCGTCGAAGTGGGTCCCGAGGGCACTAACGGGGTTCGATTGATTCTGGCCAGCTGATTCGCGGCTGGGCTCGCGCGGCGGGTCATCGCGAGTAGCGCCCCAGTCGTGCCCGACCTAACGTAATCCTCACCTGCGAGCGGCCACTGTGCGGTCGCCCAGCGAAAGGTCGGCATGACATGGCAGAGCGAAAAATCCGCATCGTGATCGCCAAGCCCGGTCTCGATGGCCATGACCGCGGCGCCAAAGTCGTCGCCCGCTCCCTGCGCGACGCCGGTATGGAAGTGATCTACACCGGCATCCGCCAGACCCCCGAAATGATCGCGGAAGCCGCGCTCCAAGAAGACGCCGATGTCGTTGGCCTCAGCATCCTCTCCGGCGCCCACCTCGAACTCTTTCCGCGCGTAATGGACGCTTGCAAAGAGCGCGGCATCGACCCCAACGAGACCCTCTTCTTCTGCGGCGGCATCATCCCCGACGAGGACTTTCCGCAACTCCAGAAGATGGGCTTCAAAGGTGTCTTCGGCCCCGGATCCAACACCGGCGACATCATCGAGTTCGTGCATGAGCACGTCCGCCAGCCCGCCTAGGCGTCCATGACTGCTGACAGCCCGTCCCCAACGCTCGAAGAGCGACTACTGGAAGGCGACCGACGCGCCCTGGCTCGCCTTCTGACCGAAGTTGAGGCTGGCAGCGCGCGCGGTTTGGCCGCGATGAAAGTGCTCTACCCGCACACGGGCCGGGCGCAAACCATCGGCGTGACCGGCTCCCCCGGCGCGGGCAAGAGCACCGTCACCAACGAGATGGCCAAGGCCTACCGGGCCCGCGGCAAGACCGTCGGCATCGTCGCGATCGACCCCTCCAGCCCGTTCACGCAGGGCGCCATCCTGGGCGACCGAGTTCGCATGCAGGAACTCACCGCCGACAGCGGGATCTTCCTGCGCAGCTTGGCCAGTCGCGGCTCGCTGGGTGGCCTCTCCGAGGGCAGCATGGACGTCATCCTCGTCATGGACGCTTTCGGCAAGGACGTGATTCTGATCGAGACGGTCGGCGCGGGCCAGGACGAAGTCGAGATCGCCGGCACCGCTTTGACCACTGTCCTCGTCAACACGCCCGGCATGGGCGATGACATTCAGGCGATGAAGGCCGGGATCATGGAGATCGCCGACGTGTTCGCCGTCAACAAGGCCGACCTGCCCGGCGCCGATATCGTCGTCGCCCAGATCTCTGCACTGCTCTCCCTCTCGACCGCCGACGGCTGGGATCCGCCCATCGTCAAGGTCACCGCCACCGAGGCCGAGGGCATCGAGGAACTCGTCGACGCTTGCGACCAGCACCACGCCTACCTCGTCGAGTCTGGCGCAATCGCGGAGTCGGAAGCCAATCGCGCCCGGCGTCAGATCGTTGCTCTCGCCCGCCGGCGCTTGCTAGCGCAGCTGATCGACCATTCCGGCGGCCAGGACCGCCTCGACGAACTGGTCACGGCTGTGGCGGAGCGAAAGCTCGATCCCCACAGCGCCGTCGACCAGTGGATCGGCGGCTAGCGTCCCGAAGCCCCCGGGCCAGGCTGCCTCAAGCTCGATCGCCGCTCGCTCCGCCGCTGAGACGACGTGCTCCCCGTCGTCGGAGCCGGCAAGTTGCCAACCGATGATCAGTCCAAGGGCCGCTACCAGCGGCACCATGGCCCGACCGATCGAAGCGAAAGACAGCGTTCTCATCCTGCTTAAGGTACGTCGCGAGGTCGTTCAGCGATCAGTCGCCTCAAGCGCCCACCCGGTACACTCCCTCCATGCCCCCCGATTCGACCGAAAGCAGCACCGAGCGCGTCCAGCGGCTGCGCATCACCTTCGCTTGCGACGACGCCGTCAAGTACATCTCCCACCTGGACCTCATGCGCGTCTGGGAGCGTGTCATGCGCCGCGCGCACGTGCCCGTCGTCTATTCCCAGGGCTTCTCGCCCCACCCCCGTATCGCCATGGCGGCTCCGCTCGCCGTCGGCGTCTCCTCGGAGGCGGAGCTACTGGACGTAGTGCTCCACGCCCGCGTCCGCTTTGACGAGATCAGCGCCGCGATCGAAGCACAACTGCCGGCCGGGCTGCGTATCGTGGCCGTCGACGAGCTCCCCATGGGCCTGGCCTCCCTCCAGTCACTGACCCGTACGGCCTCGTATGAAGTCGAGGTCGAAGACGGCCGCGCCGCGTCCGAGTGGCAGTCCGCGATCGATGGCTTGCTTGCCAAGCAAACCCTGCCCTGGGAGCACACTCGCGGCGAGAAGCTGAAGCGCTACGACCTCCGTCCTCTGATCCACGAAATCGAATTACGCAAGATCGGAGACGGTCGCGCGACATTGTTCATGCGGCTCGGCAACGATGAGAAGGGCTCCGGTCGGCCGGAACAGGTCGCCCGTGCGCTCGGTGTCAGCGAAGAACCTCTGCGTATGCACCGCACCGCCCTGGAGCTCGAGATTCCTTCCCTCGCTCGTGCCGCTGCCCGAGCCGCCGGCTACGACCGGCGCTGACCATGTCACGCGTCATCCTCGTTCGCCACGCTCAGAGCGAAGCCAACCGCGACAACGTCTCGCTCGGTCGCGAAGACTCGCCCCTGACCGACCTGGGGCGCCGCCAGGCCGCCGCGGTCGGTGACGCCCTGCGGGGAGAGCGCATCGTTCACGTCGTCACCAGCCCCCTCGCTCGCGCCTACGACACCGCTGCCGCGATCGCACAGCACCACGGCCTCGAGCCGCAGGCCGACGACCGTCTACTGGAGATGGACGTCGGCGAGCTGGACGGCATCCCATTCGAAGAGGCCCGGGCCAAGCACGCCGACTTCTTTCGCGAGTGGATCGAGACCGAGGCCGATGCGCTTCCCATGCCCGGCGGCGAGTCCGTCCTGGACGTTGCGACACGGGCCTGGCCCGTCCTCGCCGAGCTGCTGGAGCCCGGCTCCGGCTCTGACCCGGACGGAACAACCGTGTTCGTTTCGCACAATTTCGTAATCAAGGGGCTGCTTTGCCAGGCGATCGACCTGGAACTTCGCTGCTGGCGTCGCTTCGAGGTCGATCTCAGCTCCTGCTCCACCCTCGCCCGACGCCGTGGCCAGGTCGCTCTCTACTCCCTCAACGACACCGCGCACCTCAGCCCCGAGCTTCGTCGCTGATCCGCTCCTGTGGTACCGTGAATCGCGGTGGTTGGGCGGGTGCACGATGCCCGACGGTTCACCACCCCCATTTGACCCCGCGACTCTCGCTCCGATGGGGCCCGATCCGAGCCCCGACGCGCCCGGTTTGGCTGCGCCCGTGGTGCGCCGCCGTCTGACGCCGCTGCTGATCTTCTTCTTCGCGCTCGCGATCGTCGGCTATTTTGTCTTCACGGCCGTGGACGGCGTGATCAACAACAACAGCATCGACCTTCAGATTGCCGCCCTTCAGGAAGAGATCGCGGACTTGCAATGGGATGCGGATCAACTCAGCGCCCTCGTTGGCTACCTCGACTCGGATGAGTACATCGAACGGACCGCGCGCGAGGAGTTGGGCTTTGTCCGCGTCGGCGAGGAAGCCTTCGCGATCGACGCGCCGCTCCGCACCGGTCTGCGCATCACCCGCTCACCCTGGTGGTCGAACCTGTTGCCCGAGCGGCCCTAGTTTGGCGCGGTCGTCGCAGTGAAGCCCCGCGACGCCCGCTCCTTCATTCACCGAATTGAAACGTCCCTGAGCGCGGCCATGCAGGTTGCGGCCTTGCCCGCCGAACCACGGTTGATCGTGGCCGTCTCGGGCGGTGCCGATTCGTCGGCGACCCTGCTCGCACTGGCCGATCGCGCCGATCACAACTGGTCAGTGAACGCCGTCCACGTCGACCATCGAATCGCTTCGCCCGCCACCCGCGCAGGTTTTCGCGCGGCCGCCGAGGCTGTAGCAAGCCGCGCCGGGGCCCCGTTCCAAATCGTTGAGGTCGACGCCCCCGCGAGCGCCGACGAACAGGGCACCAGCCTGGAGACGGCCGCGCGGGACGCTCGCTACGGGTCCCTCGCGCGTGCGGCAGTCGAACTCGAGGCGAATGCCATCGTCACGGGCCACACCGCCGACGACCAGGCGGAAACCGTGCTACTCCACCTTATCCGCGGTAGCGGTCTCGACGGCCTCACCGCGATGGCCCCCGCCGCGCGCCTCCCGCTGCCCAATCCGCCCGCGGTTGCCCTGCTGCGGCCGCTACTCGATGTCCAGCGGCGCGAAACCCGCGCCTTCTGTGCCTTCCATCAGCTGGATTACGTCGACGACCCCGCCAACGCGGATGCGACACATCTCCGCAACCGCGTGCGTGGCGACGTCCTGCCTGGCCTCGTGGCGATCAACCCAAAAATTGTTGAGGCGCTCGGACGCTTGGCACGCGACCTGCGCGTCGACCGCGATTTTCTGGAGGCGCAGACTGGTTCCGCCCTGGCTGAGCTTGCCCAGTTGCAACGCGAGGGTGGTTACACCTTCAGCCGGAGCAGGCTGGGCGCCCTGCCCGCCGCTATCCAGCGTCGGGTCCTGCGCGACTGCGTCCAGCGCCTGGACACCCAGCCTCCCACGCACGAGCGCCTGGAAGCCCTGCAACGCTTGCTGCTGCGCGGCGGTCACCGCGTGGAATGTGGCGCCGGCGTCGTCGCGGAGGCCCGCGGCGACGAACTCCGCCTCTGGCGGGCGTGAGATCCCGCCCTGGTCCGGTGTTCCGCGCTGCATTCCCCAAAACTGCCCGTTGACAGGGCGGAAAATGCAGTGGTACGTTCTCCGTTGCGCGCAGGCTGGCGTGTTTGGTCGAGACCCGGCCGTCCTAGATGGCCGGGTCATTTTCGTCCCAAGCAGCGTCTGGCCGGCGGCACCTTAACATCTGGAGAGCGAAAGTCCAGCGAGCTTGGGCGGACCCGTCCGCCCCGAGCGGTCCGTGGCGCTTCGGCGTCGTGGTCCACCTGGGGTGGTCAGTTCCGAACTTGATTTGGCAAAGAGCCAATTCGTCATATATGGCGAGTTTGATCCTGGCTCAGGATAAACGCTGGCGGCGTGCCTTACGCATGCAAGTCGAACGAAGCTTCTCCCTTCGGGGGGATGACTGAGTGGCAAACGGCTGAGTAACACGTAGGTGACCTACCCCGGGGCGGGGGACAACTCGGTGAAAATCGGGCTAATACCGTATACGCCCACTGGTTCAGACCGGTGGGGAAAGCTCCGGCGCCCTGGGAGGGGCCTGCGTCCGATTAGCTAGTTGGTGGGGTAACGGCCCACCAAGGCAACGATCGGTAGCTGGTCTGAGAGGACGATCAGCCAGACTGGGACTGAGACACGGCCCAGACTCCTACGGGAGGCAGCAGCGAGGAATCTTGCGCAATGGGCGAAAGCCTGACGCAGCAACGCCGCGTGAGTGAAGAAGGCCCTCGGGTCGTAAAACTCTTTTGTCGGGGAAGAAGATCTGACGGTACCCGGCGAATAAGCCACGGCTAACTACGTGCCAGCAGCCGCGGTAATACGTAGGTGGCAAGCGTTATCCGGAATTACTGGGCGTAAAGCGTACGTAGGCGGTTCGGAAAGTCTGTCGTGAAATCTCTCGGCTTAACTGGGAGCGGTCGATGGAAACTTCCGGACTTGAGGAGCGTAGAAGTGAGCGGAATTCCCGGTGTAGCGGTGATATGCGTAGATATCGGGAGGAACACCAGTGGCGAAAGCGGCTCACTAGGCGCCACCTGACGCTGAGGTACGAAAGCGTGGGGAGCGAACCGGATTAGATACCCGGGTAGTCCACGCCGTAAACGATGGATGCTAGACGTGGGGGGTAATCGACCCCTTCTGTGTCGAAGCTAACGCATTAAGCATCCCGCCTGGGGACTACGGCCGCAAGGCTAAAACTCAAAGGAATTGACGGGGGCCCGCACAAGCAGCGGAGCGTGTGGTTTAATTCGATGCGACGCGAAGAACCTTACCTGGACTTGACATGCTTCGGACCGCGGTTGAAAGATCGCTTCCCTTCGGGGCCGTTGCACAGGTGCTGCACGGCTGTCGTCAGCTCGTGCCGTGAGGTGTTGGGTTAAGTCCCGCAACGAGCGCAACCCTCGCCGTTAGTTGTATTTTTCTAGCGGGACCGCTGCGGATAACGCAGAGGAAGATGGGGACGACGTCAAGTCAGCGTGGCCTTTACGTCCAGGGCTACACACACGCTACAATGGTCGGTACAACGGGTCTGCGACACCGCGAGGTGAAGCTAATCCCTTAAAGCCGGTCTCAGTTCAGATTGCAGGCTGAAACTCGCCTGCATGAAGTTGGAGTTGCTAGTAACCGCAGGTCAGCACACTGCGGTGAATACGTTCTCGGGCCTTGTACACACCGCCCGTCACATCATGGGAGTGGGTAACACCTAAAATCGGTGCGCGAACCTTCGGGGAGCAGCCGCCTAGGGTGGGACTCGCGACTGGGATGAAGTCGTAACAAGGTAGCCGTAGCGGAAGCTGCGGCTGGATCACCTCCTTTCTAGGGAGTATTGCCCGGCCCCCGCGGTGGGGGTTGAGGGAAACTCACAGGTCGATTTGTTCCGTGCCGCTCCTCGGAGCAGCGCGAGGCAAAGCCGCTCTTCGGAGTGGCACCAACCGCCGTTCTATCGGAACGGCATCCCGTCCTCGCCCGCTGACTTTCGCTCTTCAGCTGTCAAGGTGCGCTGCCGCCCACGGGTGTCGGCGCGCTGAGTGCAGTGTGTGCTGGGCGCGCTTCCCGGGCCATCAGCGTTCCCGGGCCATTAGCTCAGCTGGTTAGAGCGCAGTCCTGATAAGACTGAGGTCCCTGGTTCGACTCCAGGATGGCCCACCAGCCCCCTGAACCTCAACCGGACCATCAGTTTCGCCAGGTTCGCTGGCCCGGGGCCGTAGCTCAGCCGGGAGAGCGCCGCCCTTGCACGGCGGAGGTCAGGGGTTCGATTCCCCTCGGCTCCACCAACGGACACACACGTAGTACGCAATTCCCAATTGCAGATCGGTGCTGGTGATTAGAGCGCGGTGGCCCCACCCGTTCCCATCCCGAACACGGAAGTGAAACGCCGCAGCGCTGACGATACTGGGGGGGCAACCCCTTGTGGAAAATAGGCCATTGCCAGCCCATTCAACAGAAAAGCCCGCCGTCATGGCGGGCTTTCTGCCGTCTCCCGCCGGCACCACCCTGGCGCGCCTCCGAGCCGCGGCGCCCGAGCTTGTCCTGCGCCACACAAGCCGCGCCCCGAAGACGTTGCCGCGCCCTTGCCGCATGGCCCCGCAGCCAAACGGCATGGTACGATCGCGCGCGAAATCCCAACGAACGGAGACTGCGGGCCACCCGCACATACAGATTTACCCTTGACTACCGACCAGACCGAACACCCCACCATGGAAGAGCTCCTCGCTGAGGAGGGGCACGACCTGATTGAACTCGGCCGCGGCGACGTGATTGAAGGCATTGTCGTCGGACGCGAAGGCCAATCCCTGATCGTAGATGTTGGTGCGAAATCGGAGGGCATCGTCACGCCCAACGAGATGCACTCGCTCACTCCGGAGCAGCGCGACAGCCTCAAAGTGGGCGACGGCGTGCTCGTCTACGTCCTTCAGCCCGACAGCGAAGAGTCGCAGCTGGCCGTCTCCATCGACCGCGCCCGCGGCGAACAGGGCTGGCGGGAGCTGCAGACCCGCTTCGAGGAAGCGGTCACCTTCGAAGCCACCGTAAGTGGCTTCAACAAGGGCGGCTTGCTGGTCAACGTGGAAGGTGTCAACGCCTTCGTCCCGCTCAGCCAGGTTATGGGTGCCGCGCCGGAGACCGACTCCAGCGGCGGCAACCTCAACGAATTCGTCGGGCGCCCGTTGCGGCTCAAGGTGATCGAGATCAACCGGCGCCGCAACCGCGTCATCCTCTCTGAGCGCGCCGCCATGCAAGAGTGGCGCGCCGAGCAGAAGGACCGCCTGCTGGCCGAATTGCGCGAAGGCGAGATCCGCCGCGGTCGCATCACCAGCATTCGCAGCTTCGGCGTCTTCGTCGACCTGGGCGGCGCCGACGGTCTCGTCCACCTCTCTGAGCTCTCCTGGGAGCGGGACGTCAATCCTGAGGAAGTGTTCTCGGTTGGTGTCGACGTTGATGTCTACGTCATGAAGATCGACCAAGAGACCAAGAAGATCGGTCTCTCAATCCGGCGCGCCCGCCCCGAACAGTGGGACGATGTCGTCGCCGGCTACGAAATCGGACAGGTCGTCGTCGGCCAGGTCACCAAACTGGTCACCTTCGGCGCCTTCGTCCGCATCGACGGCCCCGTCGAGGGCTTGATTCACGTCTCCGAACTCGTCGATCGTCGGATCTCGCACCCGCGCGAAGTCGTGGACGAGAACCAGGTGCTGCCCGTCAAGATCGTGCGAATTGAACGCGACCGGCATCGCCTTGGGCTCAGCTTGCGGCAATCCCGCGTCGAGGCCGAGCGCGATGGCTGGATCTTCAATGAAGACGGTGGGATCGCCTGGATTCCGCCCGCGACCGCCGAAGCCTTCGAAATCGAGCAAGGCGAGGCCCCCCCGCCGGCTCCGGAGCCCCAGGCAGAGGAGCAGGCTGGCGGTGCCGCTCTTCGGGCCGCGGAACCCGTCGAAAAGCCCCAGACGGCCATGGAAGCCGCGCTCGAGCGCGCCGGGCTCTCCGAGAGCGATCTGGTCGCCGGAGAGGCGCCAGCCGCCGAAGCACCGGCGGCCGAAGCCGCTGCCCCAGTAGCCCCCGCGTCCGAGACCCCGGCGGCCGAGGCCCCTGCAGCCGAAACACCCGCCGGCGAAACGCCTGCGGCCGACCCCCCCGCCGCCGAGTTCCCTGCAGCCGAAACACCCGCCGGCGAAACGCCTGCGGCCGACCCCCCCGCCGCTGAGGCCCCAGCCGCTGAAACGCCCGCTAGCGAAGCCCCGGCGGACGAAGCCCCGGCGGACGAAGCCCCGGCGGACGAAGCCCCGGCCGACGAAGCCCCGGCGGACGAAGCCCCGGCGGACGAAGCCCCGGCGGACGAAGCCCCGGCGGACGAAGCCCCGGCGGACGAAGCCCCGGCCGACGAAGCCCCGGCGGATGAGGCCCCGGCGGATGAGGCCCCGGCGGATGAAGCCCCGGCAGACGAAGCCCCGGCAGACGAAGCCCCGGCAGACGAAGCCCCGGCAGACGAGACCTAGGGCTCAGATCGCCCCGAGCCCTGCCCTTTTGGGCAGGGCTCTCGCATTGTCCCGTGCCGTAGCCTGAGTTCAGGTGGTTTTCACCCTGTTATAGGGCGGATCCTTGACCGGCCTGAGGGCGATCCGTGTGGACGCTCCCGAAGCCCCTTGGTACGCTCGATCCATGCGGGAGGATCGTCATGGCTGACCGCTTCGACAAGTTCACCGAGCGCGCGCGTCGCGTCCTGACCCTGGCACAGGAGGAGGCGCAGCGCTTCAATCACAACTACATCGGCACGGAGCACCTGCTCCTCGGCCTGGTACGGGAGGGCGACGGCGTTGCCGCCAAGGTCCTTGCCAACCTCGGGGTGGAGTTGAGCAAGGTCCGGTCCGCTGTGGAGTTCATCATCGGTCGCGGCGATCGCGCTGTGCTTGGCGAAATCGGCCTCACGCCGCGCGCCAAGAAGGTGATCGAGCTCGCCGTTGACGAGGCGCGCCGCCTCAACCACCACTACATCGGTACGGAGCACCTGCTGCTCGGCCTCGTCCGCGAGGGTGAGGGCATCGCCGCCGGCGTCCTTGAAAGTCTGGGCGTCAACCTTGAGCGTGTGCGCGCGGAGACCACCCGCATTCTCTCCCAATCGGCTCCGCAGGGCGGCGGTGGTGGAAAACCCGCCGCCGCCGGCAGTGGTGCTCGCCAGTCCAGCCGCACCCCCACTGTCGATCAGCTCGGGATCGACCTCACGGCCGCCGCGCGCGCCGACACGCTCGACCCCGTGGTTGGCCGCGAAAAAGAGATTCAGCGCCTGATCCAGATCCTCTCCCGCCGCACCAAGAACAACCCCGTGCTGATCGGCGAGCCCGGCGTTGGCAAGACGGCGGTTGTCGAAGGACTCGCGCAGCGCGTCGCCTCCGGCGATGTGCCCGAGACGCTGCAAGGCAAGCGCCTGCTCACGCTCGACGTTGGATCGCTCGTCGCCGGCACCAAGTATCGCGGCGAGTTCGAAGAGCGGCTCAAGAAGGTGATCGAGGAGATCAAGGCCGCCGGCAACTGTGTCCTCTTCGTCGATGAGCTGCACATGCTCGTCGGCGCCGGTGCCGCCGAAGGAGCCGTCGACGCGGCCAACATCCTCAAGCCGTCCCTGGCGCGTGGTGAGGTGCAGACGATCGGCGCTACCACTCTGGACGACTACCGCAAGCACATCGAGCGGGACGCCGCGCTCGAGCGCCGCTTCCAGCCGATCGTGGTGGAAGAGCCCACCGTTGAGGAGACCATCGAAATCCTCAAGGGGATCAAGCACAAGTACGAAGAGCACCACAAGCTGGAGATCTCGGACGCGGCAATCGAAGCCGCGGCGGAGATGTCCTCGCGCTACATCGCTGACCGCGCCTTGCCCGACAAGGCGATTGACCTGATCGACGAGTCGGCCTCACGCGTGCGTATCCGCCGCTCCTACACGCCACCCAGCCTGAAAGAGGCGATGGTGGGGCTGGAGAGCATCCGCAAGGAGAAGGAGCAGGCGATCAACGCCCAGCAGTACGAGTACGCCGCGGAGCTCCGCGACCGTGAGCTCAAGCTGCAGGAACGGATCGAGGAGCTTGAGAAAGACCTCGACGCCGAACGCTCCGACGACCAGGCGATCGTCGACAGTGAGGACATCGCAGAGGTCGTTTCGATGTGGACCGGCATTCCGCTGATCCAGATCGCCACCGAAGAGTCGGAACGCCTGCTGAAGATGGAGGAGGCCCTCCACGACCGTGTGATCGGGCAGGACGAGCCGATCAAGGCGCTCGCGAAGGCCGTTCGTCGCGCGCGCGCCGGCCTCAAGGACCCGCGCCGGCCGATTGGTGTCTTCATGTTCCTGGGGCCCACCGGCGTCGGCAAGACGCACCTCGCGCGGGCCCTGGCCGAGTTCCAGTTTGGCTCGGAAGACAACATGATTCGGCTCGACATGTCGGAGTTCATGGAGCGCCACACCGTTGCACGGCTGGTCGGCGCGCCTCCCGGCTACGTCGGCTACGACGACGGTGGCCAGCTGACCGACACCGTTCGTCGCAAGTCCTACTGCCTGATCCTGCTGGACGAGATCGAGAAGGCTCACCCTGAAGTCTTCAACATGTTGCTCCAAGTCTTCGACGACGGGCACCTCACGGACGCCAAGGGTCGCCAAGTCGACTTCCGCAACACGCTCATCATCATGACCTCCAACGTCGGTTCCGATCTGATCCGCAAGGAATCCGCCTTCGGCTTCGCCGTCAAGGCGGATGACGCGCAGACCGAGAAGCAGCAGTACGAGCGCATGAAGGACAAGGTCCTCCAGGCCACGAAGAACCACTTCCGGCCCGAGTTCCTCAACCGCGTGGATGCCACGCTCGTCTTCCACACGCTCACCAGGGAACAGATCCGCAGCATCGTCGACATGATGCTGCTGGAGATCGACAAGCAGATCATCCTCAAGGGCTTCCTGCTCGAGGTCACGCCAGCGGCGCGTGATTGGCTCGGGGAGAAAGGCTACGATCCGCTCTACGGTGCCCGTCCGCTTCGCCGCGTGATCCAGGAACGTCTGGAGGATTCACTCTCCGAGGCCCTGCTGCGCGGTGAGTTCGACGCCGGCGACACCATCGTCGTTGACGTCGTGACGGACGCGAACGACCAGGGCATCGAAGAGAGCCGGCTGGACTACACGCGCGTGCCCAGTGCAGAGTCGGAGTCGGATGACGACTCCGACGGCGGCAGTGAGGGTGGGGAAGGGGGCGAGGGTGGCAGCAGCAGCCAGCCCGATGCTCCGACCGACGGCCAGATGGCCGAGGAACAGCCCGTTCCGACGAGCTAACCAGCAGGCGATAGCAATTCAATGAACGGGCGCCGTAAGGTGCCCGTTCTCTTTGTCACGCGATCAGGAAGAGTCGCGATAGAGCAGCACTGACTGCACGATTCCCAAGGCGAGGAAGAGCACCAAGAGCGACGAATTTCCCACGCTGATGAACGGCAGCGGGATCCCGGTGACCGGCACCAGCCGGATGTTCACGCCGATGTTGATGAACGCCTGCACCGCGATCAGGGTCACGATCCCCGCGATCAGCAGTTGGCCAAGCGAATCCGTCGCCTGCGTAATCGCCCTTAACCCGCGTAAGAGTAAGAGTAGGAACAGGCCGAAGAGCACCATCGCTCCCACGAAGCCCATCTCCTCCCCCAGCACGCTGAAGATGAAATCCGTCGTCTGCGTGCGCAAGAAATCGAGCTGCGTCTGTGTGCCTTGGGTGAGCCCCTTGCCCAGCAGACCTCCCGCTCCCACCGATGTTTCGGCTTGCAAGACATTGAAGCCCGATCCCAGCGCGTCTTCGCTTGGATCGATGAATGCGCTGATCCGATCCCGTTGGTAGTCTTGGACCCCCACGATCAGGCCGAGCGGCAACAGGATCGCGACCGTCGCGCCGAAGACGAGGAATTTCCGTGCCGGCAAGCCGGCGAAGGCTGCCATCACCGCCCAAAGGAAGATAAAGACCGCCGCTGAGCCAGCGTCCGGCTCCAAGAACACGAGCAGCGCCGGTACCCCCGCGAGTCCGAATGAGCCCAGGAACACCGGCCATTCGTCGAGCCGGTCGCGCCGGTCAGTGAAATACTTCGCCAGCCCGATGATCGTGAGCAGCTTCGCGATTTCGGACGCCTGGACCAGCGTGAAACCCAGGTCGAACCAGCGGCGCGACCCGAACTGCGAGGATCCCACCAGCAGCACCAGCACCAGCAGCGCGATCCCGAGGCCGTACGCCATCCAGCCGAGCGACTCCAGATGGCGGTAGCTCAAGCGCGCGGTGACCAGCATCAGAATCGCCCCCGCTACCGCGGCCGCGATGTGGCGCGCGACCGGCTCGCTGATGACGATGCCTTCAGTCCCGCGTGGCAGCGTCGCCGAGTAGATCAGGAGCGCGCCGTATCCGGTCAGCGCCAACGCCGCGACCAGCAGAATCGGGTCGAAGTTGCGCCAGCGAGCTTCCGTCATCGCGTGGCCTGCATGCGGGGCTGCGGGAGCCGCGCCTCGAGACGGTTCTGCAACTCCAGGAATAGCTCGTCGGCGATCCCGGCCAACTGCGGCAACGCGGGATCCACTTCGCTGAACTTCCCGTTCAACTCGCCCCAGCTGTGCATGATTTCCCCGCCGGCCGTCGCGGTCAGGAAGCCGGCGCCCAACTCATGGAAGACGACGATCGCGATCTCCGGCTCCTCGAAAGGCGCGAACCCAATGAACCAGCCGTGCGTGGGGAGGAGACCGCGGAAGAGGCGCTCATCGCCGAACTCCGCCGTGCCGGTCTTGCCGCCCACCTGCATCTCGCGGAACCAAGCGTTGCCTGCCGTGCCGCCCAACACCGCCATGCCCATCCCCAGCCGCAACTGGCGCTGCGTCTCCGGGCTCATCTCCACCTGCGACGCAATCTGTGGCCGCAGCCGGCGTGTTGTGTTGCCATCCATGTCGACGATCTCGTTCACGACTCGCGGCTCATAAACGGTGCCGCCGTTGACCAGCGCCGCCGTCGCCACCGCCATCTGCAACGGTGTTACCGCCAGGAAGCCCTGCCCGACCCCAAAGTTGTATGAGTCCCCCTGGCCCCAGCCTTCCCCGAATGTGGCCAGCTTCCAAGCCGGGTCCGGTACGAAGCCCGCCGCCTCGCCGGTCAGATCGATGCCGGTCGGCACGTCCAGGCCGAAGTTGCGCGCCCACCGGGCCAGGCGCTCCGCTCCCAGCCCAATGAAGTCTTGCTCCCCGCCCACGATGCCCAGGTTGCGCAGCCGCTCCTGTTCCGCCTGCCCTTCCGGCGTCAGCAACTCCGCCGGGATCTCGCGCCGGAAGGGTGAGCCGCCGGCCAAGTGCCAGAAGTAAACGTTGCTGGAGTTGGCCAGCCCGCTGATGAAGTTGAATGTCCCGCTGACCGTGTCGCGGAACTGGTAGGTGATGCGAGCATCCACCTCGTTTTGTACCTCGATCAGGCCGGTCGAGATGATGCGTTGCTCCGGGCTGATCACCCCTTCCTCCAGCGCTGCTGTACCCGTGATCACCTTGAACGTCGACCCGGACGGGAACTGGTCCGCGATGGCGTGGTTCACCAGCGGCCGGCCCTGATCGGTCAGGACCGCCTCCAGCGCCTCCTCGTCGATCGCGCCGGTGAAGATGTTGTTGTCATAAGTCGGCACGGAGACGATCGAAAGGATGTCCCCCGTGTTCACATCCACGACGACCGCCGCCGCGAACAATGACCCGCCCATCGACTCCAGCAGGATCTTCTGCACCCGTTCTTGCAGCGCGATATCGATCGTGAGCCGGATCCCCTGCCCGGGCGTGGCGTCCTCCGCCGCCAGTTCGCGGATCTCACGCCCGCTGGCGTCGACCTCCACCCGACGCCGACCCGGCACGCCGCGCAGTGTGGCTTCATAGGCGGCTTCGACGCCCGTCTGGCCCAACGTATCCGCGAGCCGGTACCGGTCCGCCTGCAGCTCGTCGAACTCCTCCCGCGTGATCGGGCCGATATAGCCGAGCACGTGCGCAAGTACATCGCTGTGCTCGTAGAGGCGCTTGGCCACCGTCGCGATCTGGACGCCCGGCAGGTCCGCGCTCTGAGCCGAGACGGTGAAGACCAACTCTTGATCGGCGTCCCCCTCAAGCACCACCGGCAGGAACGGGTCGATGCTCCGTCGGCCCTCCAGAATGTCGGTCTCGATCTCGAAGGCCGGAACGCTCAGCAACGCCGAGAGGAGCGCGGCGACGCGTCGCTCCGAACCGACCGGCACATCGGCCGGGACGATGGTCACGGCGAAGGTGGGGACGTTCGCAACCAACGGAGTGCCGTCGCGATCGAAGATCAGCCCGCGCACGGGCGGCGTGTCGATCGTGCGGATGCGATTGATCGTCGCCTGGGCGTCGAAGCGGTCGTGGTTGAAGATCTGCAAACGGATGAGCTGGATCGTGAGCACGCCGAAGAGCAGCACGATAAAGAAGCCCAGCAGCCAGACCTTCGTGCGCAGCGGGCCCGGGTCGTCTGAGGCGGGTCCAGAGAGGTACGGGCGTCGACGGTCGGACAGCAATCCCATCAGGCGGCACGCGTCGCGACGAGTGAGGGCATCGACGGTCTCCCTAGATGACCCGAGGCTGGGGCCGCCGCGTCGGCAAGCGCACGACCCAGTAGAGCGCCAGGGCGATGCCCACGTTCACGAGTACCGCGGGCAGCATGCGATCCGTCACCGCCGCGCCCCAATCGATGCGAGACCCCTCCACCTCCACCGCGACGGCGAACGTGATGAAGTGCAGCAGTGTTGCCGTCACGACGAGACCCAGCACCCAGACGTATTCGGTTCGGAGGCCCATCTGCACCCCGCGCGAGAACACGCTGCGCAGCGTCGCCAGCACGACGATGGGGGCGAAGGCCGCGACGGAGACCGCCGTGCCCTGGAACGAGAGCAAGCCGATGAAGATCCCGGCCAGCGGCACCAGCAGCATGGCCTCCTCCTGATCTCGGACGACCGCCCAGCAGCAGAGCATCACCAGCAGCACGTTCGGAGCCACGCCGAACAGTTCGAACGCCGGGATCGACGAGGTCTGTAGCAGCACCAACCCAAGCAACCCCAGGACTAGCGCGACCCACCTCACGGCGACGCCTCCTCGTCGCTCTCCAACTCGCCGTCCAGCACCTCTTGCTCGGTGGGTGCCGTGATCGGTTCGGGGCGGAACGTGACCTGCACCAGAACCGACTCCAGTTGGTCGAGCGGCGCGATCGGCCGCAGTCGAATGCTCTTGAAGATGTCCTGTGCCGTCCCCTCCGCCGATGTGACCCGTCCGATCGGGATGCCCTTGGGCAGCAGCCCGCCGAATCCGGAGCTAACGAAGATGTGTCCCGGCTGTACGTCGGTCGGTTGCGCCACGAATTCCACGCTGAGGTTGCCGAGCGTGTCGCCTTTGACCACGCCCTCCGTGCGGGTGCGTTGGTGCAGCACACGGATGCTGCTGCCCGGGTCCGTGATCAGGCGGACGAACGACGAGTTGGGCCGCGTCACCATTACCATGCCCACCAGGCTCCCGCCCGAGGCGAGGACCGGCATTCCCTCCTCAACTCCGTCATCCGAGCCGCGATTGATTCCGACAATCTGTCGCAGCCCGGTCAGATCGCGCGTGACGAGGTCGGCCGTGATAAAAGTCTGCTCTGGATTCGCCTGGCGCAACGCGGTCAACGTCTCGCGATTGCGCAGCGCGATCTGCTCCTCCGCGAGCCGGGCGATTTCGGTCTCCAACTGCTCCACGCGGTTGCGCAGCGCCCGGTTCTCGTCATCGACGCGATCGAAGTCGTCGACGTTGCGCACGAGGTTGGCGACGGGCTCCGCCCCCTGCCGCAGCGTTCGCTGCACCGGACCAAAGACGGCGGAGGTCGCCTCTTCCAACGGCGAGACGGCCCCACTCGCGCCCAGGGCCGCCAGCAATACGATCAGCAAGATCACGCCGAAAAGCCACTGGCCGAGCCGAGTGTTCAGCATCGCCATGCGACGGGCCTACCGGCGCCCTCGCCAGGTCGACATCTGGGCGCGAATTTTGGACAGCATTTCGGCTTCCTCCAGGACCTCGGCGCAGCCTCGGACCACGCAGGTCAGTGGATCATCCGCCACATAGACCGGGAACTTCGTCTCCTGCGAAATCCGCCGGTCCAGCCCCGCCAAGAGCGCTCCTCCGCCCGCCAGCGCGATGCCCTGATTCATCAGGTCCGCGACCAACTCCGGCGGCGTGATCTCAATCGTTTGCCGAACCCCTTCGACAATGGCCCCGATCGACCCGCTCAGCGCGTCGCGCAGCTCCACGCTGCTGATTTCGACGCTCTTCGGCAGGCCGGTCGCCAAATCCCGCCCTCGCAGGACGACCGGCTTTTCCCGCTCCAACGGGAAGGCGCTCCCAGCCTCAATCTTAATCTCTTCCGCCGTGCGCTCGCCAATCAGCATGTTATGCACGTGGCGCGCGTAGGCGATGATGTCTTGGTCGATTTCGTCGCCGGCCACGCGGGTGGAGGTGGAGACCACGATTCCGCCGAGCGCACAGACCGCGACCTCCGTCGTGCCGCCCCCGATATCGACGATCATGGTGCCGCTGGCGTCCATGATCGGCAGGCCCGAGCCGATCGCTGCCGCCAGCGGCTCCTCGATCATAAACGCCTCGCGGGCGCCGGCCTGGATCGTCGCGTCGTAGATTGCGCGTTTCTCTACCTCGGTCACGCCGCTGGGCATGCCGATGACGACGCGCGGGCGCGGGAAGCCCAGCCCCAGCCTCTCGTGCACGGCGCGGATGAAGTACTGCAACATGCGCTCGGTCACGTCGAAGTCGGAGATCACCCCGTCTTTGAGCGGCCGCACGGCAACGATGTTGGCCGGGGTGCGCCCCACCATCCGCTTCGCCTTGACCCCGATGGCCAGGATCGTCTTCGTATTGCGGTCGATCGCGACGACTGATGGCTCGTCGATGACGATGCCCTGGCCCTTGACCCAGACGAGGGTGTTAGCCGTGCCGAGGTCGATCCCAATGTCATGGGAAAAGCGACCGGCGATCCAGAGCAGGGGATTGAGACGCATGGATGGCTTTCTTGGGCAGGCCCGTCCCGCTTGGGACCGGCTTGCTCGGGACGACGAATGACTAGGGCGCCATCATCCTTAACGGCACTGAGAAGCCGCGCGTTCCAAACCGGCCGGGGCTCACTATAGGTCTGGCACCGGCCAGCGGAAAGTCGGGCATAACGCTTAAATGACCGCGTTCGTCGCCGGCGCGTGAGACGCCGCGGCCGCCCCGCGGCCCGCTAACGCCCTTTGAAGACTGGATCGCGCTTCTCCAGGAACGACTGTCGTCCTTCCTGGACGTCCTCTGTCGCGTGCGTGATCTGTTGCAGAAATTGCTCGTGCTCGATCTGAACTTCGAGCGATTTCTCCAGCGACTCGTGTGCCAGGCGCTTCATCAACTCGATCGCCACGGACGGCCCCGTCGCGATTTCGGTGGCGAGCTGCGTCACGCGATCCGCGAACTCGTCCGCCGGCAGTACTTCGCTGACGAGTCCCATCGCCAGCGCCTCGTCCGATTCAACGATCTTGCCCGTGTAGAGCATTTTCAGCGCGTTCTCCATGCCGACGATGCGGGGCAAGAACCAGGTCGCGCCGGTGTCCGCGACGATGGCGCGTTTGACGAAGATCGCGCTGAAGCGCGCCGCCTCTGAGGCGATCCGAATGTCGCAGGCCAGCGCCAACGAGAGTCCGGCCCCGGCCGCTACCCCGTTCACGGCGGCGATCGTTGGTTTGCGGCAGTGGTAGATCTGCGCGTTGGTCAGGTAGCGCGAACGCATCTGCTCCTCGCGACCGGCGAATGGCCGCCCCGACCAATCGCTCTCCTCCAGGGTGCTGGTCAGGTCCGTCCCTGCCGTGAAGCCTCTCCCGGTGCCCGTGATCACGATCACGCGGGTGGCGTCGTCTTCCTCCGCCCGTTTGAGGACGTCCTCGATCTCCGCCCACGAGCTCCAGGACAGCGCGTTCAGCTTCTCCGGCTTGTTCAACGTCAGCCGGCCGATGCCGTCTTCGACCTCGTAGATGACGTCGCGGTAGTTTCTTGCGTTCATTGCTGACCATCTTTCCAGCGACTACAGGGTCGTAGAGTGGGTCGCAGGGGGAGGTTAACCCCGCCTCGAAGCTCCCGCTACTCGTGCTTCGCCAGCAGCGCGCGCAGCTGCTTCTCGTTCCAGATCGGCGTGCCCGCCTTCTCGGCCTTGGCCAGCTTGCTACCGGCCTCCTCGCCCGCAATCAGCGCCGTCGTCTTCTTGCTCACACCCGAGCTCACCTTCGCCCCCAGCCGCCTCAACGCCGACTCCACCTCGTTGCGTGACATCGACTCCAGTCGCCCCGTGACGACGTATTGGTCGCCCGCCAGCGCCCCCTCGCGCGCCGCGCCGCCCTCTTCCGTCAGTCGCAGCCCGGCTTTGGCCAGCTTCGCGACGATCTGCTGGTTGCGCTCGTGCGCGAACCAGGCCACGACGCTCTCGCCGATCACCGGCCCCACTCCTTCGATCTCGACGATCTCGTCCACCGCCGCCGCTTGCAACGCTTCCATCGCGCCGAAGTGCTGGGCCAGCATCCCGGCCACCTCGAAGCCCACGTGACGTATGCCGAGGCCGAACAGGATCGCGGCGAACGGTCGCGTTTTGCTCGCCTCGATCGCGGTGATCAGGTTGTCGACTCGTTTCTCGCCCATCCGCTCGAGCGCCAGCAGATCGTCGCGCTTGTCCGGCAGTGCGTAGATGTCGCCCGCGTCCTCGATCAGCTCGTTCTCGAACAGCTCCCAGACCAGCTTTTCGCCCAGCCCCTCGATGTCGGCCGCCCCGCGGCTGACGAAGAGATCGACGGTTCGGCGCACGACGGCGGGACAGACGGGATTGGGGCAGAAGTACGTCGCTTCCTCCTCGGGTCGCACGGCGACATCGTTCGAGACCGGACAGCGCTTGACCATTTTGAAGGGCTTCAATTTCTTGGGGCGCCGGTCCAGCACCGGCCCCACCACCTGCGGGATCACCTCCCCCGCGCGGCGCACGACTACGGTGTCGCCCTCGCGGATGTCTTTGCGGTTGATGTCGTCCTCGTTGTGCAATGTCGCCTGCCGCACCATGACCCCGCCGACACGCACGGGCTCCAGAATCGCGAAGGGGTTCAGCGCCCCCGTGCGACCTACGTTGATCGCGATCTTGAGCAGCTTTGTCGTTGCCTCTTGGGGCGGGAACTTGTAGGCCGTCGCCCAGCGTGGGTCGCGCCCAACGATGCCCAACTGACGCTGGATCGCGAAGTCGTTGACCTTGACCACGACGCCATCGATGTCGAAGCCGAGCCCGTCTCGCTTTCCCACCCACGCTGCGCACGCGTCCACGCACGCGTCGATGCCAGCTTGCAGAGCAGCCTCGGGAGCCGTCGGCAGGCCGAAGTCGGCCAGCCATTGCAGCGTTTCCCAGTGCGTGTCGGGTGAGGGACCGTCGCTCCAGCCGAGCTGGTAGATTCCAATCGCCAGCGGTCGCGTGCGCGTGACGGCGGGGTCCTTCTGGCGCACCGCACCGGCTGCGGCGTTGCGCGGGTTGGCGAACAGCCGCTTCGTGGCGCGTCCCTCGGCCAGCAAATCGATGTTCTCTTCCTCGATCACTCGGTTCATCGCCTCGAATCCGGAGGCCGGCATGTAGACCTCGCCCCGCACTTCGAACAGCGGTGGGGGCTTGCCCTTGAGCTGATGAGGCACCGTCTGGATCGTCTGGATGTTCGGCGTCACGTTCTCGCCGTGGCGTCCATCGCCGCGCGTCGCGGCCCGGATCAGCTTGCCCTTCTCGTAGACCAGCGCCATCGCCAGTCCGTCGATCTTGGGCTCCGTCACCATCGCGAAGTCGTCGACGTTGGCCAGCTCCGAGGCCCGACTGTGCCACTCCCGCAGCCTCTCCGCATCGAAGACGTTGCCCAGAGACAGCATCGGCTCGCGATGCTCTACCACGTCGAAGGTCGTCTCGGGTGGGGCGCCGACCTGCTGCGTGGGGCTGTCGGCTGTTTGGAATTGGGGGTAGCGCTCCTCGATCGAGCGCAGCTCGTGGAACAATGCGTCCCATTCAGCGTCGCTGATCTCGGGCTCGTCTTTTGCGTAGTAGAGCCGGTTGTGATATCGGATCAGGTCGCGTAGCTCCTCCGCGCGATTGCGCAGATCGAGCGTTTCGGCATCCGACAGATCGACGGTCGGCGCGGGGGCGGCTTCAGCCGCGATTGGGGCTGCGGCTGCGGGGGTTCGCTTCTTCGTTTTGGGGGCGCGGGCCATGGCGTCAGTATATGAGGCGGGCAGGGTCGCGGGCCGGCGCGAACTGGTTGCGCGTCTGCCCCAACGCGAGATCGCGGCGACACAGTCCGGGTGGGGTCGCGTGTTAAGCTGGCGCTCTGATGAGCGGACGTAACGGTAAACCCAAGGTGGTCGTGCTCGACTATGGAGCGGGCAATCTGCGGTCCGTCGTGCGTGCCGTGGAGTACGTCGCGGGATCGGCCGGCGTCGATGTTCAGGTCAGCGACGACTTCCGCGCCCTCGACACCGCCGATGCCTGCATCCTGCCCGGCGTCGGCGCCGCCGAGGACACGATGAACAACCTGGACGCGCGCGGCCTGTCTGGCCCGGTCACGGACTACATCGACTCCGGGCGTCCCTTTCTCGGCGTTTGCATGGGCCTGCAGGCCCTGATGACGGCGTCCGAGGAGGGTGGCGAGCACCCCTGCCTGGACGTCATCCCGGGCCGTGTCGTGCGTCTGCCCGACGACGGGCGCAAGATCCCGCACATGGGCTGGAATGCCTTGCAGCAGGTTCGCAGCAGCCCGATCTTCGACGGCATTCCGGACGATTCCTACTTCTACTTCCTGCACTCGTACTACTGCGTGCCTGAGCAGGACGAGGTGGTCACCGCGACGGCCGACTACGGCGCGACGATCACGGCGGTGATCGAGCGCGACAACGTCATCGCCACGCAGTTCCACCCCGAGAAGAGCGGGGCTCATGGACTGCGCTTCTACCGCAACTTCCTTAGCAGTGTCGTTCCAAGTTCCGCCCCTGGCTGAGTATGACGCTCCCGGCGGACCCAGCAGGGCTCTCCGAGGGCCGCAACGAGATAGGTTGATTCGTCTACGTCGCGCCGATCGCTTGCAGTACCGACTGTGCGCGATTCGTGTCTCGCGGGCGAAATGAAATAAATGGAAATCATTCCCGCCATCGATATCCGGGGCGGCCGTTGCGTCCGGCTTCGCCAGGGCGACTACGACGCCGAGACCGTCTTCGACGACGATCCCGTTGCGGCCGCGCAGCGCTGGGTCGATGCCGGCGCCACGCGCCTGCACGTGGTCGATCTCGACGGCGCGCGCGATGGCGCGCCGGCCAACTTCGATCTCGTCTGCGCGATCGCGCGACTCGGCCCGCCGACCCAGACTGGCGGCGGCATCCGCGACGCGGACACCGTGGCCCGCTACCTCGACGCCGGACTCACGCGCGTCGCGCTTGGTACGGCAGCCGTGCGAGACGTCGATCTCGTGTCGCGGCTGGCGCGCGACCATGCCGACGCCGTGATCGTCTCGCTGGACGCGCGCGACGGACGTGTCGCCACCGACGGCTGGACGGAGACGTCCGAGCTGGACGCGATCGACCTGGCGCGCCGCCTCGTCGACGTCGGCGTGCGGCGCTTCGTCTACACCGATATCGACCGCGACGGCATGCTGGATGAACCCAACTACGCGGCGGTCCAACGCCTGATCGAAGCCGTCGACGTGCCGGTCATCGCCGCCGGCGGCGTGGCAGCCAACAGCCACGTCGGTCCGCTCGTCGCGACCGGCGCCGAGGGCGTCATCATCGGCCGGGCGCTCTACGACGGCCGCGTCGACCTCGCCGCGGCGATCACCGAGGCTGCGACCCTTGGTGCTGGGTCCGAGGTGCAGTCGTGAGCCTGACCAACCGAGTCATCGGCTGTTTCGACGTCGAGAAGGGACGCGTGGTCAAGGGTGTTTCCTTCGTCGAGCTGCGCGACGCTGGAGACCCCGTCGAGCTCGCTCGCCTCTACGATCGCGAAGGCATCGACGAGCTTGTCTTCCTCGACATCACCGCCTCGCATGAGGAGCGCCAGACCGTCGTCGACATGGTGCGGCGCACCGCCGACGAGGTCTTCATCCCATTCACCGTGGGCGGCGGAATCCGCAGCGTTGAGGACATGCGTCTGATGCTGGAGTCCGGCGCGGACAAGGTTTCGATTAACAGCTCCGCGATTGAGAACCCGGACTTGATTGCGCAGGGCGCGCATCGCTTCGGCAGCCAGTGCATCGTCGTCGCGATCGACGCCAAGTCGAACGGTGACGGCACGTACGAGGTCTACACGCACGGTGGCCGGCGGCCGACCGGACTCGACGCTGTCGAGTGGGCGCAGGAAGCGGTGCGGCGTGGGGCGGGCGAGCTACTGCTGACCTCGATGGACACGGACGGCCATCTGGACGGCTTTGATCTGCCGATGTTGCGGGCGATCTCGGACGCCGTCAGCGTCCCGGTCATCGCCAGCGGCGGAGCGGGCAACGCGCAGCACATGGCCGACGGCATCCTTGAAGGCCACGCCGACGCCGTCCTGGCCGCCAGTATTTTCCACTTCGGCACCTGCCGCATCGCCGATGTGAAGGCCACCATGCACGCAGCCGGCGTCCCGGTTCGATTGGAGCACCCCCGCTATGACGACTGAAATTCCCGAGCTGAAGTACGACGACAACGGCTTGATCCCCGCCATCGTCCAGGACATCTCCGACAACGAGATCGTGATGGTCGGCTACATGAATGCCGAGTCGCTGCGCATGACGCTCGACAAAGGCCTGGTCACGTTCTGGTCGCGCAGCCGCCAGGAGTACTGGACCAAGGGCGAGACGAGCGGCAACGTGCTCAAGCTGCACTCGATCCGCAAGGACTGCGACGTCGACGCGCTGCTGGTCAAGGCCGAGCCGCAAGGGCCCACCTGCCACACGGGCGAGCGCTCCTGCTTCTACCGCGAGTTGACGGAGGACTAGCCGCTACCGGCGGGACTCAGGTCGGCGGCAGCCGCGGACGGGGCTGCCGCCCCTTCTTCCTGCGCCACGGCTTCCTGCATCGCGGCGATGGCTACCTCGATCTGGTAGTCATGCGGCTCGCGCGTCGTCAACGCTTGCAGCCAGAGATTGGGCGCGAAGAGCCAACCGACGACGCGTCGATTGCGGTATGTTCCGCCCAGGCGGATCGCTTCGTAGGCGATGCCGGCGATGACCGGCACCAGCACGATTCGGCTCGTGATGTGCCACCAGAGCGGCGGGCTGCCCAGCGCCGTGAAAACGATGATCGCCGTGACGGCCACGAACAGCAGGAACGATGTGCCGCAGCGCGGGTGGGCGCGGCTGAAGGGCCGGACATTGTCGACGGTGAGTTCCTGCGAGGCTTCCCAGGCGGCGATCGTCTTGTGCTCAGCGCCGTGGTACTCGAAGACCCGGCGGATGTCGGGCAGTTTGCCGATCAGCCAGAGGTAGCCGATCAGCAGCACCAGCCGCACTAAACCTTCGATGATGACCGCGAGAATCTCCGGATTGAGTTCGTCCTGCAGCCAGCGGGTGGCGAAGATCGGCGCAAGGAAGAAGACGCCGATCGCGAATGCGAACGAGATCATCAGCGTGATGCCGCCGAGCACGCCCATGCCCGCGTCCTCGTCCGACTCTTCTTCGGCCAGGGCAACGTTCTGCGAGAACATCAGGGCCCAGATGCCGAGATGGAGCGTCTCCGCCAGCGTGATCATGCCACGCACTAGCGGAACGCGGGAGGCCCAGCCGGTGTAGGTCTTGGTCAACGATTTGCTGCGATGGGTGATCGTTTCGTCGGGGCGGCGGCAGACGACCGTCGCGTGGCGCGGGCCGTGGATCATCACGCCCTCGATCACGGCTTGCCCGCCGTATCCCTGGCGATGAGGTTCCGCTTGTTTGCGCAAGGTCATGCTCTGATCATAGGCAGGACCGTGCTCAGGAGCGTCAGCGATCTGGAAAAGTCTGGCGAGCAAAAGAAAACGGGCCCGATTGGGCCCGTTTTAACCTTGTCGTTGTGCTTCGGAACGGGATGGGCTATTCGCCCTCGCCCTTCGGCATGTTGTAACGCTGACGGAAGCGCTCGACGCGCCCTGCCGTGTCCACGATGCGCTGCTCGCCCGTGTAGAACGGGTGGCAGACGCTGCAGATCTCCACGCGGAGTTCTTCCTTTGTCGACTGCGTTTCCCACGTGTTGCCGCAGCCGCAGTGGACTGTGGCCGGCCCGTACTTGGGATGGATGTCTGTCTTCATTCTGTCTCTCCTGCGCGCGGGCTGCGGGCCTAGGTGTAGACCTGGACCTCGCCCGGCAGCACGCTGACGCGCTTGCGCCGGCCCTTGGCGTGCGGGCTGAACTTGACCTGCCCGTCGGTCATTGCGTAGAGCGTGTGGTCGCGGCCCACGCCGACGTTCTCGCCTGCGTGAATGCGTGTGCCGCGCTGTCGCACGATGATGCCGCCCGCGCGGACGGCCTCGCCGTCGTAGAGCTTCACGCCCAGGCGCTTGGACTGGCTGTCACGACCGTTGCGCGACGAGCCAACGCCCTTCTTGTGTGCCATTACTTGTCCTCCTCTTCCCCGTCCTCCGGGGCCTCTTCCTCCTCCGCCTCATCCTCACTCTCTGCATCGCTGTCGACGCCACTGTCGAGTTCGGCGCTGGTCTCGCCGTCGTCCTCGTCCAGATCGTCCTCAACCTCTTCCACTTCCACCTGCTCATCCTTGGCAGGCGGATCCTTCTTCTCGTGTTTCCAGCTGGCGCCGTCCGGTCCCACGATCTCTTCGACGCGCAGGTCCGTGTGGTGCTGGCGATGGCCGCGCAACTTGCGGTACCGTTTTTTGCTCTTGTACTTGAAGACCTGGATCTTCTTGCCGCGGCTCTGCTCCACGATCGACGCAATGATGTGGGCGTTCTCGAGTGTGGGTTCGCCCACCGTCGTGACGTTGTCGTTGTTGATCAGCAAGACTTCGTTGAGATTGACCGTGTCACCGGCCTCGCCAGGCAGCCGGTCAACGCGGAGCTGCTGCCCCGGCGCGATGCGATATTGCTTTCCACCCGTGCGAACGACGGCGTACATCGATGACCCCATGGAGTATCTGGAATGTGTTCCCTATCAGCCTATGAGCGGCTTCTTCGCCCGGTCAAGCAAGTGGATGATGCAGCATGGCCGGGCCGCGCTACTGGTCCAAACTTGAGCGATCGCCGCCCCAGACGAGTCCGGGCTTGGGAGGCATGACGGGCTCGCTCCCGCGTTCGTCGTCTCCACCGGCAGCCGGTGGGCTGGAGGGGGGCGGCTCGGGCCGGGTCGGCGGTAGCGTGGGTGTGCGTGTCGGTTCCGGTTGCCCCGGCTCCCAGGCGAAGATCTCGCGCAGCTGTTCCGGGTCCAGCGTCTCCTCCACCATCAGTCGCTGAGCCAGATGGTCGAGCTGGGCACGCGACGCCGTCAGAATGCTGCGCGCCCGGTCGCGAGCGGTGTCGATCAGCTCGCGGATTTCATCGTCGATCTGCTCGGCGATCTTCTCGGAGTAATCGCGCTGCTCGTTGACTTCCTTGCCGAGGAAGATCAACGACTCCTTCTTGCCGAAGGTACGCGGGCCGAGATTCTTGCTCATGCCCCACTGCATCACCATGCTGCGGGCGATCTGGGTCGCCTTGGATAAATCGTCGTGGGCACCGGTCGTCATCTCGCCGAAGACCAACTCTTCGGAGGTATGGCCGCCCAGGGCGGAGGCCATGAAGCCTTCCCAGTGCGAGCGGCTGACCAGCCGCTGCTCTTCCTCGGGCAGGTATTTGGTGTAACCGCCGGCCATGCCGCGCGGGATGATCGTGATCTTGTGGACCTTGTCGTGGCCGGGAATCATCGCTGCGACGAGCGCGTGGCCCGCCTCGTGGTAGGCCACAACTTCCTTCTCACGACCCACCAGCAGCCGACTCTTGCGTTCCGGACCAACCATGACCCGGTCGACGGCCTCTTCCAGTTCGGAGTGGCCGACCTTCTTCTTGTTGCGACGGGCGGCCAGGATCGCGGCCTCGTTAAGCAAGTTGGCTAAGTCCGCGCCGGAGAAGCCCGGCGTTTCCTTGGCGACAATGCCGAGGTCAGCGTCCTCGGCCAGCGGCTTGCCCTGCTTGTGCACGTCCAGGATCGCCAGGCGGCCGCGCACGTCGGGCGCGTCCAGGACGACCTGACGGTCGAACCGGCCCGGCCGCATCAGCGCCGGGTCGAGAATGTCGGGCCGGTTCGTCGCGGCGATCACGATAATGTTCGTCGCCGTGTCGAAGCCGTCCATCTCCACCAGGATCTGGTTGAGGGTCTGCTCACGCTCGTCGTGACTGCCACCGAGACCCGCGCCTCGCTGCCGTCCGACGGCGTCGATCTCGTCGATGAAGACGATGCAGGGGGCGTTCTTCTTGGCCTGGTCGAAGAGGTCACGCACGCGGCTGGCGCCGACGCCGACGAACATCTCCACGAACTCCGAGCCGGAGATGCTGAAAAAGGGCACCCCCGCCTCGCCCGCCACGGCGCGTGAGATCAGGGTTTTGCCCGTTCCCGGCGGTCCTACCAGCAGGACGCCGCCGGGGATCTTGGCACCCAAGGCAGCGAAGCGTTCCGGGAATTTGAGGAATTCCACGACCTCCTGGAGCTCTTCCTTGGCCTCGTCGGCGCCGGCGACGTCATTGAACGTCACCGACGGCCGGTTGGACGTCACCATGCGTGCCTTGCTCTTGCCGAACGACATCGCTTGGCTGTTGGAGCCCTGCGCTTGGCGCAGCATGAAGATCAGGATGCCGCCGAAGATGATCAGCGGGAGGAAGTTGAGCAGCACGCCAAAGATGTTGCCGAAGCCGCCGCCGCTCTTGGCGTTGGTAGCCGGGAAGGATGGGTCGGAGACGTTGATCCCTTCGCGGTCGAGGAACTCGAAGAGGTCGGTCCCTGCGGGGATGCGGGCTTTGAAGTCGTCGTCACGATATTGGAGTTTGACCGTGCTGCCATCAACTTCGATGGCTTCGATGTTGGCGGTGTCGGTTCGCAGCCGCTCCAGCAAGCTTCGCGGCTCCGAGTCGCCCACGAAGGCGATCTCGGTGGTGCTGCCACCACCGGAGAACAGCGTCACCGTCGCGATGATCAGAACGACCAACAGCAGCAGATAGAGGAAGGAGTTTTTGGCCCAGCGTGATCCGCCCACGGCAGACTCGCTTTCTGTACGTCACCATCGACCGGCCCGACCCCATCCAGGAGTCCGGCTGGCCACATAGGCATCATAGCAGGGCGAATTTCGGCCAATCGTGGATCGAAACCCGAAATCGGCCCGCTCCAGCAGGGCTTGCCCGCCGTGCGGAGGTCCGTGTTGGAGGCGTTTGCCACCGCTATCGAAGTCGTGTGCGCCAACTCCATAAATACGCCGCAGCGCTGTCCGCAGATGGACCCGATCGCTACGCTGCGAGCAATCGATTACATGGCTGGACAGTTTCGGCCAAATGACTATCACACCGCGCATCACCACGGGGCTCGAACGGCTGATCGACGTGCCGACGGCCCCCAGCCTGCGACGCGAGCCGCCCGCTCGGGGCAAACGCCCGACCCGCAGCGTCGAGATTGACCTTTGGGATCAGGGTCTACGCGCCGTCGCCGGCGTGGATGAGGTTGGCCGTGGTGCGCTGGCGGGGCCCGTCGTCTCGGGGGCCGTCGCGTTCCTCCCCGGTGCCCGGCCGCGCTGGCTGCGCGAGTTGCGCGATTCGAAAGAGCTGACGCCCCGCCAACGCAGTCGTCTGGCTCCCCTGATCAAGGCCTCTGTCGCCAGTTGGGCCGTGGGATGGTCCTCGGCGGAAGAGGTGGACCGCTACGGCATCCTGCCGGCCACGCGGCTCTCAATGCACCGTGCGCTGGCGGGGCTCGTCGTGGAGCCGGAGTTCATCCTGGTTGACGGCAACGATCGTCATGATTTCAGTTGCGGCTTCCAAGCGATTAAGAAGGGCGATGCGCGCGTCGCCAGCATTGCGGCCGCGTCCGTGGTGGCCAAGGTCACGCGCGACGCCTGGATGGAGGCGATCGACGGCCGTTACCTGGCCTACGGCTTCGCCAGCAACAAAGGCTATGGCACCCCTGAGCACAATGCGGCGCTGATCGCAGCGGGCCCGTGTCCGGAGCATCGACGCTCGTTCGCGCCCGTCCGTGAGGCGGCACGCGACGCGCCGTTCACGCTCGGGCTGCCGCTGTTCGGCTAGGTGCGGTGGTGGGCATGGACCGACGCGCGCTTGGACAGGCCGGCGAGCGCCTTGCCGCGGCTCATCTGGAGCACAAGGGCTACGAGATCCTGCGTCGCAACGTCTACAGCGCGCAGGGTGAGATCGATCTGATTACGCGGGCACCCGACGGCACGATCGTTTTCGTAGAGGTCCGCACCCGCCGCGGGGCAGCGGCGGCCGACGAAGCCGCGGCCTCGGTGGATGAACGCAAGCAGCGCCGCATGTATGAGCTGGCAGCCAACTACCTGGCCGAGCACGCTGCGGAGGCCGACGCCCGGATCGATGTCGCCACGGTCGCCCTCAGCGCGGAGGGCGTGGTCTCGTCGGTCACCCATTACGAGAACGCGGTCGAGGGGTAGCTGTGACGGTGTCGGGGGTCGTGTACGATCCGCGGGTTATGCCGATCTACGAATATCGCTGCAGCGCCTGCGACAAGGTCACGGAGGCCTTCCACCGCGACCTGGCGAAAGCCAAGAGACCGGCCTGCGAGCACTGCGGCAGCGTCAAAACCGAGCGCGCCATCTCACGATTCGCCACTCCAAAGAGCGAGGCGCAGGTCATGGACCAGTACGGCGTGCCCGATCCGGGAGCCGGCCCCGAGGCGTACAAAGACCCGCGCCAGATCGGGCGCTGGGCGGAGAAGCGTTTCGAGGACATGGGCGTGGAGATGCCCCAAGAGGCGAAGCAGATGATCGACGCCGCGCGCGAGGGCGATCTACCGGATCCGGTCAAGGACCTCTAAGCGCGATGGGGGAGCGACAGGAAATCGGTTCCCAGCTGGAAGGCCTGATCGGCGCGATCCGGGAGGACTTCGAGGCCCGGCATGCGGCCCGCGAGGCGGGCCTGGCCGCCTCGCGACGCGTGATCCAGCACTCCGCGAACAGCATTCGCGCGATGCACCGGCGTGAATTCGACGATGCAGAGTCATTGCTGGGCCAGGCGCGCGAGAAGTCGCAAGAGGCCCAGCAAGCCCTGGAGGACTACCCCGAGATTTATCACGCGGGCTTCATCCACGATGCGCTCAAGGAGTATGCCGAGGCGAGCATTTTCCTCGCCATTGCGCGGGGCTCCGCGTTGCCGACGCCTACGGAGCTTGGCATCGAGTACGCCGCCTATCTGAACGGGCTGGCCGAGGCGGCCGGCGAGCTGCGTCGCTACACGCTCGATGCGATGCGTCGGGGCGAGCCCGACCTGCCGGAGGCCCTCCTGGCGGCGATGGACGAGATCTATTCACAATTGGTCACGATCGACTTCCCGGACGCGATTACCAAGGGCCTGCGTCGCCATACGGACATGGTGCGCGGCGTGACCGAGCGCATGCGCGGTGACCTCACCTTGGCTGCCATGAACGAGCGTCTGGAGCGCGAGATGGCCGCCCTGCGCGAGAGCCTCAACCAACCCGACTGACCTCGCCCTGGTTCTATGTCTTGTGCGCTTTTCGCGTCCCAATCGTGTTGATTGGGTGATCCCGCCGCGATACAGTCGCGCGGCGCCAGCCAGTTGTGGCTGGCCTGCTCGGCTCGCCGGTTGGGTCCGGCTGCGGATCGCTTCGAGCATGGTTCGCCAGAGCCTCCATTCAACCGCCCATCGCCATCGGAGGCACCATGGAAGTCCTGATTTTCGCGATTCTCGCTGCCTTGGCCGCTCTCGCCTTCGCCGGTATGCGCGCGCGGCATGTAATGGCCGACGACGACGGCACAGACGAGATGCGCGCGATCGCCAAGGCGATCCAAGAGGGCGCGGCGGCCTTCCTCAAACGGGAATACACGTTCCTGGCGGCGTTCGTGGTAACGGTCTTCGTCGTGCTCGTGATCTTCGTCGACCTCGACGTACTCGATAAGTTCCCCAACAACCCGGACATCCCCGAGACGGCGATCAGCTATCTGATCGGCGCCATCCTCTCGGCGGGCGCGGGCTACCTGGGCATGACGATCGCCGTGCGCGCCAACGTGCGCACCGCGGCCAATGCGCGGATTGGCCTCAACCCCGCACTGCGCACGGCCTTCAACTCCGGCACGGTCATGGGCATGACCGTGGTGGGGCTGGGCATTCTCGGCATCGCGATCCTCTACATCATCTGGGAGGACGTGAGGCCGCTGACGGGCTTCGCCTTCGGAGCCTCGTCGATCGCGCTCTTCGCGCGCGTCGGTGGCGGCATTTTCACCAAGGCCGCCGATGTGGGGGCGGACCTGGTCGGCAAGCTCGAGGCCGGCATCCCGGAGGATGACCCCCGCAACCCCGCCACCATCGCCGACAACGTGGGCGACAACGTGGGCGACGTCGCGGGCATGGGCGCCGACCTATTTGAGTCCTACGTGGGCTCGATCGTGGCGACGATCGCCCTAGCGGCCCTCGCCGTGCCCGGGGTAATCATCGCGCTCGATGGCGGTCCGGCAATCGGTTCCGCCGGCGTCTTCGCTGCCGACGCTCTGGGCGGCGGCTTCGATAGCGACCCCTTCGTGCTGCCGATCCTGGTCGCCGGGATTGGGATTATCTCCGCCATCCTCGGATCGTTCCTGGTCCGCACGGGTGAAAACGTCGAACAGGGTCAACTGCTTTGGGCTTTGCGCGCGGGCGTGTTTGGGGCGAGCGCTCTGGTCCTGCTTGGCTCCGGTATCGCGATTGCCGTGATGGGGCTCGACGCCAACCTCTTCTTCGCCATCTTGACCGGCCTAATCGCCGGCCAAATCATTGGCACGGTGACAGAAGGATTCACCTCAACCGAAGGCTTCAATCTCGGGAAGTTCAAGTACAGCCCCACCACCAACCTGGCGGCCCAGTCCCAGTCCGGCACGGGTCCCGTCATCATTGGTGGTCTCAGCCTGGGCATGCTTTCGACTGCGATCCCAATGTTGGTCATTGTGCTCAGCATCTTCGTGGCACAGGAGTTGGCCGGGTTCTATGGCATCGCCCTGGCCGCGGTCGGCATGTTGGCGCCGCTCGGTGTCACGCTGGCGACCGATGCGTACGGCCCCGTGGCCGACAACGCGGGCGGCATCGCCGAGCAGGCGGGCCTGCCCCCGGAGGTGCGGGAGCGGACCGACGCCCTGGACCAGCTCGGCAACACCACCGCCGCCACCGGCAAGGGCTTCGCGATCGGGTCGGCGATGCTGACCTCGCTCGCGTTGCTCGCCACCTACGCCACGATCACCGGCGTCGAGGTCTTCAACCTGCTGGACTGGGAGGTCATGGTCGGCATCCTGCTGGGTGGGCTGATGCCGATGATCTTCAGCGCGCTGAGCATGGGCGCCGTCGGGCGGGCCGCGCAGGCGATGGTTGAAGAGGTGCGTCGGCAGTTCCGCGAGCACCCCGGAATCTTGGACGGCACGGAGCAGCCTGACCACACTCGCGCGATCGCCATCTCGACGGAGGGCGCGCTGCGGGAGATGGTGATCCCGGGTCTGCTCGCCGTCATCGTGCCGATCTTGGTTGGGGCCATCATCAGCGCCGAGGCGCTTGGCGGTCTCTTGATCGGCTCGATCGCCTCCGGCTCGATGCTGGCCATCATGATGGCGAACTCGGGCGGCGCCTGGGATAACGCCAAGAAGTACATCGAAGAGGGCCACCACGGCGGCAAGGGCTCCGACGCCCATTCGGCCGCCGTCGTGGGCGACACGGTCGGTGATCCCTTCAAGGACACTTCCGGACCGTCGCTCAACATCCTGCTCAAGCTGATGTCGATCGTGGCGGTGGTTTTCGGCCCGATCTTCCTCTAACCCCTTCTACAGACCCGCACTCGCGGTTCCACTAAAGCGGGCTCCCGATTCGGGGAGCCCGTTTTGCGTGCCAGCGCGCGCGCAGATCACGGATCCCGCCCTGCGGAGCCCCCTTCGGGAGCTCGATAAGTAGGGGCAGGCGGTGCGAGTGGGTCGATCCCGGCTCGCTGGCTGTGAGTCGATGTTTAGCGACCGGGAAGGGGTGCCGCTGTGGTCGGTACCGAACTGATCGAACGCGAGGCGCATGCGACGCCCTCGACGCTGCTGGCGTCGTTGCCGGAGGTGGTGACGGCGTTCTCGTTCGCGCTCGATGCGGCGGAGGGTCGCGAAGCGGGCCACGCCGCCAAGCTGACCTACGTGGCGATGCTGCTCGCCGCCCGGCTAGAGCTTCCTGCCGACGCGCGGCGGACCGTGTACTACGCGTCGCTGATGCACGATATCGGCGTCCCCGCCGCCGCCGCCGGCTTGACCGGGCTGACCGGCGTCGACGAGGAGTTGCTCTTCGGCTTCGCCCCGCTCAACGACATGGACGCCGCCGAGGTGCCGATCGACCAGCGTCGCCATGCTGCCCGGGTGCTCAATGACCACGTGACGGCCGGTGCGGGCTTCCTGCAGGAGCCATGGTTTCCTTGCGCCGGCGCGGCGGCGGTTCGCCACAGCCACGAAAACTGGGATGGCAGCGGCTACCCGCTCGGCGCGAGCGGCGACGACATTCTCGCTGCCTCGCGTCTGATCCGGGCAGGGGATCTCTTTGAGTGCATCGTCTCGGCCGAAACCAACCCGTTGACGGCGTGGGCGCGCTCGCGCCGCACGGTCGCCAATTGGTCCGGTCACGAGTTGCAGTCCGAGATCGCTTCGGCCCTGCTGGACTTGGTCGACGATGACGTCTTCTGGCTCGGCTTCTACGACGATGAACTCGTGACCAAGCTGGTCGAGAACGCTGCCGATGATGCGGTGCCCAGCGGCACCTTGCTGTGGGAGTTCAGCCGCTCCGTGGCCGACCTGGCCGACGCCAAGTCCGGGCACGAGTCGGGTCGCAGCCAGCGCATTGCGCGGTACGTCGGCGCGATGGTCGAGGGCCTGAGCATGCACGATGAGCATGTGGCGTTGCTGACACTGCTCTCGCTTTGGAATGATGTTGGCGCCTTCCGCGTACCCAACCGAATCCTGGTCAAGCCCGACCTGCTCTCGCTGGAAGAAATGCACCGCATGCGCGCCCACCTCGCCTTTTCCGCGGAGGTCGTGGAGCGGATCGCTGTCCTGTGCCCGGGCGCGCGCTGGATTGCCGCGCACCATGAGCGCGTCGATGGACGCGGCTATCCGGAGATGCTGTCCGGCCCGGCGATCGCGAGCGAGTCGGGAATTCTCAGTCTGGCCGATGCCTATGTCGCCCTGACGGCGCGTCGCCCCTATCGCGAGGCCCACTCGCGGGAGGATGCCACCGCCCTGCTGGCCGCCGGCTCTGGGTCGCAGCGGGATCCATTCCTGGTGCAGATGTTCCTGGAACTGCTCGAGCGCGAGCGGGATCCGGGCGATCTCCGCGTCGCGGGCGCGTAGGCGGTCTCTGCTCGCGCCTGCTAGAGGCGTTCGAAGTGGTCCACCGGCATGACCCAGATCACCGCGCCGCCGCGGCTGACCGTCTTCGGCTCACTGGCGAGGTCCAGCCCCCCTAGGAAGGGGAGCTGCTGCACGGGCGCGAACTCCTCCCGCGCGCTGGTGATCCGTCGCGCAATGGCGATTACCTCTTCGACTGCTTCATCGTCGACGCCGGTGAACAACGTGTTCGAGTGCCGACGCAGGAAGCCGCCGGAACTGCCCAGCTTGGTCACGATGTGCCCGGCCTGCACCAATTCCTTGGCCAGCGGGTCCGCATCGGACGACTCGACGACCATGAACACAAGCTTCATCGAGCCCCCGACGGGCGCGGCGGGTAATTGGGCGGCACGCTAGCGCGGGTCGCCGGCGTCGCGGGAACGCATGGTCGCCAAGAGCGCCTCGCCGGAGGCGCCGCTCAACAGCGCCGCTAATACGGCACCGAGCGCCAGACCAACCGCCAAGCCCGCGAGGAAACGCATCATCGCTCCTGCTCCGCCCGTCACGATGCACGGTATCGATGCCTACCGATAGCGGTCAACGCGATAGAGCCGATTCGCACGTGATTGTCCTGCTTTGTACCCGTTGGTAGCGTGGATTTTCCTCTGGCGCTTCAAATCCCCGCCAGCACGGAGGGCCGCCGAATGTCTGACACTACGCCGAATCGCGCCGATCCCGTCGACATGGACACGATCGTCTCGCTCGCCAAGCGCCGCGGGTTCGTCTTTCCAAGCAGCGAGATCTATGGCGGTTTCGCCTCCACCTGGGATTACGGCCCGCTCGGCGTCGAACTGAAGCGCAACGTGAAAGACGCCTGGTGGTCGGCGATGGTGCGCGACCGGCGCGACATCGTGGGTCTCGACTCGGCCATCCTGATGGCGCCACGCGTCTGGGAGACCAGTGGGCATCTGGTGAATTTCCATGACCCGCTGGTGGACTGCCGCGAGTGCAAGCAGCGCTTCCGCGCCGACCACCTGGCGGAACAGGCGGAAGAGGGTGTCTGCCCCAACTGCGGTGCCACCGGTTCCCTGACGGCGGCTCGCGAGTTCAATCTGATGTTCAAGACCTTCGTCGGCCCGGTTGAGGAAGAGGCCGCGACGGCCTACCTCCGGCCCGAGACCGCGCAGGGCATCTTCATCAACTTCGAGAACGTGCTGACGACGGCGCGGCGACGGCTGCCGTTCGGCATCGCCCAGCAGGGCAAGTCGTTTCGCAATGAGATCACACCCGGCAACTTCATCTTTCGCACGCGCGAGTTCGAGCAGATGGAGATGGAGTACTTCGTCGCGCCGGAAGAGGGCCAGGAGTGGTACGAGCGTTGGATCGAGCTGCGTGAACAGTGGTACTTGGACCTGGGCATCCGGCCTGAGAACCTGCGTCGGGACGTGCATCCGCCCGAGAAGCTCTCGCATTACTCGGCCGGCACGACCGACATCCAGTACCGCTACCCCTGGGGCTTCGATGAGCTCGAGGGCATCGCCTACCGCACCGACTACGACCTTAAGGTCCACGCCGAGGCGAGCGGCAAGAAGCTCTCCTACTTCGACAACGAGACGAACGAACACATCACGCCGCACGTTGTTGAGCCCGCGGCCGGCGTGGACCGTTCGATCCTGGCGTTCCTGCTGGACGCTTATGCGGTGGAGCCGGACGAGAAGGGCGACGACCGCGTTATGCTCAAGCTGCACCCGCGGCTGGCGCCGGTGAAAGTGGCGGTGCTGCCTCTCAGCCGCAAAGAGCCCGTCGCCAATCTCGCGATCGAGGTCTGGGACCAACTGCGGCCGTTCTGGGCCACGCAGTATGACGACACGCAGAGCATCGGCCGTCGCTATCGTCGCCAGGACGAAATCGGTACGCCGCTCTGCGTGACCGTGGACTTCGAGTCGCTCGACGATCATTCCGCGACGATCCGCGAGCGCGACAGTCAGGAGCAGATCCGCGTGGCGATTCCTGAACTGATCGACGCGATTCGGGCGAAGCTGGGCTTCTAATGCCGCGACCGCTGCGACTGATCCATACCTCGGATCTCCATCTCGACCCCTACATGGGCAGCAACGACGACCACTGGCTGGAGCGTCGCGAGCTGTTCCGTCGCAGCTTCCGCTGCGTGCTCGACTCCGTCGCGGCGCACGAGGCCGACGCGCTGTTGATTGTGGGAGACGTGTTCGACTCGGCGCGGGTCACACCAGAGACCGTCGAGTGGTTCTTGGACCAGGTCGAGACGATCAGTCCGACGCCGGTGATCGCGATCAACGGCAACCATGACACGCTCGGCGAGCGTTCCGTCTACGGGCGCCACGACGTGCGTCGGGTGCCGAACCTGCACTACTTGCTGGAGCGCGAGGGCCGCAGTCTCCACTTCGACGAGCTCGATCTCCACATCTGGGGCCGCGGCTACGACGAGTCGGATTGGCACTTTCGTCCGCTGGAGGGGCTCCCACGACGGGCTGGCGACCGCTGGCATGTGGCGATGGCGCATGGCCACTACGTGCGCTCCGACGCCGACAACCACCGCGCGATGCAGATTCACCCCGACGAAATTCACGCCACGAGCTGGGACTACCTGGCGCTGGGTCATTGGGAGGCGCACGAGGACGTCAGCGGGGACGGTCCAGTGACTGCCGTTTACTCCGGCGCACCGATGCCGATCTCCGACGCGAACACGAAGGCCGGCTGGGTCATGGTCGTCGATCTGGACCCCGACGACGGAGTGAGCTGGCGGCGGGAGAACGTGGACCCCCGTCGCTAGTGGCCGGGACGCGGTTCGGGGCAGGCCGCGTTCGATCGCACACAAAAAAGCCGCCCGAGACGGGCAGCTCGTTTGAATCGCGAGGTCTTGGTGCTAGGGAGCGAGTTCGACGACCTTGGCGCGGGCCTTTTCCTTGTCGTCGAACCACCCGATATTCACCTCAATGAAGGCGCTCCACTCGTCCGGCACGTCGTCTTCGGCGAAAATGGCGGTGACCGGGCAGGCGGGTTCGCAGGCACCACAGTCGATGCATTCGTCCGGGTTGACGTAGAGGATGCGGTCTTCCTCGTCGGAATGGATGCAGTCCACAGGGCAGACCTCGACGCAGGACTGGTCCTTCACGTCGATGCACGGCTCGGTGATGATGTAGGTCATAGCTCTCCGGTTTCCTCTTGCTCGCGTCGCAAGCACGGCTCGGGTCCGCCGACCTTGCGCGACGCCTCCACACTTATACCCGCCGATTCCGGTGTCCGCAACAGGAGGATTCCTGCGCAGTCCGACGGGACGTTAAGGGGCTTGCAGCCCGCGACGTCGGAGCGCTGGCTAGGACGACGCGGGACTGGCCGTTCGCTTGCCGGCGCGGGCGCTCGCTTTGGCCTTGCGACGTCCACCGGCTCCGCTCGTTCCGTTTCTCACGCTCGGCTTCGATCCGCCTTCGGCCGCCTGTTTCGCATCGCTTGCCGGTCGGCTCTTGGGCGGTTTCTTGCGTGTGGCTTTGGGTCGCGCCGTTCGCGTTGCGCCGTTGCTGGAGTTCGGCTCTGGGGCGTGCCCGTGCCGGCCAAGCATCTCGCGCAGGAATTGCCCCGTGAACGACGTGGGATGCGCGGCGATCTCTTCCGGCGTACCGGTCGCCATGACCTCGCCACCCCGTTCGCCGCCCGCCGGTCCGAGGTCGATTAGATGATCGGCGTTTTTGATCACGTCGAGATGGTGTTCGATCACGACGACGGTGTTGCCGCCGTCGACCAAGGCTTGCAGCACAGCCAGCAGCGCTTCCACGTCGTGGAAGGAGAGTCCCGTCGTGGGTTCGTCCAGGATGTAGAGCGTTTTGCCGGTGCTGCGCTTCGACAGCTCCGTGCTCAGCTTGACGCGCTGCGCTTCGCCACCGGACAGTGTTGTGGCTGGCTGACCGAGCTTGATATAGCCCAGGCCCACGGCCTGAATCGTGGTCAGCTTGCGTCGGATCGATGGGTTCGCTTCGAACACCTCGACCGCTTCGTCCACGGTCAGGTCGAGAATTTCGGCAATCGTCTTGTCCTTGTAGCGAATGTCCAACGCCTCGCGGTTGTACCGCGCGCCGTGGCAGACCTCACAGGGCACGGTCACGTCCGGCAGGAACTGCATCTCGATGTTGATGTAGCCATCGCCCTTGCAGGCCTCGCAGCGCCCGCCCTTCACGTTGAACGAGAAGCGGCCCGGCTTGTAGCCGCGCATGCGCGCCTCGGGCACCGATGCGAAGAGGTCGCGGATCGGCGTGAAGGTGCCGGTGTAGGTGGCCGGGTTCGAGCGCGGCGTACGGCCGATCGGGGACTGATCGATGTTGATCACCTTGTCGATCTGATCCAGGCCTTCCAGCGCCCGCACTTTGCCCGCCTTGTCCTTGGCCCGGTGCAGCAGTTGCGCCGCTCGCCGGTACAGGATCTCGTTGACGAGGGTGCTCTTGCCGGAGCCCGAGACGCCGGTGATGCAGATGAACTTGCCGAGCGGGAACTCGACATCGATCTCGCGCAGATTGTGTTCGGCCGCGCCGCGCACCCAGATCGATCCGCCACTGCCCGGGCGGCGTCCGTCCGGCATCGGGATCTGTTTGCGCCCGGCGAGATAGGAACCGGTCAGGGACTTCTTCGCCTTCATCAGCTGCTTGGGCGAGCCTGTCGCGACGACGTCGCCGCCCTGTTCTCCAGCCCCTGGTCCCATGTCGACGATGTAGTCAGCGGCCAGCATGGTGGCCTCGTCGTGTTCCACGATGATCACCGTGTTGCCCAGGTCGCGCAGCCGCTTGAGGGTGCGGATCAGCCGCTCGCCGTCCAAGGGGTGCAGTCCGATCGAGGGCTCGTCGCAGACGTAGAGCACGCCCATTAGTGAAGACCCGATCTGGGTCGCCAGCCGGATCCGCTGCGCTTCCCCGCCGGAGAGCGAGCCCGCCGCGCGGTCCAGCGTCAGGTAGTCGAGTCCGACGTCGACCATGAAGCCCAGGCGTTCCCGGATCTCCTTCAGGATCTGGTTGCCGATCGCTTCCTCACGCTTGTTGAGCGGAGTCTTTGCGCCCGACAGGCGCTCCACCCAACGGTGCGCGTCGACGACGGACTGCGTCGTGACGTCGAAGATGCTGCGTCCGTCGACGAGGACCGAGAGCGCCTCCGGCTTGAGGCGCTTGCCCCCGCAGTCCTCGCATGGCACGGCCGCCATGTAACGCTCGATGTCCTGTCGCATCCACTCGGAGTCGGTCTCCTTGTGGCGCCGCGTCAGGTTGTTGATCACGCCCTCGTAGTTGGCCTCATAGGTGCGTTTGCGGCCGCGGTGATTGGTGTAGGTGATCGTAATCGGCTCGTCGAAGCCGTAGAGCACAGCATCGACGACGTCATCGGGCATCTCGTCGATTGGGACATCCGTGCCGGACCCCATCGAGACCAGGACGCCTTCCAGTACCCGGGCGTACCAGGTACCGGACGTCGTTGCCCGCGCCCAGGGCGCGATCGCGCCGTCGGCGACGGACATCGAGCGGTCCGGCACGATCAAGTCGGGGTCGACCTCCATCCGCACCCCGAGCCCCGTGCAGGACGGGCAGGCGCCGTGGGGACTGTTGAAGGAGAAGTTGCGAGGCTCGATCTCGCCAAAAGCGATCATGTCGTCCGGGCAGGACAGCGCCTCGGAGTAGAGTCGATCTTCTTCCTCGTCGCCTACGGAGACGCGCAGCATCCCGCCCCCGAGCTTGAGCGACTGCTCCACGCTGTCGGCCAGCCGCGTGGCGACGGAGCGGCGCTCCTCCTCATCGTCCGCTGCAGGCAACACGATGCGGTCCACCACGATGTCGATGGTGTGGCGCTTGTTCTTCTCCAGGCTGATCTCGTCGTCCAGCGAGTGCACTTCGCCGTCGACGCGGATGCGTACGAAGCCGCTCTGGCGCGCATCCCCCATCACCTGGACGTGCTCACCCTTGCGATCTTTGATCACGGGCGCCAGCAGCATCAATCGCGTGCCGGGGTTGATATCCAGGATGTTGTCGACCATCTGCTGCACGGTCTGGCGCGCGATCGGCTTGCCGCAGACCGGGCAGTGTGGACGCCCGGCGCGGGCGAACAGCAGGCGCAGATAGTCGTAGATCTCGGTCACAGTGCCCACGGTCGAGCGTGGATTGCGGATGCCGGCTTTCTGATCGATCGAGATGGCCGGTGAGAGACCACCGATGAAATCGACGTCGGGCTTGTCCATCTGACCCAGGAATTGGCGCGCGTACGCCGACAAGGACTCGACGTAACGGCGTTGCCCCTCGGCGTAGATCGTGTCGAAGGCGAGCGACGACTTACCCGAGCCAGAGATGCCGGTGATTACCACGAGCTTGTCGCGCGGGATCGTCACGTCGATGTCTTTGAGATTGTGCTCGCGAGCCCCGCGGACAACGATTTGGTCCAAAGACACCAGGCGGGCTCCTTCGTCGGCGGGGTCGTCTCATCCGTAGCACGACCGGGCTCCTGGAATTCGGCGGTCGCCACAAGGGTCCCATGATATCACTGTCGTTTGGCGCAGAACAATCGTTCTGTTGAGCGCGCCGCTGCGTTTCTTGATCGGTTTGCCATTCGGCCCCACGATGCAAGCGGGGCTGCTGGATCCGTGATGACTCGATTTCTGGTTCTGTTGCTGGTGACCTTCGCCTTCGCTGGGTTGGGAGCCGGGCTGGCGCTCGGGACCGGCGCCGCTGCTGTGCCGAGTCAACCGACCAACGCAGACTCGGTTGCGACCCTTCAGATTGAGACCGAACCGGCGTTTCTAACCCTGCTCAATTTCGATGACTCCTCGCATCGCGTTCGACTCGAGACGCTGAGTGCGAGCGGGTTACGGCTGACATCCGAGTTTCATCAAGTCGCCGCCTTCGACACGCTCACGCTGCCGCGCGATCTCGCGGCGGATCCCCTCATCTTCCGCACGTCCTGCGCCGGCTGCGCGACATCGATGTTTGGGCTCGCGGCCGGCCAGCGTGTGCTGGTCATCATCGACGACGCGGGCAGCAGCCTGACTGTGCGCAGCGATCTGCGCGTCGTCAATGAGGGTGCGTCGTCGCTGCAGGGGGCGGTTCGCACGGGTCCCGATCTTGGCCGGGGTCGCACGCTCTTGCCCTTTGATCTCGCGCCCGGCGAGGACGCGACCGTTGGCGTGCGACTCAAGCCGGGCGCCACAATCGAGCTCAACCTGACCTGTCTCGGCTGTACGTCGCAGCGGATCCTGCTTGGTAACGGCATCGATCTGGAAGTGCCGCTGCGCTAATCGGGCGGGTCGTATACTCCGGGCATGCCCGCCAAAGCCAAGAAGAAGCCCGCCAAGAAGGCCAGTAAATCGGCTTCGAAGGCGGCTCAGAAGAAGTCGATCGCGGCCGATGCGAAAGCCGCCCCCCGAGCCGCGAAGCCGCCCACCGGCTCGGGTGCGCGACTCGTCATCCTCGACGGACACGGGATCATCTACCGCGCCTACTTCGCGGTGCGCGAGCCGCTGGTGGTGCGCCGCAGCGGCGAGGTCGTGACCGCCGTCTACGGCTTCGTCAACACCCTGCTGCGCGTGATCGACGAGTTGAAGCCGACGCATCTGGCCGTGGCTATGGACGCGCCCGGTAAGACGTTCCGCCACGAGGCGGACGCCACGTACAAGGCGCATCGACGCCCAATGCCCGAGGACCTGCCCGCGCAGATCGAGCGCTGCAAGCAGGTCATGCATGCCTTCAACATCCCGATCTACGAGGTCTCCGGCTACGAAGCGGACGACGTGTTGGCCACGTTGGCCGATGATGCGGCCGAGCAGGATGTCGAGACCTGGATCGCAACGCTCGATAGCGACCTGGTCCAGCTCGTGCGGCCCGGGGTCTCCGTCTTCATGTACCGCCCCTATCAGCGCGACACGGTGCGCTACGACTCCACGGAGAAGGTGCGCGACCGCTATGGCATCGATCCGATCCAGATGATCGATTACAAGGGCCTGGTGGGGGACACCTCGGATAACATCCCTGGGGTGCCCGGGATCGGCGACAAGACCGCGGTCAAACTGCTCAACGAGTACCGCACGATCGAGGAGATCTACGAGCACCTCGACGATGTCGGGCCCAAGCGCGCCCACAGCGCGCTGGCCGAGAACCAAGATCTCGCCTTGCACTCGAAGATGATGGCGACGATCCATCACGAGGTCCCGATCGAGATCGACATGGACGAGGCCCAGATCCACGCCTACGACCGCCAGCAAGTGATGGAGCTGTTCCAGGAGCTCGAGTTCCGCAGCTTGATCGACCGCCTGCCGGAAGAGATGGCGAGCGGAGGCGTCGTTGAGCCGACGCTGACCGAGACCGACTACATCACGATTCGCGACGAGCGTGCCCTCCAGACCTGGGTCGATCGGGCGCTGGCCGCGGGTCGCGTGGCCGTTCAGATCGAGACGACGAGCCGCGATGCGATGCGCTGCGACGTCGCGGGCTATGCGCTGGCCGATGTCGAGGGGGAAGCTGCCTACATCCCCGTGCGTCTCGAAGGGCAGCTTGGCGACGATGATTTGCTCGACCACGAGGCGGTGCTTACCGCCTTGCACCCGGTTTTGGAATCGCCGGACGTCCCCAAGGAGTTCCACGACGCGAAGTTCGCGATCAAGGTCATGGCCCGTCAGGGCGTGACGCTGCGGGGCGTGACCAACGACACGATGCTGGCCGCCTTCTTCCTCGGCGACTCTGCCACCGGCCTGCCGACGATTGTGCTGGAACGGCTGGGCCTGCAGTTGCCGTCGCGCGAGGAGCTCCTGGGCAAGGGTCGCAAACAGAAGACGCTGTTCGACGTCACGGCGGACGAGACCGGGGGCATTGCCGCCGCCGAGGTCGATGCCGTCTGGCGTCTGGCGGAGGCACTGGACGACGCTCTCGCCGAAGAGCCCCAGATCGAGAAGATGTACCGCGAGCTCGAGCTGCCCCTGGCGCAAATCCTGGCCCAGATGGAGTCGACGGGCGTCACGTGCGACCGCAGCCTGCTGGACGAGCTCTCCGGTCGGTTGGGCAAAGAGGTCGATGCGATCGTGGCCGGGGTCTACGAGATGGTGGGCCATGAGTTCAATCTCGGTTCGCCCAAGCAGCTCGGCCAGGTGCTGTTCGAGGAGTTGGGTCTGCCGAAGACGCGCAAGACGAAGCAGGGCTACAGCACCGACGCGCAGGCGCTTGAGCGCCTAGCTCCGGAGTGGCCGATCGTCGATCAGATCCTCAGGTACCGCGAGCACAGCAAGCTCAAGTCGACCTACGTCGACGCGTTGCCAGAACTGATCAACCCCGACACCGGCCGCATCCACACGGAGTACAACCAGGCCGTCGCCGCTACCGGCCGGCTCTCGTCAGAGAACCCCAACCTACAAAACATCCCTGTGCGGACGGAGATGGGCCGCGAGATCCGGGCGGCGTTCGTCGCCACGCCGCTCGATGGGGAGAAAGACGTGATCTTCCTGGGCGCCGACTACTCCCAGATCGAGCTGCGCGTGCTGGCCCACCTGGCGGAAGATCGCGCCATGATCGAGGCCTTCCAGAACGACGAAGACATTCACGCCGCGACCGCTGCCGGGGCCTATGGCGTCGATCCGGATCAGGTCGACCCGGAGATGCGCCGGATCGCCAAGATGATGAATTTCGGCGTGATCTACGGACTGACCGCGCACGGGCTGTCGCAGCGCTCGGGCATGGAACGCAAGGACGCCCAGGCTTTCATCGACTCCTACTTCGAGCGCTTCGCGCGCGTCGCGGAGTACATCGAGGAGATCAAGGAGTCGACCAAGAAGACTGGCTACGCGGAGACGCTGCTGGGGCGACGTCGCTACATCCCCGAGATCAAGTCGGCCAACTTCCAGGTGCGCGCGGCGGCGGAGCGCGTCGCGGTCAACATGCCGGTGCAAGGCACCGCGGCCGATGTGATGAAGGTGGCGATGCTACGCATCGCCGACGCGCTGCGCCAGCATGAGCTGGCCACCCGCATGATTCTGCAGGTGCACGACGAGTTGATCTTCGAGCTCCCGCGGGCAGAGGCGGACGAGCTGGGGGGCATCCTGCAGGAGTTCATGCCCAACGCTATCGAGATGGTGGTGCCGCTGCAGATCGAGATGAAGATCGGCCCCAACTGGCGCGATATGGAATCGTTCGCCGTCTAGCTGGGTGTGCCGCCTGGAGCGGTTCTTACCCAAGGCTTACCGACCGCGGCGGGGCGATCGGGCGCGCATGGTACGATTGAGCGACTATGGGTGGAATTTTCCGAACCTTCGGCAACACGTGGAACATCACGAAGACCTCCATGTCCGTCCTGCGCCAGGACAAGGAGCTGTTGGTCTTCCCGGTTCTGGCCGGCGTCTTTGTGCTGATCATCGCGGGTATCACGGCGGGCATCTTCGCCTCAATCGGGACCTTTGATCGGCTTGACACCGCCGGCGAGGGGTCGCAGTTGAAGGCGGGCGACATCGTGGTTGCGGTGCTGGCGCTGGTGGCAGTGATGTTCGTGGTCAACTACTTCAACGCTGCCCTGATGGGGGCCGCGCGGGTGAGGCTGCGGGGTGGAGACCCCAGCGTGGGTACCGGCTTCGCAGCCGTCAACAAACACCTCGTCGCGGTCTTTGGCTGGTCCGTGATCTCAGCGATCATCTTCATCATTCTGACCTACCTGCGCGGCAAAACGGATTCCTTCATCGGCCGCATCATGATCGACATTGTGGGCGCGGTTTGGGCCTACATGACGTTCTTCGTCGTACCCATCCTGATCGTCGAGGGCGTGGGCCCGATCGAGGCGATCAAGCGCTCCAAGAGCTACTTTTCCCGCACCTGGGGTGAACAGCTTGTCTCCGGCTTCGGCTTCGGCATCATCCGCATCGTCGCGCTGCTGCCGGCCATCATCGCCGCGGCGGTGCTGGCGCCCATTTCGCCGGTGGCGGCGATGATCGTCGTCGTTCCGCTGGCGGGGATCGCGCTGGCCGTCGTCAACGCGCTCGAGGGCATCTTCAAGATGGCGCTCTACGAGCACGTGGCCGAGCCACAGCTGGAGTCGACCTTCTTCGAGCCGCAGATCCTGTCCGGCGCGTACTCAGGCGGCAGCACGCAGGCCTTCCGCTAGTCGGCTTCGAAGCCTCTGCCTTGTCAGCCGACCTTCCACCGCGTTTCTGCGCGCAAGATCACGATCAGATCACGGTCTGAGATCCGTCGCCGAGGCAACTTGTTCAGAGCTTCACGATCTGGACAGCCCTTCAGTACTTGACTATAAATAGCGTCCTTGGGGAGGGAGAGAGGAGTGCTGTCATGCGCTGCACTTATCCGAACCCGGCTCAGCTGCCACGAAATCGACGTCGCCTGCCCCACTGGATCGTGATGAGTGGTTGGGCCGTGCTCTTCGTTGCTCTGAGCATTGCCCTGCTCGGGTTCACCGCGTACTCCGTCTAGTCGACCCTCTGCTGGCGGCAAGCGACAGGCGATCCGCCGCGCGTCGCCTGTCGCCTAGCGACCGACAGCCCGCCTACCTACGATGGTCACTAGTTAGCCGGCGCAAGCGTCGCGCTGTCGCTGAGCGGGATGCAGAATCGGCAAGACGATGTACAAAGCCCCACGCGGTACTCACGACGTGCTTCCGGACGACTACGCCGTCCGTACGCATATCCTCACGACCGCGTCGCGCGTCGCTGAATTGGCCGGCTATCGCCCGATCGCCACGCCGATCATTGAGCACGCCGATCTCTTCGTGCGCGGGATCGGCGACGCGACGGACATCGTCGAGAAAGAGATGTACATCTTCGAGGACCGCGGCGGCGACCGCCTGGCGTTGCGGCCGGAGCCCACGGCCGCGATTTGCCGGGCCTATCTCGAGCACGGCCTCTCCAACGAGCCGCAGCCGGTGAAGCTCTGGGCGCACGCGATCAACTTTCGCTACGAGCGCCCGCAGGCCGGGCGCTACCGCCAGTTTGAGCAGTTCGACCTCGAAGCGTTGGGCGTACTCGATCCGGCGCTGGACGCGGAGGTGTTGGACGTCGGCTGGCGTATCAGCCAAGAGCTTGGGCTGGAGGGGCTGACCCTGCTGCTCAACAGCATCGGCGATCGCGAGGACCGTAAGGCCTACGTGCCCGTGCTGCGGGCCCATTTCGAGTCCAACCTAGACGCGATGTGCGCCGACTGTCGGGGCCGCTTCGATCGCGCGCCGATGCGTTTGCTCGACTGCAAGAAGGATTCCTGCAAGCCCTTCCAGGAGGGCGCGCCCACAATCGCGGAGCACCTACGTCCGGAGTCGGCGGCGTACTTCGATGCGGTCAAAGGCCAGCTCGCCGCGCTGGAGATCCCCTTCCGCGAGGCGCCCACGCTGGTGCGTGGACTCGATTACTACACGCACACCGTGTTTGAGCTCGTACCCGCGCGCGAAGGCTCCCAGGTCACAGTGCTGGCCGGCGGCCGCTACGACGGCCTGATCGAAGATCTCGGTGGGCCGCCGACGCCCGGGATCGGGTTCGGGATGGGGCTGGAGCGGATCGCGATCAACCTGCGTGAGCAAGATCTCGCACCCGGAGCCGGAACGGGCCCGCGGGTCGTCGTCGTCACGCTGGGGGAGGGTACGTCTGAGGTCGGCGCGCGGCTTGCCGCCCGCCTGCGTCGTGCCGGGGTGTCGGCCACCATGACCTACGGCGGTCGCTCAATGAAGGCGCAGATGCGGCACGCAAACCGCGTCGGAGCCGAGCTTGCCTTGATCGTGGGCGAGCGGGAGCTGGCGGATGGTGTCGTGGAGTTGCGCGATCTCGCCGCCAGCGAACAGCGACAGGTCGCGCTGGCGGATGTCGTCGGCGAGCTGACGTCCACGTAACCGGCCGCGGAACGGACTGCAAGAGGCGGGCGCGTATACTGGGCCCAAGAGCCGGATCGCCCCGCTTGAGAGATGCGAGCGGCCGTCAGGAAAACGATCCATGCCAGGCATGTGGGACCGAATCGCAGGCATGCGTGCCCGCTTCGACGAGATCGAGGCGGAGATGGCCACGCCCGAACGCGCGCGCGATGCAAAGCGACTGCAGGAGTTGGCCGTCGAACGCTCGCAGCTTGAGCCCCTCGTGCTGCTGCTCGGGACCCACCTCAAGTCCACTGACGAGCTGAGCCAAGCGCAGGAGCTGCTGCAGGAAGCCGACGACGACGAGCTGAAGCAGATGGCCCTGGCCGAGGTCGAGCAGCTCACGGCGCAGCTCGTCGAACTCGACGAGCGGGCTAAGCGGGCGCTGCTGCCGACGGATCCGAACGACGAACGCAGCGTGATCATCGAGATTCGGGCCGGCACCGGTGGGGACGAAGCGGGCCTCTGGGCGGGCGACCTCTATCGCGCCTACGGACGCTACGCCGACAGCCAACGCTGGAAGACCGAGATCATCTCCGCCAGCACGACGCCGACCGGCGGCTTCAAGGAGATCGTGTTCGAGGTCAACGGCAAGGGCGCCTTCTCGCGCTTCAAGTACGAGAGCGGCGTGCATCGCGTTCAACGCGTGCCCGAGACGGAGGCGCAAGGCCGTATCCACACGTCGACGGCGACCGTCGCGGTCCTGCCGGAGGTTGAAGATATCGACTTCAAGATCGACGAATCTGAGATCCGCATGGACCGCTTCCACTCCGGCGGCGCCGGCGGTCAGAACGTCAACAAGGTGGAGTCCGGGATCCGCTTGACGCACGAGCCCACCGGGATCTCCGTCACCTGTACGGACGAGCGCTCGCAGCTCAAGAACCGGGTCAAGGCGATGTCGGTGCTCAAGGCGCGCCTCTACGACCTTGAGATGCGACGCCAAGCGGACGAGCGCTCGGCCGACCGGCGCTCGCAGGTCGGGTCCGGTGAGCGCTCCGAGAAGATCCGCACCTATAACTACCCCGAGAACCGCGTCACCGATCACCGGATCGGGCTGACGATCCACAATCTCAGCAGCATCCTTGAAGGCGAACTCAACGCCTTGATCGACGCCGTCGCAACTGACGAAGAGGCGCGCCTCCTCGAGGCGGCCGCCACATGACCGAGCGTGAATCGACCGGAGTCGCATTGCGCGATGTCTGGATGGGTGCGGCCGGGCGTCTCGAAGACGCCGGCGTCGCCGACAGCCGCTTCGAAGCCGAGGTGCTACTACGCCACGCTGTCGGCAAGACGCGTGCGGAGCTTTACGCCAACCTGACGGACCCGATCGACGCGGCGGTCCAAGCCCGCTTCGAGCAGGCCCTCGCGCGTCGGCTCGGGCGCGAGCCGCTGGCCTATATCACGGGTAGCCGCGAGTTCTTCAAGCTCGAGTTCGAGGTCAGCCCCGACGTTCTCGTGCCTCGCCCCGAGAGCGAGCTCCTGGTCGAGGCAGCGCTGGACCACTTGCGCAGGTTGCGGGTGCGTCGCGCGCGCGTCGTCGACGTGGGGACGGGGTCCGGCGCGATTGGGATCGCCATCGCCAAGAACCGTCGCGATGCCCAGTTGCTGGGCGTCGATGTGTCGCGCGAGGCGCTGATCGTGGCGCGCCGCAACGCGCAGCGACTGATCCCACGCCGGCCCGGCCAATGGGTGCAAGGCGACCTGCTGACGGCCGTCCAGGGGCCGCTGGAGTGCGTCGTCGCCAACCTCCCCTACATCCCCAGCGACCGCCTGCCTGAGTTGGAGCCGGAGGTGAGCGAGCACGAGCCTCGGCAAGCCCTCACCCCGGGCACCGCCGGAACGGAGCTGATCCTGCGGCTGCTGACGCAGCTCGGCCCGCGTCTCGCCCCACAAGGGGTCGCCATCATCGAACTGGACCCGGGGCAAGAGGATGAAGTGGTCGGCGCATTGAAGCGCATGCTGCCGCAGGCCGACGTTGAGGTCTTGAACGACTACAGCGGCCAGCCACGTGCGGTGAAGGTCATCGCCGGCTAGGACGTGCTCCGTTAACTCGGGCGTTCAGCTTCGACGGGTGCGTCGACTTCTGGAGCGACCAGCCTGGGCGTCTCCTGCGTCACGCGTCGATACAGCAGCGCCATCACGAGCAGCAGCAGCGCCCCGCCCAGCAGCGCCCAACGCAACGCTCCCAGCGTTCCCACGGACAGCCCCACCAGCGGCCCCAGCGCCGATCCGAGATCCAGGAAGGTCGCGTAGACCGACATCACCCCTGCGCGGCGCGCCACAGGAGCCAGGTCACCCGCGCGCGCGTGCAAGAGCACGATCAGCGCCGTCGACGCGACGAACGCCAGCATCACGGCCAGCACGACGATTCCGATCGGGGGCGAGGCGGCCAGCAGCAGCAGCCCGCCCGCGCCCAGTGCGAAGGCTGTCAAGATCACCGGCGTACGGCCCAGCTTGTCGGAAAGGCGCCCTGCCGCCGGCGCCAGTAGGAGGTCGACGCCGAAGCGCAGTCCCAACGCGATCCCGGTGAACGACGCCACCCCGATCAGCAGCCCGGCGATGCCGATCTCATCGCCGAAGCGCTCGTCGAGGTAGAAGCCCAGCGACGCCGTCAGCAGACCCGAGAAGACGAGCATGCCCGCCAGGCCGCCGAGCCCCACGACCAGGAGTTGTGGGGCGCCCAGCATCACGCGCAGTGCGCCCTGTCCTTGGCCGCTCCGCGCGGAGCCGTTGGTTGCGCCCGTCTCCGCCGCGATCAGTTCCTCGGGGCTACGCGTGCGGTGCGAGCGCGACGTGATGAACCAGGCCACCCCGCCGACGCCGGTCGTCGCGGCGAAGATGGTCAGGGTCCACTCATGCCCGATCGCATCGGTCAACAGCCCGCCGGCGACCACCCCTACCATCGAGCCGCTGCGCGAGACCGAGGAATAGATCCCCATCAGGAAGCCGCGGTTGGCGTCCGTTGCTTCATCCAGCACGGTCCACCAGGCGCCCAAGCGCAGGATCGACCAGCACATCCCCCAGGCCAGGCGTGCGAGCAGCAAAACCCAGAACGTGGTCGCCCAGCCGTAGGTCGCAGTCGTGATGACGGCGAGCACCATCGCCGCGGCGATCGGTGGGCGCGGCCCGAACCAAGCGAAGAGCTGGGCGGCGACGGAATTGGATAGCAGTCGCACGAGCCGGTTCGCGCTGAGCAAGATCCCGACCAGCCCGATCGAGAGGCCCCAGTCCTCTGGACGCGACGGCATCACCGCGTAGAGCATCGAGTCGCCAAAGAGCGACGCCGCGACCGCCCCGCCGACGACGAGCACCGGTAAAGGCACGGGGTTTCCGAATAGTCGCATTGCGGAAGTCTATGGGGTGGCTCGCTCGGCTTCGCTCGGTCTCAATGCGCGGCGCGGCTCCGGCTTGGCGGCGGTGCGAGCAACGGTCGGCGCCCCATCGAAGGAGGGACTACCCCGACTGCGAACGCCCTTTCGTTGGGCCCGGAAAGCGTCGGCTCAGCCCGTCAACAAATTAGTCGCGCATCATTTGGTAGATCTTGCCCTCGGTCTTGATGGCCGGGGCGATGATCACATCGGCGTCGTGCATGTCGCGCAGCTTCTCGGCGCCGACGCTGCCCATGCACGTGCGCAGCGCTCCGACCAGGTTTTCCGTGCCGTTCGTGCGCGACGTTGGACCGAAGAGCAGTTTCTCCAGCGACGTGTGCTGGCCCACGTGCACCCGGACTCCCCGGGGGAGTTCGGCGTGCGGCGTCGCCATGCCCCAGTGATAGCCGCGGCCGGGCGCTTCGAGCGTGCCGGCGAACGGCGATCCGATCATGACGGCGTCGGCCCCGGAGGCGAAGGACTTGCAGAGGTCGCCACCGGTGCGGATACCACCGTCGGTGATGATCGGCACATAGCGGCCGCTCTCCTCGAAATAGGTGTCACGGGCCGCCGCGCAGTCGATCGTGGCTGTGACCTGTGGCACACCGATGCCCAGCACCTCGCGGCTGGTGCAGGCCGCGCCGGGCCCCACGCCCACGAGCAGCCCCGCGATGCCTTCGCGCATCAACTCCAGCGTGGCGTCGTAGGAGACGGTGTTGCCCACCAGCACCGGCATCGACATCTGGTCGATCAGTTCGCTCAGGATCAGCCCGGTCTTAGAACTGGAGACGTGCCGGGCTGTGGTCACCGTCGCCGCCACAACGAAGAAGTCGGCGCCCGCCTCGTCGACGATGGGTGCGAGCTTCTTGGCGTTCGGTGGGGTGACGGAAACGGCGGCGGGTACTCCACCGTCCTTGATCTCCTGGATGCGCTGGCCCACCAACTCGGGCCGGATCGGGTTGGTGTAGGCCTTCTGCAGGATCTGTGTCGCGCCTTCGGTGTCGCTTCCGGCGACCTCGGCCAGAATCGAATCCGGATCGTCGAAGCGGCACTGCAGGCCCTCAAGGTTGAGCACGGCCAGACCGCCGCGCCGGCCCAGCTCGATGGCGAAGGCGGGATCGACGACGGCGTCCATCGCCGAGGCCAGGATCGGCACGTCCAGCGTGAGGTCACCGATCTGCGTCGAAACGTCGGTCATGCCGGGGTTGACCGTGACCGTGCCGGGCGCGATCGCCACGTCGTCGAATCCGTACGCTTGCCGCAACTCTTTGCGCTTCGCCATTGATCGACTCCTTACCTTCGCTTCGACGCTGATCCGACGATCTTGATCCGGCCCTTAACGACCGTGACCGCCCGAAGGCGGTCACTTGCTCACTTACATACCCGAGCGCAGCCCGAGCCCGACATGGGACCAAAACACACGCGGCGCAGCTTTTCGCCGCGCCGCCTCCGCGACACATCGCGGTTGAGGCCCTGCCTCGGTGAATGGTCGTCTGCGACCAGTCGTGGTCACCGTGTCTGGGTCCCTTTCGAGTCGTTGCGAAGAATTATACGGACTTCGCGAAAGGTTGATCCAGCGCGGCTACTTTGCGGAATGGTGTGTTACATGCTCCAGCTGTCGTGTAGCGGACACTGTCGCCACCGGCCGAAAGGCCGCCCGGGCGCCGCAACTCTGGCTCAAACGTCCTCCGTATGAAGGTAGAGCCAGATCAGGTCGCGGGCCGACTGCGTGATTTGGTCGATCGCGCCGATGAACGCCTCGAGTTGGGGCTCGTCGATCGAGAGCTGATGTGTCAGAAGGCGTCGACTTCGCCGCTCCAGCACCAGCAGCGCAACCTGGTTGGGCGGCATGGAGCGATCGGGCATCCAGTCGAGCTGGTGCGCGAGGGTCTTGGAGTGACGCAGACCGTCGTGCAAGCCCAGAAGTGCTCCCGCCTCCACCTTGCGCACGCGCTCGATCCCGCGAGGCACGGATGTAATCGCGGCGCGCATCTGCTTGTAGTCGCGCTTGGGGATCTCGGCGCGCGCCGACTCAACGTCGGCCAGCGTCGGGAAGCCGAGATCGCGCAGCAGCGCGTCGTTGGAGCGACCTTCCGTCAGCGCTTTGAAGACCCCCACCGAACTCGGTGACAGCTCGAATTCCAAGAACGTACGCACGACGGGGGTCGCCTGGCGATTGCGCAAGGCGATGTAGAGCGCCACGAGTTCCTGAGACGCGTTGAGGTACTCCTCCACGATGCGCATGCCCATGACCTTGCGGTCGTCAGGATCGGCGGTGACGAGGCCGCGCATCAGCGCCTCTGCCACCGTGCGATGCGCTTTGGCCCCAAAACGGGCGTATTGCTCCAGGAACGGCACCTCCAAGTCGTCCAGGTAAGTCTGGAAGCAGGTGTCGCAGAGCGCGGTCCGTTCGTGCAGGCCGTCTAGATCAAAGCCCGTCCCGCACTGCTCGCAGTTGGCGAGGCTGGCGGGTATCGATGTGTCAGTGCGGCGTAGCGACGAGTCGACCATGGCGACCTCAGGCTATCAGTGCCCGTCAGCGTCGCGGGGTTTCCTGGGGCGCGATGAGCGGACCTGGCGTCGTTGCTGCGCGGCGGGCTGGCACCTGGGGCACCAGTGCGATGAGCGCCCGCCGACGACCGAGCGTCGGATCTCCGCGCCGCACTCATCGCAGGGCTCGCCCGTGCGACGGAACACGCGCACGAAGTACTGCTGCGATCCCTGTGCGCCCTTGCCGTCCGTGTAGTCGCGGAACGAGGCCCCGCGGTTGGCGATACCGTCACGCAAGACGCGCTCGACGGCCTTCGTCAGCGCGGCGCGCTCTTTGGGGCGCAGCGACCCGGCCGGCGCCTCGGGGTGCAGGTGGGCGAGGAACAGTGCCTCGTCGACGTAGATATTTCCCAGGCCGGCCACGTTCGATTGGTCGAGCAGGGCGGACTTGAGCGCGGTTCGCCGCCCGCGCAGCGCCGCCCAGAGCGCCTCCACGTTGAACTCCGGCGTCAGCGGCTCCGGGCCTAGTTTGCCCGCGAAGCGCGCATCGAGATCATCAACAACTTCGAACGTGCCGAACTTGCGGATATCGATGAAGCGCAGTTCGTTGCCGTCGTCCAGTTCGATCAAGGCCCGCAGGAATTTGTCCGCAGGGGCGTTCCGGCTTCGGTGTCTCAGCGAGCCGGTCATGCGCAGATGGATGATCCAGGTGCCGGACGGCTGGGCGCTATCGGCGTCCTGCAGCGGTAGCAGCAGGTACTTCCCGCGCCGTTCCAGTGGGCCGATCGCCTGTCCCACCAGTCGCGATCGGACGTAGTCCTCGGGCGCGCCCACAAGCAGGCGCTCCGCCCCGGGCAGCACCGTGAATGAGACGATCGTTCGTCCCAGGAGCAGCGGATCCAGATCGCGACGGATGGTCTCTACTTCAGGTAGCTCGGGCATGCGCCGTATGGTATCGAAGCGGTGCCCGCTTGATAGTGGGGAGTGACTGGGCCCAAGGCGGCACCCTGGCGAGCAGGAGACGACAAGCAGGATGAACAGCATCGACTATGACGTGGTTGTTGTCGGCGGTGGTGTGGCCGGCGCCTCGTTGGCCGCGCTGCTGGCTGAGTCCGGGTTCTCCGTCTTCGTGCTGGAACGGGAGACGGTCTTTCGCGACCGTGTGCGCGGGGAGTGGTTGGCTCCGTGGGGGGGGGTGTCTGAAGTTCGGGCTTGCGGACTGGAAGACGTGCTGGCGTCGACGCATCCCAACCCTATCGACAAGATCGGCAATCGAGTCGGCCGTCCGCGGCCGCTGACCACGCCAGAGGGCGTCGCTTCGCTCTGCTTCTTTCATCCCGCGGCGCAGGAGGCGCTGCTGTAGCACGCGATCCAAGCCGGTGCGACGGTCCAGCGCGGCGCGCGGGTGCGCGACATCGCTCCCGACCAGCCGCGCACCGTGGGGTACGTCTGCGAAGGCGAACAGCGCAGCGCGCGAGGGCGTCTCGTCGTCGGGGCCGATGGACGCACGTCGATCGCGCGCAAAGCCCTCAACGCGCGCGAGTGGGAGCACCGCTCCTCGCGTCTGCTGGCCGGCGTGCGCGTGGGCGGGCTGGACTGCGCGGACGATGTCGGATTCTTCCTGATCCGGGACGACGCCACCGAGATGGCGTCGCTCTTCCCACAGGGCGACGGCTACGCAGGCGCATACGTCTTCGTTGAGGGCATCGATCCGCAGCGGTACGCGGGCGAGGAGGGATTCCGGCGCTTCATCGACGCGCAGATCGAAAGCGGTGTCCCCCCCCCCGAGATATTCGCCGAGGCGACTCAGGAGGGACCTCTGGCCGCGTTCGAGGCCAGCGATTCCTGGGTCGATCGCGCCGCGCGCGACGGCCTGGAGCTGATCGGCGACGCTGCTGGGGTCAGCGATCCGACCTGGGGCTTCGGTCTCGCCCTCGCTTTCCGCGATGTGCTAAGCCTGCGTGACGCGCTGGTGGCGACGCCGGACTGGGGCGCCGTGCTTGAGACCTACAGCACGGCGCATGCCGACTACTTCGCGAAGATCCTGGAAGGCGAAAACTGGCAATCGGAGCTCTTCCTCACGCCGGGCCCCGAGGCCGACGCCCGACGCATGCACGCCGTTCGCGCCTGGTCCGACGATCCATCCCGCTCCATCGATCTGGCCGGTGAGGGGCCAAGCACGGATCTCTCGGCCGCCGCCCGAGTGCGGTTTTTCGCGGAGGATCTGGCCGGCGACTCGCTCACATCGCGCACGGGGAATGGCGTGTCGGGTTGATGTGGGTGGGGAGACGCGCGCCACTACAATGGCCGCATGACGATTGAGACTGCGCAACGTCGGAACGACCCTGCCCGGCCGGTCTTCGACGACCTCTGCGAAGAGATTGAACGCTATCTCGGCGACGATGCCATCGCCCGGGTCGAGGCGGCCTACCGCTACGCCGCCGACGCACACAGCGACCACCGGCGGGCCTCCGGTTGGCCCTACATCGAGCACCCGCTCGCTGCTGCGCTGAGCTGCGCGCGGCTGCAGCTCGAGGTCCCGGTCCTGCAGGCGGCACTGCTGCATGATGTGGTCGAGGATTGTGGTGTCACCCACGAGGAACTGAGCCAGGCGTTCTCGGAGGAAGTCGCGGTCCTGGTCGACGGGGTGACGAAGCTCAGTGGCCTTTCGATTGCCATGGGTATGGGCGGCGAGGAGGCGCAGGCTGAGAACCTGCGCAAGATGTTTATCGCTATGGCGGAGGACGTACGGGTCGTCATCGTCAAGCTGGCGGACCGCCTGCACAATATGCGCACGCTGGACGCGCTCGAGCCGGAGAAACAGGTTCGTATCGCGGCGGAGACGCGCGAGATCTACGCGCCGCTCGCCGCCCGGCTCGGGATCTGGCAGTTCAAGTGGGAGCTGGAGGATCTCGCCTTCCGCTACCTCGATCCGGAGGAGTACCGTCGCATCGCCGGCCTCGTGGCCGCTCGCCGTGGCACGCGCGAGCGCCATCTCGATCGGCTCCAGCGTCGGTTGCAGACGTCTCTGTCCACGGCCGGCATCCGCGCCGAGGTGAGCGGCCGCGTCAAACACATCTATTCGATCCACCAGAAGATCGCCAAGTACGTGGCGACCGGCAAGACATTCGACGAGATCTACGACCTGCTCGCCCTGCGCGTGCTCGTAGAGTCCCGCGAGGACTGCTATCACGCGCTCGGGCTCGTGCACAGCATTTGGCGACCGATCCCGGGCGAGTTCGACGATTACATCGCGAACCCGAAGCCGTCCGGATACCAATCGCTTCACACAACCAGCTACTGGTCTGGCACGCGGCCGGTCGAGGTACAAATTCGTACCCGAGAGATGGACGCGGAGGCGGAGTTCGGCGTCGCGGCGCACTGGGGCTACAAGGAAGGCGGCGTGGCCTCCGCCCAGGAGCAGGAACGGCTGAGCTGGCTCAAGCAACTGATCGACTGGCAGGGCGATCTGCCGGGGGCCGAGGAGTTCATCGAGACGCTCAAGTCCGACGTCTTCCAGGACCAGGTCTTCGTCTACACGCCGCGCGGTGAGATCAAAGATCTGCTGGCTGGAGCGACGCCGCTGGACTTCGCCTTCCGGATCCACACCGATGTCGGTTATTCGTGCGTCGGCGCCAAGGTCAACGGCCGCCTCGTGGCGCTCACGAGCGAGCTCGAGAACGGCGACGTGATCGAGATCATGACGAGCCGCTCGTCGCGCGGCCCCAGCCGCGACTGGCTCAATCCCGCGCTGGGCTTCCTCAAGACCCACCACGCGCGGGTCAAGGTTCGACAGTGGTTCCGACGCCAGGAGCGGACGGCGAACCTCGGGCGCGGCCGGTCGGAGCTTGAAAAGGAGATGCGCCGGCTCAGCCTGAAGCTACCGGAGGTCGAAGAAACGCTGTTGGAGACGTACAGCTACAGCAGCGTGGACGACCTGTTGGTCGCCATCGGGGGCGGCGAGATCACGGCGCACGGCATCGCGCTGCAGTTGGCCTCACTGATCATCGCGGAAGAGGCGCCGCCGTTCGCTCCGCCGCCGATCTCGGTTGCGAATCCGCGCGAGCGGGACGCGACCGGCCTCTACGTGCTCGGCGCCCCGAATCTTCTGACCCGCTTCGCGAATTGCTGTTCGCCACTGCCGGGCGATCCGATCACGGCCTACATCACCCGCAGTCGCGGCGCGACGATCCATCGCAGCGATTGCCACAACGTGGTTCACAGCCCTGAGCACCAACGCCTCGTCGACGCGCGGTGGGGTAGTGCCCCGGGCACGCGTTACTCCGCGCAGCTGCGTATCGAGGGCTGGGACCGGATCGGGTTCGTGCGCGATATCTCCACCGTCTTCGCCGACGAAGGGGTCAACATGGTTGGCCTGCGCACTGATGAGCAAGACAACGCGCGTGTTCTGGTTCAGGTCACGGTTGAGACGGATGGCATCGCTCAGCTACAGCGCGTGATGCACAAGTTGGACGCGCTGCGCGGCATGCTCGGCGTCGATCGCTCGAATTAAGCTTGGACATGAACGACATAACTGTGCCGCTGGGAAACGCCTAGAGCAGCGCAATCGGATTGATCGGCGACGCCGTCCCACCGCTCAGCCGCAGAGGTGCCAGCGTGAGTTGGAACTCCCAGCGCTGCCGCTCCGCACAGGCTGCAGCCAACGGGCCCAGTCGGGCGTTATCGATTAGGTGCACGCCCATCGTCGGCAGGATCACCTCGTGAATCGGCAGTACCCAGCCCTCCACCTGCGAGGGCAGCGCGTCTGAGATCCCGTCACTGCCCAGCACCGCCACGTCGCGCTCGCGTAGCCAAGGCAGGCAGTCCGGCGCGAGACCGGCCATCCCGTCAGCGGGGGACCATGCGCCCAGCTCTTCTCGACGGGTATCCCGTCCTGTGCGCACGAGCAGAATGTCGCCGGATTCCACGCGCAGGCCCTGGCGCTCTTCGGCCGCCTCGAGCTCGTCCGCTCCAATTCGCCCGTCGATCTCCAGGTACTCGACGCCGCGCAGCGCTGGAATGTCGAGTAGCACGCCCCGGCTCACGATTCCCTCCTCGGCGACGGTGATGGCGTTGCGCTCGGCGCCGCTGCTCTTCACCGTCGAGGCGGGAAAGCCGTTGTACATCTGCCCGTCGCGCAGCACGTGGCAAAGCGCGTCCAGGTGGGTTGTCGCCATCCCGTGCGGCGCGATCGCGAAGTAATCGCCGGTGTGCTGCAGCGGGACGGACGGGTCGTCGATCGTGTCCCCCGCCGCCGTCATGTGGTGGGTGACCGGCGTTGGATTGTCCGGGGCCGGCGTCACCGGCAGCTCCAGGGCGCAGCTCACGGCCAGCCCGTCCTGCACGAGCGCCGCGGCGGCGGCCCGCTTCGCGTCCGTTATCAGATTGAGCGCGCCGCGCTCGTCGTCGGCGCCCCAGCGCCCCCAGTTCGACACGTCCTTCGCGATCGATGCAATATCTGCCGCGTTCGGGATCGTCACCATGGTGTGCTCCAGCTCTCGTCGCGGTTCTTGCCTCGGCGCGACCTCGCGACAAGGTACGTCAATCGTGTCGCCAGCGCCCCGCTGCCGTCGTGGTGTGTTTATGATCAGAGACACGAATAGATATCTCAAAGGAAGCGTCTGTCTACCATGCATGGATGCTCGCAACTGTGACTGCCTGTGCCTTGGTGGGCCTCGATGCCGAAGAGGTCAACGTCGAAGTCGACATCGCCGCGTGGTTGCCCGCCTTCCACATCGTGGGCCTGCCCGATGCGGCCGTGACCGAGGCCAAAGAGCGGGTGCGGTTCGCCATACGTAACGCCGGCGCGGAGTTCCCGCAGAAGCGGATCACGGTCAACCTCGCGCCCGCCGACCTGCGCAAGGAGGGTCCCGGATACGATCTGCCGATCGCGGTGGGCATCCTAATCGCCTCCGGCCAGTTGCCTGCCACGTGCGCGGAGTAGGACGTGCTTGTCGGCGAGTTCGCCCTGGATGCGCAGTTGCGCCACGTCCACGGCGCGCTGGCCGCGGCCGCCGCCGTGGGCCGCATGGGCGCAACGCGGATCGTGCTACCCCTGATCGAGGCGCCCGAGGCGGCACTGATCGATGACCTCGAAGTGATCGGCGTCGGGTCGCTACAAGACCTGCTGGCCGACGCGCGCGGCGATCGGCCCTTGCTGCCTTACAACCGCGCGCAGGTAGTCGTGGAGGAGAGCGAGCCACCCCGGAGGCTGACCGATTTCAGCGACATCCGCGGGCAGGAGCACGTCAAGCGTGCCCTGGAGGTCGCTGCGGCGGGCGGCCACAACCTGCTGATGGCGGGCCCCCGGCGCCGGCAAGACGCTGCTGGCGCGCGCGCTGCCCGGTGTGCTGCCGGACATGGCCAATCTCGAGGCGCTGGAGGTGACGAAGATCTACAGCGTCTCCGGCACGCTGCGCGAAGGGGTCTCGCTGATCCGCCTGCGGCCCTTTCGCGCCCCGCACCACACCATTTCCAACGCCGGGCTGGTCGGCGGGGGGCGCCAGCCGCGGCCCGGCGAGATCAGCCTCAGCCACCATGGTGTCCTCTTTCTCGACGAACTGCCCGAGTTCGGCGTGGCGGCGCTGGAATCGCGGCGCCAGCCGCTGGAGGATCGACGCGTGACCATCGTGCGTCCCAGCGGCGTCGTCACCTACCCGGCCGACTTCATGTTGATCGCGGCGATGAACCCGTGTCCCTGCGGGAACTACGGCGATTCCTTGATGGTCTGTACTTGCCACGAAGGCGCCGTCCATCGATACCAACGCCGGATCTCAGGGCCGCTGCTCGACCGCATGGACCTCTTCGTCGAAGTGCCCCGCGTCGACTACGAAAAGCTGGCCGGCGAGGTGGTACCGGAGCCGTCGACGGCCGTCCGCGCTCGGGTCGGCGACGCGCGGGCCACGCAGCAGCGACGCTTCGGCGTCGACGGCCCGGCGACCAATGCCGCGATGACCCCGCACCATGTGCGCGCCCACTGCCAGGAGCGCCTCCAGGACGAAGCCGCGGCCCTGCTCAAGATGGCGATGAGCCAGCTCTCGCTCTCGGCCCGCGCCTTCCATCGCGTGCTCAAGGTGGCGTGAACCATCGCCGACCTCGATCATGCCGATGTGATCCGGCCGGAGCACGTGGCGGAATCGGTCCAGTACCGCCGTCGCAACGCGCCCAACTGACGATTTCCGGCTGCGAACGCGTCGAAGCGGACGTGACACAGCGGACGCTGGCTCGCCTCGGGGCTCGTCGATAGACTGGGCGCGAGCCTCCGTAGCTCAGGGGATAGAGCACCGGCCTCCGGAGCCGGTGGCGCAGGTTCGAATCCTGCCGGGGGTACCACAGGCTCCGTTGCCCGCGGTCCGTGAATTCGTCCTACCCCGCCGCTGCCGAATGGCTACAGATTGGCTACAGAGCTGTTCTCTGAGGTGGGCCCTCTTCTGCTGTCGAACTTGGCTTCTGGGGACATGATAACCGCTGGCCGTAGTGGGCCAGCGCGTTGCGGCGTGCGGGAGGACTAGCCACAGGTGACGGGGGCTCTCGACCCCAGAGTGCTGCGCGGACCGCTCAGGCGAGAGGCCGACGTGCTGAGGCCGGAGACCGGAGGCCTGCCCCCATCAGGGGGTCTGGGTCG
>Ga0310121_10000054_pt1 | contig 104600 bp, 107 predicted proteins | sample CB27_Tmax_986_MG_FD_203504 | JGI IMG/M metagenome (GOLD analysis project Ga0310121, IMG submission 203504) | Marine microbial communities from Western Arctic Ocean, Canada - CB27_Tmax_986 | ecosystem: Environmental > Aquatic > Marine > Oceanic | place: Canada: Western Arctic Ocean | collected... | reverse complement strand
CTCCCGACTCAGCACCAGTTCAGCCTTCGGGCGTCCTGATCTCATGCCCGTTATTGGGCCACACGTCACTCTATTTATCAGGCGAATTTCGGTAACAGGACACTAGGAGTCCGTGGTGCCTGGGAGCGAGGCGATTCGAGCGGCGGCGATCGACGCGCTCCATGCCGCCTTGATCCAGGCCGGCGAGGGCACCCCGCGACTCCGCGAGCTGGTGCGCGAGCCCATCGAGGAGCAGGTGCTCCTGGCCGTTCTCCGTCGGGCGGTCCCTGCCCGGTTCCTGGAGCTGCTGGCTGCCACGGAGCCGTGGTCCGACCGACCGCGGGTCCTGGCGCGCGTGGTCCTGAACCCGCGAGTGCCTCGCAGCCTCTCGCTCCGCCTTCTCGCTCAGCTCTCGTGGCGCGAGCTCGCCGACGTGGCCGCGGCGGGGTGGGTCCCGACAGGGGTCCGGCTTCGCGCCGCGGCCCTTCTTCGGGACGTCGTGCAGGACCTGTGCCTGGGGGACCGGATCACCCTCGCCCGCCTGGCGACACCCGCCTTGCTACCTCTGCTGCTGGTGGACGACGACCAGCGCGTGGTCGAGGCCGCCCTGCAGAACCCTCGCCTTTGAGAAGAGGATCTCGTCGCGGTCCTGAGACGCGACGACGTTTCGAAGACGCTCCTGGAGACCTGCGCGTCCTCGTCCCGCTGGTCGCTGAACTACGCCGCGCGGCTCGCGCTGGTTCTGCAGCCCCGGACGCCGCTGCCGGTGGCCCTGCTGCAGATCAGCCCCCTCGTGCCCAGGGACCTGAGGCGCGTCGCGGAGGACGTCGAGCTTCGCCCGCTCGTCCGTGCGGCTGCCCGCACCGTGCTCGAGACCGCGGAGGCCCCCAATTCCAGACGGCTCAACTAGATACATTTGACAGGCCTCGCCCTAGCACACTAAAATCCGTTCCGCTGCGGCCCGTCTGCGCCGCGGGGTCGCGAGGCCCGGGAGCCCATGGGTTCGTTTGGAGACAACCTTCGCAGGGAGCGCGAGCTCCGCGGCGTGAGTCTGCGCGAAATCGCAGACCACACGAGGCTCAGCATTCGTTTTCTCGAAGCGCTCGAGGAGGACCGGGTGGAGGTCCTTCCCGGCGGGCTCTTCCCTCGGGCGTTCGTCAAGCAGTACGCGACCTTCGTCGGCCTGGATCCCGAGCGGGCCGTGGCCGACTTCCTGGCCCTTCACGGTCGTCCGGAACCACAGTCCCAACGACTCGTTCAGCCGACGGAGCGCCCCTCGTGGCTCTCCCCCGGGGCCCTCTTCTTCGCCACGGTCGCCCTCGTCGCGGCCGTTCTCGTCCTCCGGCCCGTCAGCGACAAGGAGCCCGAGCGGACGGCCGCGGCCGCTCCCACGCCGGTGCCCGTGGCGCCGGCCGTGCTGCCCACGGACCGTGTCTATCCGCCGCCGGGTGCTGCGGCCACGCCGGAGCCGGCACGCGACACGATCGTCCTGACGATGACCGCCGAGCAGAACTGCTGGGTCGAGGTGAGTGCCGACGGAGAGACCGTGATCAGCCGCATCCTTGCCGCAGGTGAGTCCGAGACCCTGGAGGCCCGCGGTGAGATCGTCCTTTCCGTCGGCAACGCCGGCGGGCTGGCCATCCGTGTGAACGACCAGCCGGCGCTTCCTCTCGGCCGAAGCGGCGAGGTGCGCAAGAACATCGTCATCACCCGTCAGAGCCTTCCGGCTCTCGTGGAGACGGAGCGCGTGGCCGCGCCCGACGGGCAGAGCGGCTAGGAGACCGTGGTGGACGCGCGCGTCACCAACCCCCTCGTTGATCAGTTTCGCCGCGGCGGAGTTGCCCGGGACGTCCGCCTCATGGCGGCCCAGGGTCTGCTGCCACTCACTCCCGAGGACCTGCTCGAGATGTGGGCCGACCTCGTGCGCGACGCCGACGAGGGCGTTCGCGAGGCTGCGACTAAGTCTCTGGCGAAGTTTCCTGCCGCCGACCTGCTTCCCATCGCCAAGGACAAGGGCACAGCGGTCGGCGTGCTCGCGTGGATCGCGACGCACCGCAGCGAGCGCGAAGTGCGCGAGGCGGTGCTGCAGAATCCCTCGACGACCGACGACACCATCGAAGCACTCGCCCCGGAGCTGCCCCAGGAGCTGGCCGAGCTGGTGGTCATCAACCAGGTTCGTCTCCTCCGTCGCACGTCGCTTCTCGAGGCGCTCGAGGGCAACTCGCGCCTCAACAACGACCAGCGTCGACGTCTGAACGAGCTCCGTGAGACGTTCAAGATCGGCGCGGAGCCCGAGGCCCCGCCGAAGCCTCGGGAGGCCGAGCCTCCGCCACCCCCGCCTGCACCGGAGCCCGAGCCCGAGCCTGAGCCCGAGCCGATCTCGGAAGAAGACGCCATGGTGCGCTATCTTTACCGACGACGAGCGAGATCAGACGGAGAAAGTCGCTGCTGTCCAGAAGATCTACAGGATGAGCATGAAGGACAAGCTGGTCACCGCGCTCAAGGGCACCCGGGAGGAGAGAGCCATCCTGATCAGGGATCCCAACCAGATCATCGCCACCGCTGTGCTCGGAAGCCCGAAGCTCAGCCCGCCCGAGGTGGAAGCGATCTCGGCGATGAGGAGCGTCTCGAGCGACGTGCTTCGCACCATCGGAAACCATCGCGACTGGACCAAGAGCGGCGCTGTGATCTCCAATCTCGTCAAGAATCCCCGCACGCCCATCGGCTTGTCGCTCACTCACCTGCCCCGGGTCAACCCGCGCGACCTAAAGCTGATCGCCGTCGATCGCAACGTGCCCGAAGCCATCCGGAGACAGGCGCTGAAATTCGTGCGGCAGAAGCAATAGATCGATGGAGGACTACTACGAGCTCCTCGGCGTGAGTTCCGGCGCATCGACCTCCGATATCCGGAAAGCCTATGCCGCGCTGGCGCGCGAGAACCACCCCGATCGCTTTCCGGACGGTGCCAGGAAGGACGCCGCTTCGAAGGTCCTCCAGGACATCACGACGGCCTTCAACACGCTCAGCAACGAGCGTCAGCGCTCCGAGTACGACCAGCAGCGGGAGCGACCGCAGCCGACGACGCCCGAGGAGATCGCCCGCGACGCGTTCGAGCGCCACGGTGCTCTTCTCGGGGCGGCCCAGCTCGACCCGAAGAACGCGGGCCTGCTTGTCGATCTGGCCCTGCTTCTAAACCAACAGGGCCTCCGTGTTCGCGCCAGGCGGGTCCTGGAGAAAGCCCAGCGCCTGGCCCCGTCCAACACCCGTGTCGTCCGGGCCGCAGGGGAGATCGGGTCGGAGTAGCCCGGACCACCATGAAGATCTCGAGCGAGGCTCTGAGCGACGTCGGGCGCAAGCGCAAGGGCAATGAGGACGCCCTTGCCGTGGACGAGGAGCAGAAGCTCTACGTCGTCGCCGACGGCATGGGGGGGCACGCGGCCGGGGAGGTGGCCTCCCGGATCGCCGTGGAGTCCATCGAGGAGTTCGTCACCCTCACCTCCGGAAACCAGGAAATCACGTGGCCCTTCGGGCTCGACGAGACCATCTCGTACGACGGCAACCGCCTCAAGACCGCCATTCGCCACGCCAACCGGAAGGTGCTGGAGGCGACCCGGGAGAGCGCCGAGCTCGAGGGGATGGCGACGACGGTGGCGGCGGTCCTCGTCGAGGACGACATCGCCAATCTGGCTCATGTCGGGGACAGCCGGATCTACCTCTGGTCCGGAGGGCAGATGACGCTCCTCACCAGCGATCACTCGTGGGTCAACGAGCAGATCCAGACAGGTGTCATCTCTCCCGAGCAGGCGCGCGGCCATCCGTTGCGGAACGTGGTCACCCGGGCGCTCGGTGGCCGTGCCGATCTGCTGGTGGACATCCAGTCCAGGAAGATGGAGAGTGGCGACGTCTTGCTCGTCTGCTCGGACGGACTTACCACCATGATGGCCGACGATGAGATCGCCGGGAGCCTGGCGGAATCCGGCGGCGACATCGTCAAGGCCGCTCGGGCCCTCGTCGACGAGTCCAACGAGCGCGGCGGCGAGGACAACATCACCGTCGTGCTGATGAAGTTCGAAGACGAGTGAGCATGCTACCCCAGTCCAGCCAAGAGCGCGGGCGTCCCCGGATCGGGCGATACGTCATCACCGGGCGACTCGGCAAGGGCGGCATGGGCATGGTGTTCCGAGGCGTGGATGAAAGCCTCGAGCGCGAGGTCGCGATCAAGACGATCACCTCTCAGGGCACAGCCAGCGAGGCAAGCCTGAAGCGTTTCGAGATCGAGGCCAAGGCCGCGGCGCGGATGCAGCACCCCAACATTGTTGCCGTCTACGAGCTGAGCGAGGATCGAGGCGTCAAGTTCATCGCCATGGAGTACCTCAAGGGCACCGACCTCGAGGCGCTCCTGAGGTCCGGCGAGGACATCCTTCTCGTCGAGAAGCTGGAGCTCGTCATCCAGGTCTGTCGCGGACTCGCCTACGCCCACGAGCGCGGGATCGTCCATCGCGACATCAAGCCTGCCAACATCGGGTTGCTCGACGACGGGACCGCCAAGATCCTGGACTTCGGCATCGCGAAGATGGAGGGCACCCAGCTCACCAAGACGGGCATGATGGTCGGCACCGTTCACTACATGAGCCCGGAGCAGGTGCGGGGGCAGAAGCTCGACGGCCGCAGCGACGTCTTCTCCGCCGGCGTCATCCTGTACCAGCTGGTGGGCGGGGAGCGGCCCTTCCAGGGAGAGGGCCCGCCGCAAGTCCTCTTCAAGATCGTGAGCGAGCCGCCTCCGCCACTCGATGTGGCAGCTCTCGGCGAGGCCGGGCCCGAGCTCAAGAGTATCGTCGAGCGCGCCCTGGCGAAGGACCGGGAGGAGCGCTACCCGGGGGCGGCGGAGATGGCCCAGCACCTCCAGAAGGTCGTCGACGAGCTCCGGAAGTCGGGCGCCTCCGCACCGGATCCGAAGGCCCTGCAGATCGTTGCAACCGCCCGACGAAACCTGAGGGCCGGCAGGGTGGGGGACAGCGTCGAGCAGCTCCGCACCGTGGTCACCGCCAACCCCGCGTTCGTCGAGGCTCGTCGGGAGCTGCGCACCGCGCTCCGCGAGCAGAAGAGACAGAGCCAGCCCCAACCGCCTCAGGAGCAGGTCTTCTCCGAGCTCGAGGCGACCTTCCAGGCCTCGCCCACGCGACAGGAGCCGGAGACGGAGCTGGCGCCGACCGTCGTCGTGGCCGAGGCTCACCCGGAGCCCCGCTCGCGCCGGGGCCTGGTGGTGGCAACGGTCGGGGCGGTTGTCGTTCTGGCCGGGATAGCGGCGTTCTTTCTCCGTGGCCCGGCCCAGCCTCCCGCGCCCGTCGAGCTCCGCGTTCCGGTCCGGTCCCAACCCCTGGGTGCAGCGGTCTTCGTCGATGGCCGCGACTCCGGGATCATGACGAACGGCGAGCTGGTGCTCCCATCCCCGGTGCCCGAGCGGGTCGAGCTGACCTTCCGCAAGCCCGGCCATCTCGACGAGACCCGCACCGTGAGCCTTCCGCTCGGTCCCGGGGAGGCGGTGTCCGTCACTCTGCAGACGGACGTTCCGGTGGCCCCGGTCCGGACCGAGCCCGCGGGCGCCACCGTCACCCTCGATGGCGAGCGCGTGGCCGGCGTGACCCCTCTCGAGATCGCCGTCGATCCCGAGTCCGATCACGTCCTCCGCTTCGCGCTCCGTGGCTACGTGACGCGTGAGGTCCGTGTCCCCGCCGGCACGGTGCCGGAGGTGATCGAGGCCCGGCTCCAGCCGCTACCGCCACCCGGACAAGTCTCGGTGGTGTCCTCGTACCCGGTCGACGTCCTCTGGCGTGGCCAGACCCTGGCCAGGGGTGCTGTCTCGCCACAGGTGGATCTGCCGAGCGGCCCGCAGGTGGTGACGCTCGTCTCGGCCTCGCTCTTCCTCCGCGCCGAGTTCCCCGTCTCGGTGCCAGCCGGGAGGCAGACGGCCATCCAGGCGCCCGGCGTCGGTCGCCTCAACGTCCGCGCCTTCCCGGACAATTGCGAGGTTTTCGTTGACGGGGCGTCGGCGGGCTACCCGCCGATCCAGAACCGCGACGTGGCGGCCGGCCGCCACACCGTGAGCTTCCGCTGGCCCGATGGCGAGACCAACGATCAGACGATCGTGGTCGAGGCCGGCCGTCCCAAATTCGTGACCGGTCGAAAGGAGTAGATGGTGTCGCAGCGCCTCTTCGTCATGCTCGCGCTCCTCACGCTGGTCTCGCCCGTGGCCGGGCAGGAGAGCGCCGAGGAGCAGGCTCAGCGCCTGCTCGAGAACGGTCGCTCCTATCGCGAGCAGGGCAAGCTCAAGCAGGCGCTCGAGAACTTCAACATCATCATCACGAGCTTCTCCGGTACCGACGCCGTGGGCCAGGCCCTTCTGGAGATCGGGCGCTATCGGATGGAGGTGGACGGGGACGACAGCGCTGCCCGCGAGGCCTTCGAGGAGGTCTCGAGAGACCATGCCCAGAGCGACGCGGCGCCCGGTGCCTACCACTACCTCGGCCTGCTCACCCTCCGCAAGGCCACGACGCCGGCCCAACTCGACGACGCCCTGGCCCAGTTCACCCGGGTCGCCACACTCTACCCGCGGAGCGACTGGGTGCCGCGCTCGCTGCAGGCCTCGGCCACGGTGCACCGGCGGGCCGGTCGTTTCCAGGACGCGGTGGCACTCAATCGCCGCGTGGCGCTGGAGTACCCGGCCAGCGACGCCGCCCCTCGCGCCCAGTTCGAGGCCGGTCACGCCCTGGCCCTCCTCGGGCAACCCCGTCTCGCCATGGAGGAGTTCCAGGGGGTCCGGAACCGCTTTCCCCAGAGTCGCTGGGCGGCCCCGGCCCTCGACCGGACGACCGCGCTCTACCGGCTGTATGGACAGGACAAACCCGATTTCGCCATCGACTCCAGCTTCTCGTTGGCCGGTGGGAATGTCCTGAAGGATGTCCAGGCGCTCGTGATGGCTCCTGGCAACCGGCTGTGGATCGCCTCCAAGAAGGCCAGGAGCGCAGTCTTGTTCGAGGCCGGAAAGATGGGCACGAGCCTGACCGCCAAGGACCCGCGCACGCTGTCGCTTGCTCGCACGGGAGAGGTCGTATTCGCCGCCAAGACCGCCGTACGCATCGGGTCTCGGGGCGGGCGGACCTTCTACCTACCTCCCGAGAAGGCCGGGGCCCAGCGCAAGCCCCTCGAGAAGATCCTTGCGGCGGCCCTCACACCGGGGAACGTCATCGTCATCTCCGACGAGAAGGACGACCGGGTCCACCGCTTCGACGCCGCCGGAGCGCTGCAGGGCCCCTTCATCCCCCGGGACAAGGCGAAGAGAGAGGTGACCCGCATCATCGTCGACGGTGAGGGCGCCATCCTGCTCCTCGACCGCAAGCAGAAGATTGTGCTGGTCTGCGACGAGTCCGGACGGACGATCCGAACAGTGGGGCCCGGAGGGCTTCGGAAGCCCTCCGACGTCGCCGTCGACACGCTCCGCAACATCTACGTTGCGGACGAGGAGGAGGGTGTCGTCGTCTTCAATCCGAAGGGTGAGCTGTTCTTCAAGATCAAGAGCCCGGAGCTGAAGAAGGCCACCGCGATCACCCTGGAAGACTCAGGGGCGGTGCTCGTGTACGACGACAAATCGGAACGAATTCTCCGCTATCGCTAAGGGAGGACGGACGTGGTTGAGCGACCGGCAGGACCATCGATCATGTGCAGGCTCGGAGCCGCGCTGGCTGGAGCCCTCATCGTGCTCCTGGCGCCGGCCCTGGCTGCAGCCCAGGAGCCCGCGGCTCCTCCGGAGATGCCGGAGTTCGTTCAGCTCGAGATTCAGGCGGCCGAGGAGGCGCTGACGAGAGCCATCGCCGACTTCCAGGGCCCCCAGCAGAGTCGCTCGATCGTCGGCTTCGACGACGTCATCGCCCGCCTCGAGGGGGTCCGGGCCCGCTACGAACTGCCCCGTCGAGCGCGGGACGTCCTGGTCGAAGCCTACGAGTATCGGGGCCGCGCGTACTACGGCATCGGCCTGCAGGAAAAGGCCTCGGAGAACTTCCGGTTCATCGTGCTCATCAAGCCGGACCACGCCCTCTCGAAGGAGCGCGTCTCTCCCAAGATCGTCGACCTCTTCAACGCCGTGAAGAGGGCCCTCGTGGGGTACCTGGCGGTCAGCTCGCAGCCTCCGGGGGCGAGCGTCGCTCTCCTCGGCACCACCGGAGAGCGGTTGGACCTCGGCCTCACCGACTTGTTCCCCCTCGATGTCCTGGCCGGGGAGTACACCGTGGAGGTCACCAAGGAGGGCTTCCGAACCGAGACCCTTCCGCTGACGATCGCCGCGCGTGAGACCCAGACCCTGGACGTTCCGCTCATCCGTGTCCTCGCCAGCGTCTTCGTCATCACGCAACCCGACGACGTCGAGGTCTGGATCGACGGCGAGCACGTTCTCACCACCTCCGGCAGCCTGGGGCCCGACCACTTTGTCCGGGCCCGTGGCGGCGGCCTCGACCCGACGCGGTCCTCCGCCCGGATCGAGATTCCGAACCTCACGCTTGGCTCTCACACGGTGGAGTTCCGCCGCGAGTGCTTCGCGTCGCTCCTGCGAACGTTCGAATCTTCGCTCGCCCAGGACTACGAGCTCGAGCCGGTTCGTCTGGAGGAGTCGGTCGCGTCGCTGCGGTTGACGTCCGACCCGCCCGGGGCGCGCATCTACATCAACGGCGACGCTCGCGGGGTGACACCGTCGCAGATCGACCGGATTTGCTCGGGCGACGTCCGCGTCGAGGTGAAGCACCTCGCCGGCAAGTTCATCAAGGATCTCGTCCTCGAGAAGGACGAGGCTATCAGCCTCGATTGCCCGATCCGTCCAACACTCGCCTTCCTGGGTGTGGAGGCCGAGAACGCGGCGGGGGAGGCGCGCCGCGACGAGGCCGAGGAGAGGATCCTCGAGACCCTGCGAGCGGGGCTCGCCACCGTGAACCTCATCGGCGCCCCGCGGGAGGCCGTGAACCGGGTCCTGGCACAGGAGCAGACGACCCGCGCGGCCCTTCTGCCCGAAGCCGAGCCCGACGTCGTCAGGCGGGTCAGCGAGCGCCTGGCAGCGGCGCTGGAGGTCCAGGGCTTCCTGCTGGCGGTCCTGCCGGAGGAGCGACTCCAGCGCACGGCCCACCTCTACCTGCTCGCGGCAGGGAACACGACTGCCGAACAGATGGACGTGTTCTTCGCGGATTCGGTGTCCTACCTCCCGGCGATCGAGCGCCTCGATCGAAGGTTCACCAGCCAGCGAACGTGGAGCGGCCTGATCACCGTGGACACGCTCGACTCTCAAGGCGTGCCCGTGCTGCGGGTCGTCGGGGGGAGTCCCGCCGCGGTGGCTGGCTTCCAGCCGGGGGACCGTGTCGAAGCGGTGGACGGGCAGCCCGTTCAGCAGACCATGGACATCCTCGCCGCCGTCGGGGCCAAGCAGCCGAAGGAGAGCCTGTCGCTGCACGTGAACGGTCCGGCCGGCGCCCGCGCCGTCGAGCTCGTCCTGGAAGAGACCGTGCGTGAGATTCCGCTGTTCGATCCGGATCTTCTCTACAACCGGGCCATGGTCGAGCTGCGTGGTGTCGTGGACGGCTACCCGGGAACCGAGCAGGCGGCCTACGCCTGGCTCAACCTGGCGCTGTGCGCCATGCACTTTGGCGACTTCGCCGGCGCCCACGAGTCGCTGCAGAAGGCGAAGACCGAGCTGCCGGAGCGCCCGGGCCTCTCCCGGGGGACGGCCTTCTACTACCTGGGGGTTGTTCTCGAGCGCCTCAGCTACCTCCCACAGGCGCGGGAAGCCTACAAGGCCGCCGCCGCCGCACCCGGGGCGACGCTGGTCGACAACGCTGGCCCGGCCGTCGCTCCCCTGGCCACGCGTCGGGCGCAACCGTGAGCTCGAACGCGACGGCGCAGCTCGTCTGGGAACGCTCGGACGGGGAGCGCGTCGTGTTTCCCCTCGACGAGGAGACGATCGTGGTGGGTCGGGAGGACGCGGCCATCGAGATCGACGAGCCCCTGGTGTCGCGACAGCACGCCCGGCTGGAGAGGCGAGAGTCCGGATGGAGGCTCGTCGACCTTGGCTCGACGAACCGGACGCGGGTGAACGGCGAGATCGTTCGGGAGCGCGATCTTGCGGACGGCGACGAGATCCGCTTCGCTCGGGCGACGTGTCGGTTTGTCGGGCCCGGGAGCGCCTAGGTTTCAGGCCCCGTTTGGGGTCGGGCGAGGCGGAAGCCCTGGCCGAAGTCCACGCCCAGCGCCTTCAGGACCTGGGTCTCCTCTTCGGTCTCAATGCCTTCGGCGATCACCTTGGCGCCAATACCGTGCCCGAGGGTGATGATGGCCTTCACCATCGCGCGGTTGACGACGTTGACGTGGACGTTCTTGACGAGCTCGATGTCGATCTTGAGATAGCTTGGTCTGAGCTTGGCGATGGACTCGAGGCCCGAGTATCCCGACCCGACGTCGTCGACGGCGAACGACATGCCGAGATCCGTGAAGTAGGCCACCATCTCGCGGAAGAGCGCGTAGTTCTCGATGACCAGCTTCTCGGTGATTTCGATGACGACGCGGTGAGGCGCCACCTGCGCGCGGTCGAGAAAGTCGATGAGCGCCTTGCCCTTGAACTGCGGGTCCCGCATCGTCGCGGGAAACGTGTTGACGAAGATCTTGGCGCTCGAGGGTATGCGGCCCGCCGCGGAGAGCAGCGCCCAGCGCCGGCACAGCCGATCCAGCTCGACCTGCAGGCCGTGCTTCTCGGCGGCCCCGAAGAGCGCATTCGCCGTGTCGAGGCCCGAGCCGCGTGGCCCGCGGGAGAGGGCCTCGAAGCCCAGGATGGTGCCCGCCTTCATCCGGAGGATGGGCTGGTAGGCGGTCCCACCCGGTCCCGCAGCAGCACGTCCTGGAGCCGCTCGAGGACGTGCTGCTCCTCCGACCGCCGCTGGTGCGCGGCCTGGGCCAGCGCCTCCTCGAGCGCCCGCTCCACCATTCGCCCCGGGTGCAGGAGGGGGTTGTAGATGGCCAGGCCGTGGCCCACCTCCAGCTTGGGCGCAGGCTTGATGTAGGGAAACGCCGCCCGCGCCAGGTTGGGGACGAGGGAGGACATGACTCTGGCCCTGGCTGCCCGGAGATCGGCCACGGACATCGGGACGTTGCGGCGGCGCTTTCGGTCCAGGAAGAACAGGAAGTGGAGCCCCCGCGGCCGATCGAGGCACAGATGGTCTCCGGCCCGGTAGTCCTTGCCGCGAGCGTCCTCGATGATCGAGAATAACCGCTGGCGGACCTCCTCGTAGGCCTTCACCCCGTACTTGTCCTCGATGTCGCCGAGGGGGCTGGCGTCCAGGACCAGGACGCCGAGGTTGCCGGGCTCCGTGAGCTCGCGATCGAGGTCGGACAGCCGTTCGTGGTAGGGGACTATGGGCTCGGGCATGGACCCTCGACGGGCAGGAGCATGATAGCCCGGGCGCGAAGACGGTCCACACATGCACCCTTCTCAGCCACTCGGCGGTTTCTCGGGCTAGAATCCTCGAGGAGGGGTTCTCTGCCGATCTTGGGACGGATTCTCCGCGATCGCGGAGTCATCAGTGAAGGACAGCTTCAGGAGGCCATCCAGCACCAGGTGCTCTATGGCGGTCGGCTCGGCACCAGCCTCTACGAGCTCGGCTTCATCACCGAAGAGCGTCTGACCGAGGCTCTTGCCCGGGCCCAGGGTGTTCCCGCCGCCGACCCTCGCAACTTCCAGGCTGAGGCCGTTCCGCTGGTCCCCAGGAAGCTCGTGACGCGCTTCAAGGTGATCCCCTGGCGTTTGCGAGGCAAGACGCTGTTTCTCGGCATGGTCAACCCCTCGGATCACACGGCCGTGGCCAGGATCGGCTACTCGCTGGGCTACATCGTGCGCCCGCTGGTGGTTCCCGAGTTCCGGATGGTCCAGATGCTCCACGACCACTTCGGCATCGACGAGCGGTGGCGCTACACCGACACCCGGAGCCCCGCGGCCACGCCCATGCCCGTCCCGCGGGTGAAGGACCCCGAAGAAGCGGCGGCGGCCATCGACGCCGCCGGGACCCGCGACGAGGTCGTCCAGGCGGTGCTCGCACTCGGCCGGTGCTACTTCAAGCGCGTCGTCTTCTTCATCGTGCGCGAGCCCTGGGTCATCGGCTGGGACGGGGCCGGCGAGGGGATGGACCGGGCCCGCGCAGGGGAGCTCAGGATCCCGCTGGATCTGCCGTCGATCTTTCAGAGCGTGACCCGTGACCGGGCCCTGTTCGTGGGCCGGCTCGGTCCCGAGGAGACCAACCGGCAGTTCCTTGAGGCATCGGCAAGAAGCCCGGGACGACGGCTGCCGTTCTCCCGGTGGCGCTCAGGAGCCGCGTGGTGAACCTGATCTGGGGCGACAGCGGAGCCCGCGGAGCGGCCCGTGGCGGCCAGGGCCAGCTCGTGGCCCACATGCAGAAGATCCCCAGGGCCTACCTGCGCATCATCCGGACGCGCATGGCGGAGGCCAAAAAGGAAGCCGAACATCGGGCAGCACGCCCGAAGAAGACACAAGAGAGGAAGAACGCATGATCGAGAGAGCAAGAGAGATCAATCGGCGTCGCCACCGCCGCAAGAAGGCCAGGAAGGCGCGACGCAAGGAAGCTGCTGCCGCAAAACGAGGCAAGACCGCCTGAGATTCCTCGCGACTGCCCGTGCGAGCGCTGAGCCGACGCCCAGTTCAGGGGCCAGCGCTCAAAGGGCTCGAGCAAGCACGAACAGGACGATCACCAGGGCGAGGGTCACGCAGGACGCCACGACGAGCCACGTGGAGAGCCGGCTTCGTTCGACATCGTCCCAGACGACCTCGACCCGTCGGCGCAAACCCGGGTTTCCGACGACGCGGACGTCGAATGCCGGGTTGGAGCCGTCGGTTTCCATCGAGCGACCCGAGAGCCTCGTCCCGCAGCCGTCACACCTCAGCAGGAAGCGGTCCGGTCGTCCGTCGATCGAGGCGCCGCAGCCCGGGCACGGGAAGCTCACGGGCGCAGTATAGCCATGCGGTGGCCCGGTTTCCTCGCGTCCTTCGAGCAGCGGAGCTTCCGTTTCCTGTGGATCGGGGCCTTTCTCTCGAGCATCGGCACCTGGGTTCAGGACGTGGCGCTGTCCTGGCTCATCCACACGCAGACCGGCGACCCCTTCTACCTCGGCCTCCGCCGGTTCGCCCAGGACGTGCCGCTCCTCGCACTCATGCTCATCGGGGGAGCGATCGCCGACCGTGTGGACCGGCGTCTCATCCTCTTGAGCTCCCAGGTCGTCCAGATGTTCCTGGCGGCACTCCTGGCGGTCCTCTACTTCACCGGCAACCTCGGGATCGGCGCGATCCTGATCACCGCCTTCCTGGCCGGCCTCGCCCAGTCGCAATCCGCCCCGACCTACCAGGCCGTGCTCCCCACCCTCGTCCCCCGCGCACAGATCGCCAACGCCGTGGCCCTCAACTCGCTCCAGTTCAACCTCTCCCGGGCCATCGGCCCCGTGATCGCCGGGCTTCTCCTCGCCTGGGCGGGCACAGGGGCGTGCTTCGTCGTCAACACCGGCTCCTTTGTCGTCGTGATCCTGGTCCTGGTCTGGATCCGGTTCCCCTCGCCGTTGAAGACCTCGGGCACCCTGGGCCAGGACCTTCGGGACGGGATCCGCCACGTGAGCACCACGCCCATCCTGCGGACGCTCACCCTGCTCGCTGCCGCCGCGAGCTTCCTCGGCTTCCCGCTCATGACGTTCCTGCCGACGATCGCCGGCGACGTCCTCGGCACCGGGGCCTCGGGGTACAGCCTGCTCCTCACGAGCCTCGGTGTCGGGGCCATGGCCGGCGCCCTCACCACCGCCCAGCGCGGCGCCGCGCCGGGCCGGGGCCGCCTCACGCTCCGATACCTGGCGGGGTACGGCCTGGTGACGATCGGGGCCGTCCTTTCATCGACGATGTGGCTCTCGATGGCCCTTCTCGTGGGCTCCGGCTACACGCTCACCACGGCACTCTCGACCCTCAGCTCGCTGGTGCAGGAGCACACCCCGGACGAGCTCCGCGGTCGCGTTCTCTCGATCTTCGGCCTCGCCTTCCGCGGCGGGCTGCCCATCGGCAGCCTGGTGGGCGGGCTGTTCGTGCGCACCGCCGGCGCACCTGCGGTCATGGCGGTGTCCTCCGCGCTCCTCCTCCTCCTGGCCGTCGTTCTCCTTCTGCGCCACCAGGACCTGCGCACACTGTGAGCCCGCTCTCTTGACCCCTCTCTCCGGCGCGGCGTAAGCTGCCCGCTGTGGCCCTTCTCAACCGATGGCCGCGGCGCCGCAACCCAGCCACCGAAAATCGGCGCGTTCCGGAGGGCCGTCTCGTGAAGAGCTACGCGGCGGGCCAGTACTTCGGATGCCCGGCCTGCGGGCGGCTTCTGAAGATCGAGTGGGCGGTGCGAAGCCTCGTGTGCTCCTGCGGATCACCCGTGCCGGTCACTCCATCCGGCGGTGACAAGGCCTGACCACTCCCCGGCGCATCCCCCTCGACGCCGCGATCGTCCCCGGGCTCCTCCTTCTCCTCGCGCGAGACCTAGCGCTCTTCGACCCACCGCGGGTGCTGGCCTGGCGCCTGCTCCACGACCCGAGGCTCGCGCAGCCCGCGGCCTGGTTGGCCCCGTTCTTCCCGAGCCCGTCGGGTGCGGTCGACCGCGATCCCATCGCTCTCCTTCTGGCCGCCCTGGCCACCCTGCTCGCGCTGGCCTACGCCGCCCTGGCGATTTTCGGGGCCCGCGCCGCGGTCCGGGCGGGGGTGATCGCTCTCGGGGCTTCTCTCCTCGTCGTCCTGCCCAGCGCCGCGTTCATCGGGCTGGGCGCGGCCACGGATAGGCCCTACGGGCAGGACGGGGGCGTCGTCCAGCTTCCCCTCGCCCTCGACGTCCTCCTCGAAGGCGAGAGCCCCTACGCCGCCGAGTACTCCGGGACGATCCTGGCGAAGCAGGCCCGGGCCTCCGCCTTCTGGGAGGAGTACGGCGGCAACCCCATCCTGACTCACCACGCATACCTGCCGGGGACACACCTGGTGATGATGCCGTTCTACCTGGCGAGCCGCGCGCTGTTCGGGTTCTTCGACCCGCGCTTCGTCACGCTGCTCTTCTACGGTTTGGTGGTGGTCCTGGCCGCTCGCCTTCCCGGGAGTGACGAGGCCCGTCTCGCGGCCGCCGGGCTGGCCGCACTCAACCCTCTCGTCTACTGGCACCAGATCTTCGGGGCCAACGACATGGTTTTTGTCGCGATCCTCCTGGCCGCCGTGCTGGCGGCCCGACACGGACGGCTCGTCCTGGCCGGCCTTGTCCTCGGCCTGGCCTGCGCCGTCAAGCAGCTGGCCTGGCCTTTCGCCCCCTTTCTCCTCGTGGCCATGAGCGGCGCTCGTGAGTGGCGCGATCTCCTCTCACCCGCCACGTGGCGACGAGTGGCCTGGCCCGCGGTGGCGGCCGCGGGCGTCTTCCTGGCCGTGGTCCTGCCCGTCGCCCTCATCGACCTGCAGGCCTTCTGGGGCGACATCGTCGTCTACAACGTGGGTCTCCCTGGCGCCGACAACTACCCCCTCGGAGGCACCCCCGGCTTCGGCTTCGCCAACTTCCTGATTTACTTCGGAGTGGTGAGCAGCCTCTCCGACCACGTGTCGTTCTCGGCGTTCTACCTCTTCCTGATCCCGTTGGGCCTGCTTCTGGTCCACCGGCAGATGCGGGAGGGTGGTGCGGAGACGGCCCTCGTCATGGGCAGCGTCGCCCTCGTCTCCGCCGTCTACTTCTCCCGCGTCGTCCACCCGAACTATCTCCTTCCCGCGGCCGTGCTTCTGCCGGTGGGCGTCCTCGCCCGCCGGCTGCGGGCCGATCTCGCCGTGGTGCCGCTCCTTCTCTTCGCCCTTGCGGTGGAGATCGCCGAGGGTGAGATCTTCCGCACCACGTGGGAACAAGCGGTGGCTGCCGACCTTCCGGCCCGACTCGGGGGGATCGTCCCGACGCTGGCCCCACGGGCCGGTCCCACGCTCACCAGGGATCCCCTCGGCCTTCTCTTCAGCGCCACTGCCGGAGGCCTCGCCGTCGCCTATCTGACGGCGAGCCTCGCCGGAGCCAGCCGGAGGGTGCGGACGGCGATCATCGGGACGGCCGGCGTTCTCGTCGTTGCTCTGCCGCTCCTGCTCATGGTGGGTGTCGGAGAGCGCACAGGCCTCATCCGGGCCCAGGATGCCCGCGTGGTCCAGGCGGCCGGGGACGCAAAGCGGCTCGGGTCCGGGCTGAGCCCGTACCGGCCTCCGCCCGAAGACACCCCACGGGGCCGCGAGGCCTACGCCACCAGCTTCACGCTGGAGCCGCCGGTGGAGATCCGGCCGGACCGGGCCAACATGCCCCCGGGGTTGTCGCTCCTCGGCGCACTCGGACGGCTCGTTGGGCAGCGCGACATTCGCGTCCCGACCCTGGCCTTTCTCGTGCTGCTGGCTCTCGTCATCACGCGCCGTGCCGAAGCGGAGCAGAGGCCCCTGGTGCTCGGTCTCACGACCGTCCTCGGGCCGCTCGCTCTGGGAACGGCCCTCGGGCTCCCCGTTGCATGGCCGTTGGCTGCGCTCGTGGGCGCGTGGATCCTGGCGGGGCAGGGCCGGGCGTGGGCCACGGGTCTTCTGGCCGGCGTCGCTGTCGCCGTCGACCATCGCACCCTGCTCCTCGCGCCGCTCCTTCTCGCGCCCCTGGCGGGGCAACCCCGAGACTGGCGTCGAGCGCTGGCCGGCGCGGCCTCCGCCTACGTAGTGCTCGTGCTGCCCGTGGCGGTGCTGGACCTGCCCGCCTTTGGCGCGTCCCTCTTCCGGCTGCCCGTTCCGAGCCCGAGCCTCGGCGTCTTCAATCTCTTCATCTACTGGGGTGCGGAGGATGCGGCTGTCCCGCGGGCGCTGGCCGCGCTCTCGCCGGCGCTGGCCGTCACCCTCACTCTGGCGCTCCTGCGGTGGCGCGTGGCACCCCTCGTGGGTGCCGGCCTGGCGGCGCTGGCCTGGATCACCCTCGCACCTGCCCTCTCGCCGGACGCGGTGGCCGTCCCCATTCTGCTTCTTGGGCTCTCGGCCGCCGGGCTCGAAGGCGCTGACCCGGTCGTGCCAGGCTCCTCGGATCCCACGTAGGGACACGCCAGCCCTTCGGGTATGAGATCCTTCGCCACACGTCCGAGGCGGGTTCTGCAGGGACGTGACGATGGTGCCGGAGGCGGGACTCGAACCCGCACGGATCGCTCCACACGCCCCTCAAGCGTGCGTGTCTGCCAATTCCACCACTCCGGCACGGGGGCGGGGAACGAAGGTCCATGCTAGGGCCGGCATGATTTGCTGTCAACGCTGGCCTGCCCGGCCTCTGATCCGTGTCGCCGCTACTCCTCGGGCCGAAGGCGTTGGCGCAGCCAGATCGCGAGAGCCTCCGCTGAGAGCTCGCCGCGGGCCACCGGCAGGGTCACCTCGGTCAGCTCCGCAGAGGTGATGAGGAGCTGCATTCCGTTGACTCGGAGGAAGAGAAGCGCGGCCTGTGCACCCACTCCCTCGTTGCCATCGACGAACGGGCGGTTCATCACGAGCGAATGCATCAGGGCCGCCGCCTTCGCCGCCAGCTCGGGGTAGAGGTCCTCTCCGCCGAAGGTCGTCGCGCGACCGCCGCTTCCAGAGCCCCACTCTCCCGCACTCCAGCCGAACCGCCGGATCTGGAGCGTGTGGATGTGGAGAACCTGCTCGATCGAGAGGTAGAGCGTCACTTCGCGAGTTCGTCGAAGGAATCCTTGTAGGTCTCCGCGATGTCCTCCGCGTGGCGCTGGAAGCGCTTCGTGACCTTCCCGTCCTCAAAAAGTCGCACCCCGGGCCGGATCGTCACGGCGCCCGTGCCCGGGTGCACCGCGACATCGACCGACATGCCCTTCTTCAGCTTGAACTCGTGGATGAGCTCAGCCGGGAGCGTCACAGCCAGGGATCCGCCGGCCTGGACCAGCTTCCTCACTGGGCCTGCAGCTGCACGCCGGAGCGCGGGTCATCGGCGAGGGTGAGTCCATCACGAAGAACACGAACTACTACGGCGTCTTCGAGGTCGCGCTCCAGTACGGAAGCCCCTTCAAGAACGAGCGGAGGAAGCCCTTCGACCGGTTCGACACGAGCATGCAGTTCAACTTCGGCGAGAAGACGCGGGTGGGCCGGCTGTCGATCCGGGGCGATCTGGCCTCCTGGAAGCTCGGAGCGGACAAGGAGAATCCCAAGCACGTCTTCGCCATCACCCAGGACTTCGACTACGTCGACAACGAGGCCTACGAGTTCGGCGGCCAGTTCTTCGGAGGCTCGCTCTTCTCCGGCTTCGGCGAGACGTCCGGGACCCGTCTCGTGACCCGGCTCACCGGGTATCTGTCTCCGATGGCGGCCGTCAACTCCGACTACTCGTTCCTGGAGCGCATTGTCCAAAGCGGTGAGCTGCGGGTCGGCCTCTCCGGCGACCAGCCTCCCTTCAACGCCAAGGACCGGGATGGTCACCTCATCGGCCTCGAGGTGGATCTGGCCAATCTGCTGGCCGGGGCCCTGAGGGTGGAGGCGAAGTTCGTCACGAAGCCGTTCCCCCAGCTGCTCGACGCCCTGAGCGCCGGCGAGGTCGACATGGTCATGTCCGGCATGGCCATCACCGCGCCGCGGAGCCTGAAGGCCACATTCGTGGGCCCGTACATGCTGTCGGGAAAATCGATTCTGACCAAGTCCGCGACCCTGGCCGCTATTGGGAGCGCCGGCGAGATCAACCGCGCCAACCTCAAGCTGGCCGCTCTCGGCAACTCGACGAGCGAGGAGTTCATCAAGACGGTCCTCCCCGAGGCCACCCTGGTGACGACCGAGGACTACACGACGGCCGTCAACATGCTGCTGAACGACGAGGTCGATGCGCTCGTGGCGGACATGCCGATCTGCGTGATCACCGTCATGCGTCACCCCGGCAAGGAGCTGGCCACACTCAAGGAGCCGCTCACGATCGAGCCGATCGGAATCGCGCTGCCGCCCGGCGACGCGCAACTCCGGAGCCTCGTGGACAGCTACCTCGTGGCCTTCGAGGGGACGGGGCTCCTCGAGCAGCTGCGGAAGAAGTGGCTGGAGGACAGCTCCTGGCTCGCGGCTCTGCCGTAGGCTCTCGCTGAAAGTTGGCGGGTCGTGGTCTCATGACCCGCCAACTCGACCGGCCTCCGTCCCGTCTTCCTGTTCGTGGCGGGGAAGCGCCCGACCTCTCGTGTCGGCCGAGCTGCCGCTCAGGGCACCAGGAACTCCACGGTGCCGCTCTGGGCGTATCCGACGCGGATGGCGGCCGCGGTGACGGTGCTGCCCGAGCGCGCGTCGAAGGGGCCCGTGTAGAGCAGCCAGTGGTCCGGCCCGTAGCCCCGTCCGTCGACCTGGTAGGCGATGGCCGCACCTTCGGTCGAGGACTCGATCGCGACCTGGCCCCTCGCCCACGAAACGGCGGGCGGTGCCGTCGTCGGCTGCACGCCTCCGGGCCACATCGACTCGACCAGGTCGTTTTCCGGTCGCAGCGGGTCGTCGCCGATCCGCCCCATCCAGGCCGAGAGAGCGCCGCTCAGGCGCTCGACCTCACCCGCGTAGGCCGGGTCCCGGGCCAGGTCGTGCACCTCGAACGGGTCGGCTACGGTGTCGTAGAGCTCTTCTTTCTCTTTCGGCTGGCGGAACCACCGGGCCTGGATCGGATCCAGGTTTCCTTCGTCTCGCAGGCGAAGCAGCTCCTGCATGATCCCCATCTGCCTGCGGTACTGGACGTCCAGGTAGGCCGAGACCTCGGGCTTGAAGTTCCGGATGTACTTGAAGCGCTTGTCCCTCACCGCCCGGGCCGCGTCGTACTGCGCGTCCAGGCGGTCCCGTGCGGCGTAGATGTACTCCCGGGGCGGGGCCTTCTGCTCGCCCCAGAAGGGCCGTCCCTGCATGTACTTCGGCACCTCGAGTCCGGCGAGAGAGAGGATGGTGGCGGGGATGTCGACGAAGCTCGCGAGATCGTCGTTCACCGTCCCGGCGTGAGCGCCCCCGGGGAATCGCATCATGAACGGGACGTGGAGGCCCGAGTCGAGCACCAGCCGCTTCTGCCGTGGCATGGGGCCGCCGTGGTCCGAGTACCAGATGACGATGGTGTCCTCGGCGAGCCCCGCCTCTGCGAGCTCGGCCAGCAGCTCGCCGACCTCCCGGTCCATAATCGCGACGTTGCTGTAGACCCGGGCCACGTCCCGGCGCACCTTCAAGGTGTCGGGGTAGTAGGGGGGGAGGAGCACACGCTCGGGCGGGATGACGACGGGGTCGTTCGTGCGCTTCCAGACCTGCGACTCGTGGGTCGTCGTGGAGTTGAAGATGGAGAAGAACGGCATGCCCTCCGGGCGGTTCTTCCAGTGGGCGTCCCGGCCGCTCTCGTCCCACGCGGTGATCGGAGGCTTGAACTGGTAGTCGGTCTTCGAGTTGTTGGTGGTGTAGTACCCGGCGGCCCGGAGCAGCTCCGTGTAGGGCCGCACGTGGGGCGGGGGCACCACCTCGTAGGGCGCGATCCCGGGCACATCCTTGCGGCTCGTCCGCATGTGGTTGGCTCCGATGCTGGAGGGATACATCCCGGTGATGAGCGCCGCCCGGCTCGGCGCGCACACCCCGGAGACCGAGAACATGCGTGTGAATCGCACGCCCACCCGGGCCAGGCGGTCGAGCACCGGCGTGAGGGCCACAGTGTCCCCGTAGCTTCCCAGCCGCGGGGAGATGTCCTCGCAGGTGATGCAGAGGATGTTGGGGCGACGGGCCCGCATCCGGCCCCGGCGGGTTCGGTCTCTCACGACTCGCACGACGAGTGACGGCTCGGCCGAGACGCCCCGGTCCCGCACGCACCGCACCGAGAAGGCGTTCTCCTTCAAGTAGAAGTCGTCGAAGACGACCCGGCGATACCGCGGGGGGGCCGCCTGCCACAATCGGTCGAGCTGCACGGAGGCGGCCCGTTCGGCGTTCACCTCGGTCGACGTCCAGAAGAAAGCCCACTCCCCCTGCCGCCCGAAGGAGCCGCGGAATCCCGTGCCCGCGGGCAAGGCCGTGAAGCCCACCTGGTCGGTGCCGTCGAACGGCGGTTCGTGGTCCTCCCGTGCCTTCAGCGCCTCGCCGGCGGTGGCGGGGCCCAGGTGGTTCGAGAGGAGCGTCCACTCCCCGCGGGACGGGACGTGCCAGTCGACGGGGCACACACCCTGGGCCCCGGCCTCCCGCTCGGCCTGCATGGCCTCGGACCAGGTGTAGAGCGCACCGTACACCCGGCAGTTGGCCGGGTCGTGGGCGTAGCACGAGTCGGCCCCCTCCCGGCCGTGGTCGAGGTTGCGCCCAAGCCAGCACTGGCTGCCAATCGCCACGGTGGGATAGCTTCGGCCGTCCCGACCGTCCACGAGTGCGTCTCCGCAGGAGAAAGGGGTCTCCGGTGCCGCCGCTACAGCCGCCGTCGCCCCCAGGAGGACCGCCAGGAGAGAGAAGAGTCGAGCCATGGCCCCGAAGGACACCACGGATCCTGCCCGGTGTCCATCAGCCTCGCTGCGTGCGCATGATCCGAGGATCCATCGAGTGTTGTGCGAGATTTGTCGCTGGAGTCGGCACGACGTCGGCCGGCAGTATGATGGGGGCCTTCTTAAGGAGGTCCCATGAGCACCCAGCGCCGCAGCCAGGCCACCACCGCGGGCGACCAGCGAGCCCCCAACCGCTCCATGCTGCGGGCGCTGGGCTTCCAGGACGCCGACTTCGACAAGCCCCTGGTGGGCCTGGCCAGTGCCCACAGCACCGTGACCCCGTGCAACATGAGCCTCGGGCCCCTGGCCGAGCGCGCCGACGCCGCTCTCCGAGAAGCGGGCGTCATGCCCGAGCTCTTCGGGACCATCACCGTGAGCGACGGCATCTCCATGGGCACCGAGGGGATGAAGTACTCCCTCGTCTCCCGGGAGATCATCGCCGACTCGATCGAAGCGGTCTGCAACTCGCAGGCGATGGACGGGGTGCTGGCCATCGGCGCCTGCGACAAGAACATGCCCGGCGCCATGATGGCCTTCGCTCGCCTGGACATCCCGGCTCTCTTCGTCTACGGCGGGACCATCCGGCCCGGGCACCACGGGGGGCGCGACCTCACCATCGTCAGCGTCTTCGAAGCTCTGGGACAGTACGTTGCGGGCAAGCTGCCCCACGAAGAGCTGGTCGCGATCGAGAAGACGGCCTGTCCCGGCGCCGGGGCCTGCGGGGGGATGTTCACCGCCAACACCATGTCCTCGGCGATCGAGGCGATGGGGATGAGCCTTCCCGGCTCGTCGACGATGTCCGCCGTGGACGAAGAGAAAACGGACAACACGGTGGCCTCGGCTCGAGCGCTGGCCGAAGCCATCTCGAGCGGCCGCACCGCCCGGCAGATCATGACCCGGAAGGCGTTCGAGAACGCGATCTCCGTGGTGATGGCCCTGGGCGGCTCGACCAACGCCGTGCTGCATCTTCTCGCCATCGCCCATGCCGCCGAGGTGCCGCTCACCATCGACGACTTCGAGACGATCCGCGCTCGCGTGCCGGTGCTGTGCGACCTGAGCCCGTCGGGCCGCTTCGTGGCGACCGACCTCCATCGGGCCGGGGGCGTGCCCCAGGTGATGAAGATGCTCCTCGCCCACGACGTCCTTCACGGGGACGCCCTCACGATCACGGGGGAGACGGTGGCCGAGGTCCTCGCCGACGTCCCCGATGAGCCCGCGGCGGATCAAGAAGTGATCCGGCCCTGGTCAAATCCGATGTACCCGCAGGGCCACCTGGCCATCCTGAAGGGCAACCTGGCCACCGAAGGGGGAGTGGCCAAGATCACCGGGCTCAAGAACCCCAAGATCACCGGACCGGCACGGGTGTTCGATCGGGAAGAGGACTCGATCAAGGCGATCTTCGCCGGCAAGATCAAGGCCGGAGACGTGGTCGTCATCCGTTACGAGGGGCCGAAGGGTGGCCCCGGGATGCGGGAGATGCTCTCGCCGACTTCGGCGATCATCGGGGCGGGCCTCGGGGGCTCCGTGGGCCTCATCACCGACGGGCGCTTCTCAGGCGCGACCCACGGTCTCGTGGTCGGCCACATTGCTCCCGAAGCGGCGGTGGGGGGGACGATCGCGCTTCTCCAGGAGGGCGACGCCATCACCATCGACGCCGAGCAGCGCCTCCTTCACGTCGACCTGGACGACGCCGAGATCGAGCGGCGCCGGGCGGCCTGGAAACCCCCTGCTCCGCAATACACCCGAGGCGTCCTCACCAAGTACGCGAAGCTCGTCACCAGCGCTGCCCGGGGTGCCGTCACCGACCTGGATTGATCGAGATAAGAGGACAAGCGCGTCGGTTCATGAGCCCCAGCGACTCTCTTCATGCGCTTTTTTGGGCCTGAAAAGCCTTGACACGAGTGATGTTACGGACGTAACCTGACAGTCTCATGATCACGTCGGCTGCAGTGCGTGTCGGTGTACCGTCGGGCCCGGCGGACGGTCCGTCGCTGCGACTGTCGCTGCTGGCCCTGCTGCTGCTGGGCATTTTCATTCGCCCGGGGGTTCGGTGATCTAGGCTGACGGCAAGTCAAGACTGAAAACGAACCCCCGGGGGGCGGAACCTCGGGGGTTTTGGTTTTTTGAGTCCTTTTACGGAGGAAGCAAGTGCAACGCACCGGCGCACAGATCGTCTGGGAATGTCTGGTGAAGGAAGGCGTCGACGTGGTGTTCGGCTATCCCGGTGGCGCGAACCTGCCCATCTACGACGCGATGCTGGACTACCCGATTCGCCACGTGCTCGTCCGACACGAGCAGGGCGCCGCTCACATGGCGGATGGCTACGCGCGGGCGAGCGGCAGGACCGGAGTCGCCATGGCCACCTCGGGTCCCGGCGCAACGAACCTGGTCACCGGCATCGCAACCGCCATGCTCGACTCCTCGCCCACCGTGTTCATCACGGGCCAGGTGGCCTCGACGGTCCTGGGGACGGACGCCTTTCAGGAGACCGACGTCACCGGGATCACTCTGCCCATCACCAAGCACAACGCACTCGTGACGGATGTGAACGACATCGCCCGGACGGTGCGGGAGGCCTTCGTGATCGCCCAGTCGGGTCGGCCCGGCCCGGTCCTCGTCGACATCTGCAAGGACGCACAGAAAGCCTCGACCGAGCTCCATTGGCCGGAGACCGTGACCCTGGCGGGCCTCGTCAAGCCCGATGCGCCCGACAAGGAACAGCTCGCCCGAGCTGCCGAGCTCGTCGAGCAGGCAAAGAAGCCGCTCATCCTCGCCGGCGCCGGCGTCATCCGCTCGGGCTCCAGCCAGGCCCTTCAGGATTTCGTCGAGCGCACGGGGACCCCGGTCGCGCTCACCCTCCTGGGCATCGGTGGCTTCCCCCAGGATCACCCGCTCTGCCTCGGCATGATGGGGATGCACGGTGAGGCGTTCGTGAACCAGGCCATCCAGGAGGCCGACCTGCTCCTCGCCTTTGGGATGCGGTTCGACGATCGCGTCACCGGCAACCTCAAGACCTATGCGCAGCGGTCGAAGAAGATCCACGTCGAGCTCGACGCCTCCGAGATGCACAAGAACGTCCGCGCGGACGTGCCCATCGTCGCCGACCTCCTGGCGACGCTCAAGGCCCTCACGCCGATGGTGCCGGCCCAGCGGAACGAGGAGTGGATCGCGAAGATCAACGGCTGGAAGAAGGACACCAGCTCGCGTGACATCATTCAACAGGACTCGCATGGTCAGTTGCTGGCTGCCCACGTCATCAACGACCTCTGGACGACCACCGGCGGCGACGCGGTCGTCGTCACCGACGTCGGGCAACATCAGATGTGGGAGGCGCAGTACTACAAGCACAACAAACCGCGGACGCTCATCACCTCCGGTGGTCTTGGGACGATGGGGTTCGCTCTTCCCGCCGCGATAGGAGCCAAGATGGCCCGGCCCGAGGCCGAGGTCTGGGTCGTCGCTGGGGACGGCGGCTTCCAGATGACGGCGTGCGAGCTGTCGACCATCCAGCAGGAGCAGCTCGACATCAACATCGCGGTCATCAATAACGGCTACCTGGGCATGGTCCGGCAGTGGCAGGAGTTCTTCCACGACAAGCGCTACGCGGCCACGCCCATGCTGTCACCCGATTTCGTCGCCCTCGCCGCCGCCCATGGGATCCCCGGGCACCGCATCACCACGCGCGCGGACGTGGCGAAGAAGGTCGAAGAGGCCCGCTCCAACAACGGTCCCATGCTCCTCGAGTTCAAGGTGCAGAAGGAAGACGCGGTCTACCCCATGGTTCCCGCCGGGAGCGATCTCGACGCCATGATCCGTCGACCCAACGAGACGAAGGAAGAGGTGAAGGCATGAAGCACACGCTCGTGGCAAAGGTGGCCGACGAACCCGGCGTCCTCAACCGCGTGGCCAGCCTGTTTCGCCGCCGCGCCTTCAACATCGAGAGTCTGACCGTCGGCCACACCGAGGTCGACCACGTGTCGCGCATGACAATCGTGGTCGATACAGCTCGGGTGCCCGCGCACATCGTGGAGGCCAACCTCCGCAAGCTGGTTCCGGTCATGAATGTGACGGACGTAACCCACTACCCGACGGTCAACCGCGACCTGGCCCTCATCAAAGTGCGGTGCGCACCCGCCGAGCGGGCCGAGCTCATGAGCCTTGTCGAGATCTTCCGCGCCCGCATCGTCGACGTGGCCCGGGAGTCGGTTATCGTCGAGGTGACCGGGGACGAGAAGAAGGTGGGCGGCCTCGTGGACCTCCTGCGCGTGCGAGGGATCCTCGAGATGGTCCGGACGGGCAAGGTGGCCATGGTCCGGGGAACGACCAAGCCCGAGGAACAGGCCGAGGGCGACTCGGGGCGCCAGACGACCTCGTCGGCGCCGACGCACTGAGGAGAAGAAGAATGCCAAAAATCTACTACGACAAGGACGCCGATCTCTCGGTGCTGGACGGCCGCCGCGTGGCGGTGATCGGCTACGGCGCCCAGGGCCACGCCCACGCGCTGAACCTGCGTGACAGCGGAGTCGAGGTGGTCGTGGGGCTGCCCGAGGCGAGCCGGTCCCGGGCGAAGGCCAGGGAGGCCGGCCTGGAGGTGAAGACGCCTGCCGAGGCCGCCGCCGGGGCCGACGTGGTGATGATCCTGACCCCCGACACCTCCCAGGCGAAGCTCTATCGCGAGGAGATCGAGCCGGGCCTCAAGCCCGGCAACACGCTGATGTTCGCCCACGGGTTCAACATCCGCTACGGCACGATCGAGCCGTCCGAGGGCCTCGACGTTTCCATGATCGCCCCCAAGGCTCCCGGCCACCGGGTGCGAGAGGTCTTCAAGGAGGGCCAGGGGACGCCTGGCCTCCTGGCCGTGCACAAGGACGCCACCGGCAACGCGAAGGCGAACGCCCTGGCGTACGCGAAAGGGATCGGCTGCACCCGCGCCGGCGTCATCGAAACCACCTTTGAAGAGGAGACGGAAACGGACCTCTTCGGTGAGCAGGCGGTGCTCTGTGGGGGGGTCTCCGCCCTCGTCAAGGCCGGCTTCCAGACCCTCGTTGATGCCGGCTATCAGCCGGAGATCGCCTACTTCGAGTGCATGCACGAGCTGAAGCTCATCGTGGATCTGATGTACCGCGGGGGCCTCAACTACATGCGCTACTCCATCTCCGACACCGCTGAGCACGGCGACTACACGGGCGGGCCCCGTCTGGTCAACGACCAGACGCGTGCGGAGATGAAGAAGATGCTCGAGGAGATCCGCAACGGGGAGTACGCTGACAAGTGGTTCAAGGAGAACGAGACTGGGCGCACGTGGTTCACCGGCCAGCGCTCGACCGAGCGGGAGCAGCTTCTGGAGCAGGTGGGCGCTCGCCTGCGCACGATGATGCCCTTCCTCGACGCTGTCGAGGTGACGCCCGAAGGTGAGGTGAAGAAGGCCGTCGAGAGGCCTGAAGGAGCAGTACGATGAGCGGACGAATCACGATCTTCGACACGACACTCCGCGACGGCGAGCAGTCGCCGGGCTGCAGCATGCACGTTCCGGAGAAGGTGCGCATGGCGCTGCAGCTCGAGCGTCTCGGCGTCGACATCATCGAGGCCGGCTTTCCCGTTGCCTCTCGGGGCGACTTCGAGGCGGTCGAATCCGTTGCCGGCGAGCTGAAGAGGGCGAAGGTGGCGGCGCTGTGCCGGGCCAAGGCCCTCGACGTCGAGTCCGCGGGCGAGGCGCTCAAGGGCGCGGCGCGCCCGGTCATCCACACCTTCCTGGCCAGCTCCGGACTCCACCTCAAGTGGAAGCTGAAGATCACCCCCGAGGAGGCCCTGAAGCGGGCCGTCGAGAGCATCGAGCTCGCCCGCACTTTCGTCGAGGACGTCGAGTTCTCGGCCGAGGACGCTTCGCGCACCGACTACGGATACCTTCGCGAGCTGCTGCAGGCCTGCTTCGACGCGGGGGCAAGGACGCTCAACGTCCCCGACACGGTCGGCTACGCGCTGCCCTCAGAGTACGCTGAGATGGTCGCGAAGCTCGTCAAGGACCTTCCCGATGCCGTCATCTCCGTGCACTGCCACAACGACCTTGGCCTCGCCGTGGCCAACTCCCTGGCCGCCGTGGAGGCGGGCGCTCGACAGGTGGAGTGCACGATCAACGGGATCGGCGAGCGCGCAGGCAACGCCTCCCTCGAGGAGCTCGTGATGGCCCTCAAGGTGCGCGGCGAGACCCTGGGGCTCGACACCGGGGTCCGGAGCGAGCTTCTCTGGCCCACCAGCGCCCACCTCTCGACGGTGACCGGGGTCTGGCCCCAGCCGAACAAGGCCATCGTCGGCCGCAACGCCTTCGCTCACGAGGCCGGCATCCATCAGCACGGCGTTCTCGCCAACCCCCTCTGCTACGAGATCATGACCCCGGAGAGCGTGGGCGTGTCCGAGTCGATGCTGGTCCTCGGCAAGCACTCGGGCAAGCACGCGGTCGAGGCCCGGCTCAAGCAGCTCGGGGTGAAGCTGGATCCCGACGAGGTTGCCGCCGTCACGCAGCAGGTCAAGGATCTCGCTGATCGCACCAAGTTCGTCTACGACGAGGATCTCCTTGCGATCGTGGAGCACTCGGCCGAGCCCAGGGCCAAGCTCGTGCGCTATCAGGTGGTCTCCGGCAACAACATCCTTCCCACGGCCACCGTCGAGGTGGAGGTGGAGGGACATCGGCGATCGGCTTCGGCGGTGGGGAACGGTCCTCTCGACGCCGCGCTCAAGGCTGCCGATACCGCCATGGGGCTCGAGCTCAAGCTTCTCGAGATGCACACCCGCGCCTTGACCGCCGGGAAGGACGCCCTGGCCGAGGTCACGGTTCGCGTCCTCCACGACGGGATCGAGTCGCTGGGACAGGCGGCGAGCTCCGACACCATCGAGGCCACCCTCAAGGCGTACATCTCGGCGGTGGCTGCTGCGCGGGAAGCGCGAGCGGCGGCATGAGATCCGCTTGATGGAGGACGGACGCCCCTGCACGCTCCTCGACAAGCTCTGGGACGCACACCTGGTCTCCCCCGAGACCGAGGACACTCCCGGCGTCCTGTACATCGACCTTCACCTGATCCACGAGGTCACCTCGCCGCAGGCCTTTGCCGAGCTGCGTCGCCGGGGCCTTCCCGTTCGGCGCCCGGAACGGACGTTCGCGACGATGGACCACGCCATCCCCACGCGTCTCGGACGCGACGGCCGGCGCGCGCTGCCCGTGGGACCGGCTGCCGACCAGGTCGGAGCGCTCGGGAACAACTGCAAGGAGTTCGGGATCACGCTCTTTGCCATGGGCGACGCCCGGCAGGGGATCGTGCACGTGATCGGTCCCGAGCTCGGGCTCACCCGCCCCGGCCTGACCCTCGTCTGCGGAGACAGCCACACCAGCACCCACGGGGCGATGGGCGCTCTCGCTTTCGGGGTCGGCACGAGCGAGGTGGGGCACGTGCTGGCGACACAGTGCCTCCTGCAGCGTCGCCCGAAGACCTTTTCGGCGGAGTTCGAAGGGACACTGCCCGAGGGGGTGACGGCCAAGGACCTGATCCTTGCTTTGATCGCCCGCATCGGCACGGGCGGCGCCACCGCCCACGCCCTCGAGTACCGCGGCTCCGCCATCCGGGCCCTCTCCATGGAGGAGCGGATGACGGTGTGCAACATGTCGATCGAGGCCGGTGCCCGCGCCGGGCTCGTCGGGCCGGACGATACGACCTACGACTACCTGTCCGGGCGGGAGTTCGCACCGCAGGGTGAAGAGTGGGACCGGGCGCTCGAGCGCTGGCGGGGCCTGCCGACCGACGACGGGGCCGCCTTCGACCGCACGGAGCGGATCGATGCCGCCGCCCTCGAGCCCATGATCACGTGGGGCACGAGCCCCGGGATGGGCATCCCGATCCGATCCGCGGTGCCCGTGCCTGGTGACTCGGGCCAGGAGAAGGCGCTGGCCTACATGGGCCTCACGGCCGGCAAGCCCCTTCTCGGCCAGAAGATCGACGTCGTCTTCATCGGCAGCTGCACGAACTCGCGGCTCAGCGACCTCCGCGAGGCCGCCCGGGTCCTGCAGGGGCGCAAGGTGGCCAAGGGGGTGCAGACCCTCGTCGTGCCGGGGTCCGAGCGCGTGAAGAAGCAGGCCGAGGCCGAGGGGCTCGACCGTGTTTTCCGGGAGGCAGGCGCCGAGTGGCGCGAGGCAGGCTGCTCCATGTGCCTCGCCATGAACGACGACCGGCTGAAGCCCGGCCAGTACGCCGTGAGCACGAGCAATCGCAACTTCGAAGGCCGTCAGGGGAAGGGAGGCCGCACGTTCCTGGCCAGCCCGCTGACAGCGGCCGCCTCAGCCGTCAGCGGCACGGTGGCCGATGCCCGGGAGCTCCTGTCATGAAACCCGTACGCGAGATCCGGTCCCGCACGACGGTCCTGCCCAACGAGAACGTGGACACGGACCAGATCATCCCCGCCCGCTTCCTCGTGACCACTTCCAGCGAGGGAATGGGAGACGGGCTCTTCGCCGACTGGCGGTACGACGCCGACGGCCAGCCCAGGCCCGACTTCGTCCTGAACCAGACCTCGGCAAAAGGCGCCCGGGTCCTCGTCGTGGGACGCAACTTCGGCTGCGGCTCGTCGCGCGAGCACGCGGTCTGGGCGCTCACGGGCGGCGGCTTCCAGGCGCTCGTTTCCACCGCGTTCGCCGACATCTTCCGGGCCAACGCCCTGAAGAACGGGCTGGTTCCGGTCGTCGTCGACGAGGCGACGCACGCCAGTCTCGTCGAGTCACCCGGGATCGAGGTCGAGATCAACGTCGAGGCGGGGACGATCGCGTTCGGAGATCACAGGGCCTCGTTCCCCCTCGAGTCCTTCTCGCGCTTCTGCCTTCTCAACGGCCTCGACGAGCTCGCGTTCCTCGTCGACCGGGAGAAGGACATTGCCGCGTTCGAAGAGCTGTCGGGTCCCGCGCCCTGGAGGCTCTAGGTGAAGCCGAAGCCGACGATCGCGGTCCTGCCCGGCGACGGCGTTGGCCCCGAGGTCACCAGTGCAGGGCTCCGAGTGCTCGAGGCGTGCATGCCTTTCGAGAGCAGGGAAGGGCTCGTGGGCGGCGCGGCCATCGACGCGACGGGGGACCCCCTGCCTGCCGAGACCGTGGCCCTGTGCAAGGAGAGCCAGTGTGTCTTCCTGGGCGCGGTGGGCGGACCGAAGTGGGAGAACGAGGCCACGCGTCCGGAGCAGGGGCTTCTGCGGCTACGCCGCGAGCTGGGTGTCTTCGCCAACCTGCGCCCCGCGCGATTCCTCGGCCTGCCCACACCCCTGCGCGAGGGCCTGGCCCGTCATGCCGACATCCTCGTCGTGCGCGAGCTGTCCAGTGGCGTCTACTTCGGCGAGCCCCGCTCGCTGGGAGAGCACGAAGCGGTCAACACCTGGCGCCAGACGGCGGAGGAGGTGCGCCGGGTCGCCCGGGTCGCCTTCACCCTGGCCGAGAGCCGACGCGGACAGGTCTGCTCCGTGGACAAGGCCAACATCCTCGAGACCTCGCGTCTGTGGCGACGGGTCGTCACCGAGGTGGCCAGCGAGCACCCGGACGTCCAGCTGGAGCACCGCTACGTCGACGCAGCCGCCTTCGCGCTCCTGCGCGCCCCGCAGAGCTTCGACGTCATCCTCACCGAGAACCTCTTCGGTGACATCCTGAGCGAAGAAGCGGCGGTGGTGGCCGGCTCGATCGGCGTCCTGCCGTCGGCATCTTTCGGCAGCGGCCCGGGCCTCTACGAGCCCGTCCACGGATCCGCCGACGACCTGGTCGGCAAGGGAACCGCCAACCCCACGGGCGCGATGCTCTCCGTGGCGCTCATGCTGGAGCACGCGTTCGGCAAACCACAGTTGGCCCGGGCCGTGGAGTCGGCGGTTGTGGAGACACTCCGCGAGACGCGAACGCCCGACGTTGGCGGCAATGCGACCACGGACCAGATCACCGACGGGGTGCTGCGGCACCTCCGCTGGTCGCGCTGGTCGGCCGACTCGGAAGAAGAGCCGGCAGCACACGCCGACTGGGGCGTCTGAGGAAGCGTTGGACCTCCTCACAGGGGGCAGACCGTGTCGTCGTCCGGCTCGAGGAGCCGGGCGAGATCGCGCGTTCGGGCCCGTGTGAGCGACACCTTGGAGATGGAGAAGCACACAAAGTAGTCGCGGCCGAAGACCGCCTTCGGGTCGTCGACGCCGTAGAGCGTCCCAAGGTGGGCCCTTCGAAACTCCAGCCACAGCTTCTGAGCCTTCTCCAGGCTCCGGGCACCCCGCTCGGGGAGCTTCTGGAGCAGGGCGAGGTAGGCGTGATTCATCTCCTCGTCCGCCCGCTCCGCCTCCCGGGCCCAACAGCTGGTCAGCGCCATCTGGCCGTAGATGTGGGCGCACGGGTCCAGCTCTTCCTCTGACTGAGCGCGCCCGGGCGTGCCCCCGAGCGACATGACACCTACGATTCCGGCTGCAACCCACGCCGTGCACTGCCTCACTCTGTCCCTCCGTCCCCTCCTTCAAGGATACGGGAGAACGGGCGCTCCGCTACGGCTCCCGGACGCAGTCGAGGGTGAGCGGGATGCGATCGCCCGCTTCGATCATCCCGAAGTCACGGGGGTGGATCGCGGCCAGGTCGCGCGTGTCGAGGAGCCCCGCCCAACGAGCCGACGTGAAGCGGTCGCTTTGAGCGGTGAGAGCGATCTGTCCCGCGTCCGCCAGGAACATCCCGTACGTCTGCATCGCTCGTGCCACGACCCGAGCCCCTTCGTTCGGCAGCGACGCGAGGGGAAAGTCGGCGCGGAGCCGCAGGCGCGTCCCGTAGGGTGGCGCAGAAGGAGACCCGCTCGTTGCGAAGGTCCCGTGGGTCGCAGGATGGACGTACTCGTCGGCGCGGATGTGGGAGTTGGGCACGATGAAACGGATCGCGTGGTCGATCGAGCCCGCCGCGACCTCGTCGGCAGTGAAGAGCAGTGGCGCGATTGGAAAGCCCGCTGCGTCGGCGCTCGTGCACTGCTCGCCGCGTCCCCTCGGGCCGTAGGCGCGCGTCATGTCCCAGATGGCGAGGCAACCGCCGTCGAACGCGTCGCCACGGATGTCGGCGCGCCACATCTCGAACAACCTGAGCGACGGGCGGTGCACGACGATCAGGTGGCAGTCACCGTCGCCGAAGCAGTCGTAGCCCGCCTCGCCCTCGAGGGCCCCGCCGGAGGGAACGGGAACCTCGGCCAGGTCGCAATCGGGCTCGAAGAAGTCCTCGGTCCGGTTGAACGCGCGAAACGGCGTCGTCTCGTCGCTCTCGAGCACCTCGACCGAGAAGTCGATTCGCATTGTCCCCGTGCCCCAGCCCTGCCCGTCGAGCCACGCGACCACCTCCCGCGATCGCGGGTCGAGAGGGGCGTTCGTCACATCCTGGTACCAGGGCCCGTCGGGAAAGTAGCGGCCCGGCGGGGGAGCTGTGCCGGCCGGGGGTGTGCCGCTGGTTCCCTTGCCGCTGCTGCCGCCAGGCCCATCGCCGCCGCCGCAGGCCGGGAGGACGAGGAGAAGCAACAGGGTTGCGAACAGACTCATCGGCTGTCTGTCGTGTGGTTTCTTGGTACGCGCTGGTCTATCCCTCCCGCGGCGGGGCGTTCTCGTCGAAGGTCCGGTTCCAGTGCTCACCGTCGCAGAACGGCTTGTTCTTGCTCCCGCCGCAGCGACACAGCGTGAAGTGCTCCTGCGACGCCCCTTCGCCGAACTCGATGCCCTCGAGCCGGACGCCGCGGCCGACCGCGTAGGGGCCGCCGGGTACGACGAACACTCCCGGGGCCTGCTCGAGATCGCGGTGCTCCACGCCGTCGATCGTGTAGCTCAGCGCACCCGAGGGGCAGCTCTTGACGACCTCGACGATCTTGTCGGCTGGGGCGCCCTCGGCATCGACGAAGGGCTCCTGCCGCAGCCGGAAGACGGAGGAGAGGCCGTCGGTGCACCGGCCGGAGTGGGCACAGATCCCGCGGTTGTCGTGAATCGTGATGCCGGCTCCCACGTGGTCCTCACGCTTGTCCGGCCTGCGGTCGTCCGCCTTGTCGTCCGGGAAGCCGATTTGCGCGTGCGTGCCGTCGCAGTAGGGCTTGTTCTTCGAGGCGCCGCAGCGGCAGAGCGCCTGGGCTTTTTTCGCCTCGTAGGTTTTGCCGCCTGCGCCCTGCAGGTTCTCCAGCCCCGTGACCATGTACGGACCGTTCTTCTTGCACACGATCTCCGGCGTCTTCATAGGGCTCTCCGTAACTCTGCATGCATCGTCTGCGCCCCAGCCTAGCAGCCCGTGGTGAGGGATCGCTCTCTGGAGGAGCTCGAGCTCAACCGTTGATGAAGGTCATGATGCTCTCAGGGTAGCGGCCCCCGTGGGCGGACCCCTTCGGGCACAAGGCCTCGAGGCGCGTGAGGTCTCGAGCGGTGAGCGCGAGATCCGCCGCCTTCAGGTTCTCCTCGAGGTACTTGCGCCGCTTGGTTCCCGGGATGGGGACGATGTCTCTTCCCTTCGCCAGAACCCACGCGATGGCCACCTGGGGAACCGTAACTCCCTTCTCGGCAGCCACGTCCTGAAGGCCCTTCAGGAGCTCCACGTTCCCCTGGAGGGTGTCGGTCTGGAAGCGCGGAAAGCCAAGACGCTGGTCCCCTTCCACCAGGTCGCCTGGGGTCCGGATCGCGCCAGTCAGGATGCCCCGGCCCAGCGGGCTGTAGGCCACGAAGCCGATGCCCAGGGTCCGGCAGGTGGCGAGAATCTCGTCCTCCGGATCGCGGCTGAAGAGCGAGTACTCGGTTTGCAGCGCGCTGATCGGGTGGGTGGCGTGGGCACGCCGGATCGTCGCGGGCGCGGCCTCGGAGAGGCCCAGGGCGCCGACCTTGCCCTCCTTCACGAGCTCCGCCATGGCGCCGACGGTCTCCTCGATCGGGACGTCCGGATCCACCCGATGCTGATAGTAGAGATCGATCCTCTCCACGCCCAGGCGTTTCAGTGAGCCGTCGCAGGAGGTGCGGACGTACTCCGGCCGGCCGTTCACGCCCCGGTCCTCGGGTCGGGGACCCCGCACGATGCCGAACTTGGTCGCGAGCACGACCGAGTCGCGTCGGCCCTCGATGGCCTTTCCGACCAGCTCTTCGTTGGTGTGGGGGCCATAGACGTCGGCAGTGTCGAGGAGCGTCACGCCGAGATCGAGCGCCCTGTGTATGGTGGCCACGGCCTCGGCCTCGTCGCGAACGCCGTAGAAATCGGACATCCCCATGCAGCCCAGCCCGAGGGCGCTCACTTCGAGGCCCTGGCGTCCCAGCTCTCGCGTCTCCATCTCATTCACCTCTTCATCGAAGAACGGTCACCTCGGGGAGCTCGCGACCTGGGGCGGCGGAAACGTGCACGAGCCCGTTCCGCCTTCTCCCGGACCGCGCATCCTTCGAGATGGTCGTTCACGAGGCCCATGGCCTGCATGAACGCGTAGGCCGTGGTGGGTCCCACGTAGGTCCATCCCCGTCGCTTGAGCTCCTTGCTGAGAGCCGTCGACTCGGGGGTCTTCGCCAGCTGCATCAGGACGCGCAGGTTCAGGCGCTTCGGTCGCGCCGAGGCATGGGGCTCGAAGCCCCAGAAGAAGGCCGCCAGCGAGCCCTCCTCTTTCTCGAGCGTGCGTGCCCGAGCGGCGTTGTTGATCATGGATTCGATCTTGCCTCGATGGCGCACGATGCCGGCGTCCTTCAGCAGCCGGTTGGCGTCGCGGGCCCGGTATCGAGCCACGGTGTGGAAGTCGAATTGCTTGAACGCGTTACGAAAGTTGTCACGCTTCCGGAGGATGGTCAGCCAGCTGAGGCCCGACTGGAATCCCTCGAGGCAGATCTTCTCGAAGAGCCGCTGGTCGTCCGACACGGGGAAGCCCCACTCCCGGTCGTGGTAGCGGACATAGAGAGGATCGGTTCCCGGCCAGAAGCATCGGACGATCCCGTCGTCACCTCGCTTCAGACCCTCGGCCAATCGTGCCATCGGGCCGAGAGTCTATCGCATCGGTGCCCGGCCCGTTGCCGGGAGGCTCAGTCGAGCTGCTCCAGGACGCCCTTGATGAGCAGAGGCCACACCGTGGTGGCGTCGGCGAAGACCTCGGCGAACCGGCCGCCCTCCTCCGGCGGAACGAACTTGCCCCAGGAGACTCCCTCCGTGTACGTGCAGCCCGAGAGGCCGCCCCAGTGCGCGGGCTCGGGGCAGATCCTGACGGCGTAGCGGTAGCGTGGCGGCGTGAGCCCCAGCTCCATCCTATGGTTCGCCACGTCGATGAAGGGACCGATCTCCTGCGCCCAGTTGCGCGGCACACCACCGCCGATGGTGAAGAGTCCCAGACGCTTCGCAGACAGGGTGAACTTCGTAAAGCTGTTCAGGTCCAGGAAGGGATTGAAACGCGGCACCCGATCCAGGAGCTCCTCGATTCCCTTCGCGCCCTCGTCCCGGGCGCGCTGCATCGTCCAGGTGGCAAGGTCGAGTCCGAGCTCGGAGTCGGTGAAGGCCGGGACGTACACCGGGACGTTCTTGAGGAAGGCGCTGCGGAGGACGCCCTCGCCGTCGGGCTCCTCGGCCAGGAGCTGCCCGAGGGTTCGACAGACGAGCTCGCTCGACAGCTCCCGCTCCGCGCCCAGCCGCTCGAGGGCCCTGGCGTTGAACTCCTCGACGTCGTTGAGGTTGGCCTCCATCTCCAGCGTGTCGTAGACGCGGTTGTAGCCCTTCTCGAACAACTCCTCGTCCGACATCCTCGGATCGTGCCGGTAGTGTGTGAGCCCCACCGCCTCGGAGAGACCGTGGGCCACGAGGGCCCCTGTGGAGACGATGGCCTGGACCATCCCGACGTCGATCATCTTGGAGATGACACGGCCCATCTTGGCCATGGTCATGGCACCCGAGAGAGTGAGGACGACCTTGCAATCGGGGTCCTTCACCATGGCGACCGTGACGTCGAGGGCCTCACCGAGAGAGCGCCCGCTGAACGCGGTCTTCGCCATCCCGCGCAGCAGGTCCGTGAACGAAGTCACCTGGTCGAGATCGAGGCTCTCGAGGGGCGTGAGGCCGTCGTCGCGGCCGTCGTGAAGGCTGCGCTTGGACATGCGGGCATGGTATGCACGCCTCGTCGATGAGGCAAGAAGACGTTCCGAGGCACAATGGGGACGATGCGCTCCAGCGAGCTGAAGCGACGACTCGATGATCTCTACCGGCGCTACGACGGGAGCGCCATCGATCCGGATCCGCTCGAGGCGGTCCGGGCCCAGCGTCGCGCCGCCGACCGCGAGGTGGTGGGCCTCGTCGCGTCGGGCCTGGCGTTCGGAAACGTCGTTCAGATCAAACGCAGCATCGCTGCCGTTCTCGACGTCCTCGGCCCACGGCCGGCGGACGCCGTCGCGGGTCTCGAGCCTCGGGAGGCCGCACGACGGCTTCGGGGGTTTCGCCACAGGTGGCTGGATGGCCGCGACGTCGCCTGCCTCCTGGCGTTTGCCCGGCAGATGCGCGCCGCTCACGGGTCGATCGAGGCGTTCTTCGCTGAGGGACTCGCCGACGACGCCCCCGATGTCGGTCGCGCCCTCGCATCCTTCTCGGAGCGGGCTCTTGCGCTCGATCACGGAGGACTCTACCGGAGCGCCCGGCTCCCGGCCCGAGCGGGCGTGCGCTACTTCTTTCCGTCGCCCGAAAAGGGGAGCGCGTGCAAGCGGCTTAACCTCTACCTGCGCTGGATGGTTCGCAAGGACGGCGTGGACCTCGGGGTCTGGCGCCGTCCCGACCCGAGCCAGCTGGTGTTGCCCCTCGACGCCCACACCCAGGCCATCGCGCGGCGTCTGCGCTTCACGCGCTATCGGTCACCCGGGTGGGCGATGGCCCTGGACATCACTCGCCGATTGCGCCGCTTCGATCCCGCCGATCCGGTGAAGTACGACTTCGCCCTCTACCGCATGGACCAGTGGAAGCGCGAGGACGAGATCCGTTCTCTGGAGAGGTAGGGCCCTCAGCTCGACGGGCCCCAGATCCGGATGCGACCGTCCGCAAGCGCCACCGCCAGGTGGTTCAGCTCGCCGTAGAGGGCGGGCCCGATGAAGCTCTCCCCGGTCGGACCCCAGAGCGCCGCGGCCGGTTCGCGGGTTTCCAGGTCCCAGAGCTGGACGGAGTTGTCGAGCCCCACGCTGGCGAGAAACCCTCCGTCGGAGAGGAAGCACAGCGCGGAGGACGAGCGAGGCAGGGCGAGGGTGGCCGTCTCCTGTCTCGTCTCGATTTCGATGACACGGATCGTTCGGTCGCGGCTGGCAACGGCCATCGACTGGCCGTCGGGCGACAGCAGGAGCTGCGTCACCTGCGCGGTCGGACCCCGGAGCGTCGCGAGGAGGCGCCCCCGAACGGGGTCGAGGAGCCGGAGCACTCGACTCGTGTGGCCGGTGAGGATCGCCTCGCCTCCTCCGGTCCAGGCCAGCGCGGTGACCGCCGCGGGCTGACGGAGCAACTCGCGCCGGGCGTCGCCGCCGAGAGCGGCCCCCACGTCCCAGAGCCGCAGGTTGGAGTCCAGCGAGCCCGTGGCGAGGGTGACGCCGTCGGGGGAGAAGGCGATGGCGGACACGACATCGTCGTGGCGGAGCCGGACGAGGATCGCCTCGCCCGTGGCCATGTCCCATAGGTGCACGGACCCGTCGACGTGGCCGGAGGCCAGAAGGGAGCCGTCCGGCGAGAAGGCCAGCGCCAGGGCCGCGGCGTCGTGGCCTGCCCGTTGATGAAGCGCCGTTCGCAGCAGGTGGGACCGGGTGCGCAAGCGCAGATCCCAGAGCCGGAGCGCCCCGTCCGCTCCGGCTGCCGCCAGCAGGTCTGCCACCGGCGACAGTGCGACCTCCTTGGTGGCTGTCGGGTCGCCGAAGGCGCCCTTGTCGGTGAGGGCGCCCGCCCCCCTGGCTCGGAGCGTGGCCGAGTCGAGGGGCCCCTGGGCCCCGGGGATGCCACCCGTCGGCGTGGGAGGCTCGGAAGGGGCGAGCGAGCGGGTGGGAGGGAGGTGGGCGTGCTCGGGCGTGGCGTGGGTGAGCGCTGGACCGTTGCTGCCGATCCGAGGCACCCCTCGATGGCCTTGATCAACGCGACGATGCCGCTGCGGTCGGGCTCCAGCGACTGTGCCCGGCGGGCTGAGTCCAGCGCGCCCGAGAGATCCTCGTCCGCCAGCTTCCGTCGCACCTCGGCAAAGTTGAGCTCGTAGCCCCGCTTGCGGGCGACGGGGTCCAGCGGGATCTCGGGCGGAGGCGTTGCCCCGATCGCCGCCAGGAGCGCCCTCTCCATCTCCGCGAGATCCGCAAAGCGCTTGCCAGGATCCCGCTCGAGCGACCGGGTGACGGCGCTGACCAGCGGCTCGGGCAGGCCGAGCCCTTCTGCGTCGAGGGGAGGCAGCGGCTCGTTGATGATCTTGTGGATGAGGGTCGCAACGGTCTTGGCCTCGAAGGGCCGCCGACCCGAGAGCAGCTCGTAAAGGATCATGCCCACCGCCCACATATCGGCGCGATGGGTCACCTCGTCACCCTTGAGCAGCTCCGGCGAGATGTAACTCGGTGTCCCGAGCACCATGCCCGTCTGCGTCATGTTCGCCTCGCCGAGGGAGCGGGCGGTGCCGAAGTCGAGGATCTTCACGACGCGGTCCCGGGTGACGAGGATGTTGGCGGGCTTCACGTCTCGGTGGATGACGCCCATCCTGTGGGCGAAGTGGAGCCTCGGCAGACGTCGACCATCAACCGGATCTTCTGCTCGAGGGTGAAGCGATCGAGGTGGTGAATCGCGGTGCCGAGCTCTTCGCCGTCCACGTACTCCATGGCGATGTAGCGGGTGTCGTCCACCTCGCCGACTTCGAAGATGGTCACGATGTTCGGGTGCTGGAGCCGGGCCGCCGCCCGGGCCTCGTGCTTGAAGCGAGCGAGGGTGTCCTTGCCCTTCAACAACGCGGGCTTCACGGTCTTGAGGGCCACCCGTCGATCCAGATCGGGATCGCGCGCCTGGTAGACGTCGCCCATGGCGCCCTGGCCGAGCTCCTTCTCGATCTCGAACTTCCCGAACTTCTCCCCGAGCTTCAAGGACACATATGATAAACGGCCTCAGGCGCCGACGCCCGCCAGGATCTCGTCCCCGAAGGCGTCGACCCGCCACCGCCGCAGGCCCTCGACTCCCGCCAGCTCGGCCAGGTCCCGGGGGCCCGCTGCCGCCACACGATCGATGAGGCGCTGGGGGAGCACCACCGAGACATCCACCTCGAGCGCCTTGGCCCGGCCGACGCGCCACTCTTTCAGGCGGGCGACCCTCTGAAGGACCTCGTCGGAGAGCACCGGCCGCAGCGTGCGGGTCAGGACCGGCAGCTCGGAATCGGGGAGCTGGGCCGCCCGGCCCACGGCCTCGAGGAGCTCCTGGGCGTGGGGGCGCAGCCGGGGCAGGACACCCCCGACGTGACGCAGGTCCCCCATGGTCTTGGGGAGCTGCTCGGCCATCTTTCGGAGGATCTCGTTCCCGAGGATCTTGAATGCCGGCCGATCGGTCTCCTCCGCTCGGCCCTCGCGCCAGGCGTACACCTCCCGAAGCGCCGCCAGCTGGCGTAGGCGGAGCCGGCGCGCCCCCTTCACCCCCAGGTAGGCATCAGGATTCTTGCGGCGGAGCTGAGGCTCGAGCGCGGCGACGGCGTCGCACTCCTCCCGGACCCACTCGGTCCGCCCCTTCTCCTCGAGCTTCGCCAGGAGCCGCTCCCGGATCCCACCCAGGTGCTCCACGTCGGCCAGGGCGTAGGCTTCCTGCTGGGGAGTGAGAGGGCGCCTGGACCAGTCGTCCTTCTGGTTGGTCTTCGAGAGCCTCACCCCGAGCTCCGCTTCGGCCACGGCCGCAAGCCCGATCCCGGGATACCCGAGGAAGCGTGCCGCGATCATCGTGTCGAAGATCCCCGCAAAGGAGAAGCCGAAGTCCCGCTTGAGCGTGGTGACGTCGTAATCGGCCCCGTGAAGCACCTTGACGATGTCCGGGTCCGCCAGCGCCGGCCCCAGGGGCGAGAGGTCGCGCACGGCCAGCGAGTCCACCAGGACGGCGTCCCCGCGATCGGTGGCGATCTGAACGAGGCAGACCTTCTCCCGGTGGTGGTAGAGGCTGTCCGATTCGGTGTCCAGCGCGATCGTGCGGCAGCCGTCGAACGAGCGGGCGAGCTCGGCCAGCTCTTTAGGGGTCCGGATCCACGATGTCACGGCGGGAGTATACGGAAAGCCCGGTTCTGGAGCGACTTGCGACAGGGGCGCGAGGGGCTGTAACGTTTGGGTGGTCGCCCGCGTCCAAGACACGGACAGACGCGCCGGAGGCAGTGACGGCCCCCGGACACCCGAACGAGAGGAGATCCGATTTGAGCGAGAATGTGGTTGTTCTGACCTCTGAGAACTGGAAGAAGGAAGTCATGGAGGCCGACGGCCCCGTGCTCGTCGACTTCTGGGCGGCCTGGTGCGCGCCGTGCCGGATGGTGGCGCCCGCCGTCGAGCAGGTGGCCGATGACTTTGCCGGGCGAGCCACGGTGGGCAAGCTGAACGTGGACGACAACCCCGAGATCGCCGGGGAGTTCGGCATCCGCTCGATCCCGACCATGCTGGTGTTCAAGGGCGGACAGGTCGTCGAGCAGCGCGTGGGCGCCCTGGCCCAGCCGATGATCGCGGAGATGGTGGAGAAGCAGCTCACTCCGGCGACTGCGTGAGCCCGGGTCCGGACGGGGCCGACGCGACGCGTCGCGAGGCCCTGTCCCGGGCTCTCGTCGAGGAGGGCGACCGGCTGTACGCCCTCGCGCTCCGCACCACCCGCGACCCTGATCTGGCTGGAGACGCCGTGCAGGAGGCCTTCGCCAGCGCACTGGAGAAGGCCGACGATTTCCGCGGCGAGTCACGGTGGGGCACCTGGCTTCACCGCATCGTCTTCAACAAGTCGATCGACCTCCTGCGCCGTCGTCGACGCTACGAGCCCCTGCCGGACGAGGACTCGGACCGACTCACGGCGGAGGACGAGCGTCTCGCCCGGAGGGCGTCCTGGACCCGCGCCCCCGACGAGGTCGTCTGGGGGGCGGAGACGAGGATGGCGATGGAGCGGGCGCTCGACGACCTCACACCGCTTCAGCGTGCCGTGTTCGAGCTCAAGGAGGCCGGGGAGCGACCGACCTCCGAGGTGGCGGAGATCCTGGATCTCACCCCGGGGGCTGTCCGGGTCCATCTTCACCGCGCACGGCTGAAGCTGAGGGCGCGACTGGGGGATCACTGTCGCGGGCGGGAGACGACCCCGTCTGCTGGCGAGGCGAAGGCATGAAGTGCGACGAGCTGCTCCGGCAGCTGACCGAGTACGAGGACGGCGTCCTCCCCGACGACGTGTGCCAGGAGCTCCAGCGACACCTGACCGACTGTGACCCCTGCACGGGCCTGAAGGACGACCTGGAGGCCCTGTCCCGGATCTGCCGCAGCTGCACCCCCGCCCGGATGCCCGAGGAGGTCCGGCGGCGGCTGGCCGAGCGCCTGGGCGAGCCCGTGTCGTGAGCGACGAGCGTCTCCCTCCGGTGGAGATCGAGCCGGAGCGGCCCGCAGACGCCGCCGTCATCCTCATGCACGGGCTCGGCGCGGACGGCCACGACTTCGAGACCCTCGTCCCCGAGCTCCGCCTGCCGGCGGAATCCGCGATCCGGTGGGTGTTTCCCCACGCCCCCGTTCGCCCGGTGACCCTCAACGGCGGCATGCCCATGCGCGCCTGGTTCGACATCCTCGGGCTGGACCGCCGGTCCGAAGAGGACACGGCCGGGGTGCGAGCAGCGGCGAGCGACATCCGGGAGCTGGTCCGCCGCGAACGTGAACGGGGGATTCCCGCCGACCGCATCGTCCTCGCCGGCTTCTCACAAGGTGGAGCGATGGCTCTCTACAGCAGCCTGCGCGAGCCCGAGCGGCTCGCCGGGGTCCTCGCCCTCTCGACCTACATGCCCCTCGCCACCACGCTCGAAGCCGAGGCCCATCCCGCAAACGTGGCGGTGCCGATCTTCATGGCGCACGGCACGCTCGACCCGGTCGTGGCCATGGCCCTCGGAGAGACCTCGCGCGATCACCTGCAGTCCCTCGGGTACGACGTCGATTGGCGCACCTACCCGATGCCCCACAGCCTCTGCGTCGACGAGGTGGCCGACATCCGCGAGTGGCTGCTGCGGATTCTCTAGCAGCTAGAGGTCGCGGGTGCGGAAGAGCCGGAGGTCTCGATCACGCCGGAGCCGATCTCTCCGGCCAGCGTGTCGATCGTGACCAGGACGGACGTCATCACGATGAGGAAGTTCGCCGCGTAAAGAGCGGTCAGCGTGATCAGGTTCAGGAAGATCGCCTGCTGGGCGGGCGGTGCGTGAGCGCGGATGTCCCGGGCCATGAAGTGAAGCCCGACTCCGAAGAGAAGGACGAAGGCCCCACCGAGAATGAGCGCGGCGGCTAGCACGTGGCGCCGCCGGGCCTCGGTGAACGTCAGATGGGCGACCGTTCAGGATCGCTTCAACCGACGATGGGGGCATTCCCGATCACCTCCAGAAAGATCTCCTCGAGAGACGGGCGGCGCGCGGCGAAGTGGTAGAGGCCCACGCCCTCGGCGGCCAGCCACCGCGTCATCTCCGGCAGCCGGGCGTCGCTCGAGACCCGCAGCCGCACCCGATCGCCGTCGACTCGAACGTCGTGACCGAAGGCGAACGTCACCGACTTCATGGAGGGGCAGTCCCTCCCACGCCGCTCCCTCCCCTCCCGGGGACAGGGCAGGCGGTGGTGCGGATACCGGAACCGCCTCCACGGGGCTCGCCACGCCAGATTTCCTTTCGGGACTCAGGAAGCATAGGCGAAGAAATGACGAAAGTCAAGAAGCTGCAGGGTTGTATTCTGACCAGTCATTCCCCAGGAGGACCGTTCACCGCTCGCAGCGACTGTCTGTGCCCCAGGAGGACAACTCACGCGGTCCCGGGCGATCCACCGGGCTCACTAGACCCTCCTCCTGTACCAATCCGCCACCGCCTTCCCGATGCCGTCCGGGTTGTCCTCCTGTAGGTAGTGGATCCCCGCCCCCACGTGCACCACCTCGAGCTCCGAAAGATTCTCCTTGCACCACTCGACGAGAGGCGCCCGGGTGATCGCCCCCGGCTCCGCGTGAAGGAGAAGCTTCGGGACATCCGTCTCCTGCAGCCACGCGTTGTACGCCCCCACGATCTCCGTCACGTCGGCGGGCTCGCCGCCGATGGGAAGCTCGTTCGGCCAGCGGTAGACCGGCTCGCGGGAGGCGGGGTCCTTGAACGGCTCCCGATACCGCTCCATCTCCACCTCGGTGAGCCCCCGGGCCACGGCACCCGGGAGCACCTTCTCGATGAACACGTTCTGGTCGATCAGCAGCGACCGACCGGTCTCGGGCGAGCGAAAGCCCCGGAAGAGATCCCGGAGCTCGGCGGGGAAGTCGTCCCAGCTCGGGATCGGGGCAAGGATGGCCTCGAAGAACGCGAGGCCGCAGACGCGCTCGGGATGTCGGCGCGCCCAGTGGAACCCCAGGCCCGAGCCCCAGTCGTGGATGACGAACGTCAGGCGATCGAGCCCCAGGGCCTCGATGAACCCGTCGATGTACCGCGCGTGGTCCACGAAGCGGTACTCGATGTCGGGCTTGTCGGAGCCTCCGAAGCCGATGAGATCGGGCGCAATGGCCCGGCCCAGGGGCGCCAGGTGAGGCAAGACGTTGCGCCACAGGTAGCTCGAGGTCGGCTGCCCGTGGAGGCAGAGGATCGGATCTCCCGAGCCCACCTCCACGTAGTGCATCTTCGAGCCCTCGACCTCGACGAAGCGCGACTCGTAGGGGAAGTCCGTCGGGATCGTGCTCATGCGTTCACCTCGTTGTGCTCAGGCCGCCGCCGGTGCGTTGTCTGCCTCGGCGCGGCGTTTCAGGCCCTGGAGGATCCCAGGCACCGTCCGCTCGAACTCGCGGCGGACCATCAGCCGATCCATCAGGCTTCCGACCCACCCGAACCGGAGCTGATACTCGAGCACCAGCCCCACGTCCGTGCCGCCGCCCTCGCCGTCGCTCAGCGTGAAGCGCCCGCCGGCCTTCACGAACGGCGGAAGACCCTTGCCTCCCGTGATGGTGAGCGCCAGGCTGTCTTGCTCTGCCCACTCCACGACCTCTTCGTCGAGGTGGCCTTCGCCCTTCAGCTCGCAGCGCCGCTGCGCTCCGATCCCCTCGGCCTGCTCGCCAAGCAGATGCGAGCCGCTCAGGCCCGGGTGGAACTGGTAGATGCCGCCCAGGTCCGCAAGGCGCCGCCAGACGGTTTCCCGCGATGCGTCGATCCAGACGTCTCCTTCAATGCTGGTCATGCTCTCTTCTTCCTTTTGCCCCCGGTCCGTGTCTTCGTTGTTGCCGACGTGGTCCGTCCCTTCGGCTTCGCCGCCGCCTGCTCCAGCGTGGCGAGGATGCCGCGCACGACTCCGCTCAGCGAGGCCATCGACGATCCTGCCCGGGCCATCACCCCGAGTCCCTGGGCCGACCCGGTGAGGTAGCGCGCAAGGTCGTCCACCGCCGTGTCCTGGCGGACCTCGCGCCGCGCCCGCGCTCGTCCCAGGGCGCCGGCGAACGCCGTCTCCAGCCGCTCCAGGTGGGCCCGGATCCGACGGCCTGACACCACGTCCCGAGGCGCCTGCTCCACGGCGGCGTTCGTCATCAGGCACCCGTGGCGCAGCCGCTCCCCGGGCCCCGGCTCCGCCAGCCCCTCGAAGTACGCCCGGACCTCGGCCAGGGCCGAATCGGCCCGCTCGAGCTCGCACAGACGCCGTCTGACGACCTGGTCCCGATACCGGTCGAGCGCCGCCAGAAACACCCCCTGCTTGTCGCCGTAGACCGTGTAGAGGCTCGACCGGTTCACCCCCGTGCGGTCCACCAGGTCCTGAACGGAGGTGGCCTCGTAGCCTCTCTCCCAGAAGAGCGTCATGGCCCTCTGAAGGGTCTCGTCGACGTCGAACTCGCGTGGCCGCGGCATGGCTCTATTTTGGAACGATCATTCCTGAATACGCAACTCGGAGCCCAGAAGTTCCCTCGAAAACAGGTCTCGACGACGTGCCTACGACCCGCCCGGTTCCCGCTCGAGGCGCTTGGCCTCGTCCCAGAGACGGTCCATCTCCTCCAGAGTCGAGTCGGCGGGCCCCCGGCCGTCCTTCCCCAGCCCCTCCTCGACGTGCCGGAACCGCCGGCGAAACTTCCGGTTGGCGGCCTTCAGCGCGCTCTCCGGATCCACGCCAGTCAGCCGAGCCACGTTCACCGCGACGAAGAGAAGATCCCCGACCTCCTCCGCGATGGCCTTCTGGTCGGTCTTCTCGCGGATGGCCTCCCGCAGCTCGAGCACCTCCTCGTCGAGCTTGACGAGTGCGCCGTCGGCCTCGGGCCAGTCGAAGCCCACACGCGAGACCTTCGTCGTCATCTGGAAGGCCTCCATCACCGCCGGGAGTCCGCGGTGGACGCTGTCGAGCATGGACTCGTCGTCCTTCCCTTTCTCTTCCCGCTCCTTCGCCTTGATGGCCTCCCAGCTCCGGAGCACCTCCCCCGACGTCGACGCCCCGTCGTCACCGAACACGTGCGGGTGCCGCCGCACCATCTTCTCCGACACCCGCTCGATGATCTGCCGGAGCCGAAACGCTTTCCTCTCCTCGGCAATGTTGGCGTGAAAGACGACCTGCAGCAGCAGGTCCCCGAGCTCACCCATCAGCTCGTCGTCGTCCCCCTCGTCGATCGCGTGGGCAACCTCGTACGCCTCCTCGATCGTCATGGGCTTCACCGTCTCGTGCGTCTGCTCGGCGTCCCAGGGGCACCCCCCCGGCGCCCGCAGCCGCCCAATCAGCTCCACGAACCGCGCAAAAGCCTCACCCGCCTCGGTCGAGCCCGCAGAAGGAGTGATCTCAGCCATCCCCCATTGTCCCTCCGATCCCCCGCAGCACATACTGATTCCAAGACCCCGTCACCCCCGTCCCCCCCGTCATTCTGAGGAGCTTCACCCTTGGACGAGCGACGAAGAATCTCCCGATACCAGCGCTCGATGCCGGGTGATGCGTCTGGACAAGCCCGCTCTGCGCGTGGGTTACGAGCTGAAGGAGATCGGCAAGCCGGACCGTGCCCGTGAAGCTTGCGTCAGCCCGGGTCAGCGACGCCGTCGGCCCGGATCGGGCCGGTCCAGCACCAGGCGGAGAGTGCGCCCCGGGCGCGTCCGAAACGTCGAGAAGCCCCTGCGGTCCAGGGTGAGGATGTCGCGAAGGTCGAGAGCCTCGGCCAGGAGGACGAGCGTCGCGTCGGCGAAATCCATGGGCGTGTCGGCGTACTTCTCCATCAGCGCGACCGCGGCATCCAGCTCCGGGGGCCGGCACAGGTCGTAGATCTCCAGGCCGCTGGCCCCCACGAACTCCGCGAGCAGTCGTGCGCCCGTCGGGTCTGCGGAGACGCGGTGCATGGCCTCCGTGATGACGGCGCACGTCGTCGCGAGGCTGCCAGTGAACCCGTCGAGGTGGGGAACGACCTGGGCGTGCGCCGGGTCTCCTGAATCGAGATACGCGACCAGCGGACCGGTGTCGATCAGACGGGTTCTCACTCCCGCCAGTTATGTTCCCGCAGACGGTCACGCCAGGTCCGTTCGGCCGGCGAGTCGAGTCGAAGCCGCCCTCGCAAGTGGCCCACGCGAACCTCGAGGGGGCGCTCGGCGACAGCGCTGGCGAGAATCTCTCGAACGAGCGCGGAGACGGTCTTCCCCTGGGCTCGGGCGCGCTCCTCCAGCGCCCGGCGAAGCTCGTCGTTGGTGCGGATGGTCAACGTCGTACTCATGTGTACATGTGTACTACAGCAGGATGTGGGGCGCGCCTTCTCGGGCGCCCCGAGAAGGATGGCTGGCCGCTTCTTGGCGATGTGGCCGAAACGGTTGTAGTCTCCTCCCGAGCACACCACTTGAAAGAGAGCGACGGGCATATTGCGCTGTTGGGGGGGAGAAGGCCATGTGTGATGACCTGACGAACAAGGATGTCGCAGAGTATCTGCGTCGAAATGGCCCGACCCGCCGTGAGTTCAACAAGCTCGGGTCGACCGCAGCGCTCGGCATGCTGCTGCCGGCGGTGGCGCATGCCGTCGACGTCGTAGAACAAGACGTGACGGTCGAGACCCCAGACGGCATGGCCGACTGCTACTTCGTGCACCCGGCAGAAGGCAAACACGCCGCTGTGATCGTCTGGCCCGATATCGTTGGCATGCGCCCGGCGTTTCGGGCAATGGGCAAGCGGCTCGCAGAGTCGGGTTACTCGGTGCTGGTCGTGAACCCCTACTACCGAACGGCGAAGGGCCAGGTCGTTCCCGATGGCAAGACGTTCAGGGATCCAGGCATTCGTGACCTTCTGACGCCGCACGCAAGGTCGTTGTCACCAGAGACCTGCGTCACCGATGGCCGGGCGCTGGTGAAGTTCCTGGACAGCCAGCCGTCGGTCGACACGGATCGAAAGATCGGCACCACGGGTTACTGCATGACCGGTTCGTACACGATGCGACTGGCAGCGGCCATCCCGGACCGCATCGGTGCGGGCGGCTCGTTCCACGGCGGAGGCCTGGCGACCGATGAAGAGGACAGCCCGCACCTGCTTGCACCACGAATGAAAGCCGGGTTCTTGATCGCAATCGCGGAAAACGACGATGAGCGCCGGCCGGAAGAGAAGGGACGCCTGCGAGAAGCGTTTCACACTGCGGGCGTCGAAGCGGAGATCGAGGTCTACGCAGGCACGCTGCATGGCTGGTGCCCGCCGGACTCGGCCGTCTACAACGAAGCGCAAGCTCAGCGGGCGTGGAAGCGGTTGCTGGCGCTGTTCGAGCGCGAGCTGGAGTAGCGAGGGCTCGCCGCCTGCAATGCCCCGGCGGTCCGTCGGGGATCGGAAGGCGACGATCAGCAGAGCGGCGTCGACGGGCGTCGCGCAGGAGGCGATGTGCACGTAAAGGAATCAACGATAGGGAGTGCCGCTGCCGTCATCTGCGCCATCGGGCTGGCCACGGCGGGCAGCTTCGCGCAGGAAGGCGGGGACGAGCCGCTAGCCGACACCGCACTGGACAGAAGCATGACGGACGAGTGCGGCGGACGGAGTCCCAAACCGACTATCCCCTGTGAGGACGACGTCGCGCGGATGCTCAACGCGCTGCCGGCAACGGCGCCTGCCAGGCCCGCTCAGCCCCGCAAGGTCCTGGTGGTCGGTGTGTCGCAGGGCTACCAGCACTCGTCGATTCCGCTGGCGGCAAGGACGATCCAGGAGATGGGCAAGAAGACCGGGGCGTGGACGACCGACGTCAGCTACCACGCCGGATCGGTCAACGCAGCCAATCTCGAGCAGTACGACGCGATCTTCCTCGCGAGCACGACCGGCACGTTCCTCGACGAGCCGAATCCGTTCGACGATCCAGCCGTTCAGGCCGTGACCGACGCGCGTCGGCGGGCGTTCCTGGACTTCGTCCGCGGCGGCAAGGGCATCGCGGGCATCCATGCCGCGGGTGACGCGTATCACGCCCGGGTGGGCCCCCGCCCTCGTCGCAATCGGGGCGAACGGCTCCCGCCGTGCACGGCCGCCCTTCCGACGCCGGGCGGCGGTGGCGGCGTCTCGCTCTGGGACGACTACATCACGCTGATCGGCGGGTACTTCAAGTGGCACTGGAACTACCCGACGGCCATTACGGTCAAGATCGAAGATCCCGACAACCCGATCAACGCGGCGTTCGGCGGCAGGTCGTTCAACACGATCGACGAGGTCTACACGTACAACGACGCTTCGTGGTCGCGTGGGAACGTGCGCGTGCTGACGAGCATCGATTACTCGCTGATGAGCGACTGCGACAAGGGACTCGAGAACAATCCGCGACCGGATCACGACTACGGCCTGAGCTGGATCCGCCGCGAGGGCGAGGGGCGCGTGTTCTACCAGGCCCTCGGCCACCACGAGTCGATCTACTACAACAACCCGGCCATGCTCGAGCACATCCTGGCCGGCATGCAGTACGCGCTAGGCGACCTCGAAGCCGACGACAGCCCGAGCCGCTAGCCCACTGGAGGAGGCGCTCGGATGACGGTCAGTTCCCCTTCAGGGGGATTCGTCGGGACTGGCCGGTGGCCACGTCTTCGAGGTCGACGGATTCGATGCCGCTGCGGGCGATGCGGTAGCGGTTGGCCACCACCTCGCCGGACTGGCCGGTGAGGACCTCGTTGCGGTCGGTGACGAGGACGGCCACCTTCACTCCCTCGGCGTTGCCGACGGAGCCGATGAACTTGAGGTTCAGCGGCGGGAGGCTTGCCTGGCCGCCCGCGGCGGCCAGCCCGCCCGAGGGATCCGAACCCGGTGGCAGAGCCGGCCTCGGCGTCGGGGCCGGCGTCGTCCGGGCCTCCGGATCGAAGGTGGCCCGCTCCAGCCGGCCGTACGCGAAGAGGTCGCGGCGGCCGACCTCGACGTCGGCCCTCGGGGCGTCGAGGCGGGCGAGGTCGATCCGTGGGATGGGGGGAAGCGGGGCCTCCGGGCTCGACCGGGAGAGGCGGGCCGGCGTCACTCCGGGGCCACTGAGCTGCTGCCACAGGAGCACGGCTGCTGCCGCCACCAGCATGCCGATGATCAGACTCTCCCGTCGGTTGAGCCTCAGGCGCACTCGGTCCTCTTTCTCACGGGCGAGCGTAGCACGACTCGGCGTAACCTTTACGGGCTCGAGAACAGGGAGATTCCCCATGAAAGCCATTCGAATCGAAAGCCACGGCGGACCCGAGGTGTTGCGCCTCGGCGAGAGGCCCGATCCTTCGGCGGGAGACGGCGAGCTTCTCGTCCGAGTCGAGGCGGCGGGCCTCAACTTCATCGACGTCTACCACCGGACGGGTCTGTATCCGAACCCGCTCCCTCTCACGCCGGGGCTGGAGGGTGCGGGTGTGGTGGCCGGGGTCGGGCCGGGCGTGAGCGGCTTCCGGGAGGGCGACCGCGTGGCGTGGACACGGGTCCTCGGCTCGTATGCCGAGTCGCTCGTCGTTCCCGTGGAGCAGGCCGTGACGATCCCGGAGGGCATCGACACTCAGACGGCGGCGGCCGTGATGCTGCAGGGGCTGACCGCCCACTACCTCTGCAACACCACGTACGCGGTGAAGTCCGGCGACACCTGTCTCGTTCACGCGGCGGCAGGAGGCGTCGGGCTGTTGCTCGTCCAGATGGTCAAGGCGAAAGGCGCGCGGGTCTTCGGAACGGTCTCGACCGACGAGAAGGCGGCTCTGGCGCGGGAGGCCGGGGCCGACGAGGTCATCCTCTACACCCGGGAGGACTTCCTCGAGGCGGTCCAGAACCACACCGCCGGTCGGGGTGTCGAGGTCGTCTACGACGCTGTGGGAAAGGACACCTTCGAGAAGAGCCTGGACAGCCTCGCTTCGCGAGGGATGATGGTGTCCTACGGGCAGTCGAGCGGCCCCGTGCCGCCGATCGACCCACTGATGCTCTCGCAGAAGGGGTCGCTCTACCTGACCCGGCCGGTCCTCTTCCACTACATTCCCGATCGTCCGAGCCTGGAGGCCCGTTCAGCCGACGTGCTCGGGGCCGTGGCGTCGGGCCCGCTGAAGGTGCGGATCGGGCAGACGTTTCCGCTCGCCGAGGCTGCCGAGGCTCACCGTGCACTCGAGGGGCGGAAGACGACCGGGAAGGTCCTGCTGCTGCCCTGAGCCAGGGGAGGGGAGCGCGCACTGGATGCGTACGTCATCGCACGAGAGGAGCACGCCGGAGGCCGGGTGTTCGAGGTCGTGACGGCGGACCTGCTGCAGGAGCCTTCGGACGCGATCGTGAACGCGGCCAACGGACAGCTCGCCCACGGCGGGGGTGTGGCGGCCGTCATCGCGCGTGCGGCGGGTCCTGCTCTCAGCCAGGAAGGGGACCGAATCGTCGCCGAGCGGGGCGTGATCCCGGTGGGGGAGGCGGTGGTCACGACGGCGGGGACCCTGCCTTTCAAGGGCGTGATCCACACCGTGGGACCTCACCAGGGCCAGGGGGCAGAGCAGGACAAGCTCGAGAAGGCGCTCCGCTCGGCGTTCCTCCGGGCCGACGAGAAGGGGTGGACCTCGGTGCCCTTCCCGGCGGTGAGCAGCGGAATCTTTGCGGTTCCCCTCGAGGTCTGCGCCCGCGCCTACGTCGCGGCGATGCGGGGCTTCTGGGCCGATCATCCCGACTCCAGCGTCACCTCGCTTCGCCTCTGTCTCCGCCCGGGGCCTCTGGTGGATCTCCTTCAAGAAGGCCATTGGCTGAGCAGCAGCAGGGGGCGGAGCCAGCGACCGACCAGCGGATCGAGGTCTCCTGCCGCTCCTGCGGTGCGCAGATCTTCTTCGAGGCGCTCGAACGGACGGCGCACTGCCCCTACTGCGACTCGCCGTCGGTGGTGGACCGCCCGGCATCGCCGGATCGCCCCGATCCCGTGTTCGCCCTGGGCTTCGCCATCACTCGAGACGATGCGGCCCGCCGGATGCTCCGGTGGATCCGCAGGCGGAAGATGGCGCCGTTCGGACTCAAGGGGAAGACCGCCGAGCACGTGCGTGGGGTCTACCTGCCAACTTATCTTTACTCGGCAACGGCTCACACGAGCTACAGCGCCTCCATCGCCGAGAGCTACAAGAAGGGCAAGGAGAACAAGACCGAGTACCGCGATCTGAACGGCCATCACGCCACCTACGTCGCCGACATACTGGTCACGGCCTCCCGGGGGATTCCCAACGACGAGATCGAGGGCATCGAGCCCTTCGACCTTCGAGCGCTGCACCGGTACGCGCCGGCTCTCGTCTCGGGCTGGATCTCGGAAGAGCCGTCCCGCAGCCAGAAGGAGTGCCAGGCCCTCGCACGGCTGGAGAGCACGGCCCGCATCGGCCAGCTCCTGCGGCGTTTCATGCCCGGGGACGGGACGAGCCGTCTTCATCACGAGACGAAGCTGCGAGACGAAGCCGTGGATCTCACCCTCGTGCCGATCTGGGTCTTCGCGATCCGCTACGACGAGAAGAAGCCTCCGCTCCGCATCCTGGTCAACGGGCAGACCGGCAAGGTGTTCGGCAAGGTCCCGATCTCCTGGGCCAAGATCGCCTTCATCGCAGCCACAATCGTCACGCTCATTGCCCTCGGGCGGCTCGTCTTGGAATTGCTCTGATGGTCCAGGCGACGTGTGGACGCTGTGACAGCCCTGTCGAGCAGGACGACCTGCGCTGCCCGATCTGCAGCCAGGCCACTCCGGACACGGCCCGGGCGGATCGAAGCGAGGCGAAGGTCGAGGTGTTGCGCTGCAACGGCTGCGGCGCCGCGGTGTCGTACAGCGTGAAGGCCCGTGCACCCAAGTGCGCCTTCTGCGGCTCGGTCATGCACCTCGACACGATGTCCGATCCCATGGAGCAGACCGAGCGCTTCCTTCCTTGCAGCATCGACCACGACCGGGCCGTGGGCGCCTACCGGACGTGGCTGCGTGGCCTCGGCCTCTTCCGTCCGTCGGACCTCACGAAGGCGGCGCGCCTCGAGTCGCTGAAGGCGCTGTGGTGGGTGGGATGGGTGTTCGAGGCGGCCGCCCTGGTCAGCTGGGCCGCCGACTCGAACGCCGGGACGCGCCGGGCGCCCTGGGCCCCGCGCGCGGGCCAGCTCGAGATGCCGTTTCGCGACATCCTGGTGCCGGCCACACGCGGCCTGTCGCAAGCCGAAGCCACACGGCTGACCAGCAGCTATCGCCTCGACACGGCCCGGAAAGAGCCCGAGAACGCCGAAGGCGAGACGATCGTCGAGCAGTTCGACGTGCGGCGCTCCTTCGCGCGAGAGCAAGTGTCGGACGCGATGCGACGCCTGGCCGAGAAGCGTGTCGAGGAGGGGCAGATCCCCGGCTCCCGCTTCCGAAAGCTTAAGGCGGCGATCCTGCTGCGGCGGCTCGTGACGCTCCGTTCCGGCTTTCCGGCCTACGTCGTGGCCTACCGCTACCGCGGGCGCCTCTTCCGGACGGTGATCTCGGCCCAGGACGCGGCGTGCGTCCTGGGCCGGGCGCCCTATTCGCTGTGGAAGATCCTCGGCGCGATCGGTGCGGCTTTTCTCGCGATGGTGCTCATCGCCTGGATCCTGTCCCTGACCGGCTGCCGCTCGCCCTTCACTGGTCTTCGGAGACGCAGAGGAACTCCTCCCTGGCCAGAACCTGACCGTCGGTCGTCCGCGCTTCCGCCGCCCAGCGACCGGTGGAGCCCTCGGGCAGCACGAGGCGGGACTGGGTGCGCCAGCGGGAACCGCCGATCGCCAGCTCGGCCCACTCGACCTCACGGTCCTCGTGAATCCAGAAGTGACGGAGCACCTGACCGGGCTCACCGCCGAGGACGCGAGTCCAGAAGAACACCGCGGTGCCTTCGACGAAGCGGTCGGCGCGGCCGACCAGCCGTCGGTCCTCCACCCCTGTCCCCACACCGGAGGGCGAGACGTGAAAGCCGTCGGTTGGAGGATCGGCCGTTGACGGGAAGGCTTCGGAAGGCTCTTCCGCGGCGGGTGTCTCACGCGGAGCTGCCTCCGGGGGCGCTTTCGTGGCCGAGGCGCCGTGCTCCGTCGCCCGGGGCGAGGTCGAGACAGGCTCCGGCGCGTCCCGGCCCACGACGAACCATCCCACGGCGCCGAGGATTCCCACCAGGACGACAGCTGCTCCCGCACGCCAAGTGGAGAGGAACAAGCGCGATCGCTCTTCCGATCTCGGACCCAGGAACCGGGAGAGCTCTTCGTAGGTGCGACGCTGGCTCTCGGAGGGGCCGAGGCCCTGCTGACGCTCCATGTCGCGGCAGGACTCGAGGATCGGCTCGGGAGCGATCCGGAGGAAGCCCGCATAGGCCCGGATGAAACCCTTGCCAAAGGGACCCCTGGGGAGACTCTCGAGATCACTCTGCTCGAGGGCCGCCAGGTGACGAACGGCGATCCGTGTCTCTGCCGCGACGGCCTCGAGCGAGACGCCCTGCGCTTCGCGCGCCTGCTTGAGCTGGTCTCCGAAGGTGCCCATTCCCGCGCATTATGAACCGGACCCCGACGGCCCGCCCGGTCGGTCCCTCGAGAGAGCCCCTTTCCGCCGGCGCGCACACACGTGTCCCGGAACTGGACATCAGTGGGCTTTCATGCGCTGTCACCTTGGCAGAATGCTCGTAAACCAATCTTGCTCAGCCAGTTACATGCCGTTACGAATTGCCGCCTCGCTGGTCTGGCAATTGCAGTACTGGAGGAGGTCGGCTCGCGAAGGTGGGCCGTACCGTTGTTGAAGGGGGCGTCGTCATGGCCGACGAGCACTACACGTTGATACTCGTTCCGGATGCCCGTTCGGCACCCCGGAAGATCCGTATCTCGCGACGCCTGGTCCGGTGGGCCATGCGGGTCGCCGCCGGGGTCGTGATGGCCGCCATCGGTCTCGTGACCCACTACACCTGGCTCAACACCCAGGCCTCCCACGTGGACGCGCTCTGCTCGGAGAACGCAGCGCTGTCGGAGAGGACCTACAGGTACCGGGTCGCTCTGGATCAGCTTGAGGCACGGATCGGCTCGCTCGGCCGGACGATGACGCGACTCGGCGTCATCTCCGGCGTCGAGCAAGCGCCCCCCGGAGGGGGCGAAGGGATTTGGGGTGTCGGAGGCGTCACCGAGCCGGAGACCGCGCCACCCTCCCGCGATCCGGACCCTGGCCCTGCGGACGCTGTCGCACACCCTCGCCGGGCTGGTGGCCCGCTCCACGCGGATCGAAGGGTTCTATGAGGACCAGCAGGAGCTCCTGGCCCACACGCCCTCGATCTGGCCCGTCCGGGGCTACCTCTCGTCCGGCTTCGGCCGCCGCAGCGACCCGTTCACGGGTCGCAAGAGCCGTCACTCGGGCATCGATGTCTCGGCGGCGCAGGGCACGAAGGTCCTGGCTCCGGCCGACGGGGTGGTCGTGTCGGTCGGTCGGCGTGGCGCGTACGGCCGCTCGATCATGATCGACCACGGGAACGACATCATCACTCGATACGGGCACCTGCACGGGTACAACGTGCGTGCCGGCCAGCGCGTCCAGCGTCGCGACGTGATCGGCTTCGTGGGAAACACGGGTCGCTCGAACGCCCCGCACCTGCACTACGAGGTCTGGGTGCACGACAAGCTGCAGAACCCCATCCACTACATCCTCGAGGAGTACCGCTCTCTAGGATGATGCGCGGGAGCCCCGCTCAACGGGGCTGCTGAAGGTAGGCGAGAAGGTCCGCCATCGCCTGGAGCTCCAGGCCCACCTCCAGCTCTTCGGGCATCGTCGACAGGCCGCCCGTCCACAGGCTCTCGATGTCCGCCCGAAGGACCTCCGTGTCCAGGCCCCCCGCCTCACGCACCGTCAGGCGATCGTCGGTCTCGTTGATCAGGATCCCGCTGAGGATGCGGCCGTCGCCCAGCTCTACGCTGTAGCCGACGAAGGCTGATTCGACGGCGGCGTTGGGATCGACGATCTCGCGGAGAACCGTCTCGGCGCTCTTGCGGGAGATGTCTGTGAGATCGGGTCCGAGCTCGGTTCCCTCGCCGTCCATGCGATGGCATCGGGCGCACAGCTCGGCAAAGACCGCGCGCCCCGCCGTGGGGTCGCCCTCCAGCTCCAGCGCGGGGCGCATCCCGGCCAGGGCTTCGGCGCGGGTGACGACACCGGCGTCGCTGAACAGAGCGCTCGCTCGCTCGCGGACGGTCTCGTCCGGAGAGCGCAGCAGCCTCCGCCGGCGTTCGAGGTCCAGGTTGAGCTCGCCGAGGCTGACGACCTCGTCCTCGAGGGCCGTCAGGAGGGCGCCGTGATTGGCGCGGCGCCGGAGCAGAAACGTCCCCGCCTCGGCGCGCACGTCTCGACCCAGCTCCTTCCACTTCGTCAGCAGGTGGGGCGCCACCGTGTCGTCCCGCGATTGCGCGAGCTGGTGGAAGGCGGGGAGCTGGAGCGACGCGGGCTGGGTGGTGTCGAGGAGGGCGAAGAGGACGTCGCTGCGCTGGTCGAATGGAGCGAGCTCGCAAAGCCCGAGCGCTTCGAGACGCCCGTCGACCTTTCGCTCGGGGTCCAGGGCGTCCCCGCAGGCTCGTCGGAGGCGGACGGTTTCTTCTCGTGTCGGCGCAAGCCCCAGCGCCCGACCGGCCTGGCCGGCTGCACTGGCGAGGCTGTCCGGGGCGTCGACCACGAGGCTCCGGAGCCAGCGTTTGCTCGCGGGCGACAGAGCGACCTGTGTCTTGCGCCCGCCGTCGTCGAGACCGCTGGCCACCCCGGCGAGCGCCGCGGCCACGACCGGGGCCGGGGTCTCGGGCTTCGAAAGCGCGACGAGGAGCCCGTCCACACCGGGGCCGGGCACGCGGGCCGACAGGTGCCGCACCAGCACGCCGCCGTCGGCCTGGGAGATCGAAGGCCGCTCCAGGATCCCGCGGACCGCGGCCAGGGGATCGTGATCGAAGCCGCTGAGGAGCGCTGCGCGCGTCCATCGATCGCCGGCATCCCGGGTGGCCACGGCGAGGAGGGCGTCGCGCGCTCGCTCGTCATCGACCGAGCCCAGGGCGAGGGCCACGAACATCCGCACACGCGCGTCCGGATCGTCCACGAGCCGAGAGACGGCGTCCCTCAGCGCGGGATCGTCGCCCACCCGCTGCTCGGCGACGACCAGGGCGTTCTCACGGAGCCTCGGGTGCGTGTCGGCCAGGACCGCAACGAGATCGTCGCTCTCCAACCGGTCCAGGCCCTCGAGAGTCCAGAGCGCGTGAAGCCGCTCGTACGCGTCGTCGGAGGACGAGAGGGCCTCTCTCAAGGCCGGCGCGACGCTCGTGGCCTCCGACTCGACCAGCAGTCGCTGGGCGGTGTCTCGCCACCACTTGTTGGGATGGCCCAGGGTCTCGACGAGCACCCCGGGGCTCGCCCGGTCGAGCTCCGGCCAGAGGCGGGGGAGCCCGGCTCGCGGCGTGATGCGGTAGAGATGCCCCTTGTTCTTCCCTGCGTCGAGGTCGAGAGTCGCCTCGATCTCGTCGGGGATCCACTCGGGGTGCTCGATGACGTCCCGGTGCATGTCGAGGAGGTAGAGCGCCCCGTCCGGCCCCACGGTCATGTTCACCGGGCGGAAAGAGCGGTCGCTGGAGGCGACGAACTCGACGCGCTCCCGGGCCCGTGAGGCCCGCAGGCTGGCGCCGTCCGGGACGACGACCGCCCGGTGCACCAGGTTCAGCACGACGTCGGCGATGAACAGGTTGTCGGCAAAGTCGGCCCCGAACGCGCCGCCGGTGTAGGCGGTGATTCCGCATGCACCGGAGAAGTGCCCGGACTGCTCGGGGTGGTTGACCCGGGTTTCCTGGGCCCCGATGGGAAAGATGCGCGCCGGGCCGTCGGTGCCGTGGTCGGAGATGAGCTGCCGGGTGTTGCGGAGCGCTCCCGGCTGATCCTCCAGGTGACGGCCGGGGAAAACCAGGAGAGACACGTGCTCGGTGTTGTGGGTGGAAAAAGACCTCCCCCAGCTGTCGAACGTCATCTCGAATCCGCCGGCGCTCTGCCCGGTCCGCTCGAATCGCCGGCCCGGGATGTGGAAGCGGAAATCGTTGTCGTGGATCGGGACCTTCCGGCCAGGGTCCTCCGGCCAGAAGACCTCGCTGCCCGAGCCGCCGCCGTTCGCCCCGTAGATCCAGTTGTCGAGGCCGTGGTTGAGGCCGTTGAGGTTGTGCTGCGGGTTGCCGACGGAGAAGCCGCTGAGCACGACCTCGCGGGTGTCGGCCCGGCCGTCGCCGTCCGTGTCCTCGAGGAAGAGCAGATCCGGCGGCGAGGCGACGAGGAGCCCGCCACGGTAAGGCAAGACCGAGTCGGCAGTGGCCGCGAGCTTGTCGGCAAAGAGGGTGCGGGTCTCGTAGCGGCCGTCCCCGTCCTCGTCGCCCAGCAGCACCACGCGTCCCACCGGCTCCTCGTCCCCCGGGTAGCCCGGCATCTCCAGGACGAACACCCGCCCCTGCTCGTCGAACTCGAGATCGACGGGGTCGAACACCACCGGCTCCGAGGCCACGAGCTCCAGGGAGAAGTCCGGATGGATCTCGAACCCAGCGGGCGTCTCGTCACGGGGGCCACGACACGCCACCGGAGCGAGGAGCACGAGGGACGCCGCGACGGCGAGCATCTTCTTCATGGAGCCGCCATTCTAGGCGATCGACGCATGGCTGGCCCGAAGGCGTGCCTGCTGGCGCCTGGTGCCGGGAGCGGGAGTCGAACCCGCACGAGCCGTAAGGCCCAGTGGGTTTTGAGCCCACCGCGTATGCCATTTCGCCACCCCGGCCGGCGCGATGAGTCGAGTCTACCGCACCCGTCTTCCCGACCGCCACAGTCGGGAGTCGTAGCCGGCCCTGCGGTATCCTCTGCGGTCATGTCGACCCAGTGGGAGGAGGTGCGCGCGGACTTTCCCGGTGTCGCCGGCAAGGTCTACCTGAATGCCGCCGCCACGTCGCTCATTCCCCGCCCGGTGAGGGAGGTGGTGAGCGCCTTCTATCGCGAGCACGAGGAGGGGGGCGACCGGCACTGGGACACGTGGATGGCCCGGCGCGAGCTGATCTGGGAGAAGGTGGCCCACTTCATCGGGGCGGAGCCCGAGGAGCTCGCCTTCGTCCCCAACACGTCCACCGGGATCAACCTGAATCGTGGATCTTCTCGAAGGCGACGGGGCGGTTCTGTCGGACGAGCTCGAGTTCCCGACGGTCACGCTGCCGTGGATCCACCGGGGGGTGAGCGTGCGGTTCGTCCCGGCGGTGGAGGGGGTCCTCCGGGTCGAGTCGTTCCTCGAAGGGCAGGCCCCTCGGGCCGCCACCATCGCCATCAGCCACGTCCAGTACTCGAACGGGTGCCGCCAGGATCTCGACGCCTTTGGCGAGATCAAGGGGACTCGCCACCTGGTGGTGTGTGCCAGCCAGCCCCTCGGCGCCTTCCCGGTGGACGTGAAGCGAAGCCGCATCGACGCCCTCGCCACGACCGGGCACAAGTGGCTGGGGGCCGGTTTTGGCGCCGGCTTCTGCTTCATCCGGAAGGGGCTCCTGGAAAAGCGCCCTCCGCGGGCGGTGGGCTGGTTGAGCGGTGAAGATCCGTTCGGCTTCGACAACCGCCAGATGCGAATCCTCGACTCCAACGCCCGCACCGAGATGGGCTGCCCCTCCTTTGGGCCGATCCACGCCCTTGGCGCCGCGGTCGACTATCTCCTGGGGATCGGCGCGGACGTGATTGCCGAGCGGGTCCTCGAGCTCAACATGTACCTGACGTTTCGGTTGGAGCGCGCGGGGTTCGAGGTCCTTTCGCCGGGCGGGGGCCATCGCTCGGTGGAGACACTCGTCGGCCTGGAGGCGCCCTCCGAGGCGTGCGCGTTCCTGCTCGAGCGAGAGATCCACGTCAGCGAGAAGCCCGAGGGAGCGCGCATCGCCACGCATTTCTACAACGACGAAACCGACATCGACACGTGCGTCGACGCCCTCGTGGCCTTCCGGGAGCGGCCGTGAGCGCTCAGATTTATTTTGTCCCGCGTAAGTTCATCGGCAAGAGTGAGATTCACCTGTTCGGTGGGTCTTGGGGCTGCAAATAGACGCGATTCCGGCCATCCGGCGATTGCCCCGGATGGTCGCGGCTGGTAAAATTGCGTTATCTCAAGTCGGCTTTTCCCCCGCCCAGGCGTCACGCACGACCGTCCAAGAATGAGAGGTCATCGTGGAATTTCAGGTTGGCGAGAAAGTTATCTATCCCAATCACGGCATCGGGGTCGTCGAGAGCATCCAGACGCGACCGGTCGGTGAAATCCAGATCAGTCTGTACGAGCTCCGGATCCTCGCCAACGACTCACGGGTGTGGGTTCCCCAGGCGAACGCCGACGGCGTCGGCTTGCGGCCGGTCATTCGGCCCTCGGACGTGCGTAAGATCTTCAATCTCCTGGGAGATGGAAGGGTCGAGCAGCTCTCGAACTGGAAGGGTCGCTTCAAGGAGAACTCCGACAAGATGCGTACGGGGAGCCTCTACGAAGTCGCCGTCGTCCTGAAGGGCCTCACCTATCTCTCGAGGAAGAAGGCGCTCTCCTTCCGCGAGAAGCGGATGCTCGAGAGGGCCAAGTTCCTTCTGGTGAGCGAGATCGCGGAGGCCGCAGGGAAGCCGCGGGCGGCCGTCGAGGAGAAGGTCGACAGGTCTCTCGAGAAGACCTTCGGCGCGCTCACCATGCGTCCCACGCAGAAGCCCGTCGCGCCCCGACGCCCCGCAAACGCCTGAGGCACGGCCTATCCCATAGGCACTATTTGACTTCGGGGGATTTCGCGCGCTAAAATCCGGCTTCTCCACCCTCGGAAGTCCGGGGCTTGCAGGGGTTACGCGAAATGGCCGAGCCGTCGAGAAGCGCGATGACCAAGGCGGACCTCATCAGTGTGGTGGCCAAGCGCCTCGACATCACCCAGGTTCAGGCAGGAAGCATCGTCGAAGCGGCCCTGAGGAGCATCGTCTCCGCCCTTCAGGGGGGCCAGGAAGTCGAGATCCGGGGCTTCGGCAGCTTCCGCTTCCGAAACCGGGCTCCGCGGAAGGGCAGAAACCCCAAGACGGGCGAGCGCGTGGATGTTCCACCGAAGAAGATTCCCTACTTCAAGATGGGCAAGGAGTTGAAGGCCCTTTTGAACACCCCGCGGCCCGCCGAGGAGACCCCGGCGCCGGCAGCTCCTGCGATGATCCCCGGGCCCGCGCCCGAGGATCCTCAGTAGCTCGTCCGTGGCGCGGCAGGCGGCGAGCGGAGTCGAGAAGCGCCAGGAACCGCGCATCCAGCCCTTCGTCGCAGCCTGCCGCTACGTCGAGAAGGTGAGCGGCGCATCGCAGGCTTCCTGACCGATCTCAGCCGGGCCGGCGCACGCATCCACGCCGACGTCGAAGGTCCGGCCGAGGAAGCGACGATCACCGTCGAGGGCGAATGGGCCGCATGGCCACCCACGTTCGCCTGCCGGCGAAGGTCCGCTGGAGCAAACCCTCGTCGCGAGGCGGCTTCGTCTTCGGGGTGAGCTTCGACGGCATCGCCTCCGAGGAGCAGAAGATCCTCGACGGCGTCATCGAAGAGTTCCGTCGCCGGGCCGCACAGCTGGTTTGAAGGTCCCGGCATGAGTGACGGGCCCGGCCAGCGCCGCCGCCCGGAAACGAGCGGTCCCACCTCGGGCGATCCGGGCTGGCTCGCCCTGGACGATGACGAGCTGCTCCATCGGATCGAGTCGTTGCCCCCGGAGCATGCCCACGACGGGGAGCTTCTGGAGGTCGTGGGGAGCCGGCGGCATTTCTTCGTGCGCCAGGAGGCGGCCAAGCGCGTCCGCGACGGGGAGCGGCTGAAGGCCTTCGCCACGGACCGGCACATCGGTCAGATTCTCGTGCGCCAGATGACCCGGGCGGACGACGCCGGCTACCTGAAGGCGCTCGTGGAGAGCAGTCGCCACATCGAAGTGCGCAATGCCTCGGCCGCCCAGCTTCGTCTGCTCGCTGCCGACGACCGGCCTCGGCTCGACCCCGGAGTCAGCCCCGACTGAGGCCGGCAGCCCGCAGCTCATCGGCGATCCGGCGGACGTCGCTGTCGGGCAGCTCTGGGTAGATCGGGAGGCACAGGACTTCGCGGCAGATCTGCTCGGAGACCGGCAGGTCGCCGTCCTTGCCACCGGCCGACGCCATCGACGGCTGGAGGTGGATGGGCCGGGGGTAATGGACGGCGCTGGCGATCCCGCGCTCCCGCAGATGCTCCTGCAGCCTGTCGCGCTCGGGGGAGCGAATCGTGTAGAGGTGCCAGGCCGAGCGTGCGCCGTTGCCCTCCCGAGGCAGGGTCAGCCCCGGTACATCCTCGAGAGCCCGGGCGTACTCCGCGGCGCGGGTGCGACGCTCCCCGGTCCAGACCTCCAAGTGCCGCAGCTTGACCCGCAGGACCGCCGCCTGGAGCGTGTCGAGGCGGCTGTTGGTTCCGAGCACCACGTTGTCGTATCGGTGGGAGCCGGCTCCGTGGTTGGCGATCTGTCGCACCCGGGCCACGAACTCGGCGTCCGAGGACGTGACCATTCCCGCATCCCCGAAGGCCCCGAGGTTCTTGCCCGGATAGAAGCTGAAGCACGCGGCGTGGCCCAGAGACCCCGTCCGACGGCCGTTCCATTCCGCGCCGTGCGCCTGGGCCGCGTCTTCGAGAACCGGCAGCTCGTGCCGGCGGGCGATCTCGCTGATGGCGGTCATGTCCGCCGGGTGGCCGTAGAGGTGGACGGGGAGGATGAGCTTCGTGCGGGGGGTGATCGCGGCCTCGAGCCCCGACGGATCCATCGTGTACGTGGCGGTGTCCACGTCGACGAACACCGGCGTCGCACCCACGAGCAGGATCGCCTCGCCGGTGGCGATGAACGTGTTGGCGACGGTCACGACCTCGTCCCCGGGCCCGATCCCGTAGGCCCTCATGGAGATGTGAAGCGCGTCCGTGCCGTTGGCCACAGCACAGGCGTGGGTCGTGCCGCAGAAGTCGGCGAACTCGTCCTCGAGCAGCGTCACGTCCTTGCCGAAGACGTAGGCGGTGCTCTCGAGGACTCGCGTCATGGCTTCGTCGATCTCCGGGCGGATGCGCTCCAGCTGGGCCTTGAGATCGACGAGGGGGATGTGGCGCGACTGGGTCATGGTCGTCTGGCTCCTCCTCACCAGCTCATCATGCTAGCCCCGGGTCGCCGACCCGGCAAAATGCGGGGTGCGGCCTTCGTGCCGGGGAGCACGCCGCGGCATCGCGATCAGGCTTTCGGCGACAGCACGTGGTCGATTGTCGCGTCCAGGCTCGGGGCGAGCAGGTCGGGGGCCGATGCGGCCAGGGCCTCCCGATTGGGGAAGCCGCCGGGGATTCCCACCGCGAAGACCCCGGCCGCTTTCGCCATCGTCACGTCCTCCGGACTGTCGCCGACGTAGACCGCTTCCTCGGGGCGGGCTCCCACCTTCTCGAGGGCGACGAGAAGCGGCTCGGGGTGGGGCTTGCGCTCCCGGGTCTCGCCCCCGCAGACGACGGCAGGCCCGAAGAACTCCGCGACGGAGTGAGTCACGATCTCCCGTCTCACCCGAGTGGCCTCGCCGCTGGTGACCAGGCCCTGGGCCAGTCCGTGCTCGGAGAGCCGTTGGAGTGCGGCCCGGGCGCCGGGCAGCAGGTCACGCGGCTCTTCCTCGTAGAAGCGGGTCCACATCGCGTCCGCCTCGGGCCACCGGTCGCGGGGAAGGCCAATCGCCTCGTAGGTGCGATACCAGTTGGGCGCGTAGGTCCTGCGGTAGCTGTCCCGGTCGTAGGCGATCCCGTAGGTCGAGAACACCTTCACGTAGCACCGGTAGCTCTTGGCAGCCGAGTCGACGAGGGTGCCGTCCCAGTCGTAGAGGACCGCTCGCAGTCCGTTGCCGGGGCCCTTCACGGCGCCGATGTTACCTCGAAAGCGTAAAATGCCGGCCGGTGTCATCCACTCCGCCGCCGGAGGCCGCCGGCCTCCTGGCTCTCGCCGCTCTTCTCCTGCTGCCGGGGCTCCTGGTCGTGCGAGCGCCCTGGACGGCGGTCCCGGCGCTCTCGCTGGCCTTCTGGGCTCTCAGCTGGTGGTGGTTGCCCTTTGCCGCGCGCTCGCGGGTCCTTGCTGCCGCCCTGGTCGTCTTCGCGGTTCTGGCTCTCCTGCGGCTCCTTCCCAGGCACACGGTGGCCCCTCCTCCCGGCCACATCGGGCCCCTCCCCCCGCCTCCCATCGCGGGTCCGACCACCGGAGACGTTCCCCGGCTGCGGACCGCGCCCTCCCTGGTGATCGTCGGCCTCGCCCTTGCGATGCTCGTCCCCCTGCCCTTCGAGCATCACGCGCCCGGACCCGAGATGGCCTTCCACACCACGTCGGCGCGACTCCTCCTGTGGCGCGACGACGCTCCGGCGACCTACGAGCCCTTGCTTCCCGTGGGTCCTTTCGGAGCACATTCGCCCGCGCTGCCGACGCTCGCCGGCGATCTGGCGCACATCGCCGGCCTCGATCCTGCCAGGGCCGTCCTGTTGATCGTCCTCGCTTCCCACGGCCTCGTCGTCCTCGGTCTCTACGCGCTGCTCTCTGCCGTGCGGCTGCGCCCCTCTGCGGCCGCCGTGGCGGCCCTGGTGGGGCTGGCGGTGATCCCCTCCGGGGTCCTGGCCATGTGGGGCGCAGGCGGACCCGTGCTGGCCCTCGGCCTCGGCCTGTCGGCGGCAGCGCTCGTGCTCGGTCACACGTCGCGACCGTCCGCGGTGGCCGCGGGGATGCTCCTGGGAGCGGCTGCCCTGGCCCAGCCGCTCCTGGCCCTGGCGGTTGGAGCGGGGATCGCGACGGCTGTCTTCGCGGGCGCCGCGCGCCAGGCCCGATCGGATTCCGTGACGGCCGGTGGTGACGCTCGCTCGCTCACTCGGGCGGCGCGCGTCCGGCTCGGCCTGGTCTGCGCAGTCTCCCTTGGTCTCGCCGGTCCGAGACTCTTTCCGCTGGCCCGCGCGCTGTCGGTCGACGAGGCCCTGGGCGTGCTCGGCTCTCCCCGCACGCATGAAGTCGTGGACCTCCTGTCGGGGCTGATGCTGGTGCCGCTCGTGGCCCTTCTCGCGCGAGGGTTCCCTCAGGGAACCAGACTCTCCCGAGTCGTGATGGTGGGTCTCGTCACGACAGTTGCGGTCGTCGTCCTCGTGCGCACCCATGGCTGGATAGCGAGCGGTCAGCTCGCTCCTGAGAGCCGCCGGGCTCTCTCGCGTCTCGCCCGGACGCCTCGTCCCCTGGAGGTGGTCTGCGCCCCGGAGTCGCTGGTGGACTGGGTGCCCGCCCTGGCGGGTCGCCCGGCCGGCGGGGTGGGTGTGGGCGCACCACGGCCGTGGGTGCCCCGCGCTCTCCGAGAGGAGCTGGCCCAGAGCCCCGTTCCGCCGTGCACCAAAAAGTTGGACGGCTCGGCTCAGCAGCCATGACAACCTTTGACGCCCGGGACAGGAACAGCCACCTGAGCGTCTTCGTAGTAACTGGTTAGACGGGGGGGGTGGCGCGCGACGGGGTGACGGCGCGCTCGAGCCGCTCAAGTGCCCCCAGAGCGACTCGATGCGCGGTCCGTTGTGTCGGGCGCCACTATCCCCGCCTTTTTTTTGTCCAGTCGGCGTATGATCGACAACTCCGTGACAAAGAACAGATCTAGGAGCTGGGTCCGGTGGCTGAGCCGGATCGCGATCGTGATGGTTACAGGCTTCCTCCTGTTCGTGTTCGGCTGGGTTCCCTACTTCCTGGGCGGGCTGACCACGACGCGCCGCTTCCAGTTCCCGGACAAGGAGAATGCCGGGATCACACCGGCCTCGTTCGAGCTCCCCTTCGACGAGGTCAGCTTTGGCTCCGGAGAGGGAGTCACTCTCGAAGGATGGTGGGTCCCGGTGGCCGAGCCCGCGGGAACCGTGGTGATGGTGCATGGGCTCAACCGCTCTCGTATCGAGATGGTGAAGAAGGTCCCCTTCGTGCACGAGCTCGGTTGGAACGCGCTCCTGTTCGATCTACGCCACCACGGAGAGAGCGGAGGGAAGGCCACCACCTTCGGGGTGCGCGAGAAGGACGATGTCCGCGCCGCCGCCGACCTGGCACGGGAGCGTTCAGCGGGTCCGGTCGTCGTCTGGGGGGTCTCTCTCGGCGGGGCGGCGGCCTTGCTCGCCGCCGCTGACGACCCCCACGTCAGCGGGGTCATCTGCGACAGCAGCTTCCGGAGTCTGCGAGACACCGTCACACACCACATGCGGGAGCTCCGTCACTGGCGCTGGTGGCTGCGGGTGGTGCCCTCGTGGCCCGTGACGGACCTGTTGCTCTACTGGATGGGCCGCAAGGGAGGCTTCGACACCGAAGCCGCCGACGTCCTGACCGCGGCCGCTCGTCTCGCCGACCGCCCCGCCCTCTTCGTGGCCAACTCGGACGACCGGCGGATGCCCAGCCAGATCGCATTCGACCTCGCCGAGGCAGTCGGGCCGAGCGCCGAAGTGCTGATCGTGCCGGGCGAAAGCCACGGCGGCGCCTGGCGAGACGGGGGTGCCGCATACGAGATCGCCGCCGCCGCGCTGCTCGAGGCGGCCGGCCAGACGACCAAGACCGCCCGGTTGGCGGCGACGATGAGCACCCCAGAATGAGGAGCCGAAAGTGAGCCAAGAAAAGCCACCCCACCAGCCGTTCCCCGAGGACGAGAATGGAGCGGCCCGGCCCCAGCCGAGCTCTTACACCATGGTCGAGCCCCGCTTCAGGGAGATCTACTTCCAGTTCTACAAGGAGACCTACAGGCCCTCGGCCATCGACCGTAAGACCAAGGAGCTGATCGCGATCGCGGCGAGCCTCACCGCGAAGTGCCAGGGCTGCCTCGAGGGACACATCAAGAAGGCGCTCAAGTTCGGGGCCACGCCCGAGGAGGTCTCGGAGGCGATTGCCATCGCCATCGGCGTCAACGCCGCGGCAATCGTCGATCTTTCCGACATCGCGGCCGAGAACACCGGCATCCGGCTGTTCGGGAACGGCGCCGGCTCCGGCCGCTAATCAACGGCTCCTCCCGCCGGTTTCGTCAGGGAGTGTCTGGCTAGGCCTTGCTGGCGACGTACTCCGCGACGGCGAGGGCCAGTATCCCGGACAGGGCCTCGAAGGACGCCTCGCCCTCCTCGACGCTCGCCGCGGTGGGATCTCCGAAGTAGGCGTCCTCGCCACCCGCTTCGGCGAAGGTCTTTGCCCCCTTCTTGAGGGGCGCCGCCAGACCGTCCATGGGCGGAAGGCTGATGCGCTCCTTCTCGCGCACCTGGTCCCTGGCGGCCGCCATCATGAGCGAGGTCTCGAAGCTGCCGCCGTGATCGCCGGCGCTGAACGCCTTGCCGAGTTGCTCGACCCAGCGCTTCTTCGCGAAGTCGGTGAGGCAGACGTGGGCGCCCGCCTTCTCCGCCTCCTCCACCGCCTTCTTGAGCGCCTCGACGTTGGCCGACTCCTGGTTCATGTTGACCAGCGCGATGGCGCGGAACGACTTCGACAGGGCGATGCAGACGTCGCGCACCAGGGCGATTACGGTCTCCGGCGGCAGGCTCACGGTGCCGGGGAACTCCGCCCCGAGCTCGGAAACCGAGAAGGTGACCGGGGGCATGATGAGAGCGTGCAGGCCTCTCTCCTCCAGCTTGGCAGCGCCACGTCGGGCCAGCACCACGGCGATGATGGTGTCGGTCGTGACCGGAAGGTGAGGGCCGTGCGCCTCGGTCGTCCCCACGGGCAGAAGCGCGATGGGACGCTTCTCCTTCAGCGTCTCTTCCACTTCGGTCCACGTCATCTCGTTCATCAACAGGTTCTCGGCCATGATCCTCGAAGGGAGTCTCCTCCCAACCTTTGCTCCTTCGCTCTTTCAGGGGTTTGTTGCGTCGGTCGTCTCGATCCGTCTTTATACTCGATCGAAACCGCCCATGCCAGCCCGCTCCGCTCTCGACGCGTTCATCTTCGGCCTTGCTGCGCCCGGTGAAGCTCGAGCTGGCTGGCCAGCAGCGCCAGCCGCAGGCCGATCCGGCTGAGCAGGAAGACCTGGAAGAGGGCGAAGGCCACGAGCTGGCTCTTCCAGCCCACCACCAGAAGCCGAGCGTCGATGGAGGCCCACGCTCCGAACAGCACCAGGGCGAGGAGGAGGACGGCGCCGTACTGACCGGCGCTCGCCGCCAGGTTGCGGCTGCAGAAGCCCAGGCTCGAGACGAAGGCGAGCGCGGCGCTCTGGCGCTCTTGCTGCACCACGATGACCCGGGCGAAGGAAGCCACCATGTGGACGAGGAGGATGGCGAGCAGGAGGAGAAAGTGGCGCCCCAGGAGGAGAGCCAGGGCGGTCTCTTCCGACACCGCCTCCCGGGCCAGCTCGTCCACCCACCGGGCGAAGGGGACGTTAGCGGCGAACACGATCCCGACGAGGCCCAGCCCGAGCAGGCCCACCCGGATGAGACGACCGAAGTAGAAGCCGGAGCCGTGAATGAGACCCCTCAGGGTCCATCCCCCTTGCGGGGCCCGAAACACGCCGAGCAGCCCCCCGGTGAGAAAGGTCTGCACGACGAGATAGAGGACACCCAGCCCGAGGAGCAGGGGATCGAGCCCTCGGGGCCGTCTCGCCAAAAGCAGCGCCGCATGCGCCTCTTTCCCAGCCTCCCGAAACACCCGGCCCGGCACGAAGCCGCGCAGGAGCAGGTCCACGTTTCGCGCCGCGAACCCCGTCCCGAAGACGTCGGGGGCGAGGCTCCGGGTGTAGCCCTCCTGGTCCTCGGACCAGTGCGTCCACCAGTCGTGGTCGAAGCCGTACATCATCGACGCGGACACGCCGGTGTGGTCGAGGTCGCGCTCGAGCTGGGAGGCGAGGGGAAGGGCAACGAGGAGCGCCAGGGCGATGTTCACCGAGAAGGCAACGACCACGAGCCCCCAGTTCCGACCCAGTCCCGTGAAGCCGCGACGGAGTGCCTCGAGCATCAGCCCACGACCATCTGGAGCTCCAGGAGATTCTGGAGCCAGAACATCCAGCGCGCTGCCCACTTGGTGGCCGCCCGGCGGGCCGGGCCCCGGCTGGCGATCCACTGGTTGTTGGCCCGATCGACGTCGAAGGCGAGCTTGCCAAGGGGGTCCACGTGCGCCATGACCACCCTCTGGCCGGTGTATTCGAAGCGCATCCAGCGTTCGCGGCCGTCCCAGAGCTCGTCGATCGAGCTCCCATCCGCCAGATCGATCCTCAGCTCCACCGGCATCCGCACGGCGCCCTTGCGGATCACCGTCACCCGGGAGGCCCACTCGCCGGCGCCTGCGTCGTCGTTCGACGCCGCCGGCGGGGCCGGGGAGAGCTCGCCGTCGGGCCCTTCGAACCAGCCCCCGGGCGGCGCCAGCCGGCGCGTCTCGACCTTCACCGCGTAGTCGCAGAGCCCGCTCGAGAAGAACGTCTCCTCGAAGAACCACCGCCAGTCCTCGCCGGTCACCTCCGCGACCACCTCGATGAAGTCTTCGGTCGTCGGATGGGCAAAGCGGTAGCGGCGCGCGAACGTCCGCAGGACGCGGATCATCGTCTCCTCGCCGAGGAGCGCCTCGAGGGTCTGCAGGGTGAGCGCCGGCTTGCCGTAGGAGTTGGTCCCGTACGACTTGCGATCGCGATACCTCCAGCCCGGGCGGGCCATGACGTCCTTCTCGCCGTCGTGCCTGAGACCGGGGACGCGATCCGACCCTCGCATGACCCAGACTTCGGGGGCGATCGCCGGCCAGCCCGTCTTGCGACCCTGTCGATGGCCGCCGCCGAAATAGCGCTGAGCAACGCCCCGAGGTCCCAGGGCGTGGTTCAGTGCCTTGGCCGTCATGTACGTGTTGATGCCCTCGTCGAGCCACGCCTCCTCGAACTCGTTGTTGCCCACGAGGCCGTACCAGAACTGATGGCCCGCCTCATGAATCGTCACGCTCTCCGGACTCTGCAGGACTGGCGGGGCGAGAACGCTCGTGCCTCCGGTGAAGAGGGTCGGGTACTCCATGCCCCCTGAGCTCGACCCCCAGGCAGGATCCACCACCGTGATCTGGGCGTAGGGATAGGGCGCCGACCACGTGCCGTATGTCCGGAGCGCGATCTTCGTCGCCTCGATGTAGCGCTCCGAGTGCTGCTCGTGCTCCGGCTGGACGAGGAGGCGGATCGCTACGGGGGGGTAGCCGAGCTCGTCGAACGTCGCGACTCGCTCGAGGAATCGGCGACTGGTGGTCCAGGCGAAGTCGTGGACGTCCTCCTGAACGTAGTGGTGGGTCTCGGTGCCGTCTGCGTTCGCGGTCTTCTCTTCGCGCCGACCCGTCGCACCCACCACGAAGCCCCGGGGAACCGTGAGACGGACGTCGTAGACGCCGTAGTCGGAGAAGAACTCGGTCACCGCGTAGAACGGGTGGCAATTCCACTCGCCGTTCCAGAAGACGCCGATCTTCGGGAACCACTGGGCGATGAAGTGGTAGTCGTGCACCCAGCCCGCGCGCCCCACCGTGCCGTAGGGGATCCGCGAGGTCCACTCGATTCCGAAGCGCACGGTCTCGCCAGGCGCCACAGGGGACTCCGAGCTTACCTCCATCACCGTGCGATCGTCCTGGTTGCCGTCGGGGTGGAGGTGGCGCAGGGACGGAGTCAGGTCCTCCTCGGCGCCGCCCTCGTGGAGCCGTCGGACGGAGTGGACGTCGATCCAGCCGAAGAGCCTCTCGTCCTGCTCCTCGTGTGCGGCCCAGCGGCGGCTGTCACCCCGGGCCGTCGTCGACAGCGTGTTCCGGAAGGCGTTCCAGTAGAGATGAAACGGGAATGTCGAGAGCGCCTGGTCGCTCGTGTTGCGCCACTCGAGGACGAGGCTGCCTTCGAGCGTTCGCGTGTCGGGCTCGAGGCGGGCCTCGATGGTGTAGCTCGCGTTGCGCGGCGAGCGCTCGGGCAGAGGGGGCAGGCCGGGGGCGTCCGGGCCGGCGACGGGGGGAAGGGGCAGGGCTGTCGACGGGACGGTGTCGGCGCGGGTGCCCGGCCAGGCCAGGGCGATCAGGCTCAGGCCGACGACGGCGGCACCGAAGGATCGAGGGCTCATGGGTCGTGGTCCCTAGAAGCGAATCGCAATGCCGATTGTGGCTTGCAACCAACGGGGCTTGAACTCGATCGGGTCCAGCCGTACGAGAAGGCGCCGGAGAAGGGCCTCCTGCAGCGGAGGGAGCGCCTCGGCGTCGAGGGGCTCCCACGAGTACGTGCGCGTCGGGAAGAAAAAACCCCGGCCCTCGAGGATGAGGGCGCCCCGTTCGCCCAGGCCGATCTGGAGACCGAGCCCCAGGTTGCCCCCCCAGGAGCTCTCGGACTCCTCCTCCGAGGCACCGTGCAGGTGGATCGTGGCGATCTCCAGCTCGTTCGTCTCGAGGTTCACCGCGACGACGCCGAGGGCCACCTGCTGATCGATGGCAAACTGCACGTTGCCGAGGCGACTGAGCCCACCGGACGCGGTGAAGCGCAGCGACTCGCCCCCGGAGCGCAGCTTGAGATTGAACGACCAGGGCGTGAGCGCCTTCAAGTCCGCGGTGGCCTTCTCGAGCTCGAGATCCGCCAGCACGGGGTCGAACGGCTCCGGCAGATCGACCCGGACGGAGTAGGTGTTGCTCAGCGTCTCGACGCTCATGTCCGCGCTGTCCAGCCGCACCTCCAGCCCGAACCTGTCTGTCGCGTACAGGGTCATCCCACCGGCGAAGAGGAGCCCGCCCGAGGCCTCGAGCTGGAACTCACCACTCTGTTCGATGGCCACGCTCGGTATGGGGATATCGACCGGGCCGGAGTCGTAGCCGAAGGTCTGGCTGTAGAAGGGGAACGTGTACCCGGCGTACCCGGCCAGCTCCAGCTCGGCGGCGCCGGCCAGGACCGGCGCGGCGAGCACGGCGACGAGCACAGCCAGAACCCTTCTCATGGACGGGAGTCTAGCAGGTCAGTCGTCGTCCCTCGCGGGGGCTGGCTCGCCGTCCGGCTCTGCCCCGTCCGGTCCCATCTCGTCCTCGATGCCAAGGTTGATCAGCCGGCGCTGGAGCGCGTCGAAGCCCCGCCGGTCCGGAGGCTCGTCGTCGCGGAAGGCCTCCAGGATCTCTTCGAGCTGCTCGATCCGATGGGCGAGCTTCCGGATCACCTCGATGTCGAGAGTGGCCTGACCGGAGGCGGCGCGCGAAAATGCCTTCTCCTCGCCGTATGCCCCGAGGATCTCGACGAGGCGGGAGCTGAGACTGTCCGCTGCCTCCACGAGCTCGGCCTGGAAGAACGAGTCCGTCACCAGGTTGATTCCGTCCTGGATGTCCTCCTCCGGCCAGTCCTCGCGGAGCTGGGCCCATGCCCCGGGCGAAAGCACGAAGCCGTCCGCGCCCTCCTCCACCGCCGCCGCTATCTCGCCACAGAGATCCACGATCCGTCCCATGACCCGCTCTCCTTGAATGACACCAGGGCACTAGTCTCGGGGCCTCGACCGGCGTCGTCAAGGGATTCCCCCTCCCTGCCCGTTCGTGAGACGTGGTCGAACGTGGGATCACTCGTTCGCCCGGCCGTTGACGTCATTTGACGTTTCGAGGCAACGTTCTCGGCCCGCCAGCGTTTATATAGAGTGCGGGGTAGGCGACACCGCCCTGCCAAGGGAGGCTCCATGAGTGGCACGTCCGCAAACCGCATTGCTTCTGCGACGTTGGGACTGGCGTCCGCGTTGTTCCTGGCGGCGCCGGCTGCCGCCGACGACGCCGAGATCCGGAACCGAGTCGAGAAACGTTTCGCCAAGGCGGGGCTCGAGCAGGATACGGACATAGAGGTCCGTGTCGAAGACGGGGTGGTGCACCTCGAGGGGATCGCCCTGAGCCTCCATGACGCCCGCGAAGCAGAGCGGCTGGCGCGCAAGGTGGCGAAGACGGTCATCAACGAGATCCGGGTCTTCCCCGAGCGGCCCCGGAGTGACCGCAAGATCAGGAAGGACGCCGAGAAGGCGATCCACTCGTTCGCACGCTACGGAGTGTTCGATGCCGTGGATCTCCGGGTCGACTCCGGTCTCGTGAGCCTGCACGGTTTCGTCCTGGACGACGGACGCCGTCGCGACCTCGAAGATCGCCTGGCTCGTATCGACGGCGTTCGCGACGTCCACAACGACCTGAGGCTGCAGGGCCGCTCGGCGTACGACGAGCGCCTGCGGCGTCAGCTCTACGCGCGGATCTACAACGACCCGCTGTTCGTGCGGTACGCCTCCTGGCCCGAGCCCCCGGTGCGGATCTTCGTGGACCGTGGCCGGGTGACTCTTGCCGGCACGGTGGCCAGCAGGGTGGAGCAGACCGCGCTCGGCTTGATGGCCAGGGAGAGCCTGGCATTCAGCGTGCAGAACGGCGTGCAGGTCGAGAGCGACAGGCCCAAGGAAGACAGCCCTCGGAACGAAGGCTGAGAGACGCTCGCCCATCCGTCGCGAGCTGAATCAGGACTTGCCGGTGCCGATGGTCTGGTCGTCCTCGGGCCTCAGGTAGGTCCGTTTCGATCGGCGAGGGTCCGGCCGGAGGGCCCACGCCTTGATCGCGTCGTCGTCGACCTTCTCGAGGGGCGTGTAGCGAGGGTGGTGCGAGTCCTCACAGGGGTCGTTGTGACGGGAGTTGTACGCGAGGATCAAGGTCCAGCGTGGCCGCTCCGAGGTGTTCGGCCCGGAGGCGTGGAGCAGGTTCGAGTGGAAGAAGAGGGCGTCGCCGGGCTCGGCCTCGAAGCGAACGAGCTCGAGCCGTTCGCGGGCGGCGGCGACCCGCACGGGATCCGCCCCGGTCTGCTCGCCGAACCGACCGTGCTCGACACGCCCCATCAGGTGGGACCCGCGTAGCACCTCGAGGCAGCCGTTGTCACGGTCGGCTCGGTCCACGGCGATCATCACGCTCAGCATGTCGGGGTAGAGGCAGCCGTTCTGGTACCAGTATCCGTAGTCCTGGTGCCACTCCCACGCCCCTCCCACCCGGGGCTCCTTGAGCATCATCTTCGCGTGGTAGTGGTACACCTCGTCACTCAGCAGCTGCTCTGCGCCGTCGACCACGCGCCGGCAGCGCGAGAACATGCCGTAGAGGTCGTCGCCGGGATGGTTCCAGAGAGTCAGCCGGCTCTCGCGTCCCGCCGCGTCCCTGACCGGGAGGTGACGGGTCGCAAGCTCGGGATCCTCCCGAGCGAAGCGGCCCAGGAGCTCCATCTCCTGGGGGTCGAACCATCCGCGCTTGATGATGAAGCCATCGCTGGCGAAGGCGCGGAGATCGGCCGGGTCGAGCGGTCCATCCATGGCGAGCCTCCCTCTCCCCGCGGATTCTAGCCTGCCCCCGGGTCGGCCTTCGCGGCGGAGACGTCCACCCAAACCATCCAACGGATTGACGCCGCCCTTGGCCATGACATACGCTCGTAAACTGTCCGTTTCGGGACCCTTCCGGCCCCCGCACGAATGACCCAGGATCTTCTTTTCATCTGCTCGCTCACGCTTCAACGGGAGGCGTCGTAAATGCCATTCGATGCCGTTCTGCCGCTGGTCCTGGGGATCAGCATCGTGTCGCTGGGTGTGGCCTTCGTCCTGGCCCGCCAGGTGCTGGCCGCCGACACCGGCACTCCCGAAATGCGCGAGATCTCGGACGCCATTCGAGTGGGGGCCGAGGCTTTCCTCTCCCGCCAGTACCGCACCATCGCCGCGCTCTCGCTGGTCGCGGGGGCTGCGATCTTCGCCTTCTACTTCTTCAACCGCGACGTGCCCAACATCGAGCAAATGGGAGTCGGCACGTTCTGGAAGGTGACGATCTCCTTCATCATCGGGGCGCTGTGCTCCGCCGTTGCCGGCTTGATCGGGATGTTCGTTGCCGTCCGTGCCAACGTCCGCTGCGCCACCGCCGCAATGACCAGCCTCAACAAGGCCCTCCAGATCGCGCTGCGGGGCGGCGCGGTGTCCGGCCTCGCGGTGGTTTCGATGAGCCTCCTCGGCGTGGGCGGGCTCTTCTGGTTCTTCGGCGGAATGCAGGACCACGAGCACGTGCCGCTGCAGATCGTCGGCTTCGGCTTCGGCGCCAGCTTCGTGGCGCTCTTCGCCCAGCTCGGGGGCGGAATCTACACCAAGGCGGCCGACGTCGGCGCCGACCTCGTGGGCAAGGTCGAGGCGGGGATCCCCGAGGACGACCCCCGCAACCCTGCCGTCATCGCCGACCTCGTGGGCGACAACGTGGGCGACTGCGCCGGCCGCGGGGCGGACCTCTTCGAGTCCACCGCCGCCGAGAACATCGGGGCCATGATCCTGGGCATCGCGCTCTTCCCGGTGTTCGGGATAGGCGGGATCCTCTTCCCGCTCCTCGCCCGGGCCTTTGGCCTCATCGCCACCATCATCGGCGTGCTCAGCGTGAAGATCACCGAGGACGAGGACCCGATGAACGGCCTCAACCGGGGCTACCTGGTCACCACCATCCTGGCCATGATCGGCTTCGCGGCGGCGGTGTACATGCTGCTGACGCCGCTGCCGGGTGTGACCACGGAGTCGCACCCCCACTTCCTGCTCCTCGCCGGCGTAGTCGGCATCCTCACCGCCTACGCCTTCGTCTGGATCACCCAGTACTACACCGAGTTCAAGTACCGCCCGGTGGCGTCGATCGCGGAGGCCAGCCGTACCGGGCCCGCCACCAACATCATCAGCGGCCTCGCGGTGGGCTTCGAGTGCACGGGCCTGCCGGTCGTCGTGATCTCCATCGCGCTCATGGCCTCGTACAAGTTCGGCCAGCTCGCCCTGCCCGGCGTCGACGGGGCCGGCCTTTACGGCACGGCGGTCGCCACCATGGGGATGCTCGCCCCTTGCGCCTACATCCTGGCCATGGACACCTTCGGTCCCATCACCGACAACGCGGGCGGCATCATCGAGATGTCGAACCAGCCCGAGGAGGTCCGGGCCAAGACCGACCGCCTCGATGCCGTGGGCAACACCACCAAGGCCCTGACCAAGGGCTACGCCATCGGCTCGGCGGCGCTGGCCGCCTTCCTGCTTTTCCGCGCCTACCTGGACGAAGTGGCGAAGATCACCGGTGAGCACGTGGGGGTCGACCTCACCCGCGTGCCCGTCTTCGTGGGGGGGCTCATCGGGGCCACCCTCGTGTTCGTCTTCAGCGCCCTGGCCATCAAGGCGGTGGGGAAGGCCGCCCAGGTGGTCATCGGCGAGGTGCGCCGCCAGTTCAAGGAGCACCCGGGGATCATGGAGGGCACCGAGAAGCCCGACTACGCGCGCATCGTCGACATCGTCACCGCCAGCGCCCTCAGGGAGATGGTGGCGCCGGGCCTGCTCGCCGTGCTCACCCCCGTGGCCGTGGGCTACACCTTCAAGCACCTCTCGCCCTACGGGCAGGTCGGCGCGGAGTCGGTGGCCGCGCTCCTGATGGTCGGCACGATCACCGGCGTCCTGATGGCCACCATGATGAACAACGGCGGCGGTGCCTGGGACAACGCCAAGAAGTTCATCGAGTCCGGGGAGTTCAAGGTGGACGGCCAGGTGGTCGGGAAGGGCTCCGAGACGCACAAGGCTGCGGTCGTGGGCGACACCGTGGGCGATCCCTTCAAGGACACCGCGGGCCCGTCGCTGCACGTGCTGATCAAGCTGCTGGCGACGATCACGCTGGTCCTCGCACCCTTGTTCATTCTCTAGGAGCGGGCCAGCAGGCCTTCAAGCGGTCCGGTCCTCGCTGCTCAGGATCGGGGGGAGCAGGGAGTGGGATCGGGGGTAGGCAGCGAGCGCCGTCGCCGGGCCTGGTTCGGCCTCGTGGCCGGGGCCCTGGCTGGCTTCATAGCAGTCGATCTCGATCTTGCCTCGCTCATCTCGTACTGGGGAGACCGGACTGTCCTGGTTCCCGTGGCCGCCTTCATCGGGGCGGCCATCTGGCCCACGTTCCTCCGCCGCCTGGCCATGGCGGGGCTCGCCCTTCTCGCCGGTCTCTGGCTGGCCGTCGCCTTCACACCCCTCACGATCTGGATGGCGGAGGGGCTCGTGAGGAGGGATCCGATCAAGGCCGGCGACGCCGTCTTCGTATTCGCCTCCCGGGTCCAGATGGACGGGGAGCCGACGACCGCGGCGATGAGCCGGCTGCTCCGGGGGCTGGAGCTGGTCGGCGAAGGCCGCTCCACCGAGCTCGTCGTGTCCGAGGTGCGGGGTGGAGTTCGGTCGAGGCCGATCGCCGAGGACTGGGTCGAGCGGTTCGTCCCGAGCGCGCGTGTCACGGCCGTGGGACCGATCCTCAACTCCCACGACGAGGCCGTGGCCGTGGCCCGCCTCTTTCGCGAGCGGGGGTGGACGCGCGTTCTGGCGGTGACCTCGCCGACCCACACGCGACGGGCGTCCGCAGCGCTCGAGGCACAGGGCCTCGAGGTCATCGCCGTTCCCGCCATCGAGACCAGCTTCGACCTCGAGCGCCTCGAGTTCCCCGGGGATCGACGCGAGTCCTTCAGCAACCTCGCCCACGAGCACCTGGGCCTGATCGTGTACCGGTACCGGGGCTGGATCGACTAGCGAGAATAGCTACTTGGCCGTGAACGTGACCTTGAGGGCTGTGTTGCCCCAGAGCAGCTTGACCCGCCCTTCGTTGCCCTCGGCCTTCACATGGATGGTGAAGGTCTCGGTGGCCTCTTCGGTCTTCGAAGGCGTGAGCGAGACGTCCGCGACTTTTTCGCGATCCTCTTTGGCGAGCACGTTCATCACCCATTTGCCGGCCTCTCCCTTGGTCGCCGTGAGGATGTAGGTGCCCTTGGGCACGCTCACACCGCCGAAGTCGAGATCGATCTCGGTCGTGAGGCTGGTGGCCGCATCGGAGCCCAGGCGCCAGGACTGGCCTGCCTTTGCCTGGGCGAGCATGTCTCGGCCCTTCAGGCTCGGCCGACCGTACTCGATCGACACGGACTTGCCGGCGACCGTGGCCTTGGCCTCGCCCCGGGGGTTGGCCTGCGGGAACGCAGGGACGGCCAGACCGGCGAGGGCGGCCACGAACAAGAAACGCTTCAGCATCAGGGATCTCCTCTATCGATGAAGGTTCGAATCATAGGTGCCCGAAGCGGGCGAGGCAACCGCCAGGGTGCTCAGTCGTTCTCGAAGGGATGGGGCGGCGGCTTGGGGTCGGATTCCGCCCGCTTTCGAGCCTCCTCGAATTTCTTGTCGAGGATCTCGCTCGAGTGGCGAGTCTGCTGGACGGACCTGGCGAATTTCTGGTCCAGGACGCTCCGGCGCGAGTCGACCCTGCGGACGAGGTCGTCGAAGTCCTTCGGCCTGGGCTTCTTCTTGTCGGCCCAGATCACGGAGCTGGTCCCCGGATCCACCTTGAGGAGCGCGTCGCAGCAGGGACAGACGATGTCGAGCGCCTCCAGCATGACACCGATTCTAGCAGCCCGCTCCTGTCTCCGCGGGGAGCCCTCGATCTCCCGGGCACCGACCCGGGCTCTCTGCCGCGACAACGTGCGACTTAAAAGTGAAAACCGTTTTCATTATCATCGAGATGATGGCGGATGGCATCTCCCTTGGAGCGGACGGCGTCGCGGTCTCGGCCCGAGCCATGACGCACTGCGAGTGCACCGAGCTCTCGTTCGACGAGATCTTCCGGCGCATGCGCGAGGGACGCCTCAGCTTCGACGAGACCTGCCGGCGCATCGGCTGCGGCCGCCTCTGCACCGCCTGCCTCCCCGACCTCCGCGCCCGGGTCTGGCAAGACTCGCTGAGCCGGGTTAAGATCGGCTGGTCGGAGAACCGGGCGTTCGCCCGGCCCACGAGGGAGAAGCTATGAAGGGCAACGACGAGGTCATCCAGATCCTGCAGGACGTGCTCTGCGCCGAGCTCACTGCTGTCAACCAGTATTTCATTCACGCCCGCATGTGCGAGAACTGGGGCTACGCCAAGCTTGCCGCCTACGTCCGCAAGGAGTCCATCGAGGAGATGAAGCACGCCCAGGAGGTGATCGACCGCATCCTGTACTTCGACGGCGCTCCCAACGTGCAGAAGTACATGAAGATCAACGTCGGACTCGACGTGCCCGAGCAGTTTCACAACGATCTCGACCTCGAGCAGCAGGCGGTGCCCCGGCTCAACAAGGGGATCGAGGTCGCTCGCACCCAGGGCGACAACGGCACCCGAGCGCTCCTGGAGCAGATCCTCCGGGACGAGGAAGAGCACATCGACTGGCTCGAGGCCCAGCTGCACCAGGTCAAGGAGATGGGCGCCGAAAACTACCTCGCCCAGCAGATCGAGGGTTAGGTCTCAGAATGTTTTGGGGTCCAGGTGCTCTGTATGCTGCCAAATTGGACCCGCCTGGCCACTTCGGACCTGCTCATGTGACACGCGGCGGGTACCTGTTACTCGCATAGCGGATCAGGGGTTGCATCGACCCTGAGATGGGCCAAAAGCTACCCAGGGCTTTTGTTGACACTGTGCGTGCCGCGGGCGTCCGCTCTCGCACACATCCGTTTCGCTTTCCGTTCGGCTGGGATGCGGACGGGAGCCAGGTCTCCCGGACGGCCGGCAGCGGAGCCGGGGCGGTCACCGCCGCGTTCGTCTACGACGTTCGAGACAAGCTCGTCGAAGTCCAACAGGGGGCGGCCATCCTCGGGCGGTTCCAGTACGACTTCGGGGGGCGGAGAAACCTCAAGATCGGCGAGGCGGGCCTCCGCCAGTACGTCTACGACGACACGAGCCTCTTCGCCGAGTACGACAGCCTCGGCCTGCAGGTCGCCAAGTACGACTACGGCTCCGACCGCCTCATCGCCCTGACTCATCAGACGGAGGGCCGACGGTACTTCTCCCTCGACGGCCTGAGGAGCGTGGTGAACCTCACCGATGACGGCGGCGCCGTCGTTGCGAACTATCACCTGGACGCGTGGGGCAACTTTAGATTTCCGGCAGAGATCGCCGTTTCCCGCAACCGCTTCGGCTTCACGGGGCACTACTTCGACACCGAGACGGGCCTCTACAACGCCAAGACGTGCTACCTCGATCCCCGCCTTGGAAGGTTCTTGACGCAGGACTCGTTTCTCGGCCAGACAGACAACCCTCCGAGCCTCCACCGTTATTCTTACGGTTTTGCACGACCCACGTTCTACTGGGATCCCGACGGACGTACCCCGATAGAGATAGGCCATGTCTACATAGCTCGCGGATTCGACCCAATCACGGGAGAGGCGGTTACCTACACCGGCTCAACGCTTCAAAAGCTGAAGGTCCGTTTTGGGCGCCACAAGTGGAAGAAGTTCCTAAACGCTGAGACAACATCAATAGAGGTGGAGCAGACGCTGGCGGAGGCGGATGTTGAGGCCTCCAGGCGCGGCGCGAAGAACGAGGCCATCCGATCCCATGAAGAGGGGACAATGCGGCGGGTTTCGAAGGAAGACGCGCGCTCACTCAATGAGAGGAGGGCCGCTTCCAAGGAGCACGAGAGCGTATGGCGCGAGAGGCACAAGGTCCAGAGGGGGAAACGTTCACTCTACAAAGAAGCTACCGCGCCGCCACAAAACGCTCCCAAGGCCTCCACGGTCACCGAGTCAGGGTCGGCTAAGGCGGTGACAGAGGGAGCTTCTGAGGCAGCTGCCACTTCTGCGTCGACCCCCGGGAAACGTGGTGGCCTCGGAGCCAAACTCAAGGGTGGTGGCACCGCCGGCGTCTTCGCCGCCTTCGTTCTCTTCGATGCATATGCCATGAGTCGGGAGGAGGCGCTGGCTGGGTACGTAATGACCCCGTATCTCCTCGAGGATGAAGGCGGAGTCTTCGTGATTGAATCCGGCGGGACCCTGTTCTCGAAGGTGTACCAGAAGCGCTACCTTGAGGGTACCGCAGTATCCGTGGAGAAGAAGGAGTTTTATGAACTCCAGGACGAGGCTCACGCTCTCTGGGGCTACGTCGACTGGAAAGGTGATTGGGTGCCAGGCAAGCTACGAAAAGAACTCCCGATGATAGACTCCAACATGGGGATTTGAGAGTGGTCGAGTCTTGTTGGAAAAGAGCAGAAAAGGCTAGCTGACACTCATGTCGAGAGGATCATTCCCCAGGTCTGGGCCAGCGCTGCTCGGCTATGCGCTCTCCTTCGTCAATAGCGCCTTGAATGTCGAACTCTTCGGCTCTCCAAAGGAGATCCAGGACGAGCTTCGCGGTCGAAAGCTGGACTTGGCCGTTCTCGTCGCCCATCCCCAGACCGAGATAGAGACCGAAGAGGTCCTACGCGCTTCTCCTCGACTGACCCTGTCTGGGGGTCCACACGCCGAGACCATCATCGAATTGCTAGAGGCAATCCGAGAATCTGATCATCGAAAAGCGGCGACGATCTTGCGGCAGGATCCTGAGGCAGTACGATCTCCCCATTTCGGTGCTGGTGTCCCCCTGCTTGCGGCTGTTTCAGCTCGACGGGCCGATATGGTCGATCTCTTCCTCCAGGCAGGCGCAGGCATAGACGTTGCGGGAGAACTCGGCATGACGCCACTCCATTGGGCCGCGGTACTCGGGGCTGCCGAGATGGCGGGCACTCTCCTCGACGCTGGCGCAGAATCCGAGCGAAAGAGCTGGTTCTATGTCACCGCGGGGGAACTAGGGCCCATCAATGGCCGTGACGCCGTGGTTCGTCTGATCGCGGATCGTGACCCCGTCGACGCGACCGGTTTCTCGGTTGACCGGGTTCTGGAACGGATGCGCCATGACTGATCGCTCGCAGGCTCTTGAGTTCGGGTAGCACGCGGCGCGCCACAAGCGCACGGTCAGCGTTGAAGGTGTTTGTAACCGGCCCAGTCCTCGGTCTCAGGTACGTCGAAAGCCGCAGTCTCTACCGGTTCGCTTCTCCATTGTGCCGGTCGGAGCATCCGCGCCGTTCACGTGCGACCATTCTCGCCTCGTGAGCGGCCTCTTCATCTCTGACCCGTGGTTCTACGTGCTGGCGGTGCCGGTGGTGCTGCTGTTCGGCATCTCCAAGGGAGGCTTCGGCGGGGTTGCCGGCATGGTGGGGGTGCCGTTTCTCTCCTTCGTGATGCCGCTGCCGAAGGCGGCGGCGATCCTGCTGCCGATCCTGTGCGTGATGGATCTGTTCGCGATCAGGGTGTATCGGGGGCAGTACAGCGCCCCGAATCTTCGGATCCTCATGCCGGCGGGCGTGGTGGGGGTCGTTGCTGGGGCGCTGGCCTTCGGTGCTTTGGATGAACGATGGCTGCGCGTCATCGTCGGAGCGATTGCGGTGGCGTTTGCGCTGCATTGGGTGCTCGGGTTGGCCCTGCTGAGAGGACGTGATCCGGAAGCAAAATCACACGGGGTGTTGAGTGGGGCGTTCTGGGGGGTTGTCGGGGGCTTCACGAGTACGCTTGCGCATGCCGGAGCTCCTCCGGTGGCTGTCTACCTCCTGCCCCAGAGGCTGCCGCCCACGATCTTCGTGGGGACGACCGTGATCGTGTTCATGATGTACAACTACCTGAAGCTCATCCCGTACGCCTGGCTCGGGCAGTTGAGCGCCGACAACCTGGCAACCTCTGTCCTGCTGCTTCCTCTTGCTCCGATCGGGATCAAGCTGGGCCGCTGGCTGCGCGACAAGGTCAACGATGTCCTCTTCTATCGCATCGTCTACGGTCTGCTCCTGATCACCGGTCTCAAGCTGGTGAGCGAGGGGTTCGGTCTCTGAGGGCCGGGGGCGCCCTCCTGGGCGCCCGATCGCGGCGCTGGTTCCCGTCCCGCCGGGACGCTAGAGTAGCCTCTCGATGAAGTCACTTCGCGCGCTCGGGCTGTACGCGACCCTGACCGTTGTCCTCACATGGCCGTTCGCGGCCAACCTGCGGGTGATGGACGCAGGGGACTCGGCTTTCTTCGCATGGGAGATCGGCTGGACGATCCATGCGCTCCAGACCGATCCGGTCTCGTTGCCCCACGCGAACATCTTCCACCCGCTGCGCTACACGCTGGGGATGGACGAGCCGGTCTTCGGGACGACGCTGCTCGTCTTGCCCCTTGCGCTCTTCACCAACGACGCGGTGCTGCTCTACAACGTGGTCCGTTTGCTCACGTTTCTCTTCTCCGCCCTGACCGCCTACTGGCTGGCTCGCGAGCTCGGGGCGGGGGAGTGGGCGGCCCTTCTCGGCGGCGCTCTGTTCGCGTTCTCTCCGATCCGGACGGACCAGGTGGCGCATCTCTCGACGCTCGGGACGCAGTGGCTGCCGCTCGTGTTGCTGTTCGCCGTGCGCTTCTCCCGGAGCGGGAGGGCCCGCGATGTCCTTCTCTCAGCGCTCTTCTTCGTCTTGACGTTTGCGGCCTGCGGCTATCACGGCGTCTTTGCCCTGGCCGTCCTGCCGCCGGCGTTCCTGGTACTGCTGTGGGGGCGGTGGCGCCTCCTCCCGAAGGCCGTGCTGGCCACAGCGCTCGCTGGCCTGACGCTTCTGCCTCTCTACCTGATGCACAAGAAGGGTCTGGAGCCGGAGCACTACACGCGCGGCACCGAGGAGACGATCCAGTACTCGGCCCCCCTCGAGGCCTTCCTGGCGACGAGCTCGTGGAACTGGATGTACGGCGAGATCACCGACTTCACGCGCACGACGAGCTCCAACAACCTGTTCCCGGGGCTCGTGGTGCCGGGTCTGGCGCTGGCGGGTGCGGTGGTGCTGTGGCGGCGACGGGAGCGGCCGAGTCGAGAAGCGGTTGCGCTGGCGACCATGGCGCTCGTGGCCGCGCTCGTGGCGTTGGGGCCGCAGATCCGCGCGTTTGGGCATGACCTCGTGCCGGGCCCATGGGGCTTGCTACGGGACACGGTACCCGTTTTCCAGATGATTCGAGTGACGAGCCGCGCCGGGGCGCTCTTTGCGCTCCCGCTGGCGATGCTCGCGGCCCTTGGGCTGTCGGTGCTCCGCCCGCGCCCGATCGTCGTTGCGCTCGTGGCGGCGTTGGGCCTGGCCGAGACGCTCATCGTGCCGATTCCGATGCCGAGCTGGTCAAAGGTCATCGACACGCGCCTGGAGCCGCCGCCGGTCTATCGATGGCTGGCCGAGCAGCCCGGGCGGGACGTGATCGTCCACCTGCCGATGTTCGACGTGTACTCTCTCGAGCGCCGCCCTGCATCTCACGAGAGCATCTACATGGTCTACTCGACTCTTCACTGGAAGCCGATGGTGAACGGGTACGCGGGGATCGAGCCAAGCGGCTACGTCCGCATCCGCGAGCAGATGATGAGCTTCCCGTCCGAAGAGTTTCTCGGGCTTCTGCGCGACGTCGACGTGCGCTACATCGTCGTTCATCGCGGGGGATACGGGCCTCACCAATGGGCCCGTCTTCAGGAGAGACTGCCCGAGGCCCTTGGGCGATCGCTCAAGGAAGTCGTGGTACTAGAAGGAGATACGGTCTACGAGCTTCTGCCGGCTCCCGCCGCACACCTTCTCCCTGGCGACGACCCAGCAGAGAAGAGAAACCAATCTCTCCCGCGGACGTCCTGTTTGAGACGTCGCGCTGCCGTTCCGACGAGCTGCGAACTGGGGCGCGACGGAGGCCATGACAACATCGATCGGTGCGTTTGAAAGGGTCGATGGGGCGGTGTAGCCTCGGCCCAGCTTTTCGACCGGACGGAGGACGATCGGGGCCGAACCTCCCCTGGGACGCGCGCATCTGAACGACCGGAGGCAGCAGTGAGCAAGGACACTCTCACCATTACGGACAATCGCACCGGGAAGTCGTACGAGGTGCCCGTCGAGCACGACACGATCAAGGCCATGGACCTCCGGCAGATCAAGGTCAAGGACGACGATTTCGGCTTGATGACGTATGACCCGGGATTCGGGAACACGGCGTCCTGCAAGAGCCGCGTCACGTTCATCGACGGCGAGAAAGGCATCCTCAACTATCGCGGCTATGCGATCGAGGAGATCGCGGAGCACGGCAGCTACCTCGAGACCGCCTATCTGCTTCTTCGCGGCGAGCTGCCGGCCAAGACGGAATACGACGTGTGGGCCCACGACATCCTGCACCACACGTTCGTGCTCGAGAACGTGAAGGAGGTGATGTCCGGCTTCCGCTACGACGCCCACCCGATGGGGATGCTGGCCTCGATGGTGGCCGCCCTCAGCACGTTCTATCCGGAGTCGAAGAAGGTCCGTGACGCCCAGGTGCGGTCGAGGCAGACCCACCGCCTCATCGCCAAGATCCCCACCCTCGCCGCCTTCGCGTACCGTCACTCGAAGGGTCTGCCGTACGTCTATCCGGACAACGAGTCGAGCTACTGCGGGAACTTCCTTCAGATGATGTTCAAGATGTCCGAGCTCAAGTACGAGGTTCACCCGACGCTGGAGAAGGCGCTCGACGTCCTGTTCATCCTGCACGCCGACCACGAGCAGAACTGCTCGGCCTCCGCAATGCGGGGTATCGGCTCTTCGGAGGCCGACCCCTACGTCGCGGCCGCCGGGGCGATCGGCGCTCTCTACGGGCCGCTCCACGGCGGCGCGAACGAGAAGGTCCTGCGGATGCTTCGGGAGATCGGCTCCAAGGACAAGGTTCCCGCCTACATGAAGGACGTGAAAGCGAGCAAGGGGAGCCGCCGGCTGATGGGCTTCGGGCACCGGGTGTACAAGAATCACGACCCTCGGGCGAAGATCATCAAGAAGATGGCAGATCAAGTCTTCGAGGTGACTGGCCGCAACCCGTTGCTCGACATCGCGCTCGAGGTCGAAAGGATCGCCCTCGACGACGAGTATTTCGTCAAGAGAAAGCTCTACCCGAACGTCGACTTCTACTCCGGGCTCATCTACCAGGCGATGAACTTCTCCGTGGACCTCTTCCCGGTGCTCTTTGCCATCCCGCGCATGTCCGGGTGGCTGGCGCAGTGGCAGGAGATGATGGAGGACAAGGAGCAGAGGATCTCGCGACCCCGCCAGATCTACCTGGGCGAGGGGCGGCGCGAGTACCTCCCCCTCCACCGACGCGGATAGTGGACACCTCCCGAGGCAGCTGAGCTCAGGTTAGACTGCCAGGAGATGCTCTCTCTGTTCGCCCCGGGGAATCCCGGCTTCAGCTCAAAGAGCGGTCGCACCCGAGCGACGGCGTGCGCGGTCGCTCTTACCACCCTGCTGCTCGCCGTTTGCGCACCCGTCGGCAGCGGGGAGGGAAAGGAGACGACCTTGCCCGGTGCCCTTCCTTTCGACGAAGAGCTACGCGATCAGCTCGGCGTGGCCCGGGAGGCGAAGGGGCCGGACTACCGCCCGCGAACCCGGCACTTGCACCCGGATGGGACCGCCCGCTACACCAATCGCCTGCTCCTTCAGACGAGTCCCTATCTGCTTCAGCATGCTCACAACCCCGTGAGCTGGCATGCCTGGGGCGACGAGGCGTTCGACACGGCGCGGCGGCTGGGCCGGCCCGTGCTCCTCTCCGTCGGCTACTCGACATGTCACTGGTGTCACGTGATGGAGGAGGAGTCGTTCGAGGACGAAGAGATCGCGCGGTACATGAACGAGCGCTACGTCGCCATCAAGGTCGATCGCGAGGAGCGCCCCGACGTCGACGCGATTTACATGCGAGCCGTCCAGTTGCTCTCCGGTCGAGGCGGCTGGCCGATGACGGTGTGGTTGACGCCGGAGCGTGAGCCGTTCTTCGCCGGCACCTACTTTCCTCCACGAGACGGAGATCGTGGGGCGCGCACGGGCTTTCTGACGCTCCTGCAGAAGCTCCGCGAGCTCTACGACCAGGACCCGGATCGTGTCGCGACGGCCGCCGAGGCGTTGACTCGCGAAGTGCGCAAGAGCCTGTCCCCGCCCGCGGGAGGCACGGCACCTCCTCCCGTGGCCGTCCTGGGCAGTGCCCTGCGACACTACCGGGAGCGCTACGACGCCGAGAACGGCGGGCTCTCCGGCGCACCGAAGTTCCCGAGCAGCCTTCCGATACGGTTCCTCCTGCGCGAGCACCGCCGCACCGGTGACGCGGCGGCCCTCGACATGGCGACCCATACGCTCCAGCGGATGGCGGCTGGAGGCATCCACGACCAGATCGGGGGCGGCTTCCACCGCTACTCGACCGACGCCCAGTGGCTCGTGCCCCACTTCGAGAAGATGCTCTACGACAACGCACTCCTCACCATCGCGTACCTGGAGGGCTACCAGGCCAGCGGACGCGAGGACTTCGCGCGCGTCGTCCGGGCGACCCTCGAGTATGTCGAGCGCGAGATGAGTGCCCCTCACGGGGGCTTCTACTCGGCGAACGACGCGGACAGCATCGGTCCCGACGGCGACCGGGAAGAGGGGTACTTCTTCACCTGGACGCCCGACGAGATCGAGGAGGCCCTGGGTGACGAGCGGGCCGGGCCGGTCGTCGCGTATTTCGGGGTGACGGGACAGGGGAATTTCGAGGGACGGAGCATCCTGAACACGCCCCGCCCTCTCGGCGTCGTCGCCGCGGATCTGAAGCTCGACGTCCCGACGATGAGCGCCGAGCTCGAACGCTCGAGGGGCCGTTTGCTCGAGGTGCGTTCGGAGCGCCCCGCCCCGCTCCGCGACGAGAAGTCCCTCGCCGCCTGGAACGGCCTCATGATCTCGGCACTCTCTCGCGCCGCCTTCGTGCTCGACGACGAGCATTTTGCGGAGCGGGCGACCCGGGCTGCCGATTTCGTTCTCACCCGCATGCGCGTCGACGGTCAGCTGCGCCGGAGCTTCAAAGACGGGCAGGCTCGTCTGCGCGGCTATCTCGAGGACTACGCCTTCGTCATTGCCGGGCTCCTCGACCTCTTCGAAACGACGGGCGAGCCGCGCTGGCTTCGGGAGGCAATGGCGCTCGACGAAGTCCTCGAGGACTCCTTCGAGGATCCCGAGGGAGGGGGCTTCTTCCTGATCGGTGAGGGGCACGAGCCGCTCCTCGCCCGGGAGAAGCCCGCCTCCGACGGGGCCGAGCCGTCAGGCAACTCCGTCCATGCCCTCAACCTCCTCAGACTCTACGAGCTCACGACGGACGATGGCTACCGCCGTCGCGCCGAGCGCACGCTCACGGCCTTCGCACCGTCCTTGTCCAGCTCTCCCGCGGCGCTCCCGGAGATGCTCCTGGCGGTGGAGTTCCATCACGACATGCCGAAGGAGATCGTGATCGTCACCCCGTCGTTGAAGGAGGCGGAGCCGCTTCTCGCAAGACTGCGCCGCACGTTCCTCCCGAACAGGGTGCTGGCGGTGGTGGAAGCCTCGGATGTCGAGGAGCGCGCCGACGTCGTGCCCCTGGTCCGGGGCAAGCTCGCGCTCGGAGGCCGGGCCACCGCGTACGTGTGTGAGCAGCAGGTCTGCAAGCGACCCACGTCCGACCCAGAGGTCTTCGCCCAGCAGATCCAGGCGACGTCGACCATGCCCTGAAACCGGTGGCTGGAGCGCGGTCGAGCTCCGGCGGCGATGGATTGACTCCTCCCCCCCCCGAGGGGGACACTGGAGCCTGGCGGAAGCCTAGGGGTGGCCTCACGGCCTGAGATCAGACCCTCGGAACCTGAACCGGCTGAGACCGGCGTAGGGAAGGCGAGACAGGCATCTCAAGAACAACTCGAGTCCGGCACTCCATGGGATCCGCGTCGATCACCGCGCCCTCCGAAGTAGCGCGGGAGAGGAGGCGCGTTATGAGCACGAAGATGACGTCCCACCCGCCGTGGGGAGGGATCGCTTTGATAGGGACCGCGACGGCGATGGCGGTGGCTTTCCTTCTCGCCCCGGCCCTCGGCGTCGGAGACGCCGAGGCGTTGCCAGAGGACGGCTCGGCGAGGGTCAAGGTGAGCGGCGTGGTGCTGGACGCGGCCCGCCGGCCCCTCGTCGGCGCCAGGGTCGTTCTTGGAGACCGCGACGCTCGAACCGACGACAACGGCGGTTGGACCGTCGCGGTGCCGTCGGGACTACGGATGCTCGAGGTGTCGCTCGGCGGCTTTTTGCCGACCCGGCGCGAGCTGCAGGTGGAGGCCGGGCTCGCCCAGGTCGAGGTGACCCTCGCCCAGCCGGTCCGGCTGCGCGAGGACGTCGTGGTGCAGGCGGTCCGCGCGGAGGAGCGTGCGCCGGTCACCAAGACCAACATCGATCGGGAGCAGATCGTCGCCGTGAACCGCGGCCAGGAGATGCCGTTCATCCTCGGGCCCACGCCGTCGGTGAACTACAACTCCGACAATGGGCTGGCAAGCGGCTACACCTACTTCAACGTTCGCGGCATCACCCAGACACGCTTGAACATCACGTTGGACGGCGCTCCACTGCAGGACCCCGAAGATCAGGCCCTCTTCTTCGCCAACTTCGGGGACTTCGGCAGTGTCGTGGACTCCATTCAGATCCAGCGGGGGATCGGGACGTCGAGCTACGGATCCGCCTCATACGGCGGCTCGGTGAACTTCGCCAGCGTGACCCCTGGTGCTGTGCCGCGCCTTCAGGGGCAGCTCGGCGCCGGGTCCTTTGGGACCGGGCGGGGGACGATCGCTCTGGACGGGCCGGTCGGCGGGGGCGTTTCGCTCTACGGGCGCTTTTCGGCCCAGACGACCGACGGCTTTCGCGATCGCTCGGCCGTCGACCAGCGCACCTTCTACTTCGGCGCGACCCGGCAGGGCGAGCGCTCGCTCTTCAAGCTGTTCGGCTTCGTGGGGCGCGAGAAGACGAAGCTCGCCTACCTCGCCACCGAGGAAGCGATCCTCCAGGAGAATCTCCGCTTCAACCCCCTTCCGCCGGGTGAGGAGGACGACTTCGGGCAGGACTTCGTCCAGCTGCAGTACACCCGCCTCGTTGGCGAGTCGACGACCCTCGTGGCACAGGGCTACTACAACGGCGCCCAGGGCTGGTTCCGCATCCAGGACTTCGCCAGCGACGATCTCCAGCAGTTCGCCATCGACGGACACCTCCTGGGCGTGATCCTGGGCGCCACTCACCGCTCGGGTCGACTGAGCCTGAACTGGGGGGCTCACGTCAACGACTTCACCCGGGATCACTCGATGGAGATCGTCGGCGGCTCTCGCCAGTACATCAACACCGGGTTCAAGAACGAGGCCAGCACCTTCCTGAGGGCCACGTGGGATGTGGGCCGCGCTCAGCTCTGGGCGGACGCCCAGCTGCGCCATGCGCGCTTCGAATACCAGGGCGACCAGGATCTGGGGTCTGTGGACTGGACCTTCTTCAACCCGAAAATCGGCATACGTTACGACGCCTCGGCAACGGTGGGCCTCTACGCGTTCCTCGGCCACCTGTCCCGGGAGCCAGCGCGGAGCGACATGCTGCTCGGAGAGGACAACCCCAGCCTGCCCTACGATCTGAGAGCCGTGGAGCCGGAGAAAGTGCTGGACGTCGAGGCGGGGGTGGAGGTGCGCCGAGGCCGGCTGCGCCTGAGCGCCGATGTGTACTCCATGGACTTCCGCGACGAGATCGCACTGAGCGGAGAGCTGTCGGAGATCGGGCTGCCGCTCCGGCGCAACGTGCCGCGGAGCCATCGTCGCGGTGTGGAGCTCGAGATCGACTGGAGACCCGGACCGGCCTGGCGCGTGCTCGGCTCGGCCAACTTCAGCCGCAACCGGATCGACGAGTGGACGCAGTTCTACGACGTCTACGATTCCAGCGGGGCCTGGATCGACAGTGCGTCGATCGTGCATCGGGACGTGCCGCCTCTGCTCACGCCCCAGGCACTGCTGAACGTTTCTCTCGACTGGACGCCTTCTCCTGTCCTCGGAGTGGGTGTCGCCGCGCGATGGGTGTCCGAGTCGCAGCTCGACAACACCGGAGACCCCGACTTCCGGACCCCGGCCTGGTTCAACCTGGACGGACGGGTCACACTCTCTCTCGCCCGGTGGGTGAAGCGGGGCGAGCCGAAGATCCGCGTGCAGGCCACGAACCTTCTCGACAGCCAGCGGATCTGGCCCAGCGGGTACTCCTACCTGTACTTCGAGCGCGACCAGGGCGGCTCGGAGACATTCCTCGGTACTTCGTACTACTACCCCCTCGCCACCAGGAGCGTCTACGTGACGCTGGACGTGACGTTCTAGCGCCGAGAGCCCTCAGCCATGGACAGTCAGCTCACCATCGAAGGTCTCGCCCTCGTCCTCACCTTGACTTACGTCGTCCTGGCCATCGTCCAGAGCGTCTGGTGCTGGCCCGCCGGTTTCGTCGGGGCCGGTCTGACTCTCCTCGTGTGCGTGAACGCCCGGCTCTACGGTGCTTCCGCGCTCCAGGTCGTCTACATGGCGTTGATGGTCTACGGCTGGTACCAGTGGCGGCAGGGCGGAGACGAGGGCGGTCGGCTCGAGGTCTCCCGCACTCCGGGGCGCTGGTGGATCGCGCTGGGCATCACGGGCGCCGTCTTCGCCGCCCTGCTCGGTGTTCTTCTCGCACAGCGTACGGACGCGGCGCTTCCCTTCTGGGATGCCGGTACGACCTCATTCAGCCTCGTCGCGCAATTCATGACGACGCGGAAGTGGGTCGAGAGCTGGCCGGTGTGGGTAGCCGTTGATGCGGTGTACGTGGGTATATTCGTCTCCCAGGAGCTGCATCTGATGACCGCGCTCTACCTGGCCTTGATCGGCTTCGCCGTCGCCGGCTACCTGGGCTGGCGCCGCTCGATGTCGACGGGCGAGGCGGCGGCCGAGACGAGCCCATGACGATGTCCGGCGGGGGCGGGCCACTCCGTGTGGTGCTCATCGGTCCGGAGTCCACCGGGAAGACGCGACTGGTGAAAAACCTCGCCATCCACTACGACATCCCGTGGTCTCCCGAGTACGCCCGCGAGTACGTCGAAGGCGCGAAGGGATCCGTTGAGTACTCGGACGTGGAGGCGATCGGTCGGGGTCAGAGGGCGGTCGAGGACGAGGCACTGGGGAAAGCGGCTCGGCTCGGCAGACCGCTCGTCGTTCTCGACACGGACCTCGTGAGCACTGCCGTCTACAGCCGCCACTACTACGGCGACTGCCCGGAGTGGATCGAGTGGGAGGCTGGCGAGCGCCTGGCCGATCTCTATCTCCTGCTGCACGTGGACGTGGGTTGGGTCGCAGACGGCTCGCAGCGCGCGCAACCCGAGCGGGGGGGGGAGCTGTTCGAGCGGTTTCGTTCCGCGCTCGAGGAGCTGGATGCCCAAGTCTGCGAGATCCGAGGCGTGTGGCGAGAGCGACAGCAGCATGCGATCGAGTGCGTGGATCGGCTTGTGTCCCGGACGACCCCTCACGGCGGAAAGCAGCTAAACTGAGGCCGCCATAGACGGAGGGCGCGGGTGGATGACACTCTGAGACACGAGCTCGTCCGGGAGATCACCGAGTTCCTGGAGCAGCAGTGGCCTCGCGCCACTGCAGAGGAGAGCTCGACCATCACCGACCGTCAGCTCCGGCTCGCCTCGGCGGTTCTCATGGTGAGCGTCGTGCGGGCGGATCGCTTTCGCCGACGCCGAGCTCGCGGGCCAGGAGGAGTACCTCGTCCGCAAGATCGCGGGCAAGCTCAACCTGACGACCGCGGATCTGATGGAGACCAAGGTCCGCGCGCGAAAGACATTCCTGAAAGAGGAACTCTAAGGAGACCGCATGAACCATGTTCTCGTCATTGTCTCGCTGGTCCTGGCGGCTCTGTGCGTCGTGGTGGCCGTGACCACTTCCAACGGCGGGGAGCGGGCGGGTGCGACCCTTACCCACAACGTCTACTTCACCTTGAACGACTCCGGTCCCGAGGCTCGAAAAGCGCTCGTCGAAGCGTGCGAGACCTACCTCGGGGACCACGAGGGCACGGTGTTCTTTGCGGCGGGAATGCGCGCGACCGAGAAGACCCGCGACGTGAACGACACCGGGTTCGACGTGAGCCTTCACGTCTACTTCCAGGACGAGGCCGCGCACGAGGCGTACCAGAACCACCCCCGGCACCACGAGTTCATCGAGAAGATGAAAGCCAACTGGAAGACGGTGCGGATCTTCGACTCCTGGGTGAAGACGAGCCGCTGAAACAGGCTGTCATCGACTGAGGCGATGAGAAAAGGCCCAGGGCCGCCAGGGCGACCGCCGGGCCTTCGTGTTGCCGCGGGTATGCCGGTCTGCGACGCCTCTACTTCTTGGCGTCGATCACGGCCTGCAGACCGGCTGCCTCGGCGTCGTCGGGGTTGCGCGACTTGTAGACGCTCTCCAGCACCCCGTAGACCTTGTCCCGCGTGGCTTGCGGGAGGCCCTTGAGTTCGGCAAGGGCGACGAAGGCCGCGCCCACGTCGATGAGGTCGTCGGCCCAGGCATCCACCTGCGCGCGAGCGGCCTGGACCTCGGGGCTGAGCTCGGTCGCGCCGCGCTCCTCGTCGGGAAAAGCGTTGTAGGCGTTGGCGGCGTCGGTGTAGCTGGCCTGTCGCCACGAGAGGAGCTCGAGGAGATTGCGGCCGGCGATCGCGGGATCCAGGGGCGAGAGGCTCGTGGATTTCTCATAGAGCCCGATCGCCTTGGGAGACGCTCCGTCTTTGCCCTCTACCATGGCCAGGTTCTGATACAGCCAGGCCAACGTCGCGTCCTTGTTGAAGTTCTGGACGCCCGCCAGGGTCTTTCCGGATTCCACCAGGGCGATGGTCTTCTGGCTGAGATCGACCGCCTGGGCCGCGTGCGCGAAGCTCTTGGGCGAGGCCATGAGCTCCCGACGGCGCAGCTGGAAGGCGAGCGCGTACATGACGTTCAGGTTCTCGGGGTCCTTGGCCAGAATCGAGCCGCCGACATCGAGCATCGCGTCGACTTCGCCCGCCTTGATGGTCTCGTTGAGCCTGGCCAGCCTCGCAGGGGCCAGCCACTTCGTGAGGAACTCGGCGTACTGGCCGGTCGGGAACTTCCCGAGGTAGACCTCGGCGGCCTCGACAGCCTTGGTGTTGTCCTGGGTCTGGTTCGCTGCGAACCAGCCGTGGTAGGCGATCGCCTCTTCCTGATCCTGCGCGGCGAGCGGGCTCGCGGGAGCAAGGACGAGGACGGAGACGGCAAGGGTGAGGCCCACCAGCGTGGCGAGCAAGTTGCGAAGCGGCACGTTCAGCCTCCTGAGCAGCACTCTGATAACAACCATGATTGGTAAAGACGAGGCCCAAGCATACTTGGGACCTGCCCGGGGCTCAAATCCTCCGGCGCGCCTGAACCGGGCCTTTTGCCTTCAATCCTGGCATGGTGTCCGCGACCCCTGGGAATGAGCCAGAATGCCCGGCAGAGAGAGCGTTCTCATGAGCGACATCCGGCCCCTGGCCCCCGCGCAGCTGCGCCCAACCTACGATCCGAACGGCTTTCAATGAAAGTCCATCTCGTCGACGGCACCTACGAGCTGTTTCGAGCCTTCTTTGGCGTCCCGGAAGCCAGGGATGCCGCCGGTCGGCCTGTGGGCGCCGTGCGCGGAATCCTGGCGACGCTCGTGTCCCTGCTGAACGAGCGCGACGTGACCCACGTCGCGGTCGCTTTCGACACGGTCGTCGAGTCGTTCCGCAACCAGCTCTTCGATGGCTACAAGACAGGCGAGGGGATCGATCCCGACCTGCACGTCCAGTTCGAGCCCGCCGAGCGTGCGATCGCCGCGCTGGGCCTGGTCGTCTGGTCCATGGTGGAGTTCGAGGCCGACGACGGGCTCGCGACGGGCGCCGCGCGGTTTCGTGACGCCCCCGGCGTCGAGCAGGTGGTGATCTGCTCGCCCGACAAGGACCTCTCGCAGTGCATCGTCGAGAGCCGGGTGATCTGCCGCGATCGGCGTTTTCGTCGGGACCGGAACGAAGACGGTGTCCTCGAGCGCTTCGGCGTGCCGCCGTCGTCGATCCCGGACTGGCTGGGCCTCGTGGGAGACACGGCCGACCGAATCCCGGGGATTCCGGGCTGGGGGGCCAAGTCGACGTCCATCGTACTGGGTCGCTACAAGACGATCGAGGCGATTCCGGACGAGGCGAAGCAGTGGGACGTCCAGGTGCGCGGACGCGACCGCCTCGCCGCCGCCCTCGCCGAGCGACGGGAGGAGGCGGCGCTCTATCGCCGGCTGGCCACTCTGCGCACCGACGTCCCGCTCGCCGAGGGGCTGGACGAGCTCGAATGGGGGGGCCCGCGCCAGGCGGACCTCGAGGCCCTGTGCCGGGAAATCGGGGCGGAGGAGATCCTGGACCGCGTCCCCAGGATGAAATGACGTCGAACAGAATGAGGGATAGGGGGGGTCAATGAATGAACAATCCTGTGAGCCGGCCAACAGCGAGTGGCAGGACAGGGAGCGGAGACTGAGAGTATGAAGACCCCACGCGTCGCTGTTGCTCTCGCTGTCCTGGGAGCGGGGCTCGTCCCTGCCGTCGGGGCCGCCGCCAAGGACGAGCTGCCGTCGGCCTTTCAGCAGATCCTCCCCCGGGGCCAGATCGCATCCGTGGACTCGCCCCGTTTCGTCTCGGCGGAGAAGGCGAGGCTGCCTCCCGAGGCGTGGGTTCTTGGCGTCTTCATCGAGGGCCAGGCGCGTGCATACAGCTTGAACCTGCTGAATCACCACGAGATCGTGAACGACCGGATCGGCGACAAGGCCTTCGCCGCGGTCTGGTGACCGCTCGCCAACGCGGCCGTCGTGTACGGCCGAAACTACGACGGGCAGGACTTGCGGTTCGAGGCCTCCGGCGGACTCATGCACGTCGCCCTGGTCATGCGCGACAAGGAGACCGACACCTACTGGTCGATCATGACCGGTGACGCCATCGCCGGGAACCTCAAGGGGACTCGCCTCGAGGAGCTCCCGCTGGGAGAGAAGACGCAGTGGAAGGACTGGGTCGATCGACACCCCGACACCGACGTCCTCTCGGTCGATGGGCGGGAGCACATCGAGAGCAACCCCTACGACAACTACTTCGCCTCGGACTCGGGCTTCCGCGGGACCTCCGCAAAGGACGGCCGCCTCGACACCAAGGACCCCATCTACTCGTTCCACCTGGACGGGAAGACGTATGCGGTGCCCTTCACAGCGTACGAGGACGGGGCCCTCTTCCGCGTCGGAGAGCGGGACGTCTTCCTCTACAGGCCGAAGGGCGTTGCCGTCTACTACTCGACCCTCGCGTTTCAGGCCGCCGAAGGGGAGTTCGTGCGTCGCGCGAACGGTTGGTATCACGGGTCGGGCGCTCGCCTCGACCCCGAGGGCCAGGGGTTCGCGGCTCCAGGCGGCGCACCGACGTCGGTTTCGAGGATCGATGGCTTCGACACCTTCTGGTACATGTGGAGCCTGACGAACCCCGCAACAGAGATCCTGGAGCCTCTCGCCTCGACGCGTTGAATGGCGTCCGCCGGCCACGTCGCTGCCGGTGATACGATCCGCCATGCTGTCACGCCGGCTGTTCGGGGCGGGGGCCTGGGTCCTGGTCGTGCTCGGTCTCGTGCACCTCTTCGGGCACTACAGCCTCGTCACCGCCGAGGCCGCCGACGCGACCCACGCTCGGCTGCTCGACCTGATGCGCGGCTACCAATACGACTTCGGCCACAATTTCCTCCGCTCCACCATGGAGCTCCTCACCGGCGTCAGCCTCTCGTTCTCCATCCTGTCGCTGGGCCTCGGCGTGATCGATCTCCTCGTGCTGCGCCACTCCGTTGGCTGGCCTCTTCTGCTCCGGCAGGTGGGAACCGCGAACGCAGGGATCTTCGGGATCCTGACCGCGGTGGCGCTTCGCTATTGGTTCCCGGCGCCCTTCCTCTTCCTGGCTGCCGCTTTCTTGTGCTTCGTCACGGCGATCGGAGTGTCCCCGCTCCGAGAGTGAGAGGAGACAGAGACGCATGAGCCGAATCGTCGTGCTGCACGCCAGGCCCGGAGAAATGCGAGACGCGGCCACGCGGCTCCGTGATGCCGGCCATGGCGTCCAGGTTCTGTGGCCCGACGGCATGCCCGGCCTGGCCCCCGTGCGCAGGGATCCTCCCGACGTGTTTGTGATCGACCTGGCTCGTCAGCCATCACAAGGCCAGGCGCTGGGCACGGCCCTGCGACAGCTCAAGGCGACTCGCCACGTTCCACTGGTCTTCGTCGAGGGGGATCCGAAGAAGACGGCCCGCGTGAAGGCGGCTCTGCCCGACGCGACTTACGCCACCTGGCGGGGCATCCGGGGTGCGGTGAAGCGGGCCATGAGCCGGACGCCGGCAACGCCCGTGGTGCCCGACACGATGGCGGCTATTCCGGGACCCCTCTGCCGAAGAAGCTCGGCATCCGGGCCGGCAGCGTGGTGGCCCTTCTGGGCGCGCCTCGAGGGTTCGAGAAGACGCTCGGGCGGCTGCCGGAGGGTGTCGTCCTTCGCCACGACGCCCGCAAGGCCGCTGGCGTCCTTCTTCTGTTCGTGACGTCCCGCTCGGACCCGCGGAAGCGCTTCGCGTCCGCGACGAGGGCGATGGGGGAGCCGGGCGCCCTCTGGATCGTCTGGCCGAAGAAGGCCTCGGGTGTCGACACCGATCTCGGAGGCAACGAGGTCCGGGCATTCGGTCTCGAGGCCGGCCTCGTCGACTACAAGATCGCCGCGGTCGATGCCACCTGGTCCGGTCTCTGCTTTGCCCGGCGGAAGAAGCGGCGCTGATGCTCTCCCGGGTCGTGTAGGATCGGGAAAGTGCATCCCCTCAGGCGTCGACGAGAGAGGAGCGGATCATGAGCCGCGGGACGAGCCCTTCCTTCACCCCCGAGCTGTTCTCCTACATGCGGGATCTGAAGCGCCACAACGATCGGGACTGGTTCCTTGCCAACAAGGCCCGATACGAGCGGGCCGTGAGGGCCCCGGCGCTGCAGTTCATCGCCGACTTCGAGCCCCATCTCCGGAAGATCAGCAAGGAGTTTCTGGCGATCGCCCGGCCGGTGGGCGGGTCGCTCTTCCGTATCCAGCGGGACATCCGCTTCTCGAAGGACAAGTCTCCCTACAAGGACCACGTGGGGATCCGTTTCCTTCACAAAGACGCCAAGAACGTCCACGCCCCGGTCTTCTACCTGCACCTCCAGCCGAAGGGCTCCTTCGCAGGTTTCGGGGTCTGGCACCCTGAGCCACCGGCCCTCGCCAAGATCCGCCAGGCGATCGTCGACGATTCCAGCGGCTTCCGGAAGGTGGTCGATGCCGCCGCGTTCCGCAAACGCTTCAACCGCGACGGCGATTCGCTGAAGCGGCCGCCGCGGGGGTTCGACCCGGAGCACCCCCTCGTCGAGGAGCTGAAGCGCAAGGACCACGTGGGCGCCTGCCCGCTCACCGACAAGGACATCGTCGCGGCGGGATTCGACAGGCGGCTCGCTCAGATCTTTCAGGCCGCGATTCCTTTCCAGCGGTACCTGTGTCGCGCCCTGGGCGTTGGTTTCTGATGAATAGCCGTGCCCGCAGGGAATCGGAGGTGCCGTCATGAGATTCGGTGAGTCGCTCCGCGCGTCGGCGATCCTGATCGTCGCGGTCGTGAGTCTCCTCGGCTGCGAGGAACGAGAGAGCGGTATCCGCATCCTGACCGGCGGCATAGCCCACGAATCGAACACGTTCATCCCGCATCTCTCGACCGAGGGGGACTTCACCGTGAGGCGCGGCGCGGCGGCACTCCAGGACGTCGAGTGGGCGGCGTTTCTCCACGAGTCGGGTGTCGAAGTGGTGCCCACCCTCCATGCCGCGGCGCGACCCTTCGGCGCCGTCGAGCGCGAGACGTTCGACGCGTTCAAGGGGGAGATCCTCGAGGGAGCTCGGGCGGCGGGCAAGGTCGACGGGGTCTACCTCGACATGCACGGGGCGCTCCACGCCGAGGGATACGAGGATGCTCAGGTGGATTTCGTCCGCGCAGTGCGGGAGATCGTCGGACCGGATGCTCTCATCGCCGGGAGCTTCGACCTGCACGGCAACATCTCGCCGGAGTTTGCGAGCGAGCTGAACATTCTCACGGCGTATCGGACGGCCCCGCACGTGGATGGGGAGGAGACGAGGCTTCGGGCCGTCACGCTTCTCCTCGACGCGATCCGAGACGGTCGCCGACCGCAGGTCGCCCACGTCAACGTGCCCATCCTGATTCCAGGAGAGAAGGGCATCACCGCGGTAGAGCCGCTGCAGTCGCTCTACGCCGAGATTCCCCGAATCGCGGCCAGGGAGGGCCTGATCGACGCGTCGATCTTCGTGGGCATGCCGTGGACCGATGTCCAACGGGCCGGCATGAGCGTTCAGGTCGTGGCAGCGGACGTCTCGAACGCCGATCTCGCCCGCCAGGAAGTCGAGCGATTGGCCCGTATGCTTTGGGACCAGCGCTCCGATCTGCAGTTCGATGTCCCCACAGCGCAGATCGACGAGGCCATCCAGACGGCCGTGGAGGCGCCGGAGAGCACCGTATTCATCACGGACTCCGGGGACAATACGACGGCCGGGGCGGCGGGCGACGGGACGCTGGTCCTCCAGAGACTGTTGGCGCACGAGGTGCCGGATGCGGTGCTGGCCGGCGTGGTCGATCTCCACGCGGTGGCCGCGTGCGTCGAAGCCGGGGTCGATGCGAAGGTGACCCTGGCGCTCGGCGGAAAGCTCGACAACGTGTTCAGCGAGCCGCTGGAGATCACGGGCACTGTGCAGTTTGTCGCTCCCGAGCCTGCCGATGGCACGAGGCGCCGCCCCGTGGTCGTCAAGGTGGGGAATGTGCTGCTGGTGATCCTCAACACCCGCCGGTCCTTCACGGCGCCAGCGGATTTTGAAGAGGTTGGCATCGACCCGCTCGAGCACAAGATCGTAGTCGTCAAGCTCGGCTATCTCTTCCAGGGCTTGCGCGACATTGCACCACGAACAATCATGGCGTTCACTCCCGGGTTTGCGTATCAGGTGGTGGAGAATCTGACCTACGAGAAGATCCGGCGCCCCATGTACCCCATCGATGAGGACATGGAGTGGAGTCCGGCGGTCGTCGGGTCCCGATAGTCCCTTCAGTTCAACGGACATGGGGCACTTGGCGTCGCTCCCCGCGAGGACCGCTGGATACCAGTTGACTGCAGCGCCAGTGCCAAGCGGTCGAGATTGACACAGATTTCCGTTTGGTATAATATACCAAATGATGACCAACGCACCCGAGCAAGATCGCATCGCCGATTTCGAGCAGGAGTGCCGGCGCCGAGGGCTCGCACTGACCGTTCAGCGCCGCGCGGTATTTGAGGAGCTGTCCACTCGGCGGGACCACCCGACGGCGGACCAGGTCTTCGACGCCGTCCAGCGGCGTCTCCCGGGCCTCTCGCGCACGACCGTGTACCGGGTGCTCGAGGCTCTCGTCGGGATGGGTTTCGCTCAGAAGGTCCACCACCCGGACGCGGTGGTGCGATTCGATCCCATGACGGGACGGCATCACCATCTCGTCTGCGAAAGCTGCGGGCGCCTAATCGACCTCGACGACTCGGCGGTGCCGCGGGTGCCGCTCCCCGAACCCGCCGGAACCGGATTCCAGGTCCGCGACTATTCCGTGAGTTTCAGCGGACTGTGTTCGAACTGTCAGTGAAACAAAGAATCAGAAGAAGGAGAAACGACCCCAATGGCCAAGGAACTGAAGGGCACCAAGACCCACGACAACCTGAAGGACGCCTTCGCGGGTGAGTCCCAGGCGAACCGCCGCTACCTCTACTTCGCCAAGGTGGCCGACATCGAGGGCTACCCCGACATCGCCAGCAACTTCCGCGAGACCGCGGAGGGTGAGACGGGCCATGCACACGGCCACCTCGACTACCTCAAGCAGGTCGGCGACCCGGCCACGGGGCTGCCCATCGGCGACAGCGCCGAAAACCTCAAGGCGGCGGTGGCGGGCGAGACCCACGAGTACACCGACATGTACCCCGGGATGGCCAAGAACGCCCGGGAAGAGGGCTTTGCCGAGGTCGCGGACTGGTTCGAGACGCTCGCCAAGGCCGAGAAATCCCACGCCGGGCGCTTCCAGAAGCTGCTCGACGGCCTGAGCTGATCCCCCCAGGAACGCTGCGGGCGGCCGACTCGGCCGCCCGGGACCGGCCCGCAGCCCGTCCCTCCCGTGCACCCCTGCGCGACCATCAGGCGACAGCCATGACCGACACCGCCAAGGCGATCTCCTACAAGCCCACCGATGGCCTGAGCTACGACCCCGAGGACAGCCGCTACTGGGACGGGCAGGCCCTCCAGAAAGAGATCACCCGTACCTTCGAGATCTGCCACGGCTGCCGCATGTGCTTCAAATACTGCGACAGCTTTCCGAATCTCTTCAAGGCTGTGGACGACGAGCACGACGGCGACGTTCGCAGGATCACCCCCGTTGAGACCCGGCGGGTCATGGACGCCTGCTTCCAATGCAAGCTCTGCGAGGTGCAGTGCCCCTACACCCCGCGCGACGGTCACGAGTTCCAGCTCGACTTCCCCAAGCTCGTTCACCGCTACAAGGCCCAGCAGGCAAAACGGGAAGGGATTCCGCTCCGCTCACGGCTGCTCGCCGACCCCGACGGCGCCGGGAGGATGGCTCGCCTCAGCCTGGGCATGGCGAACGTCGTGAATCGGTTGCGGCTGCCGCGGCTGCTGATGCAGGCGGCGGTGGGCATCCACAAGGACAAGCTGTTGCCGGATTTCGCCTCGTCGACGTTCGAACGGTGGGCCGATCGAGCCGGCCGCGTCCGTCAAGACCCGAAGGGCGTCGAGGCCGTGCTGTTCCCGACCTGCTACGTGGAGAACAACGAACCCCAGATCGGACGCGACACATTGGAGGTGCTGGACAAGAACGAGGTTCCCAGTGCCTGCGTGAAGGGGCTGCAGTGCTGCGGGATGCCGGCCTGGGAGTCCGGTGATCTCGAGTCGCTTCGAAAGCAGGCGGCAAACAACATCCGGATCCTGAAGCCGTTCGTCGACGCCGGAGCCAGGGTGATCTCGATCAACCCGACCTGCGCCATGATGATGCGCCGGGAGTACCCGGAGCTTCTCCCCGAGGCTCAGCGAGAGGATGCGTGCAAGCTGGCCGCCGCCGTCCGCGACCCCTCGGAGTTCCTCTGGGAGATTCGCGAGGAGCCCCGCTTCAACACCGATTTCAAGTCAACACCCGGCGAGAGCGTGGCCTACCACGCCCCCTGCCATCTGCGAGCCCAGGCCGTCGGCTTCAAGGGCCGCGACCTTCTGCGCAAGATCCCGGGTGTCAAGCCCAGGATCACCATGGAGTGCTGCGGCCACGACGGCACGTACGCCATGAAGGTCGAGGGGTTCGATCCCTCGAGACGGATCGGCCAGAAAGCCTTCACGGGGATGAAGGCAGCCTCGGCCGAGGTGTGGGCAACCGACTGCCCGCTGGCCGCGCTGCAGTTCCAGCAACACGCCGGGAAGAAACCGATGCACCCCATGTCCATATTGGCCCGGGCGTATCGACAGGACGGCTTCCCGGACCGCGTGCCGGAGACCCAGGCGGCCCAGGAAGACGCGACAACATGACGAAGCCCGTCGAGAGGAGCGAGATCATCGACTATCAGACCTACGCAGAGCTCCGCTCCGAGGTCCGCGAATCCGTGATGAAGCAGAAGGAGCCTCGCCGCATCCATCTCGGCCCGAACCTGACCTTCCTCTTCGAGAACCACGCCACGATGCGGTACCAGATCCAGGAGATGATGCGCGTGGAGCAGATCGTCCGCGAGACCGACATCCTCCACGAGATCGAGACCTACAACGAGGTCCTGGGCGGCCCGGGGGAGCTGGGCTGCACGTTCCTCATCGAGCTGGACGATCCCGATGAGCGGGCGAAGAAGCTCGCCGAGTGGCTGGAGCTTCCGAAACACCTCTACGCGAAGCTCGAAGACGGCACGCGGGTGCGCCCGACCTACGACGAGCGCCAGGTCGGGCAAGAGCGTGTGTCTTCCGTCCAGTACCTGAAGTTTGCCGTGGGCGAGCGCGCTCCTGTGGCCGTGGGTTGCGACCACCCGGATCCCGACCTCGCCAGCGAGGCCGAGCTGAGCGAGGTCCAGCGCACCGCCCTCCAGGAGGACCTGGAGGGCTAGGAGCCCCCCCGAGCCGGCCGCCAGCCCCTACTCGGTCGCTGCTTCGGAGTGCAGCAGGACGAACAGGTCGTCGTGATGCGCCTTGAACTCGAGGGTTTCGGCCCGTCTCCTTGCGGCTTCCGGTGTCATGCCCGCGGCGAAGGCCGCCTGCAGCCTGTCCATGGATCCGAGGTCCGCGACTGGGATCGCTCCCCCCCCGGGGGTTCCCCATCCCGTGACGCTTGATCAGATCCGCAGGAAGATCCTGCGCCGATACATCCAGTACAGGATCAGCCAGAGGGCGAGGAGCATCGTGGCTCCCAGCAGGAGCGGCTCGTAGGCAGCGCCGAAGATCAGGAACGGCCCGTCTCCCAGGTGTCGGACGAGAGCCTCCGAGATGAACTCCGGCCAAAGCCAGTCGGCGCAGTAGGCGGCGATCGAGTTCATGCCCAGGACGACGAGGGGAAAGGCCCAGCGCTGCCGCCCGCGGACGTCCACGACGAAGTGGAAGCCGGCCAGGAAGAGGAAGCACAGCCCGCCGCTCCAGAGCGTGAAGCTGGGGGTCCAGATCTGCTTCACCACGGGACAGATGCCGACCGCTCCCAGCAGCCAGCCGGAGGCGATCCCGATGATGCCGGCGACGACGAGCCACCGCAGGCGCTCCCGGGCGCTCTTCTCGCCAATCAGGATCCCGCCGGCGAGGAGGCCCAGGATCATCGTGGCGAGCGTCGGGATGAAGCTCAAGGTCTGGTAGCCCCCTCGGTTGTAGACGAACGGTTCCTCGCGGGGGAAGAGATTCAGGAACCAGCGATCGAAGCCGGCGGAGAAGTTCTCGTTCTTGTTCCAGTGCCCCTGGAAACCGCTCATGAGATGAGGCCAGTCGCTCTCGACCCCCACGGACTCCCAGTCGAAGTCGGCGGGCGGCAGGGGGTAGAAGGCGAAGGCGGCCCAGAACACCACGAGGATGAGGGCAAAGGCGATCCACTGGTCGCGTCGAGGCCGCAGCCCCAGGAGATACAGGAAGCCGTATCCGAGCCCGATCTGGGTCAGGGTGTCCTCGAAGGTGAAGTACGTCTGGGGCCGGCCGAGCGAGCGCAGGAAGATTCCCAGCACCACGAGGATGAAGGCGCGCTTGAAGGCGTGGGCCCTCATCTGGCCCGGGTCCTGCCCCTTCGCCCGGCGCGCCGCCAGAGAGAAGGGGAGCGCCACCCCGACCAGAAAAGAAAATCCAGGCTGGATGAGGTCGTGCAGCGAGCCCCCGATCCAGGCGACGTGGGACTGGTTGAAGCAGAGGAAAGACCACACGGCGTTTGCCGGTCGCGCCGCCGCCACGGCGCAGAAGTGAAGGGCCTCTCCCATCATGAGGGCCAGCACCAGACCCCTGTAGGCGTCGATCGACATCAAACGGGCGGGAAGGGCGGACTGGGCCGCGCTCATGAGACCGTCTCCGGAAGCAACGTCGCCGCCGCATTCACGACGGGCCACCGCATGCCAGGCATTCGCGTCTCCTCAGTCAGTCGCTTGGATGGCTAGATCCTACAACGCCCGGGCTAGCCTGAATAATTCGTCGGTAGGACCCAAAAAGAAAGCCCCTGGGTGGAGAATGGCTTTGGATAAAGGCCGGACCCCACAAACACAGGAGCTTTCAGATGCCCGACGGTAGCACACAGTGTTGGCTGTTTCC
>Ga0310121_10000053_pt1 | contig 104603 bp, 88 predicted proteins | sample CB27_Tmax_986_MG_FD_203504 | JGI IMG/M metagenome (GOLD analysis project Ga0310121, IMG submission 203504) | Marine microbial communities from Western Arctic Ocean, Canada - CB27_Tmax_986 | ecosystem: Environmental > Aquatic > Marine > Oceanic | place: Canada: Western Arctic Ocean | collected... | reverse complement strand
TGTATGTAGTCGAGTCGCAGTTCGACGAGTTGAGCACCTTGCTCGACCAGATGACGATGCTCGGCAATCATATGCCGGTGACGACCTCTACCGATACTGACGCAGATCATGAGAAACCTGAGATGATTTGATTTGTTCTTAAGGATCTCTGTATGGTTTTTTAGTGAATCAACGGTGCTGCAACAGCAATTCGGAGGAGGATGAAGGGCCTAGGTGCGGCCGAATTTTCGATCCAATTCCTGCTTGGTTAACACGAGAACGGTGGGACGGCCATGTGGACAATGGTGAGAATCTTGTACCAATTCACGTTGTTCGACTAGGGCTGAAACCTCTTCCGTTGTCAGATGATCTCCCGCTTTGACCGCTGCCTTGCAGGAGATCATGTGCATCAGGTCGTCCAGCAGATCACGGCGTTCCGGTTTCTTACCATCGGTCAGCAGTAACTCGATTACTTGCCGCAAAATTTCACCCGGATTAAGTTTAGCCAACATGGCAGGATAGCCTGCCACGATCACCGTGTCCCCGCCGAAAGGTTCGACCTCGATACCCAGTTCCGCGAGCGAGGTCCGATTGTCCAAAACCATTGCAGATTCGGCAGGTGTTAAATCCACCGGTTCGGGGACGAGAAGACGCTGAGTTTCCACTTGACCTGCCAAGACTCTCTTGCGTAGCTGTTCGTATAGGATTCTTTCATGCAATGCATGCTGATCCAACACAGCCACACCCTCCACAGTTTCCGTGACAATGTAGCTGTCATGAATCTGCATTGAAGCTTGATGAGTATCGTTCGAGTTTAGATTGGTGGTTGCCGGATAAGATTCTGGCAATGTCCCGGGGTGAATGTCTTGCGACGACCTGGTGGACACGACTGGTTCGCCCGTCAAAATCTCATTCGAAGGGTCTCCAGCCAATGCTGTCCGGCCAATTTTTGGATCGGAGAAACTTAAATGGTTGGAGGAGGCCTGGAGGCCTGCTGAACCTGGCGGGGACACCTGCGGTCGGCCGGCCGGCACTTCCAGATACAGTTGATTCCTTGTCGGGTTGCCCGTTAGACTCTGGCGATCGGCCGCGGTAATTCCGGACCGTGGTGAAGTGACTTGTAGAGGATGTACAAGATCACTTGAAAGAAACTTCGTGCGAAGTGTACCCAGCAGCTTGCTATACAAACGTCCTGCATCCTGAAAACGGACTTCCAGTTTGGTGGGGTGGACATTGACGTCAACCATCTCAGGGGGCAACGTGATTCTTAAGAATGTGATGGGGAAACGGCCTACCATCAGCAGGCCCCGGTAGGCTTCAACCAGGGCGTGCTGAAGAGACCGGTCTCGAATGTAGCGCCCATTGAGAAGCAAGTACTGCATCCGATTATTCGAACGACTTTGACTGGGATCGGCTACAAATCCCCTCAACTGAACGCCTCCGTCGTCCTCTCCAGAGATTGCGATTAAAGAATCGCCAATCTGATCACCAAACAATGCGACAATCCTTTGCCGCCAATCATTGACGCGCGGCAGGTCGGTGATGAGCTGGTTGTTTTGAGTGAGTGTAAAGTGCACCTCAGGATTGGCGAGGGCGATGCGGGTCAACGCCTCATTGCAGTGCCCCATTTCGGTTTGCTTGGTGCGCAAAAATTTGCGTCGCACCGGTGTGTTGTAGAACAGTTGCCGCACTTCCACCGAGGTTCCTATCGCACATCCACAAGGAACGGGCTCTTGCGTCTTTCCCCCGACCACACTCATTTCGTAACCCGAGTCAGATTCGGTTGTACGACTGCGTAACGTGAAACGGCTGACTTCGGCAATCGACGCCAGGGCTTCACCGCGAAAACCCAGTGTTCCCACGTTGAACAGATCCTCCGCGTTTCGAATTTTACTGGTGGCGTGACTTGCAACTGCCAAAGGCAGTTGCTGGGCGGCAATTCCGCAACCGTCATCGGTAACACGGATGAAATCAGCCCCTCCTTCTCCAAGTGTCACGTCGATGCGTGTAGCAGTTGCATCGACAGAATTTTCCAACAGTTCCTTGACGACACTCGCAGGACGTTCAATGACTTCTCCAGCAGCAATCTTGTTGACGACACTGGGTGGGAGTTGCTGAATGGTCATAGATGATTTGCTTGATGAAATGGGCCCGATGGAAGGAATTTCACACTTTAGATGGTTGGGTGCGGGAGCGGGGTGAATGACTTCGGGATGACAAGGCAAGTGTCCTTCGAGATTGATTCCTGTAGGGCCTGATCCGTCATGAAAAAACAACGACAGCCAGTGTGCCACCTGCTTTTCCACAGTCTACAGCCGCCAGTTTCAAGGACTGCAGCTAATTCAACTCGTACTCTTTAATTTTACGATACAAAGTGCGGGCACCTATTTTCAACAGGCGGGCAGCTTCTTCACGATTGCCGTTTGCAAGTCTTAAGGTTTCCTGGATCGCCCAGCGTTCAATTTGCTCCATCGATTGGCCAATCAAGTCCCAGGGTCCGGATTGACTCGAATTTTCCACAACCATTTCTACTTCTGTTAGCTCGGGCGGTAGGTCATCGACATCCAAGAGGCCATCAGTGTCCAGAACCACCATGGTTTCGACGAAGTTTCGTAACTGGCGTACGTTTCCCGGCCAAGCGTAGGCAAACAAGCGTTTAATCACTTCGGGTGAAACGGACTTGATTGACTTCCCGTACTGTTTGGAAAGCTCTTTGCGAAACTGGTCCAGCAGGGGCGCGATGTCGTCTCGGCGATCGGCGAGGCGTGGCAAATCAATCGTGACCACTTTCAAGCGATGATAAAGGTCCTCACGGAAAGTGCCCGCGGCGACGGCTTCTTCCAAATCGCGATTGGTAGCAGATAGTACACGTACGTTGACCTTGAAATGCTTGTTTTCACCGACTCGAGTGATCTCCCCACTTTCCAGCACCCGTAAGAGCTTGATCTGAGTTGCCATTGGCATGTCACCGACTTCATCCAGAAACAGGGTGCCACCATCAACATATTCAAAACGTCCTACCCGATCGGTGGAAGCGTCCGTGTAGGCACCCCTGATGTGTCCAAACAGTTCACTTTCCAGCAAGTGTTCACTCAGCGCGGCAAAGTTCACCGCGACAAATCGTTTTTTCTTGCGGGGGCTGTTCTGATGGATGGCTTGGGCTACTAATTCTTTTCCCGTTCCATTTTTGCCGGTGATCAGAACTCGTGCTTCTGTGGGCGCGATACGTTGAAGGCGGTCGATCACCGCTTGCATTTCAGCACTGGCATAGATGATGCGGTCAAAGCCGAACTTTTCGTCCAGTCTTTTGTGAAGGTCGAGGTTTGTCTGTCGTAAGCGGACGGCGTCTGCGGCTTTCTCTGTTGCCGCCCGAAGGCCGTCGGCATGGATGGGTTTTTCAATGAAAGTGAAAGCACCGTTTTGCATCGCTTCGACCGCCTTGGGAATGGTGCCATGTCCCGTGACCATGATGACCTCGCAGTTGGGGAGCGACTCCTTGGCCCGGGAAAGGACCTGCATACCATCGACGTCGTTCATCATCAAATCAGTAATCACGACGTCATAGTTGTGCTGGTCGATTTTTTTTGCTCCTTCCGGTCCGGAAGTAGCTTGTATGCAATCGTAGCCCACGCGTTCGAGGATTTCCGACATGGCTTGCGCGTGATGCTTGTCGTTATCGACAATCAGGACGGTGATGGGCGGGGCCTGATGGTTTTTCGATTCTGTTTTTTTAGCAGTGGCCATGGCAGTGATGATAACGAATTGTTCTGGAAAGTGGGAGGCGACGTGCTAGTGGTTCGAGTCATCGCACTCGTCCGCTGTCAGGCGAGGCGGGATCGGGAACTCAAGGGTGAACTGGGTTCCATGCCCGACGACACTCTGTACGGCAATGCGACCACCTGTGGCTTCGATGATCCGTCGAGCCGTTGGCAGGCCCAACCCAGATCCATTTTCCTTTGTGGTGAAGAAGGGTTCAAACATCCGAATGGCGGTTTCCTGTTCCATCCCGCAGCCATCGTCGATTAAATCCAGCGCGACGCGCGAGGGTGTCAGTCGTGTACGCACGACCAAGGTTCCTCCGTGCGGCATGGCTTGAATGGCGTTCAATACCAAGTTCAAGAGAGCGGCGTACAGGCGGCCCGCATCCATCAGGATGCTGGGCAGATCTGCATCCAGGTAACGAAGTACCTCAATCTTTTGTTCTTGAGCCTTGAGGCTGACAAAGTCGAGCACTCGTTGGATCTGTTCATTGAGATTGCCAGCCTTGAGATCCAGGTCAGTGACCCGGACGTACTTCAGAAAGTCATCAAGCAGGTTCTGCAGACGCTTACATTGAGCCTGAACAATCCCTACTTTGTTCAGACCGCGACGTTCACGCTGGCTGGTAGCTTCTTCTAGATCCTCTGCCAGAAGATCCATATTCATGCGAATCACTGACAGCGGGTTCTTGATCTCATGGGCCAACTCACCTGCCAGTTCCGAGACTTCGAGGTATCGGTTCCAGATTTTCTGGTGCTGCTCGTGAACGTTTTGACTCTCGGATTCTGCCATGCGAATTGGTCCGAAGGGCACGTCAGACGGACTGCATGCGGTGAAGAAAGCCCGGCGAACCAAGAGAGTGGCTCGCCGGGCAACTGACTATCAAGGATATCGAGCGCGATTATTACGATTCCACAGAACCGGAACAACCACATGGTTATTGCACAAACCAGACCCGGCCAGTTCGTGCGTTAAATATAAATCGATCGTCGATCTTGGGAGCGACGATGTTGTCAGTCGTCAGCGACCGCACTGGTTTCAGCCAGTTCACTCATCGCCTCGCGATGACTTAATTTCACTCGGTCGTGGTCATCGACGGAAATTACTTTGACTTTGAGCTGATCGCCTACCTTGCATATGTCCGAAACGCTATTGACATAGTCGTCGGACAACTCGCTGATGTGACACAATCCGTCACGGCCCGGTAGGATTTCGACAAAAGCTCCAAAATCTTTTACACTACTGACCTTCCCGTCGTAGATCTTGCCGACTTTCACCGAAGCGGTAATCGCTTCGACTTGAGTCATTGCAGCTTCTGCCCATTGTTGGTTGGTGCTGGCTACCGTCACAATACCTTCATCGTTAACTTCGATAACCGTACCGGTTTGTTCTTGGATGCCACGTATTGTTTTTCCGCCAGGGCCAACGAGCAGGCCAATCTTTTCTGGATCGATGTTCGTCCGAAGCAAACGCGGCGCCGAAGGAGAAGTTTCTTCTCGAGGGCGGGGGATCGTCGCCAGCATCTTGCGTAGAATTTCAATTCGCGCTTCCCTTGCTTGCGTTAAGGTTGCCCGGATAATTTCTTCGCTGACGCCCTTAAGCTTCAGATCCAATTGGATACCAGTAATTCCGTTTTGCGTTCCGGCAATCTTGAAATCCATGTCACCATGGTGGTCTTCAGAACCGAGAATGTCGGTCAGGAGTACCCAGTCGTCTCCTTCTTTGACCATGCCAATTGAAATTCCCGCCACGGGATTAGTGATTGGTACACCGGATGCCATCAGTCCCAGAGTGGCACCGCACACCGATGCCATGGATGACGAGCCATTGGATTCCAGAATGTCGGAAATAACGCGGATGGTATAGGGGAATTCGTCGGCATCGGGGAGCACTGGTTTCACGCTGCGTTCCGCCAATGCACCATGGCCGATCTCTCGGCGACCGGGGCCTCGTATGGGGCGGCACTCGCCGACTGAAAACGATGGAAAGTTGTAATCCAGCATGAACTTCTTCGAGTACTCCTCGGCCAAACCGTCGACACGTTGCTCGTCCCGTCCGGTTCCTAAAGTGATCGTAATCAAGGCCTGAGTTTCACCGCGTTGGAAGACCGCCGAGCCATGGACGCGTGGCAGAACATCGATCAGACATTCGATGGGTCGTACGGTCTTATTGTCTCGTCCATCCGACCGGGTTCCTGCCAGAATCAAGTCTCGCACTACGCGTTGTTCCAAGTCGTGCCAAGCCTCTTTGAAAGCTCCGGCATCCATAGCACCCTTTGCGTCGGGATCAGGAATGAGTTCGGTTTTGACCCGTTCTTTCAAATCTGCACAAGCGTCCTGCCGGGCTTGTTTGCCTTCGGTTTGTTGGGCCGACTTGAGGTCTTCGTAGAACCGGTCTTTGAGATTTTCATAGATCCCATCCGGCTCCGGAACGGTGTACTCTTTCTTCTGAACGTCTGCCTTTTCGACCAATTCGAGCTGTAGTGCGCAAATTTCTTTGATGTATTTGTGGCACTCCATGATCGCCTCGGCCATCTGCTCTTCCGACATTTCACGAGCAAAACCTTCGATCATCATCACCGATTCCTGGGTGCCCGACACGATCAAGTCCAGATCGCTTTCCTCAAGTTGATCGAACGTTGGGAAGGGAATCCATTCCCCGCGCACATAACCCAATCGAACTGATCCAACAGGGCCTTCGAAAGGCATTTCCGAGATGCAAAGTGCTGCTGACGAACCATTCATGGCCAATACATCGCCATCCGTTTGACGGTCACTGGACATGACGAAGTTTTGAACCTGGACCTCGTCACGAAACCATTTGGGAAACATGGGCCGGATCGGTCGATCCACCAAACGGGCCGTCAACGTCTCCTTCATGGATGGCCTGCCTTCACGTTTCAAAAAGCCTCCCGGGAATTTTCCCGCAGCGGCGGTTCGCTCCCGATAGTCACACGTGAGCGGAAAAAAATCGATACCTTCGCGGCCGGGGCCTGTCGCTGTGGCACTTAAGACACTTGTTTCTCCATACTGTATCAGACAACAACCAGCGGCTTGTTTAGCCAACTGCCCTGTTTCGATCGACAATACAGCGTTTCCAACTTGACGCTCTACACGTACTTTCACTTTAGTTTCCTACTTTCCTACAGGGAGAGTACTGAACAGACAGACACCAGGAACCATTCTTGCTACGACTCAACCGCACCGCGGACACATCTTTGCAATAGATCTGCACGGTTCTTCAAGTGCAGGCAAAAACTGTTGTGGCGGTAGCGACGCCGGTGTGGGTGTAACGATAGCAAGGGGATGCTACTTGCGGATGCTCAGTCGGCGAATGATATCGAGATATCGCTGCGGCTCTACTTCTTTGAGATAGTCCAACAGCCGACGACGTCGACTCACCATGTTCAACAAGCCACGACGACTGGCGTAATCCTTTTTGTGAATTCGCATGTGTTCCGTCAACTCGTTAATCCGAGTCGTCAAAATTGCGACTTGCACCTCGGGTGAACCCGTGTCATTTTCGCCACGCTTGTGGTCAGCAACCAAATCCAGCTTTCGCTCTTTCGTCAGTGCCATTTACTACCGTAACTGCTCCCCGCCAGCCAGTTTCCTCTACTGAGCCTGGAAGCAAAGGTCTCCTTTGGTTCTAGCTTTTCTCAGGACTCTCCTACATACAATAATGTCAACAACTTAAGACATCTAAATGTACCAGTCTGGGCTGGCATTGCAACCGCAAATAGACCACGGCGTTGTTCCAGAATCATTGACCCTACAGACACCCTAATCGGTTTGCACCCCGGCTCGTACCTCTCACGCGCTCTTTCTACGGGGCTGGACTCTCCTCAAAGTCGTTCCAACGACGCTTTCAACCGACAAAGAGCCCTGCACTTGGCAGTCGGCTTGGCAACCCACGGTTTCAGTCTCGGGCGGCTTCGACCGAACCTGCGGCATAGGTAAAGTGGGTTGACTGGAGTGGTTCACCTGTTCGGCAGGAATGAGTGCCACCAGTTGATATTTGAATTTGGTTTAGATATCTGAATGCCACTGGAAATGTTCCGCTATTTCCTACACGGGAGGCAAAAAGCGTTTTCCTGAGCAACGATCCATCCGGTCGGTGCGTTGAGTAATTTTTCTGTCTTTTGTTTGACTGTTGACCCAGAATGCCGTTGCGCCGGTTAAATCGTGCCAATTTTCCCTTGAGACAATGCTGACTCGTGTCCTGTTGTGGTGGTAGAAGTTGCCCTTGGACTACCAGGCCTCCTCGCGCCAGCGCAAGGCCTGAACGGAATGAGAATCCAGTAGGAACCGAATTGCGCCCGACTTGGCCGTTTCCAGAACCTGCGCACCGATTTCTTGGTACACCTCAGTAACCACTTGGACGTCACGACCGTGTCCGCTACTGACCACCACCCAATCGGGCTGACTCCAGGCGGCAAATGCGTGAGGTTCGCTGTGTAAGCTACCGTGGTGCGGTGCCATCACGAGGTCGTACTTGCAAGGTGTTTTGGCGATGACTGCTTGCAAGCCGGGTGCTTCCAGGTCTCCCGGCAGTAGGATTCGTCGCCCCTGGTATGTGATCTCCAAGACGATGCTGTTTGAATTATCAGAGCCAGAAACCCCCATTGCCGGTGGGTGCAGGACTTCGATCCGTGTTTCTGGGCTGATGTTCACCAGGTCACCAGCATGGATTTTTTGAGGGTGGATTCCGTTTATTTTCAGGGCTCGTGCCAGTTGTTCTAGTGCAGGATTCATCTGCGAAAACATCACTGGGGAAATAAAGAACGACCCCACCGAGAGGCGGTTCACGAGTTCGGGCAGGCCATTGTAGTGATCTACGTCGGCATGTGACAAAATGATCGCGTCGATGTGGGTGATACCGCGTGACCACAGGAACGAAGAGACACTGCGGGTGGCAGCACTGGGTGATCCCGACGTGCCTGCGTCGTATAGCACCGTTTTACCGCCGGGGATTTCGAGCACCACCGAGGTTCCATGCCCGACAGACAAAAAAGTACAAGCCAGGGTTTGGTTGGTCGTACGGTGCCAACGTTCCCAGGTGGAAGTTGAGAAGCCAATTCCCACCCAGATTGCCAGGATCGTCAGGCACGAACGGTTTGTTGGGCGAAGTTGGGGTACCGACGCCAGCAGAAAGAGAGCCGTATAGAAGACGGCCAGCCACCACCATGTCGGGCCGGTGACCCAGAAATGGCTGCCGGGAATGCTGCGAGCTGTCGCCACAGTCAATTCAAGTACCCACAGAGAATTGTCGCAGATCCAGGCGGCAACCTGTGCCGCGGGTGGTGCGAACCAGGTCAAAAGGAGCAGGCTGAACCCCGACAGCAAAGCGATCAGCATGGGAATCCAAAGGATTGTGTTCAGCAGGACAGCCGACAGGGACAGGATGTGAAAACGATGCATGACCAGGGGTAAAGCAACCAACCAGATTACACCGCTGGCCAGCGTAAGTTGAAAGTAGATATTTCCGATTCGTCGCAACCAACGGACATACCAGGGCCGGGTTTGTTCAACAAGTTGTTCGAGCGGATCGGCGCTTGGTACGCGAATCAGGCAGGGGGAAAACCAATATAACGTTGCCACAGCCAAAAACGAGAGTTGAGTCCCGGTGCGAAAAAGGTCGGATGGATTGATGGCCAGTATAAAAATGGCAGCCGCTGCCAGGGAGTTGAAGGGAGAAGTTTTGCGGCCCATCAGCATGGCCCCGCAGAGTGCGGCCACGAGTATCGTCGCCCTGACGACCGGGGGGCGCGCATCTGTAAGCAGGGCATAAAGTAAGACCAGGAAGAAAACGAGCAGGGGTGCCCAACGCTGTGGTACAAAGTTGAGCCGTGCGAGAAAGAACAGGGCGGTTGCCAGAATTCCTACATGGAGTCCCGAGATTGCAAACAGGTGAATGGTTCCTGTGACCACAAAATCTTCAATCTTTTCCCGATCAAGTTGTTCACGGGCACCCAGTAAAACTGCAGTTGCCAGTCCGGAACGTCGGTGACTCAGCCGACGCCATAGAACTTCATTGCAGTGCGAGCGAACCGATTCAATCCATCCCCGAAAACTCCACTGCACTCTTGGAACCAAAACCGTCACGCAGTCTGGGTAGTTGGCATAGGTACGGCATAAGATGCGATCGGCGCGCTGGTGCAACCACAAATCGAATTCTCCTGGATTTTTCGCCGGGCGTGGCTTGAGCATACGGGCAAAGACTTGAATCCGGTCGCCCGGGTGTACTCCCAGTAATTGTCCTTCTACAAACAACTGTGTCTTGCCCGAAGATGGTTGCCAGCCAGCCCCATTTCGCACTTTAACGATTTGCACTTCCAGGCGGGTTTCTGCGCCACGCACGATGGTACGTAATGGATTCGCAGTACCGGGAGGAATCGTGCGGGGTCCATTCAAGGCAACGCCTTCAAAGCAGACCGGTTTCGGGGCTTCCTGCATTGCGAACCCTAAATGGTTGTCCGCAAAAAGGTGCCACTGCCAGTGATGCCAGGCACCGGCAAGGGCTGCGACGGAAGTCAACAGAGAGATTGCTGCAAGTTGATTTCGATGGCCGCGAATCAAGCCCCACCACAGGCACCAAGAGCACACCGAACCGACCCACCAGGAATGAATTGAAAAGCCCAGATACCGATCGCAGAAAATTCCCGTGACGACCGCCAGAAACACCATGACCAAAGGCAGGCTGCGCGGCACAGAAGGTTTTGCGGCAGCGGGTTCACCAGTCTTTTTCTCAGCGGCAGTCACCACGTGGCGGTTCCAGACAGGATGGTGCTGAAATCGGTCTGTTGTTTCGGAGTGACGGCATATCCTAACGCCCCAGAGGAGCAATTTGAAGTGCGGGAGAGGTTGTTGTCAGAGTGGAGTTAAGGAGCCAAAAGAGAGGTTCCAAGGCCGAATCTCCACCGTGCGGGAACAGCACAGGGTTAATTGACGCGGTTACTTCAACTGAGCGAGTTGTGCGCCAAGCCCGGTGCAAATCAAGTAAGTGAACCGGAAACTTCCTTTGTCTGATTCTCGTTGCAACGTTAAAATGAAAGTCTGGGAAGAGTTGTAAAGCGATTCAGGGGGTGAAAAACGAGGGGTAAGGAGCGTGAAAATCCGGATAGCTTTCCTGTGGTAGAATTTCCTATGACCGGAACTTCTCGCCCTATGACCATTTACTGTTGAACCCGGGATGTGAATGTGATCGATCGGCACACTGAAGTCCAACAATCTGAAAACGAATCCCGCCCGCTTCAATTCCGTCTGGCGACGCTCTTGAAGATCGTCGCGGTTCTGTGCTTGCTGCTGGGATCCCTGAAATCGCTTGGACCGTTATTTGCGCTTGCCGTTCTTCTTTTAATGCTTACCTTATTCGCGCATGTGGCCGGTAACGCGATGGGTACCCGGCTGCGTCAAGAGGGTAACCGTGCTGCCCAGCAAAGTCCGGACAGAATTTCCATTGACACAAGTAAGCACGTGGGGATTGGTACGCCTTTGGGGAAACGCGCCAGTTTGGGACGGGGTATGATTCTGGTCACAATCCTTGGTGTTGTGTCAGGCGCGATCCTCGGCGGTGCTTTGTTGGCGTGGACCCATTCCAATCAACTGACTTTCTTCAGCCTGACCCTGGGTATTTTTTCCAGTGGTGTCATCGGGGGTTTGTCAGGTTTCCTGGCCGGCAGCTTTCTCAGCGTTTTGGCTCAGGTGGTATTGCAGGTCCCAAAGGAGCCGAGCGTCCGACATCGTCTCTAAGTTGCCAGCAGTACTGCAAGTTAACAACTCCTGAAGCGATGAAAGCACTTGTTTTTCTACGAGCACTTTCCTGCCTCGCAATCTAGCATAGCGAAGGGCCAGCAAGACGAACCTGTTGCTGTCCGGATTTCCGGTTCTTGGAATGTTTCAGAAGGGTGTTTTCTTCGGAAATATTCAACTCTTTTGAAACAGTAGCCTGTCAACTGGCCAGTTCATTTCACTTCGTGAACCACCACCTGATTGTTGGCACTGGGTATGATCCCGCTCCCTGTCACAACGACAACTCGGTCACCCCGCGCCAAATAGCCTGTTCGGGTGCCCCACTCATGGATGAATGCAGACAAGTCCTCGTTTGTCAGACTGGACAAACCGAGCACGGGCGTAACTCCCCAGAACAAAGTGATGCGTCTCAGGGTGCTGGGTGAGTCGCTTACGGCGATCGTGGGTACAAAGTCTCGTTGGTTTGATTTCACGAGGGCCGAACGGCCGGAAAGCGTGGCTAAGACAACCAGTTTGGCATGCAAACGTTTGGCAATGACTCCAGCGCCCAGCACGGTCGCTGAAGTAATGGGATGCACACCGATCACAGGAGGTGCCACTGGCTCGCTATGAGAGCTTTCTTCCAGTGTCTGTTCAGTGAATTGCATGATCTGTCCCATCATTGTCACGGATTCACGAGGGAACTCACCAATTGCCGTTTCTCCGGACAACATACAGGCATCGGCCCCGTCTAAAATGGCATTTGCCACGTCCGTGGCTTCGGCTCGTGTGGGACGGTTGGAGTGCTGCATGCTGTCCAGCATCTGTGTTGCTACGATGACCGGCTTGGCGTGGAGATTGCAGGTCTTAATAATTCGTTTTTGGGCCATCGGCATCTCGGCCACGTCCGTTTCGACTCCCAGATCACCTCGGGCGACCATCACCACATCGGCTGCAAGGACGATCGACGTCAGATTTTTAAGTGCTTCAGGCTTCTCGATCTTGGCGACGACCCAAGCGTCTGAACCGTGCTGACGCAAAGTGTCTTTTAACTGTTTGATGTCCGAGGCAGATCGCACAAAACTGAGACCAACAAAATCAACGTCCTGCTGTGCTGCCCAGCGTGCATGTTCCAAGTCGGTTTGGGTCATGGAAGGAACACTCAATTTTACCCCTGGCAAGTTGATTCCCTGACGGCTCCGCAAAATACCAGGTAGAATGACCCGACAACGAAGGCGATCAGACTGCTTTTCTTCCACCACTAACCCCACGGTACCGTCAGCCAATATCACTCGTTTGCCAACGTCGAGTTCGTCGATCAGACGTGGGTAGTTACTGACGAAGTCCACGGGCCGTGTGGCCACTTTGCCCCGAATGAAAAAGAACTCGGCGCCAAGTTCGCAGTGCACCGGATCCTCTGCAAGTTGGCCCAGTCGGATTTTGGGACCGGAAAGATCGGCCAGGATGCCAACAGGGCGATGCAGGGCTGCACTCACCTCATGAATCGTGGCCACCGTCTGGGCATGTTGTTCCAGAGTTCCGTGGGCCATGTTGATGCGAAACACATCGACCCCCAAGGTGGTAAGATCGGATAGCAATTGGCGGCTATTCGATGCTGGTCCCACGGTAGCTACAATTTTAGTGCGTGCAGTTTGCAGGTTGTGAGCCGGGTCTTTCATTAATGCCTCCATTGACCAAGCGGTACGTCGCTCAACACAATGATCCATGTGGAAGGACTCAATTTACCCAAATCGTACCAGGTGGGGCAGACGACTATGCGAACTCGCCGTACTTCACTTCTTCTAATAGGTTTTTTGGGGGCAGGATTGGCGCTAACTCTGTTCTTTGTACTCTGGGGTTTACGGTCCAGGCACGATTGGCCGGAACTGACCGTTGGCGACTTCGACAGGGCTTGGGAACACTGGCAGAAAAACAGTCCCGAAAATTACGATATTTACATCCAGGTTACCGGGCGCCAACCGGCAATCTACGAGATTTCTGTTCGCGAGCGCGAAGTGATTCTGGCAGTTTGCAACGGAGACCGGTTGAAATCGAAACGCACCTGGGGCACTTGGAGTGTTCCGGGAATGTTTCAGACGATTGAACACGACTTGGAACGTCTCGCCGAATTCAAAAAAAATCAACGTGCGGGACCTCCGCCTCTGTTGCTTCACGTTCAGTTTGACCAGGTTCACGGGTATCCCGGGCAGTACCACCGATTGGAATTGGGAACACAAATGCAAGTCGATTGGAAAGTGACGGAGTTTCGCGTTGTGCATAAGTAGCTGGCTGAGGATACGCGTTACAGACAGGATGTGAATGTTGTTTTCTTGGTAGCAGGATAAGTGAAGGAAGAATGCTGCTCACCGCTGCCAGGTGATTCTGCAGACGAATGATCGAGTGGTGTCTGGGGAATTGGTGCAGGGCTTTACTGAAACGAAGGAGGTCCCATGTCCTACTGGACCAACAAAGTAGTTCTTATCACGGGTGCATCGGCGGGGCTAGGGCGTTGCATGGCAAAAACGTTTGCTCGTGAAGGCGCTCGGGTTGTGCTGGTCGCACGTGGCCAACAGTCACTGGATGAGTCGGTTGCGGAGATCCGTGATAGCGGGGGAAAGGCCACGTCACTTACGGCGGATGTCACACAACAACAACATGTTGATAGGCTTGTCGAGAAGACGATTGAGACACATGGACAGTTGGACGTGTTGGTCAACAGTGTAGGACGTTCCATGCGCGGTAAAATCGAGGAGACGACCGCCGAGGAGTTTCAGGAGTTGCTGGAAGTGAACCTGATCGCTACGGTTCGTTGCACGTTGGCTGCCCTGCCCCACTTGACAGCCACGGGTGGGCATATTGTCAACATCGGTTCCCTTGCATCGAAATCAGTGGGGCTCTTTTTGGGAGCCTATCCTGCTAGTAAATTTGCCATGGCAGCTTATTCGGCTCAGTTACGTCTGGAGTTGGAATCTCAAGGTGTTCACGTGCTGCTGGTCTGTCCGGGGCCCTTGTCCCGAGAAGATAACTCGCAGCGTTATAATTCGCAAACTCAAGGACTTCCAGAGGCGACTCGCCGGCCGGGGGGTGGTGTACGACTGAGAACTATCTCGTCTGATGAACTCGCACGACAGATTCTGCTGGCCACGGAGCGTCGAACTGCCGAACTGGTGATTCCTGGAAAAGCCCGCTGGTTGTTCGCGCTTTCTCAAGTCGCACCGCGGTGGGCGGATTGGATTTTGAGGAAGAAATTCAATTAACTAACGAATGTGGCCCATGTTTTTCACTTAGAAAATTTTGTCGGCCATTATCTGGTGACGAAAAAACAGGGTTCAACGCACGTAACGACCCGTGGTTCAACACCCTGTTGCGGTCCGCCTGCCGGACGCTCATAAAGACTGGCAGAACTTGTAGATCGCCAGACTTTTCCCGGCCAAACGTTGACATTAGTTAACGGTTGATTATGCTCGAAAGACAGGTGCTTGATTTGTTTCCAAGCCGCTTTGTTTTGTCGGTGCTCGTAAATTTGATGGCAAGTGTCTCTTGTCGAAGGCCGAGCCTGTTTGGCCGGTTGTAGGAACGGACGCGTTTCTTTTCATTCCATAGTAGTCCGTTTGGCTTCCTGCTATTCCAGCTATGACTAGGCAAAAAATTGTCGCTCCCGTTGACGGTGGAGTGACAGGAGATTTCACTTGGGCGCGATCGGGTTCGAGGAATGAGATGAAGTTGCATCGACCTTTGCAAACTTCCAGGTGTACATGTAGAAAATCAATGAAGGTTTGCATTCTGAGGTTGGAAAAAGGGTGTGGAAAAGACGTTCCGGATGTTGTTCTGTCGGCAGCTCTGTTGGGGTGCAACTTGTAATAAACGGCGAGTTGTCCACCAGAGAGAGGGTAGAACCAATGAGACGGTGTGAAGATACCGGCCGGTTTCACAGTTTATTTTCTGCGTCCATGTTGGTATTTTTCTGTGTGGCCGCTGCGAGCCGATTGGTACATGCTCAAGAGGATGCCGGCAGCAAGGTGTTACCCGCGATAACGAGTCTCTCGCCTGCGACTTCAACCGGACATGACTTTTACAGTGTTTACAATGCTAAGGCTGCAGATTCTACAAACGCAAATGAGCTTCGATCGGGTGAGGCAGCCGGATTGAATTTGACAGGCAGCGGTGTGCGTATCGGAGTCTGGGATGCCGGTGATGTGCGAGCTTCGCACGAGAACTTCAGGGTCGGAGCGGTCACGATTGTGGACTCTGTGGGGTTCGATGATCACGCGACACATGTGGCTGGAACAATGATCGGTGATGGTACACCAGTCGCCGCGGCGCGCGGCATGGCTTCTGATGGATTGGGTGGGTCAGGGCCTGCCATCCGTAGTCGGGATTTCCACGATGACACGGCCGAAATGGCCACCGACGCTGCTATTTTGGACCTCTCCAATCATTCGTATGGTTTGACCCGCGGATGGGAGGGGGCCGGTTTGCAGCGTTTTACCGAATGCGTGGCCGGAAATCGCGAATGGTGGTATGGCAACTATGACGTTAGTTCCACGGAGGACGCCTCTTTCGGTTCGTATTCGAACATCAGTGTTGCGGTAGATGAAGTGATTCATGACAGCAACGATCTTCTTTTAAGTATTTGGTCCGCCGGCAACGACCGCGGTGATGTTTACCGTGATGTGGGAGAAACCAATCAGTGGGTGGGTTATTTTAACTCGGTCCCGGTAGGGGCTGTCTGCCAGGAAACAGGGACCTTGAATGCGGCAGGCTTCTATGTTGTTCCAAATGAGGGAACAACCGTGGTTCCGCTTGCCGATGGTGATGGCGGAACAGGTTACGATTCAATTCCGAATGGAGGCCAAACTGCAAAAAACGTCCTGGTCGTCGGTGCAATGCTGGATCACAGCACGGACCCTCATGACGGGACAACGATGGCATTGGCAGCATTCTCAAGCTTTGGTGGTACGGACGACGGTCGGTTGGCGCCCCACGTTGTGGGGAACGGGTTTCTTTTGACCTCGTCGACGGCAGCGACTGATTCGGACTACACCCCCTACAGTGGAACTTCGATGTCCGCGCCGAACGTGACCGGTACGGCAGCTCTTTTACTCGAGCACTGGGGCAATGAGGGTCTCACAAATCCCACAGCGGCCGCGCAGAAGGGACTGCTGATCCACACGGCAACCGACGTCACCAATGGCCCTGCCAATCCCGGACCGGATTACGCCACCGGGTACGGGATGGTGAATGGTCGGGCCGCAGCTGATTTCATTACCGACGCACTGACCAAGCCGGTTGACATGCGGGAAGCACATTTCCACCAGGAAACACTTTTTGATGGGGCTACGCACTCCGAGACTTTCCAGGCGATTGGTGGGCCTGTGAAGGCCACATTGGTCTGGACCGATCCGGCGGGTACAGCGCGAACCGGAGCGGACAATATGACCAGCGTGTTGGTGAACGACCTCGATTTGCGCATTGAGTCTACCTCGACGTTTTTTCCGTGGACCTTGGACATGAACAGCCCTGCAAATTCGGCGGTTCGCACGGGCAAGAACGAGGTTGACAATATTGAGCAGGTTGTGATCGATAATCTTTCCGCAGGAACCGTGTTTACGGTGATCGTGGAGCACGACACGGCACTGGTCAATCCGCAAGAGTTCAGTTTTCTGCTTAGCGGTGCCCTGGTGCCCGAACCTGCCGGGGCTGTTCTGGCCATTATTGCAAATGTGTCACTGCTTCTCTTGCGACGACCGTGGCCTCGTTATACAGCTTGTTAAGCGTTTGGAGGAAATGGCGACCGGTTCGTTTGTGGGATGCGTGCAGGCAAGGTTTCCAGGGGCTTCCTGACGTTGTTTTCCGGCGTGCGGTGACACAAAACGTTGTGCGCCGTGAAATCATTGTTCGCCGAAAAAAATCTGGCGTCAAGGATTGAGTTTGGTGGACCTTCTGTGAGTGTTATGACTGCGTGGCGACTGCTGTGCGCCGAACAGGTGAGGTGTGTGTTCTCTGTTTTCCAGTCTAGCGGGTTCTTGAAACACTGGAAAACTTGATCTTGCTGCGGGAATCCGCATATCCAAGTGAAGACATGTTTTTCCTGTGCAAGCTGTATTTCGCACGGTTTACAACGGACCGGGAGACAGTGAAGACCGGGGTTATCTACTTTCGTAGCAGGGTATTTTGGCCGGAAGAGGTGCTTCACCAAACAGGTACGACTGTTTCGCTGGAGCCCCGGTTCAGCCGGCACGATTATTTTTGTTGACGAACCAACTTATCGGAAAATACGTCTACAATAAAAAGGACGGAGTGTAACGGAAATCGTGATAGCAGCACATTATTTGGCGCAGACATCGTCAAATCTAGCGCAGGGGTGACAGGGCACTGTAATTGTGGAGGAGACACCATGCAAAACGATTCGTTAGGTACTTTGCAACTCACACTAACACGGGACGAGGGAGTGGGGCGTGTTGTTGTGCCCCTCGAGGACTTTCTAGGGTTTGATCTGTGGATGACCCACAACCTCGAGCAAATTGTTACACAGTGGTCAGAGACGACGACGACACGTGCCACCCGTTCGGGCGATTTGGACTACTACAACCCACATCGTTAACTTCTTCTAGCACCACGACGTGTAGCGCCAAAGATGTGTGTCACTCGTTCATCTGCTGGATGAAGTCAGAAGGGGCAGTCTTTCAGGTTGTGGCTGGAATGCCCAACATGTGTACCTGACCGGGTGGAATTTGCGAGTCCAGCGAAATTCAGCTCCGCATTGTTGCTGACTACCTGGTCTTTGAAGCGGTTCACGGACGGGTGAGACGCCTGAATCGTTCTGGAAAATGGCAGCATTGTTGTTTACGCAGGCAAAAGATCCCTTTTCACAGGTAGGAACCCATTTGGAGTTGCGAGCCTGGCGGACTGTCCATTGTCCAACTGCAAAGACCCGTCGGCGAGCTAAGCTGGACCTACGTTCCAAATTCGGGTCGGCGACGACCGAGTTGGATTTGCAGTCTTTGTACAATGTTGCTGTGCATCTGGCTGACACGGCTTTCACTCAGGTCAAGTGTGGTGCCGATTTCTTTCATCGTCAACTCTTCGTAGTAATAAAGGATGATAATTAGCCGTTCGTTGCGACTGAGGCCCTTCGTGACCAGTCGCATAAAATCGTTTTTCTGAACCCTCCGGGTGGGGTCTTCACCTTTCTTATCTTCCAGAACGTCAATTTCGCGAACGTCCTTGTAACTATCCGTTTCGTACCATTTTTTATGCAAGCTGATCAGATTGACGGCATTGGCGTCGAGTACCATTTTTTCCAGTTCCTTGACGCTCAGCTCGAGATGTTCCGCCAACTCCTTTTCTCCGGGATGGCGGCCGAGACGGGTTTCCAACGTTTTGTTGGCTTCCGCCAATTTAGTGGCTTTGGAGCGGACGAGTCGTGGTACCCAGTCCATTGTTCGGAGTTCATCCAACATGGCCCCGCGGATGCGAGGAACGCAGTACGTTTCAAACTTAACTCCGCGAGATAAATCGAAGGCATCGATGGCGTCCATCAGTCCGAAAATTCCCGCCGAGATCAAATCATCTAATTCGACGCCGTCTGGGAGACGGGCCCAAATGCGATCGCCATTGTACTTGACCAGCGGAAAATATTGTTCAACCAACCGGTTGCGTAAAAGTTCGTTGTCTTGATTTTGTTTATATGTTTTCCAGACCTGATCGATTTCGGCTTTGTCAAGTTTGGTTGTTACCATCGTTGCCATGCAATCCTCCATGATTACTAAGCTGGTCCAGGCATGGACTCTATATTTTACGCAATTTGTTATGCGCCGTCATTTTCATGTTTCAGTAGGTGGACGCATCCTTACTTGTTGTTGAACGTGCGCTTGTTACTCGCCCTTCGCTGTTTTCTCTGGCCCCGGCAACGTGCGTATCTGGGATTTCAAAGAATCTTCGATCGCCCATTCGGCGACCTGACCGACGAGCAGGCCCACGGCACCGAAGGCAAAAAGAGAGATGCTGGCCGTCGCCAGTGTCGAATTTACGTGTCCACGATGGATTAGCCCCTGCGCGAGTGTAGTGGCGAAGGCCACTAGCCCCATGACGGCCCCGAAAGTGCCACACATGCTTGACTCTTATAACGAGGTCAAACTTTGACTGATCCGTATACTTTAACCGGGAAGTGCGAGACAACGCTGTTTCACGGCTATCGGCCAACCATGGGGCTGTAGTTAAGCAAAAATTCGAAAAATGGATTTCTGGTTGGATTTGAATCATCCTGGTACGCTCTCCAAGGATTGACGTGTTGCACTGCCGTTGGCAGATTTCTGTGCCAGGGCGACAAAGTGCGATGCCAACTTTTCCATGGCTCTGGTAGCCTGACAGGTTGGTGATTTTGTCATGAACGGTACACCTAGTTCAGCAGCATCTCCGACGAGAGGATCCAATGGAATTTGCCCGCAAGTAGACAGATTGATGTTCAGGAACTGTTGGCACGAAGTCTTCAATCGTTGCTGTATCTCACCGGTGACTTTTTTATCAAAGCACTGGTTGACGATTGTTTGAAGCGATTTAACCGACCCCTGTTGAACCAGTGTTTTGATGGTTGCATAAGTATCCATCACTGACACCGTATCTTTGCAAGTAACCAATAAAACGTGATCGGATGCGTAACACAAATTTTGTGAGAACTTGCTAGAGGGACTGCTGCCGGTGTCTAACACGATCCAGTCGGCGTATAGTTCCAAGGCTTGCACGCGTCGAATGAATCGTTGCCGACTGAATTCCGAGCAGTCAATTCGGTTTTCCGGAGCCCATGTTCCGGGAAGTACTTGGATTCCCACTGGACCTGGTTGAAGTGCCTCATGCAGATCACGTTGGGCCGAAACAACGTCACCAATCCCGTACTTTTCACGGAGGCAGCAGAGTGACGCAATGTCTGAACGACCCAGGTGTGCATCGATGACAACGACGCGATGTCCCAGTTGTGCCAGAGCGACAGACAGGTTGAGCGTGATGGTCGTCGTCCCTACACCTCCTTTGCCTCCAAGGACCGAAATCATGCGCGCATTGGTTCTCTTTCCCGCTGGAGAGGGGTGGGAACTGTGGAGAACCATGCTGCGCAGTTCGGACGCTTGGTCACGCCTCATGGCAGGATACCTCCAGTCCCAGGATTTTCCGAGCCAGTCGGTTTGCATCGGCCGGTTCAATATCGTCGGGAACATTTTGACCATTGGTGAGATAGCTCAATGGCAATTGACATTGGCGCAACAACGCAAGGATATTACCAAGTTCCGTTGTTTCATCTAGCTTAGTGAGGGTGAGGGTTGTTGTACCGACTTCAGAAAATCGCTCGGCGGTCTTCGTTAAACTTTTAGCGCTGGCTGTAGTACTCAATACCAGATGTACTTCGTCTGCTTTGGCTTCGGTGAGCAACGATTTGAGTTCTTGGATTTTAATTTCATCACGGGGACTGCGACCTGCAGTATCCATTAAGATCAAATCCAGTCCGTTCAGCTGTGTGATTGCCTGTTGCATTTCACGTGGACTGGAGACGACTTGCATTGGCAAATCGATGATATCCGCATAGGTTCGAAGCTGGTCGACGGCTGCAATGCGATAGGTGTCCACCGTAATCAGGCCAACCCTTTTTTTCTCGCGCAAACGATAATTCGCAGCCAGTTTGGCAATGGTTGTTGTCTTTCCCACTCCCGTCGGACCGACCAGGGCGACCAGGCGTGTTTTGCCTGTTTCGATATGAATGGGACCCGTAATTGGGATGTCTTTTTCCAGCAGACGGACCGCTCGGGCCTTGAGGAGCGTGAGCTCTTGAGTGTCTGCAGGATCGGTTTCTTGTTGGAGTTGTTCGATCAGGTCACGGGCCAAATCCTGGGTGACTCCGGCTTCGATCAAATCAGTGAACAGTTGAAATAGTCCATCGGGAAGTTCAGGTTGTGCCGATCCTTCGTCACGCTCGCAAAGTTGTTCGACCAGTGAGTGGAGGTTGGCGAGTTGTTTCTTGACGTCGGCCTCGTACTGTCTGCGAAAATCCTGCGTATCTGCTGTGGGTCTGACGGCACCCACGTTTGCTTCAAAATTCGAGGGGAGGCGTGAGGGTACGTTTACATCGTCGGATGCAACGACTTCAAAATGTTGTGTTCCCGGGAGCCACCAAGACAATCGGGAACGGAACTGTCGTGTGTGTAAAATAGCTGCCTCGGGTCCGAGGTCACGACGTACGAGGTCCAGGGCTGCTTGGATCGATTTGGCTCGGTAAGTTCTGGTTTTCATGGATAATGCTGGTGTATCTGTTGTTTCAGAGGGTTCCTACAAGATCTGCTGTGATTTCGGTGACAAGGCCAACGGACTTAATTTGTGTGTCGCGGGTGATTTCGTTGTAGCTCAGGACGACTAGGTGAGGAATCATGTTTGTAGTGAGTTGTTTCAGACCGGGACGGGACTGTGGACTCACGAGAATAACGGGCGGTCGATTGATCTCAATTAACTTTTCCAGTTCGTCCGAAATTCTTTTGCAAGTGGATTCTACAGATTCAGGCGACATGCGAATGACGAGACCTTGGTCATTCTGTTCGATGTTGGCCACAAGATGATCTTCCAAGGCTGGATCCAATGTCACCACATGCAGCCTTCTTTCTTCGTCTTGAAAGTGCGTGCAGATCGTGCGTGCCAGACGCTGCCGTACGTACTCGGTAAGACAGATGGGATCTTTTGTCTTGCCGGCATAGTCTCCCAGGGTTTCGAGTATCAGCCCGAGTTGCCGTATGGAAACTTCCTCACGTAGGAGCATTTGCAACACTTGTTGCACTTCGCTCAACTTCATCATCGCGGGAATCAATTCGTCGACCACTGCGGGCGACGTTTTCTTGAGTTCATTGATAAGGTGTTGAGTTGCATCGCGGGTAAGTAATTCGTCAGCGTGGCGACGCACGACTTCCTGAACATGTGTGGCGATCACAGCGACCGGTTCTTTGGGAGTGTAACCCAGTGTTTCTGCTTGTTTGCACGTAGTGGTCTCGATCCACACTGCGGGTCGTCCGGATGCTGGATCACGTGTCGGTTCACCCTCGATGAGACCGCTTGTCCTTCCAGAATCGATGGCAAGAAGTCGGTCGGGAAAGGCATGGCCGTCAGCCACTGCGTTGTTAGCGATCCTGACCCGGTACTGGGTTTCCTCCAATCGCATGTTGTCACGAATGCGCACTTTGGGAAGGATGATTCCCAATTCGGTGGCGACACTCTGACGTACGCCGGTGACCCGCGCCAGTAGATCACCGCCTCGATGAGGGTCAGCCAGGCGGATAAGCCCGATACCAATTTCTAACTCCATGGGGTCAATTGCCAGGTAATCTTCAATTCGTTCGTCGGTTTTTGTTGCGTTGCCTGGACGGGATGTTTCCGACGCTGCCATCATTTTGTCGTGGTGGCGGCGTTTTTCACGGTTGATCATCCAGGCCAGTCCGGCACACGCAATCGCGATGGAGATCAAAGGTACGGCAGGCATTTTGGTGAAAACCAGGAGCACCAAGAAAACGGCCGAGATGGCCAGGGCTTGTGGACGAGAAAAGAGTTGCGTCAGGAACTCGGTTGGCAAATCGATCCGTTTCGTACTCCGTGTTACAAGAAGTGCGGCTGCCAAAGCAATCAGGAACGCGGGGATTTGAGTTGCCAGACCATCACCGATGGTCAGCTTGGTGAAGAGTGAACTCGCTTCGACGACGCTCATGCCAGCGAAGAAGATCCCCACTAAAAGTCCACCCCCGATGTTGATGAGGGTAATGAGTATACCTGCAATGGCATCACCCCTGACAAATTTACTGGCACCGTCCATCGCCCCGTAGAAGTCGGCCTGTTGAGTGATTTCCTCGCGTCGTCTGTGGGCTTCTTTTTCGTCGATCATGCCGGCATTTAAATCGGCATCAATGGCCATTTGCCGGCCCGGCATCCCGTCCAATGCAAAGCGTGCTGCGACCTCGCTGATCCGGGTGGCGCCTTTGGTGACAACAACAAACTGGATCACGATGATGATCACGAAGATAATCAATCCGACGATGATCATGTCACCGGCAACAAACTCTCCAAAACTTTTGATCACGCCTCCGGCTGCATATGATTTTTCTGTTTCGGCCCGTGTGAGAATCAAACGTGTGGACGCGACGTTGAGTACCAGACGCCCCAGTGTGGAAGCGAGCAAAATGGATGGGAAAACGCTGAATTCCAAAGGCGTCCGGACGTAAATAGTCGTGAGCAGTACAATTACAGCCAGGGTAATATTGGCGGCGATCAAGAAATCCAGCAGGATCGAAGGCAAGGGAACCAAGAGCACCAGGATACTGGTGATGGTGGCCACGGGTAAAATCAGACTGCGTGAATTCGTTGTCAACGACATAGAACGCTATTGTAGTACTGCGAGCGCAGGGCTGACGAATTGGTTGTGAGAAGAGGGCAGGAGCGTAGCGAATCGCTTTTAGAGTGTCCAGTCCTTTTATCCTCTGACATGTCGGCAAGAATGCTGGCAGATAGCAGTTCCGGGTTCAGTATCAAATACGAATTTCAAGCCTTCTGCTTCCCGGCGATTGCTTGTGTTAAAAGACTTTCGGATCATGCCGCTTGCGGCTGCCCGGACAAAGCTTCTTTCTTCAACTGGTAGACGCAACGTAGGATCTCAGCCACCGCACGATACTGGTCATTGGGAATGGGGCTACCCGGGTCGACGTGCTTGTAGAGTGTTCGTGCTAGCTCTTTGTGTTCGATAATCGTAACATTTGCTTCGAGAGCCAACGTGCGAATTCGTTGGGCGAGCATGCCGGCACCTTTGGCGAGGACAACGGGAGTTGCCATGGTTGCCGGATCATATTGAATCGCCACGGATAATTCTGTGGGGTTGGTAACCACAACGTTGGCTTGAGGGACCAATGAAACGACATGGTTCAGGGCCAATTGCCGTTGGACGGCAAGTCGCCTAGCCGTAACTTGCGGATCACCCTGCAGGCTCCTCAATTCCTCTCTCATTTCATGATTCGTCATGCGCAGGTCTTGTTCATGTTTCCAGTGTTGAAACGCGTAGTCCACGATAGCGAGAATGAGCAGAGCGAAGCCAATCTTCAACACGGTCCAAAATATCAGACTGAAAATTGCCAGTGAAAGTTCTCGCACACCGAGTCCACCAAGTGATAGAATTGCAGCGCGATCGAGCCAGAGGGAAACTGCTCCCACGGAAGAAACTGCAAGAATCTTGAATAAACCGAACGTAAAACGCGCAAAAGTTGGTAAAGAAAACAATCGTTGCAGACCCCGCAGGGGATTGATGTGATTGAGGTCCGGGGACAGCCGTTCGGGAACAAACAAGAACCCGACTTGTCCGACCTGGACGATGACAGCCAGAACGAATAACAGTCCCAGGATGGGCAGCAACACGGAAGTCAATTGCAGCACGAGGTCTTGGAACTGATGAATGACTGCCGAAGAACTGTTGTCTAATGTTACTTTCCCCCCCAGTTGTCTGTGGGTTAGGCCGCCCAGGAAATCCACCAACGATTGTCCTTGCCAAAGAAGGATCAACAGAGCGCCGATCAGGATGATTGCTGATGTCAGGTCCTGACTCTTGGCTACATGACCTTCTTCACGTGCCCTTTGCCTTCGGTGAGGCGTCGCTTCATATGTTTTTTCACCGAATTGTTCTGCCATGCCAGTCCACGTTCATCGCAGGGTTCAAGACCAGACTAGACTTCTAAGGGATCAATACGTTGGGAGCCCGTATGGTTTCAAGGACTAATTCAAGCGTTGATGTGACGTGTCCCTGGAATAACCACACGATGGAACTCAGACTGAGTGCCAAAGTACCAGTAAGTACAACCGCGTTAAAACTGAAACCGACTGCCAGAATGTTTAGTTGAGGCAGGGTCCTGGCAATCAAGCCGAGTACAAAAATAGCCATCAACAGTGCGACAATGGCTGGCGCCGCAGCCCGGATACCCAATACAAAGCTGTGCGTAGTGATTTCCGTGAAAGTAGTTACCCATCCGGGCGAGAATCGAACTTCTCCGGGTGGCATCCAGCGGAATGTTTCCAGTAGGGCTGACATGACCTGACGGTGTCCTCCAGTCAACAAGAAGCACATTAATGCGATCACTTCAAGAAGATGACTGAATACCGACGACTTCGTGTTGAAAGACGGATCAAACACATTGGCTAAGTTCAAGGCACTCATTTGGGAAACAAGCTGACCGGTGACCTGAAGTCCCATCATCAAGATCATGATCCCCAGTCCCAGGGATGCGCCCAGTAAAACTTCCTGGGCGATCAAGATTACCCACGTGATCAGATGCAATGGCTCGGCAATGGGTGGTGACCAGAAAAGGGGAGCGATCAACAGGGCAAGACTCAATGCGAGCAGCCCGCGAATCTGCAGGGGGATGCTTCGTGAACCGAGGATCGGCGCGGTCATGACCAAGCCACCCATGCGGCTGAGCACCAGCATGAAGGCAAGGAAGTGATCAAGGTGAAGTTGCAATAAGGCAGTCATTTGTCGACCCGTTATCAACTGCCCGTCAGTAGGGAGGGGATTTTTAAAATCAAATCTTCGGAGTACTCCATCATGCGGTGGATCAGCCAGGGAAGACAGAGAAAGAGAGCGGTCACCATGGCGATGATCTTCGGTACGAAAGAGACCGTTTGGTCTTGGACCTGGGTCAAGGCCTGGACCAGCCCAATGACCAGACCGACCGCGGCGCCCACCAAAAGTACTGGAGATCCGATAACCAGTGCGGTCAAAATGGCGGTGCGGCCCAAGTCAATTGCGTCATGAGGAGTCATGAATTTTGATTTCTGATCAGGGAGTAGTGGTTTGTCCCGGTGGCCAACAACGGTTTGTGACTTTGTCCTAGGTGAAAGGGGCAAAGCTCTCGAGTAACATTCCTACCACTAAATGCCAACCATCAACGAGCACAAACAACATCAGCTTGAAGGGGAGAGAGATCATGACAGGTGGTAGCATCAGCATGCCCATGGAGATGGTCACACTGGCAACAACGATGTCCAGGATCAGGAACGGTAAATAGATTTGAAATCCTATCAGGAAAGCTGTCTTGAGTTCGCTGAGGATGAAAGCCGGGAGCAACGCTTGCAAGGGCACATCGTCATAGGTTTGGGGGTCGGTGCTGGTTGCCGGTAAGTAGCCATAAAACAGACGTACGTCTTCGCTGTTTCCACCGGACTCAATCTGCTGAGCCATAAAACGTCTTACCGGCCGAACGCCAGCGTCCCAAGCTGTATCCAGGGAAATTGGTGCACTGGAGTCGGTGTAGGGTAGTATGGCTTCCTGGTAAACCTCATTCCAAACCGGGGTCATCAATAGAAAAGTGAGAAACAAGGACAAGGAGACGATTACTTGACTGGGTGGCAGTTGTTGTGTTCCCAATGCTTGCCGGAGCAGGGAGAGTACGACAACAATTCTCACAAAGCTGGTTGTCATCATTAAGATCGCAGGCGCCAGACTGAGCACAGTGAGCAGCAGCATCACCTGCAACGTAGACGTCATTCCTTTAGGGCTTGTCCAAAGTTCCGGGCCACCCTGGACCAGATCGCTTAGCTGGAGTCCGGATAGTTCATCGGAGGTAGATTCAAATTTCGTTGTGGTCGGGTCAGAAAGACGTATCTCTTGCGCCCGGAGTTGACCGGCCAGGACCCATGTGACGACCATAACCACCGTCAGAAAAAGTCGGCTGACGCTGGTGTTTCGTTGAAATGTAGGAGCACAGTTTTCCATCTCTAACGCCTCAGTGAGTTAGATACCCGTGGAATTGGCACGGTCTGGAAAATCCAATTCACTTGCGGATCGAGGTCCCAGGAAGCTTGACGTTATCTTGTCGCTACTCAGCTTGGAAAAGACATCTCGAAAAGACGATGAAATGCTCTCCGGCTTGTCTTTCTCACACATTGCTCGAATTCGCTCGACTTCCCCGGCATCGGTGATCTCGGTGAGTGTTTTGGCGCCATCTGGAGTGGTCAAAACAAGCAGAAGTTTGTTTCCAAAGCGAATTAAATGCATTGGTTGGCGTGGGGTAAGCGTGGTCTGTCCTAAAATTTCAATCACATCCCGGGGGAGTTTCCTCAGGCCCTTTGGAGCCCCACGCCGCGAAAGCCAGATCACGAGAAAAAATAAGCTCAGGACAATCGCCAGACTACTCAAAACGGTAAGAAGGGTCTGGACGGAGGAAGGAGGCGTCGCGCGCCGTTGTCTTTGCCGAGAGTCACCCTTGGGAGGCGACAATACAATTGGTTTTTCGTGATTGGCTCGTTGAGCAGCCTGTCCCCCGATTGGGTTGGATGTTTGAATTTGGGGCTGCTTGAACGGGGCGCCGCGCCGCGTTCCGTCGTCCGGGGTTTTGTCGTGAAACGCAGTATTTGAACGGCCCTTGGCAGGCCTAGACGAAGGTAGGTGGTGTGGGTCTGGAACGCGCATCTGTTCGGCAGCTGAGTGTTGAATTCCAGCCCCGTGATTGGCTGCTGGGTTGTTCTCCTGCGATAAAATGCCGCCTGATGCCATGAATGCCCAGACGAAGCACGAGGCTGTGAGATTCATCTACCATCCTTGCGCTCAATGCAGGCTTGTTGCTGCATGACTAAGATCTGAGCCGGGCACCGACGCCAGGTGAACCGTTGTATGCTAGCTCCACAATACTCACCAGAAGATCATTAGCGGATTTGCAGACTTGTTCCAAGTCCAATCTGCGGAAGCTTCCGGGAGTGACCCTATTGCTTGCCAGCGCTTGGCGCCGTGGAAGTGCCAACTGCTTGCTGTGAAGGAAATCGGCGAAAGGGGCATCTCCGGTGGGGATTTGCCTGCCAGAAATGGTGAAGCTTGGGAAAGGGAACACGTATCACTTCCTGGTTTTTCGACTTTTTTAAAGGAGGACGGGCCCGGTCTTGGTCACGCGCATCATGGTCAAGGTCCTGACCAGTTTCTTGGTGCGAGAGTAGTCACGTGAAACGGACGTGATGACGATGACGGGAATCACCATCACGGTTACAACACCCACCGTGATGGAATCCAGCGCAAGTTGAGTTGCCGCTTGTTTATCGCGAATCCATGGTCAAATTGTTTTGACGAGATATAGCCGTGTCATCAAGCGTTTGCACCTCGCGTTTTGCCTGCCGCCGCCGGTGCTGTAGTCTTTGACGCTGCTCAAGCTTCTCAAGCATTTGAACTTCGGAGTCCGCTTCCCGAAGTGCGGTCCGGCGCCTCTCAATCTCTTCCTGTAGTTGTTGTGCTCTCGAATCTAATGACTGCTGTTCCGACTGAAGTAACAGGTTGTACTGCTGGGCGGTTAACAAGACCTGTACGTTAACCGCACCTGGTTGAAGTCGTTGCTGAACATGCAATTTTAATTTGAGCCGTTGTTGCTGGAGTTTTTGCCTCTCGTGCTCCAGAATATTTTCAGCTTCGTAAGCCTGTGATAACTCTTCTTGTCGCACATCACGTTTTTCTTGACGGATCTTGAGGGCAGACTCGAGGCGAAAACGAAATGTGGCCATAGTGTAACGATCAACAGGAATTGACGGCCGAACAGATATTACAACCCAAGGTCACAGTCCTGAAGTTACTGTATTTGGAATTGACAACGTCCATCACCGGAAGTGTGGAAACGTTCCCTTGCGGGAAACGGCGTTCGCTCTTTTCAAACAGCGATTTGGTGTAAGAAATTTCTAGTGTTGCTCCGATGTATTATTGTTCAAGAAAGCGTGGCAGTGGAGGCGTCCGAGTTCGCCACCGCTGTTACTGACGTCGCTGCGCATTGTTCCGCAAGTCGGACAAGGGCTTCACGAGCGTCCGTCATGGTACACGCGTCTGCAACGTCCTGCCTGAGATAGCGATTGATTTCGTCCCGAAGTATGATTGCCATGTCTACCTGGCGGTTGCTACCGCTGCGATAAGCTCCAATGGAGATCATGTCTTCGTGGTCCTGATAGGCAGCCAGCAACGCGCGGATCGATTGCGCAGCGACCAACTGCGATTGAGGAACAATTTGATCCATCAACCGGCTGAGGCTTTGAAGCACGTCGATTGAGGGGTAATGGCCGCGTGCTGCCAAAGAGCGAGATAGTACGATATGGCCGTCCAGTATGCCTCGTGTTGTATCACTGATTGGTTCCTCCAGATCATCACCCTCGACCAGCACGGTATAAAATGCAGTAATGCTTCCACGGTCGTTGGTTCCTGCTCGCTCAACGAGTCGGGGTAGGCTGGAAAATACACTCGGAGGAAACCCCTTTGTGGTGGGCGGTTCTCCTGCAGCAAGTCCAATTTCGCGTTGTGCCAGAGCGTAGCGGCTGAGCGAGTCCATCAGCAGTAGAACGTTTTTTCCGTGATCTCGGAAATACTCAGCAATCGCTGTGGCTGTGTGAGCTGCATGGATACGAAGGATAGCAGGCTCGTCACTCGTGGCTACAACGAGGACACTTTTTTTCATGCCGGTGGGCCCCAGGTCCTGTTGAATGAATTCAGAAACTTCACGGCCGCGTTCTCCAATCAGAGCGATGACATTGATGTCGGCAGTGGTTTGTTGGGCCATCGTGCCTAAGAGTACGCTCTTTCCTACACCGGCCCCGGAGAAAATCCCCAATCGCTGGCCCCGGCCGCACGTAAGGAGTCCGTCAATTGCTCGAATTCCGGTTCCCAAAGGTTTCCGAATCAGGGGCCGTTCAAGAGCTGGCGGGGCCTTCTGTTCACGAGGCACCCTGTCCGGCAACGAGGGAGTGGGCAGCCCGTCGATGCAAGCTCCGCGGGAATTGACAACCCTTCCCAGCAGTGCGGGACCCACCCGAAGGACCGAGGACGTGCTCGACAAACGTGCTTCGGCGCCGCGTCGGATTCCAGAGACGGTTTGAAAAGGATACACCAGCGTTAAATGATCCTGAAACCCGATGACTTCACCCGGAATGGTGCAGCCAGAGTGTGTTTCCAATTGGACGACTGCTCCAACAGGGACTGGAAAATCGGCGATCGCGACCGTCGTGCCTTCGGTTCCTATTACCGTTCCCGTCATTGCTGTGGGAATGATTCGTTCCAACTGTTGAGTGAATTTTTGCATTCTAGGACCTATACTCTCATCGGGAATTGTTTAACTCTTCCTCAATCCGTTGAAGTTGAATTTCTATTTGTTGATCGATCGCTCCATTGTCGGTTTCCACACGGCAGCCCCCTGGACTGATACTGCTGTGTGCCAGTATTTGAGTCGGTGCCAACTCTCGAAGTTCTTTGGCGATTGTTTCTACTTCTCCGAGCAGTGTGGCGTGGTCTTCCGGATTCAGTAAGATCTTGAGTGTGCCGCTGGTGCTGACTAGGCGAAGAGACTCGGAAACTAAATCGAGTGTGATGTCGGGAGCCTGTGAGAGTTCACGTCGAATCACGCGGGCTGCAATGGCCGTGGCGAGTCGCACCGCTTCTCGTTCCCATTGACTGAGCCACTTGTCCTTGGTGTACCGGATTTCGTTCACTACTTTTTGAAGGGCTGGCAGGGTGGTCTGTATTTGTCGTGAGACTTTGTTCTGAACCAGGTCTGCAATGGCTTCCACGGCTGCATGTCGTCCTTGCTGTTCGGCTTGTTGGCGAATTTGATTAGCTTGTTGGTTTGCTTCGGCCAAAATCTGATGGGCCTTCCGACGGGCTTCCTGTAGGTAATCGTCGGCCACCTGTGACATGTCATCCAGCTCGAAAGCAGCCGCTTGTGCTACTGAAACAGTGGTGCTGGATTCTCCCGCTTTGATAATGGTCGTCATGATGGTGCTCGTCTTCGTGTCGTGGAAAGGTAGACCGGCCGAGTTTCAAAACCGTCACTTGCAGCGGAAGAATTTGAGCCAGACGTTGGAGTTGAATTCGGCAACAATCATGATGGTAATGGTTATCTGGAGTGGCAGGTGTGTAAGCAAAGGTGGTGAAGAGTACAGGTCGTATCAGGTCCGTGCGGTGCTAACAGTTTGTAATCAGCCACCAAAACCCTGTGTTCGGCAGTCGGAGTTCCTCATGGTGTGGTTGAGGAATGGCACCGGTTTAGGCATCTGTGGATTTCCGATCGCTCACTGTTGACAAAGGTTTTCCATGGCAAGCACCTGTTGAACCGGTCATCCAGTCGCAGAACTTGCCGTCAATACGTATTTTTGATTGGCGCGCAGGGGCAGGTGTATCCTGTCATCCGAGGCCATTTGACTTGCTGTTGTGGAAATGAACCGTTGTGCGGCATCCACATCGCTTAGTCGGGTGGGGCCGAGTTGTGTCAGCTCCTGAGAAAATAACTGGGCCTCACGCACTGGGAGGTGTTGGAGCACCCGTTGTGTGAAGGCCCGATCTGCATCCAGCAGGGCCAGTCGCACCACCGCCGGGTCGATCGCTTCCAGCAGAGTTTGTAAAGATCGGTCATCGAGCTGGTTCAGAGTTGCGAACAATACTTGCGAAGTGCAAACGGGTTCTGCCGGGCGGCAGATGTTCTTTTCGACAATCAACCGATTTGAGGTAAGAGGAGGTGGCGTGGGGTCGTCGACTCGTGACACTTGTTGTTTGAAGCCAGTTGATGAATGAGAAAGAGACGATTTTTCTTTCGGGGCCGCGCAGAACTCGTAGCCAAGGGATTGGGCGAGCTGCTGGTCGTGGGCTGAGAGATTGGAAAGAAGTTGCGCACGACTCTCCTCGCTGGCGGCGTCGAGAATCGCGTGGAGTGATTCGATCCCTGCCGTCAGACGCTCATTCGATTTCAGCTTTCCTTCCAACACGGTTTGCAATTCGTTTTCCAGATCACGAAGGACGTCGAGGTTCGCCGATTCAAGATCGATATCTATGAGTCGTTGTGCCACTTCGACTTGTAGTCTCGGTGGGAACCCTGCCATGGCGGCGGCGGCCGTCTCCGGAGCCAAATTTGAAATCACGATCGCCACGGTCTGTGGATGTTCTCGAGCCAGAAGAACTGCCAGTTCTTGTCCGCCAAATTGTTGAAGAGATTGAAATACTTTGGACTGTTTCGTTGGAACAACACCTGGTTCTTCGTTGGATTCGATTTTCGGCTCGGGGGACGTTTCGCAAATTTTCGCAAGCAGCGAACGGTCCAGTTCGACACCCGTTGGCGTGCGTGCAGATTCTGTCCCTTTGTCGAGGAATTCCCGGACAACGTGATTGCGCTCAACGGAAGTCACGTCACCCAGTTGCTCGGCCATTTTGCATATTTGTTGCCTTTGTTCAGCCGACATTTCCCTCAGCAGAAATGTGGACGATGACTGGTCAAGACTCGTAATGAGTACGGCCGCTTTCCGAAGTTGGTTTTCCATCTGCCTGTTCATGGGTTACTCGGCATTTCCAATCCAGGTGCTAAGTACTTTGGCGGCAGCTTCGGGATCGTCCCGAACGACCTCAGCCAGTTCGTTGCGTATGGTCGAAGTCGTGGCCCTACGGTGCAAAAATAGTTCGGGATTTCCGGAGTCGGGATTTCCGGAGTCATTGTCCGCTCCCTCGGTCTCAGGAGGACTGGTAGACAATGAGTTCGAGGACGAGATGGTTTCTTCTAAAGCAACAACCGGACTGGTCGCAACAGGCGGGATGGAGCGAATCATGCTACGCAGTATCAGCAAGCTGAAAACACCAATGCCCATCATCCCTAATGTGCTCCAGTTTTGATTAAGCCAGTTGACAACACGTGCTGTCGCAGGGGGTTCGGTCACGGGTGGCACCCATGTGTTTTCGAAGGAAACCACGGTGATTGCATCACTCGGATTGGTTGTTGATTGGATCGTCGGGACGGAATTGGTGACTAAGCGGCGGATGTCATGGTTGATGCTCTCCTCGAAAGTTGCCATTTGTTCAGTTGTCCGAAGCGTTGACTTGTGGCCTTCTTGGAGTGGATTCTCTTTTTGCCAGAGATTCCGGTAATAGCTCTTGGGGATCCCGATTGCCACGGTTACGGTCGTGGGAATCAAATCCGCTTTGGTGGTTTCAACAATGTCCCGAGACGGAGTTTTGGTAGTGGTTTCGCTTTCGCTGATATTCTGAATGTGTGTTTTGTGGCTAAGCTCCGCAGAGGAGTTCCCCCTGGTCGGCAACCGAGATCGAACATTAGGATCGTCAGGTGGATTCGGACTGAATGTTGACTGGCCGCTCGTTGGTATGGCTGCCGCGAAGCTGCTTTCAGAATTGACAACCTTCGCTGTTCTTCTCTCTCTCAGCTTTTCGTCAAAATTCACGTTGACGACAACACTGGCGTCTGGAATATAACTCAACGCGGCACGCACCTTGTCGGAAAAAAAGTTTTCCCACAACCTTCGGGAGCGTTGATACTTATTTGAGCCAGCGCCAGAATCACTCAGATTGTCCGAGCATGTTTCCCCGGATACCATATCGACGACTTTTACCAACTCGGGCTTGCTGGCCACGGCAGCAGCCACAGTATTTTGGATGCTTGCGACCCGTTTATCGGTAAGTTCTATACCGGGGGTGGGCCAGACGGACACCACTCCCGTCACTTTTCGATCGCGTTTTGAGAATGTTCCTTCTCTCGTCTCCTTGTATTTCACTACGGCATTATCAATGCCACTCATTTTTCGGATCATTAAGGAGAGCTCGATTTCATTAGCGATCTTAAGGTTGTCTTGTCGCTGATTTTCCGATGACCAGATACTACTGTTTTTTGAGAGCTTGCTGAGCGCACTGAATGGAAAGTTTGGCAGGGAGTCATTGTCGGCGAGAGCGGCGAGATAGGTGTATCTTTGACTCCGGGGGACTCGAATTCGGTTTCCCGTAGTGTCCCAGTCATTCAATCCCATCTTGGAGAAAGCCACGGACGCCGCTGTAACCTCTCTGTCAGTGAGAGGATTTGCGCCAAACAGGTACGCATCGGGACCGGAGACTTCGTGAGTTACGGAATACGTCAGAGTAATGATGACAAAGACCATCAGGAGTCCGGTGATCAAACGGGCCCCACCGGACATCGAACTGAATAGCTCGACGAGTTGTGCATAGCTTTTATTTAAGATGTCCATCCACAGATTCCTGTCGAACTGTTAACCAAGGGTTTCGAGACCGAGATAACATTGGCCTGCTCCTGGTGGATCGGTACAGGTTGGGGTTGACCAGTACAGCACGTTCAGGATGAGCTTGAATTTGACTCGGGACAACGGCAAGACAGTCTCCAGCACTTTCGTTCGATCGTACGACTGTCCCTGTTCAAGGGGCGACCGCAGCGCCTAGAAAGAAAAGCGGAGAATAACTACATCAACCACCCCACAGTGTCAATGTAGTTTTGCAGCAGAGAACGATACATTGTCCCCGATTCCAAGGTGTGCTGCCACGACGTTGCTGCCTGGGATAGCTGCCAAGGATGCTTGGTTTCGTACTGGATTCTAGTTTTCGGGGTCGTGCGTGCGGTTGTCGTCGGCGTGAGAAATCAAGGACTTTTCCCGTTGCGCATCACTGGGTGCATAGCTGCCAGGAGATCATGGCGGCTAGCACTTTGTCTGGCTGTAGGAGTGGCCGAACTGGTTCGTGCGAAAAGAAGAAATGGACAGGCCCGGCAAGAAAAGCTGGATGGGCGTCAATTCAACTCGTTCAAGCGAAAACAGGATTGTTGGTGTGGAGTCGGATGGACGCCTGTCACCAATTCCATGACCCAGGCGTCAATATCAGACAACATCTTTGTCGTGATTTCGTCACCACATGGATATTGCCGAACCGTTACTTTCATGCCTCCGGAATGAAAGAGTCTCAGGTCGGAACAGACTCGATCGACAGGGTAACATTCACTTTCACTTCCATGCGAAATCAGTAATGGTAATTGACGCGCTTGATCGAGATTAAACAGAGGGTTTTGGCCTGTCGGAAACGGACCACCGATGGATATTACCCCGGCAAATTGGTCAGGATGCTTTAGTCCCAAGCGAAACGACATGGTTCCGCCTTCCCGGAATCCAGCTAAAAAGACACGAACTTTTTCGATGTGATATTTTTGCTGTGCGATTTCGATGCAGTCAAAGATTCGTTCTTCCGCCTGCTGAATATGGTGCGGATCCTCACTCCAGTGATACGTCGATTGGTGACTTTCCGGGACTTTTTTCTGAAAGGTGCCGCGCGGGGCCACGGCGACATAGTTTCTCATGCTGATCAACGGCATGACGCGCGACAATTGACCCTCGTTGTCACCCGGGCCATGCAACCAGACGATCAGGGGATAGGCGTAATTGGGTTCATAGTGAAGCGGAGCAAACAGCGAGTGTGAAACCCCCGGGCACTGGCTTGAATGAACTCGCCCTTGTTCGACTTCTAATTGCGGTTCGGGAATTAATTCGTGAACAGGAGCGCAGTTTTGAAGGCGATTCATTCTTAATGAGCCGATCAGAAGGTGTTGTGTTATTGGAAAAGCGAAGGCGGGTAACAGCGGGCAGCCTTGCAACACAAAGGGTTGGGGGATGTGTAGCTCACGGCAAGTAATCGTTGCAAGTTCGGCTTACATGAGTCCATTGTCTTGGGGGTGTCATTGCTAGCCTGTCATTCCTTGTTGTCCAGTTTCCCGGCAGAGAAACTGGAAATCAGGTCTAACTTCGGAGTCCAACAGCAAGCACTCCTCTAACACGACTACCAAGCGCACGAGACTTTAAAACACTATTCAATGCGTGTCAATGTCAGGCTTGTGCAAAAGAAAACGACAAGAAAAGAATTTACTACATCAGATCGTTCATTGTCTGGACAAGATTTTTCACTGCTTCCACGCTCTTTTGAAAGTCGCTGCGTTCTTGTTCAGACAACTGAAGTTCGATCACCCGTTCAACTCCGCCTGACCCCAGGATGGCCGGTACGCCAACGTAGTATCCTCCCACCCCATATTCGCTTTCGCAATACGCGGCGCAGGGAAGTAGTCTTTTTTTATCACGTACAATGGCTTCCACCATTTGTGCGGTAGCGGCTGCGGGAGCATAGTATGCACTACCCGTTTTTAAGAGCCCTACAATTTCGGCTCCTCCTTTTCGTGTGCGTTCCACGATGGATTCCAACCGGTCCGGATCCAACAGTTGTGACACCGGGATACCCCCCACCGAAGTACAACTTGGCATGGGGACCATCGTGTCGCCATGTCCTCCCATGAGAAGAGCTGAAACGTCTTCTACGCTCACACCCAGTTCCATGGCCAAAAAAGTTCTATAGCGGGCGGTGTCCAGCACGCCAGCTTGTCCTAGAACGCGATGGTGGGGAAAACCACTGATTTGGAAGGCTTGTTGGACCATCGCGTCCAGCGGGTTGCTGACAACAATGAGAATGGATTCGGGGCTGGTGGTTTTGACCTGCTCGGTGACGGAGGCGACGATTTTGGCATTGGTGGCCAATAAGTCGTCTCGACTCATGCCAGGTTTACGGGGCAGGCCGGCAGTAATGACCACGACATCACTACCAGCGGTGTCCGCATAGTCGTTGGTGCCCAGAATGTTTGCGTCGAATCCCATGATCGGTGAGGATTGCATCAAGTCCAGTGCTTTGCCTTTGGGCATGTCTTCCGTCTGGGGAATATCGAGTAATACGATGTCGCCCAGTTCGGAAGCTCCGCACCAATGTGCTGTTGTTGCACCCACATTTCCTGCACCAATGATCGAGATTTTGGACCGACGCATAAAAGACTATTCCTTTCGACGGGGGGAAACACCGAGTCCGTCAATATGATCGACTACAGCGGCAAGTCAAGTGCCGTCACTGCGGAAGAGATTCCTGAGAAGGGCTTTCTGGTAGTGGTGGGCCAGAATCAATTCCGAGGTTTTCGAGTGACGCTTCCGCGGGTGGTTGGAAGTGTTTGGCCAAGATGGTGCGGCGAAACACGGCGTCTCCGCGATTTAACCGGCGAACAACGATCCACAAGCTCAGCAGAAAACAAACCGCGACAAAGCTACAAGCGATTCCATAGGCCGGCTGAAAACTGTTTTGTTGCTGAATCCATTTCGGTTCAAATCCCACGATCAGGGGACTGAACTGCCGGCGGTTGGGACCTTTTGCTGTCGTGAAATCGGTCTTGTAGCTATAGAGTTTGTAATAGAATCCGCTGACTCGTATTGCTTCATTCACATCATCCCCCACTGGCATGCCGGCAGGAAGTTGCCCCACGCAACAAACCACCGGATAGCTGGAGTAATAAGTAGGTTCCGGATCGTCGGGGCTTCGTTTGACACGAACGCTTTCGTTAATGAAAACATTTAACTCGTAATAATGATCAATACCCAAGCGATTGCGGATATCCGCCGCTTCAATTGCGATTCGCACGGCACGACGGACATTGCCAGTGATGGCAACGAGTTCTCCTCGACTGGCACGCTGTACCTGACTGCCCAGCAACTTGGCCAGGCGGGTGTTGTGGAGGAGACGGGAATCTACCGTGGCGGGAGCAGTACCACCTGTTGCCGCCAGCAATTGATAGAAGCATTCGCGATCGTCTTCGGTCAAGCCCTGGCGATCTTGGATTTGATCGAAGAGTCCCACGTCCATCCCTAAATTTCCCAAGATCAAGAGGGAGGGTGTTGTTGCCAACGCTTCGTCGATTCGATCCGGTGTCCATGCGATTCTCGGAGCCAGGAGAACGGGGAGAGGTGTTGTCGTTGCCTCGGCCACCTCCAGCTTGAAAAATAGCCCGTGACTACTGACTCGCTCATCCATCGTTCTTCCAACATGAGGTTGCCAAGATTCGGGAATGTTGAGGGTGTAAACAACAACTTTTCCGGTTGAGTTCTCCAGGTCCAGGTGAACGCGATAGACTTGCCCTAAATGCCAGCGTTGAGCCACTTCTCGTGGAAGTTCTACCAGGTCAACGTACGACGCGCGTCCCTGAAGAAAGAACGCATCCGCGCGATGTTCGGCAGGGGAGTCGACAGCATTCCACAAGTTTTCGCCCGGGTGAGACCATTCGACAAGACGATCCGTGCCGATACGAGGCAGTCGATGCAAAACCTTTGCCAGGATTTCAAATTCAATACCTTGAATTTCTCGGGCGTCATGGATTGTATCCCAAGCCTGTTGATCGAGGCCGGCATGTTCCAGTAGCACTCGTATTCGACCGTACTTTGCCACCTGATCGGCGGAAACGGGGCATGCAAGATTCAATGGCATGACGAACAGCAGGAGAGATACTGGGTGAAAAATCACTGACGAGAACCGGGCGGACCGCATGTACAAAGAGGCGTTGAAATTCACACAACGCAACGACCTCGCATATTCTCGGGCAGTGAACTGCTGGGAGGCAAACAATCTAAAGGTCTTCCATTTTTCGCAGGGTGTTTCTGGTAGAGACCACATCCCGGTTGAGTAACTGTTCGATTTGCTCAGCGTGAATCCTTGAACCAGCACGGTATCCATGTGTGGGTCGTCGGCGTACGCTCAGCCAATAAGTGAGTCCTGCCAGGGTGGCGGACAAAATCACTGTGCCCACCAACAAGCCGGTGGTGGCGGCTACTGGCATCTTGGTTCCCATCGGACCCGAGGTGGTTTGTTTCGGAGCCGCGCCCTTTGGACTCCAGCGTACGGTTTTGGCAATAATCAAGGGCGCGGTTCGGGTGCCGTCTTGTGCTGAGTAGGGAACACGTTTGAAGAAAAATCCCGTCAATTCAACGGATTCGCGGATCTCATTTCCAATGGGGAACCCTTCCGGTAGTTCCAGGGCATATACATTGACAGGGGCGTTGGGGCCTCCTGCGGGTCTCAACCAACACGCAAAGTAGTCTTCAATTCCCAAATGGTTTTTCCAGGCGGGAACCTGCTCGACTCGCCGTGCGCTGCCGAGAAAAGTCACCAAACGGCCTCGATAGAAAGCGGGTTGTTGAAAAAGGGACACGAATCCGACCCGGCCCTCCGATGCTCGCTCTAACTCTTTAAGTTCGGACTCTTGGAGGATTTCGAGAAGATTGCACCAGGCTGCGTTTTCGGGATGCTGTAGTAAACAGTCGTCTTCTATTGCCTCCAGCAAATCAGCTTGGACTCCCGGGAAATACGAGTTGCCGCTCTTCACGGATCTGCCAAGTGGTTGATGAGGACGAATGATCACTGCGTCGGGAACGTTGGTATCATTTTCAGAAATGCGGATCGAAAGCCGGGTGTCAACTGCCGGGCGATTGTTTTGATTCGACCCGTCCTGATGAGATTGAGTTGGGAATTGCTGTCCGCGCCACATCCAATCCCAATACTTTGGCTTACGAACCTCAGCCATCAACAGAGCCACTCCCAACAATGAAGAAACCAGAATCAACAGACGCAGTTGGACTCGCCGAGACATATAGTTCGGCGGGCCGGAGCGACCGCTGGAGTTGGTGTGGCGGAACTGGAACATATCAGGAATCTTATACGTCCGGCGGGCGCGGGTCAGCCCCACCGTTGAGGTGATTGCTTTGGCATCCGAGGACACGAATCGGCTATTTTGACAGGATTCGCTCACTTGGAGGTTCACGAAAAATTTTCTCCGGTGTAGCAACTTCTCGTTTGGCTTGGCCCCGTTAGAGTCTGGCTGGGACCACTTTTGCAGTGGTCACACCCTACGAGACATGGCGAAAAAAAATCGCCCGAGTCTCCATCAAAGCTTGGTGGATGTCCCTCAAGCTAAACTCTACGATAATCCATGCGACCGGGTGGTGGGAAGCCATTCCAACTGGTGCCCCATGGTTGTGGTAAAAGTTGAAAATGCATTACAATCAAGAAGGTGAGAACCACCTCTTGGGCAGATAGCGCCGGAACCTGTCTGCCCGTTAACGGACGTCATCACGTTGCGTGATCAGGGCCTCCAGGAATCTGGCAACCGGGTAGCATTTTCGACATGGCGTCGCCTTGCTGTTGCGGCGTGATCGTGTTGCCAGTTTACGCTGAGGAAAGAGATATGGGTCGTTTCCTATCCATCCGATCGTCGATAATCTGGATTTGTTTCCTGTCCCTTACCTTGTTGACCATGGAGTGGGGTCGCTCGGCTGAACAGGCTGACGTGTTTCTGCGGGGGTTGCGGGATCGGGGATACCACGAACTGGCATTGGATTACTTGGAATATCTTCGAGAGAGTGACCTGATTGCTGACGATGTGCGTGTCACCCTGTCCTACCAACGGGGATTAGTGTACATCCAAATGGCGATTCAGGAACGCCGCCCCGAGTTGCGTGGCGTTTTGCTCGACCAGGCTCAAAATGCCTTGCAATTGTTCTTGTCGGACCATGGCCAGCATGTGCTTGCTCCTGCGACCCGCCGCCAGTTGGGAAACGTTGTTGCATTACGTGCTCGTATGAAACTGGCAGCTTCGTCAAAGGCGTCGACGGCTGCAGCGCAGAAGAAACTCGTACTGGATGCCCGCCAGTATTTCGAGGAAGCGCAAGAATTCTACAACGAATTGGAAACGGATCTGCGCAAACTGTTGACGAGCATGCCGAAATACGTCGATCCGCGAACAGAGCCTGAACTCCATGCCGCTTTGACGAGATACCGCAACGACTACATGGACACTCGCATCCAGGGAGCGAAGGTCTTGCAGGAAAAAGCGTTGACGGCTGAAGCCGGTAGTAAACAACGGCAGATGTGGCTGGAGGAAGCAATTGTAGTTTTCGATGATATTTATCAAAAGTATCGAAAATACTTTGCCGGATATAAGGCTTTGTTTTATCAAGCACAATGTCTGCACGAACTCGGCAAGTTCCAAGACGCGGTTTCCATGTATAGCGAATTGTTGAACTGGCCAGGAGAGTTTCCGGCCCTTCGGAAACTCAAGACGCAAGCTTTGACGGAATCGATTCGAATTTGGACGAACGATTCGCTGAAGGACTATGCGCAGGCGATCACGACGGGCGAGGACTTCGTGAAACGAGTACGCTCGAAAGAAGCTCGGCAACCAGAGTGGCTCGAGTTGAGGATGGAGTTGGCTCAGGCTCATCGAAGTCGGGCAGATGCTCTGACAGAGAAGAATCCAGCTGACCCGGCGCAACGGCAGCACCGAAATCAGGCACGTAGCCACGCGAAGTATGTCTCCCGGTCTCCCGGGCCTCTGCGGAAACAGGCCCGGGAAATGTTGGCGGAACTCGGGGAACAGAAGGACTCACTTACTACAGTTGCGGCGAACTTCGCTACATTTGACGAAGCGAGGGCAGCTGGCCTGGAGATTTTGGAACAGGCACAGACAGCCTCCACTCTCATTAAATTGCTGGATGAAAAACTGAGTCGCGTCGAGAACGATGAAAAGCGCAAGGAATTACTCGCACGACAAGAACAGTCGCAGCGTAAAGTCGATGAGGGCCACGCTAGTGCTTTGCGGCACTTTCGCCGGGCCTTGGTTTTGGTTCCGCGAGACCGACCTGCTGATGAGGTCAACACCGTGCGGTATTATGTGGCATTCTTGTTATTCCAGCAGGAAGAGTATTTTGAAGCGGTTGTACTTGCGGAATTTGTTTGTCGTAGTTATCCGGACGATTCATTGTCGAGCCATTGTGCTGGTATTGCCCTTTCGTGTTATGCGAAACTTTTAAGACGGGCAAATCTCAACGATGAAAAAGACACTGAATTTGAAGTCGAGAAATTGCGTCAAATAGCAACCTACACTCTGCAGAAATGGCCTCGGCGGCAGGAGGGGCAAAACGCGTTGGTGACTTTGGTAGATCTTGCGATCCAGAGGGGGAAATACGACGAAGCAGAACAAAGCTTGAATCAGATCGCTGCGGCCTCGCCGCTTCGCAGCGAGGCAGAATTGAAGACAGGGCGAGCTCTATTTCACCGCTACCGACAGATGGTAGGGAAAGGTGAATCAGTGCAACTGGTGGAACTGAGGGAGCGTACACGAAGGATTCTTGAAGATGGGACGAAACGGGTTCCGGTGGGTCAGATTTCCCTGAATCGGGCCGAAGCTGTGTTGTCCCTTGCCAGCCTGCATCTCGATGCACGGGCACCGTCACAAGCGATTCGTTTGCTGGAAAATGAACAAGACGGCAGCCTCACGCTCGTCCAGAAAAAACATCCATTTGCTGACAGGGAAGGTTTTGCGGAAGAGACTTACCGTACGGTATTGCGTGCCTACACTTTAGCTCTCGGGGAGGCGAAGACTGCCGGCGCGACTGGCCACTTGATGCGGAAAGTCGAACAAACGACGACCGCATTTGAAGGCGTCATGGGTGACTCTGCAGAAAGCCGTCGACGTTTAGTAGGAATCTACGTTAGCCTCGCTCAGGAGATGCAGAATCAAATCAAGGTGGCTCCTGCCCAGTCACGGGCTGCCTTATCGAAAGGCCTCGCGAACTTCTTGCAGCGCATCAGTGCCGGGACAGAAGATACCAAGATTCTCCATTGGGCTGCGGGAATGTTTTATGAGTTGGGAACGGCGAACGCTCCAAGTCGGGGGAAGGTGACGGGTGTTGCGCAGGAATATTATGAGGATGCCCTGCAGACTTACCAGAATCTTTTGAATCTCAGCAAGGAATCCGCGGCTCCCTTGGAACCTCAGATGTTTGTTCAAATCCAGCTTCGGTTGGCGATGATTCAACGCAGTATGGGAGAGTTTCAGGCTGCCATTGAGGCCTTGGAGACGATCCTTCGCCAGCGAAATACAATGCTGGACGCGCAGGTCGAAGCTGCCCGGACCTATCAGGCCTGGGCGGAGGCGGGAGATCCGCGGCAGTTTGAACAAGCCATCCACGGCAAGCAGGCGGAAAAGGGATCTCGGAAAAAGGTCGTGTGGGGTTGGGGTACCTTGGCTTCCAAGACGCAAAATCAAGAAAAGTATTTAGAAACGTTTCACAAGTCTCGGTATAATCTGGCTTTTTGTCGCTACCGTCATGCTCTCAGTTTGCCGGAACCGCAACGCGCAAAAGGACTTTCCAAGGCCAAGAGGGACATTGCCTGGACACAGGTTCTCCGCCGGGATCTGGGAGGTGATTTGTGGAAAGCGAAGTACGACCAGTTATTGACACAGATCGAGCAGGAACTCGCGCGTTCCAACGGATGATACATTCAAAAGCGATCCGAATCGTTGAATTTATGAAGGAGATGAACGTGACTCATTTGCCCCGGAATATTAGTTGGTTGTTGCTGCTGCTGATGCCGACTTTGGTCTGGGGCCAGGGCGGTGGCGACTTTGTGCAGACGATCGGAAATGCTCCTTCACTCGGAACGATTCGTAGCATGAGTGCCAATGAAATCATCATCAGTTCCAATGGACGTGATTTGAAGGTACCGGTGAATGAGCTGAAAAATGTCTCCTTTCGAAATGAGCCAAGCGAATTGAAACGCGCACGTCTTGACATTGCCAACGGCAATTACAATGCCGCCCTGACGAAGCTGAGAAAACTTGAGAAAACAGAACTCCAGTCAGCTTATGTCAAGCAGGATATGGAATTCTACGAGGCCTTCGCGGGGTCACAACTTGCCCTGGCCGGTGCTTTGAATCCGAAGGAAGTTGCGGCGAAGATGTTTAGTTTTGTGAAAACTTCTCCGGATAACTATCACTACTACGAGGCACTTGACGTGCTAGGTCGATTGGCATTGGCTATGGGAAAGTATTCAATTGCCGAAGGTTTTTTTGGAAAACTCGCGAGGGCACCATGGAAAAACCTTCAATGGAAGGCGATTTCCCTGCGGGCGACCGCTCAATTGCAACAAGGAAAACATTCGGAGGCTCTGCGAAATTTTGAGCAGGTTGCCAACTCTGACATCGGTGGTGTGGCTGGAGAGCGCCAGAAGTCACTGGCCCAAGTTGGTATGGTGGCTTGCTGGAGCCAGACGGGAGAAACCGAGCGAGGTATTGAATTGGCGAAAGAAGTGATTAAACAGGCGGAGCCTGATGAGATTGAACTGAACGCTCGGGTATACAATGCGTTGGGGAACTGCTTTCTGAAGCAGAAAAAAATCAAATATGCCCTGCTTGCCTTCCTTCAGACAGACCTTCTTTACCAGGGTCAGGGCGATGCTCACGCTGAAGCGCTTTACCAATTGACCAAGCTCTGGCAACAGTTAGATAAACACGATCGGGCCCGACAAGCCAGAAATGTGCTCAAAGAGCGGTATTCCAACAGCTTGTGGGCTAAACGAATGTAAGCGATCCTGATTTTCGATTGAAAAGAGTTGGTGGGTACCTCGCTGTGGTTTACCACAAGGATCCACCCGCATTAGAATGCGGTGGCCGTTTCCACGAGATGTCTTATTACGGGCGGCGCAAAGAGAGTGACAGTAGAAAATGTTCTTGAGACGGCAATCATCCGAGGGAGGCACTCTGTCGGGATGGTGGCGTCAAAGGGTTGAATTCAACAGATTTCCTGACCCAGTGGGGGCGATTATGCATTCTAGGTTTCTCCATAGATTCTGGCTGTTGTGCCTGGGTACGATGGTACCCGTGATGGCGTTTAGTGGTACTGTCACCTGGAACACGCTTGGGACGCCTCTTGTGGCCGTCGCACAGGAAGACGCTTCAGCGGAAGCGGCGGAAGCGGCGGAAGCGGCGGAAGCGGCGGAAGCGGCGGAAGCGGCGGAAGCGGCGGAAGCGGCGGACTCGTCAACGCCCCCGGCAGGTGATCAAAGTTTGCTTGAAATGTTCTTTAGCGCCTTGGGTTGGCTGTTTTTCCCGGTGTTTCTGGCACTCTCGTTCACACTGGTAGCCCTGCTCATCATGAACATTCTGACGGCTCGGCGCGATAATGTTGTTCCACTGCAATTAGTCGAGGGATTTGAAAATCACCTCAACGAGAAGCAGTACCAGGAGGCCTTTGATCTGGCGAAGGCCGATGAATCCTTTCTGGGGCAGGTGCTGGCTGCTGGCTTGGCCAAAGTTTCCGTCGGGTATCAACAGGCAATTGAAGCCATGCAGGAAGTTGGGGAAGAGGAAAGTATGAAGTTAGAGCATCGTCTGAGTTATATCGCTTTGATCGGTACAATCAGTCCGATGGTGGGGCTGTTTGGCACGGTGTGGGGTATGATCTTGTCGTTCAAGGTGATTGCGGACCACCCCGATGTGACGCCCAAGCCTTACGAACTGGCTGCCGGTATTTCCACGGCTCTGGTCACCACATTAGTTGGTCTGGCGATCGCCATTCCGGCCATTGCAGCGTACAACATTCTCCGCAACCGCGTCTCTCGCTTGGTACTTGAAGTCGGCATCGTGAGTGAAGGATTGATGAGTCGTTTTGAAACATCCGATGAGCCGAGGGGCTAGGTCCCATGCGTATCAAGAATCAAAAGACGACAGTCCATGAAGGCGATTTGACACCGATGATCGACATGACTTTTCAGTTGATCGCGTTTTTCATGGTGTTGATCAACTTCACAGATACAGACCCCGACCAGCGCATTCAGTTACCCTCCAGCGTTCTTGCCAAGCCACCCGATACCGCGCTAAACATTCCGATTACCCTTCAGTTGACCAAAGACGGCCAGGTCATCATCGGCGGTGAAGAGTGGACGATCGATGATGTGAAGTCTAAATTGACCAGTGAGAAGCAATTTCTGGAGTACCAAGAGAAGTCTGCGGCGGACGCGACAGTCATCATTCGTGCCGACAAAGTCGCTAAAACGGGTCTTGTACAGAAACTCGTGGAGGTATGCCAGGAAGTGGGCTTTGAAAAATTTGCTCTGCGCGCCGAACAGGAACAGCTATGAAAATCCGCAATCGCGCGACAGACGCTGAAGATACCGGACTACAGATGACACCGATGGTCGACATCGTATTTCAACTGCTTGTCTTCTTCATGATGTCGTTCAAAATAGTCACACTAGAAGGTGATTTTAACATCAAAATGCCGCTTTCGAATGTAAATCAAGGACCCGTGGATGACACCATATTGAGACTGGATGTTCGACTGACCGCTTATCAAACCGGGGAATTGTCTGGAGTTTATTTCAACGATCATAAGTTGGAGAGTGATGATCCTTTTGACGAACTTCATGCCGAGGTGCTGCAGCTTGCTGGTTCGCAGGGGGCTCAAAACAGTGTAGAAGACATGGAGGCTAAATTTACTTGCGACTTCGACTTGCACTACCGACATGTCATTCAGGCGATCACTGCCGTAACGGGAAAAATTTCGGAAGATGGCAACATCGTGAAGCTGATCGAGAAAATCAGTTTCTCTCGACCTGCTCAGCAGACTGATAGCGGGTGAAATGGAACCGATGGATGTCTGAAGAAATTTACGGCGAGTTCCTTCCCGATCTCTCCGGGAATGACTAAGCTCGCGGATGGAATTGCTGGTGGACGTGTTTCAGACGTGACTGATCGACATGAGTATAGATTTGAGTAGTGGCGATGCTTGCGTGCCCGAGCATTTCTTGGACTTGCCGCAGATCGGCTCCTCCTGACAACAGGTGCGTGGCGAAACTGTGTCGCAAGGTGTGGGGGCTGATGGGATCAGAAGGACCCACGCGAGCCGCGTATTTTTTGACCAGTTCCCAGATAGCTTCCCGTCTCAATTTTTTGCCTCGTCGTGACAACAGTAGCCAGGCAGGTTGCGTCCCGGCAGAGGCGACCAACGCTGGACGTTCGATTCTCAGATATCGCCGTACCGCTTCCCGTGCTGGCTTTCCGAACGGCACGAGTCGCTGTTTGTTGCCCTTGCCATGACAAAGGCAGTAACGCTCGTCCAGGTGTACGTCACGGACTTTGAGAGACGAGATTTCCGAGGCACGACAACCGGTAGCATAGAGCAATTCCAGCGTAGCCCGGTCTCGGAGTCGCAACGGGTCCTGCGCATTGGGGGCCGCCAGAAATTTGGGAACATCTTGAGGAGACATCACGCTGGGTATCCGCTGCCAAAGTTTTTGGCTACCCAGTAATTCAGCAAGATTCTGCTGTAGAATTCCCTCAAGTTGAAGATAGCGGAAAAAGACCTTTAACGAAACGATGTGTCGTGCAATACTCGCGGTTGCCAGTTCCTGGTCGTGTAGCCAAGCTGCGTATTCCGACAATTGCTGAATGGTCAGGTTGGCAAGTTGTCGTTTTCCCAGCCACTTGCTAAAACGGCGTAGGTCACGAGCGTAGGCAGCGACGGTGTTCCGGGCCAGATGGCATTCACTCAGTAGATAATTGCCGAAAGCTTCTGTCCAGCGTTGAGCTTCATTGCCGTGCTGGCGTGGAACCACCCGAATGACTTTCCTGCGCGGTCTAGTTGTCAAGTTCTCTGTCTCCGCGAGGTGAATGGTGTCTACGGAAGAATTCGGGTGGAATGTCGTTGAGGATTCAACTTGAGTCAGCCGAAGGATAAGGAACTTGAAAACTTGTAATTAAAATGAAGCATTCGTAGCGGTTGACAGGATCAGGACCCCTAAAATGCAGAACATTGTCATTGAGAAGCCTTACAAATTTATTCCGCCTCATCGAGGCAACTGGTGGCCAAGTTTCGTCCAGACTTTTCGACTCATCGACCGTTGGCTCCGCCGCTCACACGGAGTGGTACAACATGAATGTCGAAATCTGAAGCGGCTCGAAGCGTCGCTGGCTGCGGGCCACGGCATCTTGTTAACCCCCAATCATAGCCGTCCTTCAGATCCTATCGTGATGGGGTTCCCCGCGCGTGAATTGCGAACTCATGTTTACGCCATGGCCAGTTGGCATCTGTATAATCAGGATCGTTTCAGTGCTTTTGCTATTCAGAAAATGGGGGGATTCAGTGTCAATCGAGAAGGAGTAGATAGACAAGCGGTCAATACAGCGATCAGCATTTTACAGACAGCTGAACGCCCGCTGATTATTTTCCCAGAAGGCGCGACCACCCGGATCAATGACCAGCTACAACATTTTTTGGATGGCGTTTCGTTCATCGCCCGCACTGCTGCCAAGAGACGACTGAAGTCACATGCTGCAGGTAAAGTAGTTGTCCATCCAGTTGCCATCAAATATTTTTATCAGGGTGATTTGCTGGAGGCAGTCGAGCCTACCCTGTCTTCCATCGAAGAACGTCTGACCTGGCAGTTGGCGACCGAATTGCCCCTGATTCAACGGATTGTGCGGATTGGAGGTGCCTTGCTGTCACTCAAAGAAATTGAATACTTTGGTTCCGAACAAAAGGGTAGTCTCAGGGACCGTCGGTCCGCCCTGATCGATCGTCTCTTGAATCCGATCGAACAAGAGTGGTTTGGTGGAACCAAAGAAAAAGAAGGAGTGGTTTCTCGAATCAAATCACTACGGATGGTAATTGTACCTGAAATGACGCGTAACGAACTTAGTCGAGAAGAACATCGCCGGCGCTGGAAACAGTTGGCCAGCATTTATCTGGTTCAGCAGCTATCTTTTTACCCCGAGGAATATTTGCGAGCTCCCACCAGCGTCGACAGGGTTCTTGAAACCGTTGAACATTTGGAGGAAGACTTGACGGACATCGTGACTCCCCATCCGCCCTATAAAGTGGTTATCGACGTGGGCGAATCCATCGAAGTCAGTCCCCAACGTGATCGCGATGCTGAAACGGACCCTCTGATGGACCGTATTCGAGACGACTTGCAAAAAATGTTGGATGGCTTGGCTTGTGAATCAGCGATCTACGAAGAGAGGTGACGAGCAGAACTGCCACGGGAGACAAGCAAACACAATGAAATAACCGGCCACAGGATCCGTATGGCGGCAAAAAAAATCCACCTGCCCACTGAAGTCGTACTGCCCTTGTTCCGCCACCTAACGAGCTACGATCCCTGCCTGGCAGACAGAATAACTCGGGGATGATGGCTTAGATCTTTGACAGTTCGAGGCGCACCGAACGCAGGGTGTTCTTCGAATATCGCCAAGACTTCATCTGCAATCATGGGGCTGATTTCGGTGATTAGCCAACCCTGTGGCTTGAGATGCCTGGTGCCTTCGTCGATCAACCGGCGTATCAATTCCGTACCTCGTTTTCCCGCCAGCAATGCTTGTCGGGGTTCATGTTCCCGGATGTCTGGGGCTAACATGTCCCACTCCGACTCTCTAATGTAAGGAGGATTACTGATAATGTAATCAAACGTGCAATCTGGCCTCAGGCCTGAAAACAAGTCTCCCTCGATCAGATTGATCCTTTCCTCGACTCCATGATCCGCCACGTTGACTCGAGCGATTTTCAGGGCTGTAGGACTCACGTCGACGGCCGTGATTTTAGAATCTGGAACATGTAGTGCGGCGCAAACGGCTAAGATTCCACTGCCTGTTCCTACGTCCAGTATCTCAATCGGCCCGTTGTCCTGCTGGTGTTGTTTTACCAAGTCGAGTAAAGCGACGAGCACAAATTCCGTTTCCGGCCTGGGAATGAGCACGTCAGGGGTAACACGGAAGTTGTGTGAATAAAATTCTCGGTAACCTACCAGGTAGGCTACAGGAGTACCTGCGGCTCGCTGCCGAACTAACTCCCGATAGGCAACACGTGTCGGTTCCGCTGCAGTATTTTGAAATGTCGTGTATAACTCAATCCGACGACAGCCACTTGCTTCCGCCAGGAGTACCTCCGCATCCAGTCGTGGTGATTCCGACCCATTTCGCTCGAGATATCCGGTTGTCCACGCTAGCAAGTTGCCAATGGTCCAGTCTGAATTGTCCATCATCACTTCATGGAAGAACGGGTGTCAATTATCGTCAAGATTTCCCATCGAGCGGCGTAAGTCATCTCGGTCGAAATCAACCAAGGCACTGGTGATGGGTTCCAGGTTGCCTGCCAGGAGTTGGTCCAGTTTGTAGAGTGTCAGGTTGATACTGTGGTGGGTGACACGATTCTCGGGAAAATTGTAAGTCCGGATACGTTGACTGCGATCCCCGGATCCGACCATGGTTTTGCGTTCATTGGCACGTTTCTTTTGTTCTTCTTGCTGCTTCATGTCATAGATTCGCGACTTGAGGACTCGCAGCGCTTTTGCCAGGTTCTTATGTTGACTCTTCTCATCTTGGATCGCGACCGCGATACCGGTTTCATAGTGAGTTAATCTGACAGCGGATGCGGTCTTGTTGACGTGTTGACCGCCAGGGCCACTGGCGAGATAGATGTCCTTTCGGTAGTCATCCGGTTTCAGGTTGACTTCGACGTCTTCTGGTTCTGGCAGGACGGCGACCGTTGCTGCAGAAGTGTGAATTCGTCCTTTGGTTTCCGTTTCGGGCACACGCTGTACGCGGTGGCCACCACTTTCGTACTGCAATTCGCGGTACACCCCTTCGCCTTCGAAGGCCAGCGAGATTTCTTTGAAACCGCCCAGTTCAGTGGGGCTGGCGGCCAGTAATTCTGTTTTCCAGCCTTTGTGTTCAGCATGCTTCTTGTACATTTCGTACAGATTTCTGGCAAACAAGGCCGCTTCGTCTCCTCCCGTGCCGGCGCGAATTTCCATCACGCAGCGCCTGCGGTGAGCGTCCTCGCCTCCTGCCGTCATGTCCAGCAGGTCGGACCACGATTTTTCTCGGTCCTCCTTCAGTTGGACCAGTTCCAATTGAGCCAACTCGCGCATTTCAGCATCATCACCTGCGACCATTTCTTTGGCGTCACTGATCTGCTGACTTAAATCCTTAAATTTGCGATAGGTTATAGCCAGGGGTTTGAGAGACCCGTGCTCTCGAGCAACGGCGGCGATTTTTGTTGAATCGGCCAAGATAGCAAGATCGGTCAACTGGGTTTCCAGTTTACTAAATCGCGTCAACTTCTGTTCAAGCATTTCCCGCATACTGAAGAGCCTCTGCCGTACCTGGGAGACGGGATCACTTGTTTTAGTCGTTCAATGGCAACGACCGGAGCGTTGGAGCCCGAAACGCTTTGCAAGCCGGCATGCGAAAATCGATGGAAAGAAACTGCTCTTAATTCGCTGGAGACCTGCGGTGTTACGAGTTCCAGAGAGACCTTTTGACTGCTGTGCACTCTGAAACCAGGTACCCATTTCGTGCTTGGCGTCAGTTGTAGAACACGGATCATACCGTGAAATCGAAGATTCTGAAAAGGCTAAGATTTGGCTGGGTTCTTTGGCTTCTGCTTTTTCTTCCCCTGCTGAAGGCTGCCGTAGCCAGATGCGGCGAATTTGTTCTTGAATTTTTCGATCCGACCTGCACTGTCGACATATTTCAGCTTGCCGGTATAAAACGGATGGCAGGCGTTACAGATGTCTACCTTCAGTTCTTTCCGTGTGCTGCGAGTGGTAAATGTATTGCCACAGCCGCATCGCACGTGGGTTTCATGATATTCCGGATGGATTTTTTTCTTCATGGCTTGATTCCCATTCCCAGAGGGGGCCGAACTTCAAACAAAAGGGAAGCCTATAGTATAGGAGGAAAGTTGCGACTCGACAAGTGACGTGTGGCATTGCAAACCGTACGTCTCGTCTGGGCGACATGCCGCGGGGAGGGATCGGGGTGAACAGCCGCAAATGGCTGTAGGCCATCGCTGATCCAGTGAGGACGGTTCTGTTTTAACACTTCTCACCTGTCGCACGTTTCCGTCTGCCTGTGGTGAGCGCTTCGGGAGAAAATTCTCTGCCGAAGGGCTATCGGTTCACCAACCAATTCCCGGGTCAGGATGCCGGAGACTCTGGATCGACCTTTTCACGTAGTCTATCAGTGATCCAGGCGTCAAGAACCAGTTGACTTACTTGATAGGTCACCATGGGCAAGATCGCCAAGCCTCCGAAGTAGGTAACCGCGACGTGCAGGCCTACCACGAGCGTTTTCTGGCTTCCCGCAAAGCCAATGGCAATTCGATCTGCATGGGAGAAACCGGCCAGGCGTCCCAAGCCGTGTCCCGCTGCGACCATGGCCAAGTGGATCACTACCACCGCCAGCAGCATGCCCACAAAGTCAAGCGTCTCAGGACCTTTCCCCAGGGGTGCGGTTGACAGTTCCTGTCCGACCTTGATGGATCCCAGTTACACCATCAACAGCCCACCGAGTTGAGCGAGTACTCCCAGGGGTTTTTTCCGGAGTGTACCCCAGCGAGCGATCGGGGAAAGCAAGCGGATCAATTGAGCAAAAATCATTGGCAGAACCACCAGCAGCCCCAGCTTGCTCATCACATCTATCATCAGGCAGTCCATAAGGACTGCCCGTCCAGTTGCCACTTGAGCCAAACAGGAGTCACGAGAAAGCACGACAGGTTGGTGACAACGCTTATCAGCATGGCCACCACATCGTTACCACCAGCACGTCGAGTCCAGACGGCGGCGGAAGCGAGGTTGCTCGGTGTGGCAGCGACTACCAGGAGCCCGATTCCATGTTCCTCTTGCAAGAGCGGTACCAGGCACCAGGCGAAAAGAGGTACCAGGCCGTACGTGATACTGGCGGCCAACAAGACAGGCCCAGGTCGTCTGATCGAACTGGCAATTTTCTGAAATTTCAGTGGCAATGACATCACAAATAGCACACATGCCAGGACCACGTTGCGTATGGTTCCAAGTTCGGCCAGGGCCTTCAGTGGGTCAGGAAAGGTGTAACCGCCACAGCGAGGCATATCAAAAACCAGCGTTTCTTTAGGTGATGCATACTTTTCGGAAGTGCACTAGGTGACTTCGACGTGTCTGATTAAAATCGAAAAGGAGGCTGCCTTTTGCTTCTGCTGGATTCTTCTCGTTACCTCATCCTGTCAGTTGTCTCTACGGTTCCGCTGCGTTTAACTTTCTACCGTAATGGTCGTCCAATATGTTGCGTTATCTGACAGCTGGCGAATCTCATGGAAAAACCTTGCTGGTTCTTGTCGATGGATTTCCCGCAGGTGTTGAAATCGAAACAGCTAGTATCGACGTTGAATTGAAACGTCGGCAGGGGGGGTATGGACGTGGTGGACGGATGAGGATTGAAACGGACACGGTGGAAATCATGTCCGGTATCTGGAGAAACACGTCACTGGGCAGCCCGATCGCACTGCAGGTGGTCAACCGCGACTACAAATTAGAACGGCTCGAGGATCTGGAACGCCCACGGCCTGGTCATGGAGATTTAACAGGAGCCGTCAAATATCTGGGGCCCATCCGTGCTGTTCTTGAGCGGGCAAGTGCTCGGGAAACAACCGTGCGGGTAGCGGCAGGTGCTGTTGCCAAGCAGTTGTTGCGTGAGTTTGAAATCGAAGTGATCGGGTTTGTGGCTGAATTGGGTAGTGTCGTTTTTGATTCGCAAGCGGGTACGGTAGACCAACAACGAGCCACACGTGACTCAAGTATCGTCTATTCGCTGAACCCGGATCAGGATGAACAGATCAAGAAGTTGATCGACGAAACGAGGAAAGCGGGTGACACCTTGGGAGGCATCGTCGAGGTGCGGGTCGAGGGTTTACCCTTCGGATTGGGAAGCCACGCCCAATGGGATCGCAAACTAGATGGCAGGATTGCCCAGGCCGTGATGTCGGTGCAGGCGATCAAAGGGGTTGAGATTGGTTTAGGTTTCGAGGCTGCTCGACGACCCGGATCTCAGGTACATGATCCGATCGAGTACGACGAAAAACAACGAGAGAACTCTCATTTGGGTTACGTGCGTCCCACCAACAACGCCGGGGGTTTGGAAGCGGGAATGACTAACGGTCAACCGTTGGTGGTACGGGCTGCGAAAAAGCCGATCAGTACGTTGAGTAAGCCCCTGCCATCGATCAACATGGAAAGTAAAGAGTCGGAATCGGCATCCTATGAACGCAGCGATGTGTGTGCGGTACCAGCTGCGAGCGTAATCATTGAAAATGTCGTCGCCTTTGAGGTGGCTGCCGCTTTAGTCGATAAATTCGGCTCGGATAGTCTGTCTGAAATGAAGGCTCGGTGGCAATTGTTTCACCAGATGGCTAGAGAGCGGTAGTCTGACGGAAGCTATTGAACAGGGAAGTTCAGCATGCATCCCACAACCAGACGCTGGATTTGTCGATCGGCATTCGTGGTGTTCTGCTTGCTTCCCACGAGTTTGGTTCTAGCACGGATCGTCGCTCGCAAACTACCCAGTTATACGAGGAGAATGGAAGTTCTCCTTTCTAACGAACTGGATATGGGGGTTTCCGTCGATAACTTGTGGCACCCACGTCCGGGGGTATCCGTGGCCGAAGGGGTTGTCATCACCGACCCGGAATCGGGCACGGTGTTTGCTCAAATCGGCCAGATTCGTATGACTTACCTGGCGGGAAAATGCCAACTTCTGCTCGACGAAACCGAATTAAACGGTGAGCGGCTCACCCAAATTTACCACCGCATGCATCGTCGTCTCCAGCGTCGCCCTGACCTGGACCAAATTTCCGTCAAGCTTAACGGTGCAAAAATCAAGCTGCAGACCGACCAGAAAGAATATCGCTTGACCAATCTCGATCTGCAATACGAACCCGGCCAAAAAGAAACCACGGTGTTACTTGATTTTCGTGTGGCTGATTTCAAGATGGCGGAGGAGACGCGGATACGATGGGAACGCAAGCACGACGCGAAGCCCCCCTTCACACGTGTCCAATGCTATACGCAGGGGAGTGCCCTGCCCTGCCGTCTCCTGACGGGCTTTTTTCCAGAGGTCCGGCGATTAGGTGAAGATTGCACGATCAACGGTTTTGTGAGCGCCGACTTTCATCAAGAGGAAGGTTGGCAGGCAGAAGGCGAGTTTGTATTGGACCAAGTGGACATGGACCAATTGGTGACAGACCTCTTCACTCAAAAGTTGAGCGGAAAAGCCAGTATTGGCGTGCATCGCCTGGTAGTTTGTGACGATCGTCTGTTGGTCTGCAGCGGCGAATTTCACATGCAGCAAGGTACCGTCAGTCGCTCGTTGTTGGAAAATGCGGTCCAACACATTTCCATACAACCTCGGCAAACGCTGAAATTTCTCGAAGGTGAATCAGTACCATTCCAATCGCTCGATTTTGGGTTTCGGGTGGACGGCAACGGATTTCAGTTGAGTGGTCGAAGTGCTGAACCTGCAGTGGGGGCGATTCTTTTCATTCGGCCCGGCGTGGTGTTCTATGAGCCGATGGGCAATCAACCTTTGCCATTGGTGAACCTAATTCGAATGTTGGTGCCATACCAGCAGTTCTGGGTGCCTGCGACCAGAGAAACCGAATTGCTGTGGTTCCGATTACCGAGAATGTCAAGCACCCGCTCCGGGAACTGGACCTCGCGTTGAGTTTCCGGAGAATTCTGGAAAACAGAGAGGCTGTCTACCAGACCTGTTCTGCCGTGGGGCTCCTGGTTGCGAGTGGAAACTTGGTCAGTGCCTTGTTGAGTCTGGTGAATCGCTAAGCGTGAATCTTGGAACCGATCAAAAGGCCGACGAAAACTGCAAGAAAGCCAAGCACAAGGTTTGCCAGTACACTCGTTGTACTAATGTGCCAGTTTCCGCGTTGGGCGTGGGAAACGGCTTCCAGTCCGAAGGTCGAAAAAGTCGTCAAGGATCCCAGGAAACCACTTGCCAGGGCAAGGTACATTCTACGGTTCTGGGTAGGCGGTCCACAGGCGACCAACAGACCTAACAGGAAACATCCAGTCACGTTGACCAGGAGAGTTCCTAAAGGAAATCCGTCACCCAGTATTCTGCGGCACAAGTGTGAAACACCGGTACGCGTGAGAGCACCCAGAGCGGCTGAAACGGCGATCAAGCAGATGTCAATGAACAAATTCATGAAGACAAAGTTGACGTTTCCGCACAGCGGCGATAGCTCCACCACTTGTCCGTAGGTACGAGCCCCATGCCGACGATCCCCAAATGGAATAACACCCAGCATGCCAACTTAAATAAAACGCCTTCCGTAAATCCGTAGGAATGCAAGCCAACTCCCAGTTCGTTGACACCAAACCAGGACCAAATCACCGCAATGTTACCCGCGGTGGCCAGCACCGCAAGTCCTCGTTCCCGGACCATGCCCCCCCAGCGCGCGTGCAAAACCAGCGCATTCCAAATGACAATGATGAGCGCACCATTTTCTTTCGGGTCCCAGCCCCAAAATCGGCCCCAGGAGTCATCAGCCCAGAGGCCTCCCAGCACGGTTCCCACAAAACTGAAGAGGATTGCAAAGCAGATGACTCCGTAGATGATCCGCGCGGTCGATTTTCTCACTGCGGGTGAACCCGCGGGCGTCAGGATACCAAAAAGGATGTAGAAAATACCTGCAGCACCGGCGAATAAGGTTGCTGCATATCCACAAGTCACGCAAACCACGTGCGTTGCCAGCCAAAACTGTGTGTCCAGAACTGCCTGCAAGACGCCGATCGTATCACCGTTTCCTGACAGAGAATGCGCAATAATCAGTGTGGAAAAACCGGTGGCGGCACCCAGTACATTACCAATCCCCAATCCAAACAACCGTTCCAGCGCGATTCCCAGGATAACGCACCCCCAACCGATAAAGACTGCAGATGAGTAGAGATTGGTTACCGGGGGTCTGCCGGATAAATAAATCCTGGCCAGCAGCGCAAAAGAGTGAATCAGCAACGCCAGCACGATTAAGCAGAATGCGGTTCGGTTTAAAGGTTGACGCCAGCCGATCCAGGAGACCAGGGAGAGAAAGAACACCAGCAGGTAGAGAATCTGGGATTGTGTAAACAGGGAGGCATGGTTGAAAAAGGATTCAAATGCCGTTGATTCGGTCTGGTGCTGTTGGCGTCGAGCACTTGTCAGGGCGTTTTGAAATTCCTGTATCGCCACGTTGAATGGTTCCGAATTGTCTTCCCGGTACGAGGACATCATCGTTTCCATTGCTTGCGAGAACAGATTAGTGGGGCTTTGGAGTGTTTCACCTTTCAGGGACTGCTGAATGGCTGTTTGCAGTTGCAACTTGAGCGGACCGACCTCGCGCCGCAGGGCTTGCCGGGCAGCCTCGTGCGTGCTCTTGCGCATGGCTTCATCCATTTGCCCATACATTTGCCGCGCTTTGACTTTAAGTTCGCTGTCAGACGATGATGTGTCATTGTTTCTCAAAATATCTTCGATCATGTTAGTGACCCGCAACGGGATCAGCTTTGCCAGACCTTCTTCGCTCAACAGCCGATCCACCAGGCGTTGAGAAAGTTCCTCTGGGTCGGCGGCTTCGAAATTCTTAGCCATGTTTTTCAGGGAGAGTGTGTTCAAGGCAGAAGCCAGGGGAAGCCATGTTTCATCCGAGGAATCGGAGCCCGCAGGAATCGCACGTGGAACAGGAGCTTCCGCCAATTCACGATCGGCACGTGCCATGGCTAACAATAAATACAATTGTTGATCTGGCCCCGTCATCGAGAGATCTGGCACGCGATAAGATTCGCGGAGTTTGAAGTAGAGTTGCAGACGTTCTTCTAATTCCAGGATCTTCTTTTGGTAGACCGAGAGTTGCTCGATGTCGCTGGACCGGGCCAGTTCCACCTGCTTGCGGAATTCGTCCATGCGTGGTTTGAATTCTTCCAAAGCGTAACGGTATCGCTGTCGGCGAGGCAGTCCAAGGGTATTTAGCACATTCAGATTTTGAATACGAAAAACGCGATGACGTTCGGCATCACCGGAGTGGCTCAGCACATCCAGTAACCAGCGAATGGCTGGTTGGCGTTTGCCCTCTGTATCCTTGTAGGTTGCTCGGTCAGATATAAATCGTAAGCTGTTGCGCGCTAACGTATCGTATGGTTTTACTCGTCCCTCATTCACGAGTGGCAGTTTGCCGAATTCGTGGATGTTCATTTCTGTTGAGTTTTGCGGATCCTTGAAGGTGAAGTATCCCAGTCCCAGCACCACCAAAGCGGTAACGATTAACGGTACCCAGACGGCTCCCCTTCCGGCAGACTGTTCTTCCGTACCCCGTTCGTGCCGCAGAAGAAACCCAATGAGTTTTGTGAGAAAATGGTAGGTCATGCCGAATAGCACCAGCATGCAGGATACGTAAGGGATCATCCAGCCTGCGTTTTTGACTACCTGAAAAGTCGTGTACTCTCGTCCTTGAATATTTTGATAACCACTCTGGTAAAAAGTCTCTCCGGCAAATCGAAGTGGATTATTCATCCAGATGTGATCTTCACGATCGACGTTGAGTCCTTGGTGAACCAGGCGGATGTCAGAAGAATAGTTTTTCGGAGTGGTTGTTCCCAGGTAGTGGTCGGCCCGCACGTCAATCAGTTGCACCGAGTAGGGTTTGTAGTGTCGTTCAAAGCGAACTGACAGTTCAAAATCTTTGCCGTCGACCTCGATCCGTTCCTGATTGCCCAAGGGTTGCGACAAAAGGTAGGTTCCCAGGACCTTGAAACCGTTGCGTTGGGTCAGCCTGACATAGGCAGATGCCAGGTTGACTTTACTGTCGCCCGTTCCGCTACCGGGCCGCAGTCGCTCCGCAACGTACCTCAGTCCAACACCATGAGTGGCGATATTCTCCTGATCCGGTTCCAACTCTCGAAAGGTCGAGTTCCTGAAAAATTCAATCACCTCAATGTCAAACGGTAAGGCATCGGGCCGGATGGATTTTTGGTCAAGGAATCCAGACGACTTGCCATTTCGAATCAAGGGAACGGCAGTGACTAAATTTTCTTGCGAATCTTCGCGGACAATTGCCAGTTCGACGGCCCGAATGTCCTGCCCGTAGTCAATGGTATTGCCCTCGGGAATTGTCATCTGTTCTTCGACGTCGTACTGGGTGACAAAAAACTGGCCGAACATGAGCAGGCCAACACCAGAGTGAAGCAAAACAATTCCGGCACGCTTTCTGAACACCATCCAGCAGCCGCCTAACAGAATGAGAGAACCGAATCCGGCCTGCTGCAGTTGCCACAAGATTCGCATGCCCGCGTCGCCCAGATAAACACGGTCTCCTTGGACGAAGAGCCAGATCGTTGTAGTAAGCAGCAAGAGACTGGCGATCGTTGTGGCGGCAAAGATGCCCCGTTTCTGCCGGGTGAACAAGGAGCCGGCATAACCGCCGACAAACAGCCCGCTCGCCAGCAGAAACGATTTGAAACACAGCCAGAGTGTCTTGTAATCGATGGGCGGGTCGCCCTGAGCTCCGTTTGCATTGTGGCCGCTCGTGACCACCAGCGCAGTGACGAAAATGCCTAAGACGATGGTGGTCAATCCAACCGCCAGTCGGAATCCCCTGGCCTGAATTTTGAATCTTACGAGGTGGGCGGCTATCAAATTAATGACAGTCATCGTGCCGATCGACGCACCTCCCGGGAAGGGAAGCCAGCCAGGGATGTTCTGCCAATTGGGAAACCAGGAGCGAGGGAAAAAAACCTGAAAAGGAACAATGGCTACCCATGAGGTGAAGTAGTCTTCCATCACCTCCCAGATGCCCATGTCGATTTGAGCCAGCGTTCCAATCAAAATTAGAAAGATTGACAGCGCAAAGAGGACCACCGTCAGCTTCAACGATGCAAATCCCTTGAGGATTTGCAGAACGATGGCAGAGCGAGAGCCGATAGCGTCGAAAAACGCGTTCGACTCATCTCTTGAGCTGGCAGTTTCTGGAATAAGTTTGTTGGTCGACATGCGGAAATCTCGTCGGAGTCAGAAACGGATCGAAGAGTAAAACTGCTCGAAATGTTTTCGTTCTCGAAGCGCCAACCCGGCATCGCCTTTCAATTTGATAAACCAAGCCAGCCCAGCGTGCGATGTCAGGACGGCGTAAATACTTTGCCGTGGTTGGATTTTGTCGGGACTGGTCAGTTCAATCAACTGACCTGAAATGTTTCCCACCCGAACCTCTTGTAGTTGCTTTTCCAATTCGGTGTCTCGGGTTTCCTCGAGACCGATCTGAAGACGCCAACGATTGATGTTGTCCAGGACGTTGGCCATCCGAGGCGGAAAAGTACTAACGGTGATTTCTATCCGTTGGTCTCCGTCGATGACCTCCAGCGCCACCACATAACGCAACGTAATTCCGCCACGTGATACAACTCGCTCGCCAGGCTGCCAACCGGGTGGAGTGACGTATTCGACTTGTGTCTGGGAAACGGCGGATGTCCGATTGGATGGCCCGGTAGTTGTCGGGCTGGGAGTCATGGGCAAGCGGTCTCCGGCATTTGCACTGCGATGACCTGACAGATCAACCAGAGTCGCCTGGCCATCTTCGAGTGCCACAGTTGTTGTCACCTGGGAATGGTCCGGTGTTGAAAGAGGTGCCAGTCCCAGTTCGTTCCGCCAGCGGTTGATATTGGACAACACATAGGTGTCAGAGTTTTGGGGTGGAAGAGAAAGGGGCGTCACGGACAAGTCGAGAGGGCCGGTCTGGGTCGGAATTTGAAGCGTGGCAAATCGAATGCCAGTTCCCGGTAATCTTTTCCACTGGTCCGGTGTCGACCAAGCCGGCGCCGCGTTCGGGTTTTTCGAAAATTTCACCGACTGGATGAACTCGCGAAAAGTTTTAACCTGATCACCAACCACGTCATGGGGTCCAGTCAATTTGAAAAACCAACCTTGATTCTCACGTAAAATGATCGCGGCCAGGGTACGGTCGGGAGTTTGCCCGGGATACCGCTGATCGGTAGGATCCGGTTTGGAAATACGATAGGTCCGAATCTGTTCCTGTCGACCACATCCAAGCGCAATCAACAGGCCCGACCCAGCAAGCACTACAGCTTGTGCGAGTCGCAGAATTGATCTGGCTGGGAGTTGTCCCTGTAAAATTCGAACCAACAATTTTTTCCCCGTGAAGGTTGGGCAACATCCTTTGCTTGGAACTTGAAACTTCCGTGTAAGGCTGCGAAGCACGCGAACCAAGCCAGGGAAGGCAGCGAGCAGGCTGTGAGGCACAACGATGTGGCGCGAGTCTGGTCGGAAGATCGCTCACAGCATGCGAGTTCTCCGAGTCCAGCCTTCGGCCGATCACCTGGAATGAGTGCCTGGTGGCCAAGATGGTCAGCCGGTTTCTCTAGCTGGGCAGCCTCAAGCTTTTAAGATTATATCGCTTCAACCCCCAAAACGTACAGGGCCATTTAGGCTTCCCGGACACCGGAATGGGCCGGAGGCAGCGGGTTCTGAACGGTCTGTTGTACCCGGGGGTGGATGCTATCCAAAATCGACTAGCCACCCAGTGTCGATAATAACCAGTCCATTAGTCCACTGTTGAGCGAATAAGGTTCGTCCCAACTCCAGATGTGACGGACCAAGTCATACATGAACATCCCGGTCAACATTAGAAAAACTACAATCATGGAGAGCGCCAAGACATTCCAGATCGAATAGGTAGATTCGGAGGTTGCTGCTGCGGGCATGACGCTGGGAGTCGTTCCGGGCTGGCTGGCAGTCGTCAGGGGTTCGGCCTCCTGCAGAGCCGCCGACGCTTCGGTGTCCAGGATGTCCTCGCTGTAGCTGTCGTCAGGACCTAATGCAATGACCTGGGATCCACTGTCGCTTTCATCGCCAGTGCCTTCGTCTACCGGTGTGAGTAAGAAATCGTCAGGGGTGATTTCGCCGGAGGCTACACCTTCCTCCTCGAGTGGTGAAATGTCTCCGGGCAATTCTAATCCTGATTCTGCAGAGGATCCGTCCAGTTCGAATTCCGTCAGAGAAAGACCTGTCAGAGCAAGACCCGTATCCGAGGGGCTGCTCAGCGAGATGCCACTATCGCCCGAACTGAGAACGATATCGTTTCCGGGGGAACTGCCTAACACGAGGTCACTGTCGCCAATTGAAACGGAATCTGATTCGCTGTCTTCGTCAACCACCAGGCCACTTTCTTCGAGCTGTAAATCGGATTCATTTTCTACCGACGAGGAATCGCGAGACGGGATGTTTTCTCCGCTGTCCGAGGCGACGGCAGCGTCCTTGGAAATTCCTTCTACATCACTATTGGGCTCCGGATCGGATGCCGCCAAAAGGAGGTCATCCGATCCATTGGTGAGGACATCTGGATCTGCAGGTGCGACCTCGCTGGGACCACTAGGCGAAACAAGCTGTAAATCGCTGCCGGAGTCTTCGGGTCCCTGAAGGTCGTGCAGATCACTTCCGGCATCGGAAATGACGTCGTTCCTGGTTCCGATCACCGTAATCGACGCACTTTCTTCCGGGCCTGGTTTCAACTCCTCGTCGGTGACTAAGAGGGATTCATTAGAATCATCCAGTGGGACATCCGACAAATTGTTCAGGTCAGCGTCTACATCTGAAGAGGCCGAACTATCGCCTCCAAGCGGCATTCCACCTGCCAAGGCGGCTTCGCTTATTGAGAGCCCTCGATCGTTGGCGGCTTTCTGCACTTCTTCGACTTTGAATTTCCATATACTACCATCCCGGTATCCATGGATGTCTCCCTGGCTGCGCATGTCGCTGACTTCATCGGAAGTCATTCCCAGCAGGCTGGCTACTTCGTTGAGTTCAATGAACTTGCGTGCCATGGCTCAAGGCTCCTGTCGATGCAGGGAAGGGAACCATCGCCTGTAAGAGCGCCCCGGGGAAGAAGGGAGTCGGATCCGTGAAACCTTTCCTATTCCAGCATGGCGCGGATCTCCCGCGGCGATGGACTACTTCCGTTAAACTCGTCGAGCTGCAGGTCCCAGTTGACGTTACGGACACTCTTCAACAAAATCTCGCCACTTTCAGCATCGACCTGATAAACACCCATAACCTTTTGTATGGGGTCCACGAGGGCAACAAACTCCTTGTCCGGTCCAACCGGTACCGTCAGCGCTAGCAAGCCTTTCTCTATGCGTTGTTGCAGAGGATTTCGTTGAGCGTGAACCGGATTCCCTTCTATCCAAATGCTAAGAGCTGCGATCGTCAGACCTGCAACCATGAAAATCCCACATGTCATCGCACGCATCTTCTACCTTTCTCTGTAGATATTGCGAAGACTTGGGACTCCTAGACTCTATTCTAAAAGGACCAAGCTCCATTGCAAGAGTTTTTGTTATAAATCCTGTCTTTTCAGTTGCTTAGGTTAATCGATATAAGCCTTTCAGGGGGCACCAGCGGCAAGCCCCAACCTGCGCGGAGTGTACACGTGTCGTCTCACTCGTCGCAAGAGCTTTGTGAAGCAAATTCGGGCAGGCGACCATGGCCCTCAACGGAATCACGTTCCCGGAGGCAGTAACGTCGACCGGGTGACAGTGCGTTACGTTGGGGTTCGAGAGAAGCCACCATTTGAAAACCACTTTGGTCACGCGCAGTTCGCTAGCGACAAATTCTTCTGGAAAAGCGACGCTTGAGGCCCTCGCCGAGGGAAACTGCTGTACCTACAATGCTGAGGTGGTTTATTTCGGGTGAGAATCGTCATTTAAAGCCAACTGAACCAAAGATTTTCAGGCAGTCGTATGGCAGCAGGGAGAGCTGGGGTGTTGAACACCCGATTTCTGCCACAATCCTACCGTCTCCCGTCCAGGGCCTTTTTAACAATTGCTGCAAACGGCTAAGGAGTTGCTTGTATTCATGTTCCAGGTATCACGCGAAATCGACTTTTGCTACGGCCACCGCCTGCTGAACTACGATGGCAAGTGTCGACATCTACATGGCCACAATGGTCGGGCGATTATTACGGTGGAGTCCCCGGCTTTGGACCATCGCGGAATGGTGTTGGATTTTTCAGATATCAAGCAGGTTGTCAGTGGCTGGATTGACGAAACTCTGGATCACCGCATGCTTCTTTGCAAAGATGACCCTGCTGTTCCCCTGCTACGTGATTTGGAGGAGCCAATGTTTCTGATGGATACCAATCCAACTGCAGAGAACATTGCTCGTCTCATCTTCGATTTCACGCGGAATCACGGATTTCCTATTGTCGAGTGCCAACTCTGGGAGACTCCGCGCTGCCATGCAACCTACCGGGATTAGAGACCCGCGTCCAAAGGATGGACACTGAAGGGGCTATAAAACAGTCCTGATTTGTCGAAAGACCTTGCGCAATCGGAAATTATTGCCAAAGTATCGTGCAATCGGGAGCCGATGTTTTGGATCATCCCAGTGTTACATTCGCTCGGTGCGACGGCATCGTATCGAATTCCCAGGGGGGACGAGAGCCCGACCAATGTCCGTTATCGGACTGGTCGGGCTTGTTTTTTTGCTGTTGATATCCGGACTGCGGCTAGCTCACGACATCGGTGAATTGCCAGCACCGACGGCAAAAGATTTATCTCGAAAATGGACACCAACTAGCTGAGCGAGTTTTCGCGGTCTATCTCCGCTGGGAAAAACGGTCTTGGGCTTGATTTTCGCGGGTTGGAAATCCTAACGAAAGACCATCGGGGCTACACCACCTGGTCTTGCCTGCAGCGTCATGCTCTCGAACTGCCGGATTTGACAGATTAAGATTCATTAAAATGCAACGGTTGCGCCGATTTTGAGGTCAACCGCGCTGGCCGTGACCGGGTCGAAGCTGCGCCGAGAGAAAGGAATCTTAAGGTGGAAAAGAATAAGCACGAAAATTTCTTGCTTTCAATGCTGTCTAACTTGGGTTGGCCAGTGTTTTGGGGTTTGGCAGTTTGGATTTGCTTTTATGTTTTGATTCACCAGGGGGCGTTGAGCCACCATCTGATCAGACGTTACTTTACAGGTCATCCCGTCGAATATGTTGAAGCGGCCATGTTTTTTGTTGGGGTTGCCGCCTTAGCTATCAGGATGATGCAGACCATCCGAAACTATTTTTCTCTAAGACTTGTTCAACTACCACCCATTCCTTGCGGTGGACAGTCAGCCAAAGACTGTAGCAGTTTGTTGCAAACGTTCGAAGAGTTACCCGAACGTGCTCGTAAAACCACTCTCGGGAAACGCTTGTATGACGCATTGGAGTTTGTACGGCGTAAAGGATCTGCAGATGGATTGGATGAGCAGCTCAAATATTTGGCGGACCTAGATGCTATTCGTGTGCAGGAAGGGAATGGGCTGGTTCGCACGGTAATTTGGGCCACGCCGACTTTGGGATTTCTTGGTACCGTCATCGGAATCACCTTGGCGTTGGGTGGGTTGAATGCGAATTTACTCGTGGAATTTCCACAGCAGGCCATGGAAGGATTGCTGGCTGGTCTAGGTGTTGCCTTTGACACCACGACCTTGGCATTGACGTTGTCGCTCTTCCTTATGTTTTTCAAGCTTTTTGTTGACGAGTTCGAAACCCAGTTAGCAGTCGTAGTTGACATGCGTGCCGACGTTGAATTGGTGGGACGGTTTCAGGAGCTTGGTTCGGAGAAAGATCCCCATGTTGCCTCGTTGCGCAGAATGGCCGAAACAATGGTCCAATCAGGTCGCGATCTTGTCGAACGTCAAGCCAACGTGTGGCAAACCGCGATGGACCAGTCCCAACAACAGTGGTCCCGGATTTCATCTTCGATTGGTGAACAACTGCAGAACACCCTTTCGGAATCTTTGAGTAAATCATTGCAACTGCACGCAGTCGAGCTAGGGCGAATTGAAGTCACGGCCAGTGAACGGAATCATGAACATTGGGGACATCTGCAAACGTCAATGACTCAGTACGCCAAGTATGCCCAGGCGCAGTATACGGAACTGAACAATCAGACATCCGTCATGCGCGAGGTTGTGGAAGCTACTGGTGAAGTGGTTAAGCTTGAAAAAGCGTTGAATGAAAACCTCTCGGCGCTGGCTGGAAAACACAATTTTGAGGAAACCGTAATGAGTTTGGCAGCCGCTATCCATTTGTTGAACTCCAGACTTGATGTCGGTTCGGCCACTTCTCGGCAAGTCAAGCTGACAAAACAGAAATCGAAATCCAAAGGTCGCGCCGCATGAGACGGGCTCGTTTACGTCAGCCGACTCCCACGGCATCCCTTTTTCCTTTCCTGGCGGTACTGATTTGCACCATGGGGGCTTTGGTTGTGCTGCTGGTTATCCTGGTGCAGCAGGCTCGTACAGAGGCTCACGGTATTTCCGACCAGACTGAAATGTTAAGGGCGGAGGCTGAAGCGCAGCGTCAGCTGGAACGGGAAGATTTCGAATGGCGTTTGGAGGTGCTTCAGAACGCGCGTCTGCAAAAACAGAAAGAGTTGGAACGAGAACGACTGCGATTGTCCGGTTTGGAAGATCACGTTCGTCGGGTACAGGAGGAACTGGGAAAGTTGCGGCGGGCGGCTGAGGCGATGCAACAACCTCTGAACTCGAAGTTTGCTGAACAGGAGGACAGGCGTCGACAACTCGAAGAGCTACAGCGAACCATCGCACAACGTCGACAAGAACTGGAAAAAGCCGAACAGCAACTTCATGATCGGCCCCGGTCTTTCTCCATTGTTGCCTACCAGGGCCCTCAGGGCACACTCCGCCGTCCTGTGTTCATTGAGTGTTTGCCAGATCGAGTCATTCTTCAGCCGGAAGCGATTGTCTTGACGGAAAAAGATTTTCAATCACCTCTGGGTCCTGGAAACCCGCTGGCTGCAGCTTTGCGGGCAACACGCGAGTATCTCGCCGAACATGGTCACCTTAAGGGTGTTGGTGAGCCCTACCCTCTGCTGGTGGTACGGCCCCACAGTTCCCAGGCTTACACAGCGGCACGTCGCGCTATGAAGTCCTGGGATGCGGAGTTTGGTTACGAATTAATCGACAACGAAATGCAGCTCAAGTATCCTCCGGCCGATCCTGAATTGGCTGAACGTCTTAAGAGAACCGTGCAGGAAGCCCGTCGCCGACGTGTTTATCTGGCCAGGGCAGCTCCGTCCCGTTATCGCAGGTCAGGAGGAAGCGGTGTCGGCTCGGAGTTGGTTGCTTCGCAGCACGGTGGTTTCGTGCGTCGCGATGGTGGTTCGAGTTCTGTTGTGGACAACGGTTGGGGTGAGCAGGGAAACGGCGACGTTCAGGACTCATCGGAGGAAGACGGTCAGGGTTCCCAGAGTCATCAGGCGGTGGGTCATGATGTCTCGGAGGTGGGCGGGCAGAACAGCTTGCAGGCCAGTTCTCAAGGTGCTGATTCTGGAGTCTCAGCTCAGCAAGCCCCCGCTGGAGTCACAGTGGACCGTCAAAAAAATTCCCTTAGCGTCAGATCATTGGCCCAGTCGCGGGGCAGTAACTGGGGATTGCCGAATTCGTCCCCTCGCGCTATAGCATTTGCTCGTCCCATACGAATTTCGTGCTATCTCGACCGACTTGTCTTACACCCCGAGAAAGGGGATCCTGCGCCACCTCGCATTACGAAATTTAGAGATTCGGCACGGGCTAGCGTCGATCAGTTTGTGTCACACGTCTGGTCTCACATGGACCGTTGGGGAATTGCCGGCGCGGGATCGTATTGGAAGCCCGTGTTGATGGTTGAAGTGGCTGACGACGCTGACCAAAGGTTTTTGAAGTTGCAGTCCTTGCTCGATTCAAGTGGCATCGAAGTGAGAAGGAACACGAGGTGAGATGTCGAAGAACCACTTCCGCTGATGCGGACTCCAGCCAGGATTCGTTTCTGGACATCGTTGCCAATTTGGTCGGTATCATGATCATTCTGGTGATGGTCGTTGGTGTGCGTGCCAAGGACGCCCTCGTCGAAGCTGCTGTTTCTAGTAGGTCCACAGATGAGTCGCAAGTGGATGTCGAGACTCCTCGAGTGACCGGAGAAGAAGTCCAGCGGGACATTCATGCGATCCAAGACAAACTGGTTGCGGTTCAGAGAGAAACCCAGCAACAGTATCATTTTCGTAATCGACTAGCCACGCTTTTGCGGGCGGCTCAGCACATCCAGGAAGAGCGACGGCAGGCTTTGGATGAATCGGAACGCCAGGATTTTGATCTCCAACAGGCGACGCTTGTTGCCCGCAATGAACTCGAAGACCTGGCTCGCAGCCAGCAGTCGCTGGAACGACAAGCCGACCAGAGTGTCGTGTTGGAACACCTGCCCACACCCCTCGCCAAAACAGTGTTTGGCAAGGAAGTTCACTTTCGACTGCTGCACGGTCGTTTGGCTTATGTGCCCTTGAATGAGCTGGTCGATATTCTGTCGAACCGATGGCAACAAAAGATCTGGAAGCTGAAGGAAAGCTCGGAGTTTGTTGAAACCATTGGTCCCATCCACGGCTTTCGAATGAAGTACACCATTGGCAAGAAGACTCACGCGATCAGCAGACATGGGGTGGTACAGCAAAAAGAAATTGTACGGGTTACAGGTTTTCACCTGATTCCCATCGCTGACGATTTGGGAGAACCGTTTGAGACGGCTCTGTCTGAGCAGTCACACTTCCGCCAAATCCTCTCGGGGTACGATTCAAAGCAGACGACAGTCACTGTCTGGACCTATCCCGAAAGCTTTCAGGAGTTTCGTCGTTTGAAGGAAGAACTCTACCGCCTGGGATATCTCACGGCGGGTCGGCCCCTGCCCGACAACTATCCTATTGGTGGATCGCCTGCCGGCAGTCGTTCCGCAGCCCAGTAAAACTCCGGTTTTACCCGTCCGGGCATTCCGTTCGTCTTCCCTCAACCCCGGCCGATTACTTTTCCCCAGATATCCGTAGATAGCATGCTGAATTGCGGGCGTGGGGACCCGTTCTGCGAACACTCGAGGTCAGCTGTAGTGACCAGTTGGTGCGCGTTTGCAGTCTGATACCAGGTCAGCCGGCTATCGTCCGGCACTTCAGAGTCACAACCTTTCAAGGATCGACAAAACGCAAAGCATACAAATCGGCGTCCTTGAGCTCAAATCGCAACCGGATGGATTTCCCGGCCAGTCGACCGACATCCGTTCCTTGTTTCCAGGATCCGGGTACATCCAGCTTGTCAACGTACAGGTCGGGGCAGTTGGACAATTCATATCCGGGAATCACTTTGCCATCAGCCTGTTGAATCTCAACCCGCACGGAACCTACAGCGGAAGTGGAAACATTCAGCCGCAGTTCTGAACCGAAGAACTTCAACGGTTTGGTAATAATTTCTCCCCCTTCGTACGAGCCTGTGAGGGAGACAAAACCGTCCTTTCGCAGGGTGTAACGCCGAATGTGACAAGTTGGTAGGCGCCAGTTCTGCATACAATACAAAGACAATTCCATGGGCGATGTTCCAAGCAATCCGCGTTCCATGTAGAGCGAACGATCGTGCCAGTTTCCTTGATCTAACCCGGGGCGAATAAACGCCTCCATGAACGTGCGCTCAAAATGTATTCCGTCTCGGCTGGAAAGAAACGCAATGTCGTTGACGCCGATGTATTTCCAATCCGGGTCAGGTTTCCTCCCGGAGGCGTAGCGAGAGGGGAACATTAACAGAAAATCCGGCGCGCGATCGTAGCGAATGGTAGAATTTGTGTAGAGTTCTTCCCTCGGAGCACCAGCAGTCTGAATGGGCTGCAAAGGAGTCCAATGACGAAAATCTTGAGATGTGGCGCGCCTTACCCAGCGAACTCCGTTAAGGCTGAACTGGCTCGTCATGCCCTGCCCGAGCTTCCCGTTTCGACGAACACCGCGCGTATAAGCCACATATTGACCGGTGACACGGTCCCAGAAGGCAATGTTGTGTGAATCGAAGGGACGCTCCGTCGATAAGGGGTCTCGCTCAAGTCGTTTCCAGTGTCAGCCATCGGGTGAAACCAGCCCATGTAAATACCGGGAACGAGCCAGAGCTTTGTACCGTTCGGTCGGGTGGCAGTTCGGATTGTCGTCACGGAAAACCGCCAGGTTTTCAGCGGGTCCATCCCAGACCAGATTGTTCTCGCTGGAACCATTGAACTCGATGATTCCCAGTTTTGGCTTGGTCCAGTGAATGCCGTCATCACTCTCGGCATAAGCAGTCATGGAATGGCGTTTCTCCTGATCAAGAGCCGAGGCGTCAACACGATACCAGGCTCGAAACTTTCCCTGGTCTCGAAAGGCAACCATGTACGACACACCATGTTTCTCCCAAGGATGCTCCGGTTTGATAGCGATATCCAGCCGCACGGGTGAATGTAGTTCTTGTCGTACACCCTTGAGTTCCCCGATGAGATGATCTCCCAGAAAAAGTTGGCGACGACTACCGATATCAATCACTTCCTCCGCGGCTGAAATGTGAGGCAATGCAATGAAGGCAAGAGAACCCAGGAAAACGAATAAGCTGGGACGTGGAAAACAGATAGGCCGGATCAAGCACAAGGCGCTCATGGAATTTCACTTCGTGGAGTAAAATAGCGAGACTAGTCCGAAACAGTAGCAATAAAAGATGTGGCCTGTTCGTTTCGAAGCTCGTGGTTTAACGGGTGCTGCCATGCGCCGTTTGGAACGAAACCTAAATCGATGTTCCTGAAACTTCAGAAAAGTTCATCCGAGTCCATTTCGAGGAGCTCGTTGTCATATTTGACTTCAAGTTCGTGGACCTTTTTTGCCAGCTCTTCGTTTTCCTCAACAGCGCTCGACACACCGAGTTCCCATTTTGTGCTGTCATTGCGCAATGCGTCGAGTTCGAGCGGCAATTTGAGGATTTTGGCCAGACGCCGGGTCATTGCTTCAATACAGGCAGGGTTCCTGCCGTCCAGGTAGCCCGGAATCTCCGCAACAAGCGACATCATTTCCAGACCTTCGGAATGAGCCTGCGTCATCAGATAGCTCGTAAAGGATCCCGGACCCTCATAGGCGGTGCGACGGACACCGTATTGCTCCATTTCCGGCAGCAATCGGGCGTCCGAACAGGTCACATACAACCTGGGTTGCCGTGTGTGGGGTACGGAACCTCCGAACGAGCCGACGAAGAGAATTCGATTTGCCCCGGCTCGCCGAGCAAATGAGAAGATACACTCCCCAAAGGCGCGCCAATGCAGGTTCGGTTCCTTGCCCACAAACAGGAACAGATTGGCCTTCTCATAAACGCAGAACCGGTTGCTTGGCATTTCAACAGATTTGACCAGGCCGGCTTCGATTTCAATATGCGGGCGAAACATCGCCGTGATTTCCATCGAGCCAGGGAAATTATAGATGTAGAACGATTCGGGATCGATTTCTGCGACAGTCCGAGCATCCAAAAGATGGACCAACCGCTGGACGGTGCCCGTCGACACTTCACCCCCGTCCATCCAACCATCGAACGCCAGCACGAGTGTCGAGTTTTGAAGCTGGGGGCAGTCTTTGACTCGCAGGGAGTCGTGTTGTGAATTGTTCATGCCGATATTCTAGCGATCTTGGTTTTCCCGGCACAGCACTGCTAATTCTGTTTGCGCCGTGTTGTGTTTCAATGCGACCAATTGTTGCGGCGAGGAAATTGCCGGGAGGATCATTGGAGTACTATTTTGACAAATCGGGGCAACAATTCCTGAGTGCCTGGAGTGTCAAAACAGGATTTGGCCAACTCGTCAAGTGTTAACCCGCTGATTTGCTTGACGTAGTTGGGATAGATTTTCAATCGCTCCAAAAGGTGTTTTCGATCAAGTTCCGGATGGAATTGAGTACAATAAATTGGTTTTCCGGAAAATCGGTACGCCTGGTATTGGTTCGTTTGTGATGAAGCCAACAAGATTGCATCTTCAGGTAGTTTGAGAACGCGGTCCTCATGTCCCATTTGCCCATGGAACACTTCTCCGAGCGGTCCGAAGAGCGGATCTCGTTTGCCGTCCTCGGAGAGTCGCAGTTCGTGGGTTCCTAACTCTGCGCGGCCGGGATCTTTGACGACTTGCCCTTTCATCGCAAGGCTTATTGCTTGAAAGCCCCAGCAGGACGCAAAGGTTGGTAAGGCGCGCTCATGCAGTTCTCTGAGAAAATCGCAAGTTCGATCCAGCCAGGGCGAGGCTTCCACGGCACCATAGTGACCGCTGCCGCCAATCAGAATGATGTGGTGTTCATCGAGTTCGCCACGGGTAGGAACTCGCTGCAGAAGATCAATCGGAAGAATCTGATCCACCTCGCAATTGAGTGATCGTGCAAAGCAGCCGATTTCCTGGGCGCGCATTGGATCGTCGGCGTTGCGGACTTGAAGCAAGAGATACCGAATTTTGTTAAACACTTGAACCTTGGGTGACGTGTGAAATTCCCTTTTCTACAGCGCCACAGATTTTGTCGATTTGAGTGAGACTAATGGATAAAGGTGGAATAATGACGACCACGTTGCCCAAAGGGCGCAACCACACTCCTTGGCTGAGTGCGTACTCACAAACGCGAGTCCCCCTCTTTTCAGTCCAGGGGAAGGGCTCTTTGGTTTCCCGGTTTTGGACCAGTTCAATTCCCGCGAGCAGCCCGCATTGGCGAATGTCTCCTACGTGTGGATGTTTCCACAAAGGTTTCATTTGCTCAGCAAGGTGACGGATTTTTAATTGTAGTTGCTCCAGTGTGTTTTCTTCGGAAAAAATGTCCAGACAGGCGATCGCGGCAGCCGCTCCCAGTGGATTACCACCGTACGTGTGTCCGTGAAAAAAGGTTTTAAATTCGGAGTATTCTGCCAGAAAAGCATTCCAAACCTCGGTTGTCGTCAGCGTTGCGGCCAGCGGCATGTAGCCACCGGTGATTCCTTTGGCCAGACACAAAAAATCCGGTGACACGGCTTCGTGTTCACAAGCAAACATTTTTCCCGTTCGTCCCATGCCCATGGCCACTTCGTCGGCGATCATGAGTACATCGTATTTTTTTGTCAAACGGCGCACACCCGCTAAATAGCCTGTTGGTTGAGTCACCATTCCGGCGGCACCTTGTACCAAGGGTTCCAGAATGAGCGCAGCGATCTCTTCGTGTTGTTCGTCCAGAATCGATTCTAGTTGGGACAGGTAGTAGTCGGCAGCGCATTCTGCTGACACTTCGGGAGGTCGGCGATACAGGGAAGGAGATGGCAAGCGAATGACATCGAACAAGAGCGGTTGAAACATTTCGTGAAAGCGAGAGACGCCACCCACACTGACACTACCCAAAGTGTCTCCATGGTATGCATCGGAATAGGCGATGTACTTGGTTTTCTGCGGGCGAGGAACGGTACACTGGCGCCAGTACTGAAAGGCCATTTTCAGGGCCACCTCGATTGCTGTCGCTCCGTCATCGGAAAAAAAGATGTGCTGCAAAGTTTCCGGGGTCAAATCGACCAGGCGTCGAGCGAGTTGAATCGTGGTGGGATTGGACATCCCCAACGAAGTGACGTGTGCAACCTTATCGAGCTGATCTCGAACGGCCTGGTCCAGTCGCGGGTGGCGGTGACCATGGACGTTGCACCAGAGACTGCTGACGCCGTCAATGAACTGACGACCTTCGATGTCCGTTAAAATGCACCCGCGAGCTTCCTGGATCACCAGTGGCTCGTATTCGCTCATTTGGGTGAAAGCGTGCCAGAGGAGTTCCCGGTCCCAGGTGCGCAGCTGATCATGGGTCGGCGTTATGGCCACTTGACGACAACTTTCTCCCCGACCTGGACACCCAACATGGCATGGGCACTTTCGCCGACAATCGACAATTGCAGAAATCCACCATCCCCGATCATGCCAATGTAAGTCATTGCGGGCTGGCCGTGATCGGTGTCGTGAAGGCCATTCGTTTCGTGCTCGTCGCAGAAGATTGCCAAGCGTTTGTCATGGGGGGCAGTCTCGAGCCGGTCGATGGCAATGTCCGTAACGAGATTGCCTTCCATATCAACTGAGACGACCTTTCCTTCGATTTGCTGGGCCATGCCTATCCTTCATGAGATAGCCAAATGATGTACGAAAATCAGATAGGTCCAGATGAGCACGCTCCGGTTTGCATTGTACGAATGTTTTGCGAAGCGGCCAAGCACTATGTACGCTTTGCCGGAGCACTCAAAACGACTAATTCCAATGAATCTGTACGGCGTCTCCAATTTTTGCGCCCACGTGCAACGCTGCGTTTCCATTCACAACGGCCACTTCCAGATAATCACTGGAACTTGTTAAAGCCACCAACTCGCCCGGCTGGCCGACCCCATAGGTTGCTATGATTCCGTTGGTTTGAAATGCACCACAAGAGATCCGACAGTGATTTCGAACCCCGGAAGGAATTTTTTCGAGTGGAATGTCGGTGAGCAAGTTGCCGAAGGAGTCAATCAGCACCACAGAACCCTGGATCGAATCAGAATTGATTTGCAAATCATTCCAATTCAGTTTCACCCAGTCATCCACCGGACCGCCAACCTTGTCCCATGAGAGTCCCCGGCTGAGATGGGCCGCAACAGGTGCCATGATATCGCGACCGTGGAAAGTGGTTGAGACAGGTTGATTCCAAAATTGATCATTGGTGATTGCGATGACCGGCTTTGCCGGTGCAATACGTGTAACTCCTGATAGAAGTCCGTTGTCGGGAGCGATCAGTGACTGATTCAAAATCCTGGCCAGTAGAATCCGACGCGATGTGCCTACCCCGGGATCAACCACCGCTACATGAATCGTGTCTTTTGGGAAGCGAGGCACGACTTGCGCCAGTACCAAGGCGGCTTGCCGTACATTCTGGGGAGGGATGGAGTGAGTAATGTCGACGAACGTGGCGTCGGGACTGACACGAAGCACCGCGGCTTTCATTTGAGCCACATAGGGGCTGTCTACGCCAAAGTCTGTTGTGAAAGAGATGATTGGACGAGACATTCATTTTTGTTCGATCAAGTCGAGGCAGAGTTGTCGAAACTGTCCCGGATTCACATTGGGATTACGTTTCTTAGCTTCGCCAATGATTCTCCCTAAAGCTTGCTGTTTTCCAGCCTTGACGTCCGCAACGATCTGGGGGAATTCATCCAGCAGCAGCTCGCACAGTTGTAGCAGGGCGGATTGATCGACCTGTTCAATACCCAGGGATTGCATGGCTTGCTGGAAGGTGCTGCCTTGAATTGTCATTTCGCGAAAAACTTCACGAGCTCGTGAGCGGTCAATGTCCCCTTTTTGGACGGCCTGCAATAGTTGACTCAACTCGTCGGATGTTACGGGAAACTCATCGACAGTCCACGCTTCTTCGTTCAGCGTTCGCAGGACCTCCTGCTGCATCCAGTTGCTCGCTTGCTGTGGGTCGCCACAGGTCTCTGCCAAGCGGATAAAATACTCGGCGAATTTCGGGCCTTGGTTCACCGTGACGTTTGCGTCGTAAGGCTTGATCGAATAGTCTGTTTGCAGACGTTTTCTAAGAACAGCCGGTAGTTCACCCAGGGATTGTCGAACCTGCTCGACCTCTTCCGGTTCGACAATCACGGGTACCAGGTCAGGATCCGGGAAGTAGCGATAGTCACTCGATTCTTCTTTGCTACGTTGGGCCCGGGTCACTTGAGCGCCATCGTCCCAACCTCGTGTTTGCTTGGGGACGTCACCCAGCTTTTTCCCGGCCTCCTGCCACTCGGAGTACTGTCGCTGTGCTTCATAATCCAGAGCTCGTTCGACAGCACGGAAACTGTTCATATTCTTGACCTCGACGATCGGAGTCGCGACCCTTCCCTGTGGCGTATCGACGTGAAGATTAATGTTGGCATCGACTCGCAAACTACCCTCTTGCATGTTGCAGTCGGAGACTTCGAGATAGGTCAGCAGTAACTTGAGTTCGGTGAGATAAGTTTTTGCTTCCAGCGACGAGTACATCTCGGGGCAGCTGACGATTTCTAGCAGCGGTGTTCCCGTGCGATTCAGGTCAATGCGACTGTCTGCTTTGCCAGTGAATTCGTCGTGCATGCTCTTGCCCGCGTCCTCTTCCAGGTGAGCACGGATGATACCAACTCGCTTTGGCTCGAAATTTTCTTGAGGATCGCTGATTTCCAGCCATCCATTTTGCGACATGGGCAGGTCATATTGGCTGATCTGATACCCCTTGGGCAAATCAGGATAGTAGTAGCTTTTTCGATCCCATTTCGTGAATTTTGGAACTTCGCAATTCAAGGCGATTGCCGTGATCAACGAAAATTGAAACGCCTTGCGATTCATCACCGGTAAGGTCCCTGGGAGACCAATGCAAACGGGACAAGTTTGCGTGTTGGGTGAACCACCGAACCTGTTCTGGCAACGGCAGAATAACTTTGTTTCGGTGAGGAGTTGAACGTGGGTTTCCAGCCCGATCACAATCTTGTATGGTTTGTCGCTCATCATAGAAACCGGTCAGTTCAATGCGGGTCGCCGTTGGTGCCACGTCGTCTCTTTTTGAAACCAGTGAGCGGCCTGTAGAAGTCGATCTTCAGAAAGCGGCGGGCCCTGTAACTGCAGGCCGATAGGTAGACCCGCATTGCTGAACCCGCAAGGTACGGAAATGGCGGGAACTCCTGCCAGGTTGGCGCTGACGGTGTAAAGGTCACCCAGGTACATGGCTAGTGGATCGTCAATTTTAGAGCCGCGAGGAAAGGCGGGAGTAGGAGTAACCGGACCAATGACCAGATCAACGTCACGGAAAGCTTCGTCATAATCCTGCCGGATCAAACGCCTTACCTTCAACGCCTTCAAGTAGTAGGCCTCGTAATACCCTGCACTCAGGGCGTAGGTGCCTAGCATGATACGACGTTTGACTTCTGCACCGAAACCTTCTGCCCGTGTCTGGCGGTACATGCGTACCAGAGGGCTGTCGAGGTCGTTAAGAGCCTGTTCGTTACCTGCTGCTGAGAGCTTCGCCCGCTGCTGTTTCAGCGTGGCGTGTAAAACATTTTCGTCGGTACGATAACCATAGTGTACGCCGTCGTAACGCGCCAGATTGCTGGACGCTTCGCAGGGAGCGATCACGTAGTACGTCGCTATGGCGTATTCGCTATGAGGCAGTGAGACCGGAGTAATCTTGGCCCCCAACTCTTGATAGACACGTATGGATTCACGTACGGCAGACTCGACTTCCGCGTCCAGTCCTTCGCCGAAATGTTCCTCGACCACGCCGAGTTTCAGGCCTGCCAGGGGTTGTTGGAGGACCGAACGATAACGAGGTACTGTTTGATCCAGGGAAGTTGAATCCCGTGCATCGTGGCCCGCGATGACCTCCAGCAGGAGGGCGGCATCTTCCGCCGTACGGGCCAATGGTCCGATCTGATCCAGACTACTGGCAAATGCGACCAATCCCAGGCGACTGACTCGTCCGTAGGTTGGCTTCAATCCAACCACACCGCAAAACGCGGCTGGTTGGCGGATCGATCCGCCGGTGTCCGAGCCGATCGACAAGGGGGACATTCCCGAGGCGATACAGGTCGCGGCACCGCCGCTTGAACCACCCGGGATACAGTTTGTGTTCCAGGGATTGCGGGTCTCTCCCAGGGCCGAATTTTCTGTCGAGCCTCCCATTGCAAATTCGTCGAGATTGGTTTTTCCTAATGGAACAGCTCCAGCTTCCCGAAGCTTTTCGACGACCGTCGCATCGTAAGGCGGTTTGAAATTCTTCAGCATCCGTGACCCGCAGGTTGTGGTTTGTCCACGCGTGCAGAGATTGTCTTTCAGTGCAACGGGCAATCCGGCCAGCGGGCCCGGGGCCTCTCCCGCTTTGCGTCGTCGGTCCATCGCTGCCGCATGTTCCAGAGATTCTTCCGGATCGGCTCGTAGGAAAGATCCAATCTTCTGGTCGCAGGTTTCGATGCGATCCAAATAGGCTTTTGTCAATTCAGTGGATGTGACTTCACCTGCTTGCAGCAGGGAAAGAAGTTTGACCGCCGTGTAGTCCGTTAGGTCTGCCATCGCTGGGAGGAGGGTGGATCAGTCGCCTAAGACCGCGGGAACAAGGTAACAGTCGTCGTCGCGCCGGGGGGCATTTGTGAGAGCTTCGTCACAGGGGAGACTGGGCCGACGGTCATCGGCGGCGAAGACATTGAACCTTTCCACGCCATGTGCCATGGGCTGAATGTTATCCGTTGGCAATTGGGCCAACTGTTCTACGTATCCCACGATCTGGTTGAGCTGCGTGGTCATCGTTTCGAGTTCGTCTTCGGTGAGTTGAAGTCGGGCCAGCAGCGAAACACGTTCGACTTCGTTTCGTGTAAGACTCATTTTTTAGCCGCGCGGCCAGTCGTGCAGAGACTGCACACGCGTCAGCCCTTAAGAATTTGAAACGTTTGGAATTCGCTTATCCCGCGGTAGATTTCTCGACCTTCGGCAATTTGAACGGCGCGTGCTTGACAATCTTGCGCACGGCACCGCTACGAATACACTGTGTGCAAACTTGCATGGTCCGGTGGGTGCCGTTTGCCGTCGTGACCTTGATGCGTTGAAGGTTGGGTTTGAATTTGCGTCGTGTAATGCCCGTCTTCTTCGTGCCGACGCCTCCCAGGTACTTCGCCTTGCCACGCGTTTCCACAGAATTGCCCATCTGTGGACCCTTCCCACAAACCTGACATGCACGAGCCATCGGAATCCTCTTGTTCACATTCGTTAATTACGTTTCCAGATCAAACTTTCGAGTATAACCGCTGGGCAGCGGGCTGCAACTGCAACTGGGGAATCAGGGCCGGTTGTCCTGCCAGATTCTCGCTGCTGTCCGGCCGTTGCCAATCGGGTCCGGGAAACATTGGAGCGGATTTCACTCTGGGGCGACCACGCGAGGCGCTGCCCGCTTGGTAATGTTCAGAATCTCCGTCAGTACGTGCCCATTGGTTCCAATTCCCTCGCCGCGAGCCACGGTCGGCTGACCGCTCCAATCCGTAAACGTTCCACCAGCCTCTTCCAGCACGGGCTGGACAGCAGCAGCGTCCCAGATATTCAGCACGGGGTCAATCATCGCCACGGCTCGCCCCGTGGCTACAAGCAAATATCCGAAACAGTCACCCCAGGTTCGGGTGAACCAACTTGCTTGTTGCAGGTCTTGAAGTATGTCCAGTATCTTACGATCTTGCCAGCCGGCAAACTCGCTGGTCAATAGTAACCCGTCGCTCAGTTGTGCACAGTCACAGACCCGGGCCTGCCGGCGAGGTTGTCTGCCCTGCACGTGCCAGGCTCCTTGTCCTTGAGAAGCGAAAACCCTCTCGTCCAGAGCGGGCATTTCGATGACGCCGGCCACTCCCTTTCCTTCAAATTGTATCCCAATCAGGGTGCCATACAGTGGCACACCACTAATGAAAGACTTCGTACCATCGATCGGATCCACAATCCAGCGAAAGAGCGAGTCACCATCCCGATCCGGGAATTCTTCGCCTATGATTTGGTCATCGGGAAAACTGGCAATGATCCGATCCCTTAATAAAATTTCGGCTTCTCGATCTGCATCGGTGACCGGGGAGTTGTCCGATTTTCGTTGAATCGTGTAGGCCTGCCCTTGAAAGTACTGCAGGGTTCGTTTGCCAGCCTCGTAAGCCGCATCTACAGCTAAGTCGAGTCGTTCGGCAATATCAGAAGCGAAATCAGACACGGCGTATCTTGCAGTTTTTTTGAGGATTAGGAACCGGTTGCAGAATTGGCGGCCTTGAATTTTTGATCGTAACGCATCCGTTGGAAATCGATCTGCACCAGGGCCGGTGAACGATCGCACCCATGTTCGTCAGAGAGTTTTCCTCAGAGAGATCGTTCGGCGTGCAAGCGTCCAATTCACGGTTCGGTTGTAATAAATCTTGCACGGAACGCTAGGCGGTTTGATTATATTTTCTCAGTTGTTCGTGTCAAACTCAGGCTGAACCGGAGCGTCTGTGGCAATCAACTGGGATAGCTTGATCTCATTCAATTGTTTACGCGCTGTTGCCGAGACCTCTTTTAGGGCCGCCTGTAATTCAGCTTGTGAGTCAACGGAAAAACCTTTGTTCTCTGGCATGCCAGCGCCCATGGGACCGTCGATTGCTTCAATCACGTCCAGCAGTGAAATCTCATTGGGAGACCTCACCAGCGCGTACCCACCGTCCACCCCACGGGTCGAACGAAGGATACCGTGATTGACCAGGTTTCGCAGGATCTGCAACAGAAACCGTTCCGGCATCTGTCCGTCTGCCGCTAACTGGCTGCACGGCACGGGCCGGCTCGTTTTCAATTTTGCAAGCTGAAGGGATGCCTGCAGTGCGTAAGTTACCGTACGAGAAAGCTTCATAGTCCCCGCCTTTGACACCACGGTATGCGCATTGGCACTAGCAAAACATTGAACAGCGAGTTACATCACTCTGTTCAACGGAAAAGTCTCGAAGCGCCAACGTTGCCGTCCCTGTCTTGGTCCTACACCAAACCCGAAACTCTTCACGCAAAAAATTGTGCTAGGGACGTTGTAACACTGTTCAGAGCTAGGTTCACCGGGATAAAGGATAAATAAATGACGATCGCAGTGATCCGTTGAGAATGACGATAGGGTCTTTGCACTCCTTCAAGAGGAATTAAATGTATAAAAGATGATGCAAAATGTCAAACAACCATAGTCCCAGTGCGCAGGTGGACTTTAGCCTCACGGGTGCTCACCGAGTGGCACCAGTGTCAATACATACCTAAACCCCCCAATATATGATCTGGTTGCCGGCCTCAACGGGTGAACAGGGAAGTGAAAATGCGCATGCGACTGAAACGGGCAAGAATTGACGAATCAAGTGGAAAGTCAATTGCGCCGTAGGTGCTGAGGCTAAAAAGCCGGAGCCTTTAAATTTCGGGTTCAGTTGACGAACTGGATGGCGCGTTGGCAATTGGTTCGCAGGTGGATTTGTGACCAGTTCGAAAGGATTGCCACATGAGCAAAATGGCTCCACATACCAGAAGACAATCGGCGACGTTAAAATTGGGCCAGGAAAATTGCGCATACCGCAATAGAATCCAGTCTCGAACTTCCGGTAATCTCTCTCCTTCGCTACCTGGAACAACCCACAAACCTAGTCGGTCGTAGAGGTTTCCCATGATTCCTCCCATGACCAGTCCGAGAGAAATACAAAACAGGCGATCAAACATTCCCTTGGCGAGGAAAAGCCAATAGAAGATTCCCAGGGCGGCTGCAATCGAAAGCAGGCTCAACAACCAGGTGAATCCCTGCCCCAGGCCAAACAAGCCTCCCGAATTTGTTGCAGTTTGGATGCCTATGTAGCCTTCCCAGACCCAAAGGATAGGTTTTTGAGTCCAAGGTGGACAGCCGCGCCAAGAAAAAATCTGTTCCTTTGTGACCAGATCGACCGCGCAGCCAATCACCGCCAAGCACGAAAATAAGGTGATATTGGCAAGAGGGAGGCTGCCGGATGACGCGTGGGAATCGCTAGCCTTGAATCTCGGAGGCACAGTCGATACAGAGCGGTGTGTAGGGGATGGCGTTCAGACGAGTCTTCTTGATTTCACAATCGCATGCTTCACACGTACCATAGATACCCTCCTCAATTCGCTCAAGGGCGGCTTCGATCATCTCGAGGGTGCCTTCTTCATTTTGCATCATGTTCAGCGTGAATTCCTGGTCATAGTTATCGCTTCCGATGTCCGCCATGTGAATTGGCATGCTGGACAAGTCACCACTTGCCTCGCTACGACTTTTACTGAGGGCAGCATCTGCCATGGCGCTCACGTCACCCCGCAAGCGTGCACGAAGGAGCAAAAGGCGCTCTTTGTAGGTTTTCATATCCCGTTTTTTCATTTCTACAGCTCCGTCTAGCAAAATTTGGCCAATACTCATAATTCTACAAACCGGTGCCGCCCCTGTCAAAGGTCCCAAACTCTGGGCGTGTGTCGATTTTGCTTTGTAAACTCCTCTGGGCCAAGGATTTGCCTCTCCCGGCAGAGACGCCCTGAGAAACCTGATCCATTGTTTGGCTACCTGTGCCCGGTTTTGGCACGACAAGGTTTCAGGCGAACAATTGCCATGGTGTTTCTGGGATTTGTCGACCAACGTCGGACCCTGGTAGGGATTTAAACTGAGTGGGTTAAGTTCTGTTCTGCCTTGTAGATGCGACATGCCCCCTTTAGACTACACTACTTAAACCGCTTCAGCCGGTCGGCTAGGAGCGGTATTCCCCGGGTGATATGGATTTCCTGAAGTGTCGACCTCCGATTCAGTCTACCAACGGTGTATTTCTTCCTCCTGCGGCGCGACCTTTAGCGTTGGGGAAGCGCTGATTGCCTGCGACCAGTGTGGCGACCTGTTAGATGTCGTCTACGATTGGAATCGCCTGCCCCTGCCCTCCTCTCTCAAGGAATTTGAGCAAAAATGGTCCCAGCGAGGCGACCCGCTCAACTTCAGTGGTGTTTGGCGATTTCGACAATTACTGCCATTTGCTGCACCAGAAAAAATCATCACGATTGGCGAGGGCCAAACCCTGTTGCAACGGGCAGATCGACTTGCGCGCCATATTGGTCTCTCTGCCGGCCGACTTTTTCTTCAATATGAAGGTATGAATCCTTCGGGCAGCTTCAAGGACAACGGTATGTCCGCAGCTTTTACGCATGCCCACACAATCGGGGCCCAACGGGCTGCTTGCGCTTCTACAGGGAACACAAGTGCGTCCTTGGCGATGTATTGCGCTGTCACCGGGCTCATGAAAGGAGTCGTGTTCATCGGTTCTGGAAAAATTGCCTACGGCAAACTTTCCCAAGCACTCGATTGTGGCGCCCTGACTGTGCAAATTACAGGCGATTTTGATGATGCGATGGCACGTGTTAAGGAAGTTAGTCAAAAACTGGGGATCTATTTGGTCAACAGCGTCAATCCGTTCCGCTTGGAAGGCCAGAAAACGGTCATTTATCGAATCCTGGAGTCACTCGCTTGGGAAATTCCGGATTGGATCGTCGTTCCTGGCGGGAACCTGGGAAACTCCAGTGCTTTTGGAAAAGCATTCAGTGAATTGAAAGAGCTGGGGCTGATTGATCGCGTCCCGCGTCTGGCGGTGATCAACGCCGCCGGCGCCGATACGCTCTACCAACTTTATGACCGGAGATCCCTGCGGTGGAAAAATGGTGACGCTGATATGTGTATCGCCCGCGACTACTATCAAGAACTTGACGAACAAAATCGAAAGGCGGAGACCATTGCCAGTGCCATCGAAATCAATCGTCCCGTAAATCTGAAAAAATGCATCCGGGCTTTGGAGTTTTGCGACGGTGTTGTGCGCAGGGTTTCCGATCAGGAGATTCTGGATGCGAAAGCACAAGTTGGGGCTGGAGGACTGGGTTGTGAACCGGCCAGCGCTGCGAGTGTTGCCGGAGCCAAACTGCTGATTGAAGAAGGAGTCATGGGACCGGATGAGCGTGTCGTCTGTATTTTAACGGGGCACCAGTTGAAGGACCCGACAGCAACAGTCGCCTACCACACCACGGATCAAGAACAATTCGATAGGGTCCTTGGGCAAAGGGGGGTGCAGCGTGCGTCTTTCGCGAACCGGGCCGTCGTGGTACCCAACGATGTCGAAGAGATTGTCAAGGCAATCCAGTTGTATAGTTAGACCCCGTGTTGACCGTTTCATCATCCGGCTGAAACACGTTGGTTGTAAAAGGTGAGACCGGGGGTAGAAAGTGCGATGGCATTGGATTTCCACGAAAGCGCATTCCTGAATGAGGCTGCTGCACAACGCTTTCTGGCAAGGTGAGGAGTTCTTTGCCTGGGCCTCCATGGCCCGCAGGGGAACAGACTTCAGACATAGCCGGACCTAGATGAAGGAGCTTTCATGACACCAACTCGAGTTGCCATTCACGGTGCGGCGGGCCGGATGGGCCGCCGCCTAGTGGCCTTGGGCAGTGAGGATGCGGATCTTGTGGTCACGGCTGCGATTGAAAATCCCGATCATCCGCAGTTGGGAAGTGATGCGGGCCTGATTGCTGGCGTGGCCGAATTAGGGTTCCCGTTGTCCCCGGATTTAACAGTCGATGCCGACGTGGTGATTGACTTTTCCGTTCCCCAGGGGGCAGCAGCGATCACCAAGACCTGTGTCGAGCGGGGCGTCGCCCTGGTCATGGCAACGACGGGTCTCAACGGCCAGCAACAAGCCATGATTTCGGCGGCCGCTCAGGAAATTCCGGTGGTGTGGGCACCCAGCATGAGTCTGGCAGTCAATCTGACGATGAAACTCGCTGAAATCGCCGGACAGGCGTTGAAAGAACATCCGTCGGGAGTGGATGTCGAAATCGTCGAGCGTCACCACCGCTTCAAGGAGGATGCTCCCAGCGGTACGGCGTTACGATTCGGGCAGATCATTGCTGCTGCCATGGGACAAACCAGTCACGTCCACGGGCGCGAAGGCCGTCCCGGCGGCCGGCCTCGAGATGAGATCGCTTACCACGCGATTCGCGTTGGCGACAATCCGGGTGAACACACCGTCATCTTTGGGCTCCTGGGCGAAACGATGGAATTGAAGGTCAGTTCGACCAGTCGTGATTGTTACGTCCAAGGTGCACTGGCCGCCGCGAAATTTGTAGCGGGTAAGGATCCGGCTCTTTATGGTATGAATGATGTGTTGGGGTTAGCCTGAACGGAGATTTTCATGTTCCCTCGCTTCCTTTCCTGTTGCCTTTTCTAGCCCGCTGAATTCGTATGGCGAAGTGTGACGAAGGTTATCTCTGTGAAGTCTGCGGACAAGATGTCGGAAACATCACCGACAGCGATCTCTATCTGCGATTTGTGATCGGCCAACTCGATCCCGAGATGTTACACATCGCAGGTGAACGGCACATCCGCTGCAATCCCGTGCTGGCCCAGTTTATCGTGGACGACCGATTTCCAGCGGTTCTTATCGACGGTGATTTTGATAAACGAGGCCTCGATGCACTGCATGTCGCCCGGCAGGAAGAACTCGTCACACGTGGTTGGCGTCGTCTGCAAAAAGTGCTTTCTGAAGGGCTACCAGTGACCCAGTATCCACTCCCCGAAGTTCGTGCCAGGATGGAAGAGTGATCGTGGTGTTTCGAGTGGCACTGGTGAGAAGATTTTCGCAAAGCACCTGCAGTTCACCGTGCAGGTAGGCCGCCGCTGCCTGGCCACTTCGATAAACAGCAAGAGTTCCCGGCCCCTGTCGGTTCGAACGCCCGTTGTGTCAACCCGCGATCATCAGGTTGGACCATAGCGTCCCTCACCGTTGACGCGTGCGAAGACGTCATTCAGTATCCAATGGAACAGGCACAAATGAATGCTTTCCACCATGCCCATGTCCTGTAGTTCGACATGCAGCCCGTCTTGTTGCAGTTGTTTCAATTTTCCGCCGTCGTATCCCGTCAGGCCGAATGTTGCGAGTTCGTGTCGATTGGCCCAGTCAACGGCCTTTAAGATATTAGGGCTGTTGCCAGAGCCGCTGATGGCGATCAAGACGTCTTCCGGGCTGCCGTAATTCATCAACTGCTGGACAAAAATATGGTCGTAACCCACGTCATTGCCTACCGCCATCAGCCAGCCTGCATTGTCCGTGAGACTCAACACCTTCAGACGCCGCTTCGATTCGTCCTGCAAATCTTTTTCGGGGAGAGTGCTTTTTCCCAGGTCTTCAGCCATGTGACTGGCTGTTGTGCCGGAACCACCATTGCCGATGAGGAAAATAAAACGGCCCGTTTCCCAAGCCCGGTAGACCAGGTCCGCCCAGCGCCGCATTGCCTCTTGATCGATACGCTCCAATTCGTCGTTGAGACGATTTACATACTGCGCCGCATCGAGCGTGGCACCTAGCATAATGTTTTCCTGGGTATGAAATTGATGTTTCAGGGCCGGGGGTTCAGGGATGCGTTATCACATGGTGAATGTACACGTCAAGTATCTCCCATCTGCTGTTCGACGTCCAGCGCGAGATGTCGTTTGGTTGACTTCGTTTTCCCTGCCACGGCTGTCGGTGATCGGTCATGTCAGGTGAGAGCTGCCCAGCCGGCGTTTTCCCGCTAAAGTCCTTGTGCCACGGGTCGATACCAGAGGGCGACGGGGGCGATGATGCCTGCCGTCAACGCGAACATGGCATTCGGTTGCCAGGCAATCTTTTCCAGTAAAACTCCCGCACCCCAGTAGATGATGCCGGATGACAATATGGCGATCCAATTGGCAAGATTCATGGTGGCGATCATCCGTCCTTTTTGGCTTTCCGGCGGACGGGATTGAAGAAAGACTTGCAGCGGAACAGCAAACATTCCGGCGAACATGCCTAGCAGCAGGAGGGTGGGAATGCTGCCCCAAAACCCGATCCATTGTCCATGCACACCTCCTGGCAGGCTCAGCAAAACAAGGCAAGAAAAAATGCCCCAGATTCCAGTGCGTACAACTCCTGAAGCAAATCGGCCTCGGGATAGAATCCCGGCCAGGATGCAACCGATGGCAATCCCAATCGCCATACTGGATACCATGAGGCTGGTGGCCCTGGCATCCAGTTTCAGTTGTAGCATGCCCAGAGCGTTGACCGACATCTGGACCAGACCACCCACCAGCCAGAACATGCAGGAAGCCAGCAAGGCCGACAGCAACGGTTTGTCCGTGCTGAGCAGCCGGCGTGTTTCCGGAGGCAGGGTCAGCGAGCTGGGTTGAAATTTCAGTCCCGGCTCGGCGGCTGGGACCTTTCGAATCAACAAGGACGTACCCGTTCCCAGGCAGGCGATCAGTACGCAAATGGCCGAAACCATCCATAACTGATCGGCATCCGGAAAGGCGACCTTCAGAACCCCGGCGATTGCCGTTCCCAAGATGATGGCCAAGAAAGTCGTCATTAAAATGATGCCATTTGCATGAGGCAGATCAACCGGACGAAGTGTTTCCGGTAGAATTCCGTATTTACTCGGACCGAAAAAAGCGCTTTGGGCTCCCATCAGGAACAACACGATGAACATGCCGTGTAGCCCGAATCTCGCATACGAGAGAAAAGCTAGCAACCCGAGTGACATGACAACGATTTCTGCAACTTTCGAAAGCACAATCACTCGTCGCTTGCTAAAGAGATCTGACAAATAGCCGGCCACACCCGAGAAAAGCAGAAAAGGAGTGGCAAACACAATCATGGCCCTGCCCTGGAGGTCCTGTTCGCCGTTTTCTCCGGCCGCCACCGCCACTACCGCCAACAAGAGGAGTAATTGTTTGAACAGGTTGTCGTTGAAGGCTCCCAGAAATTGCGTGCAAGTCATGCCCCAGAAGGAATGATCGCGCAGGAGCGCCGGCTTGAGATCACGGGCCTCCGGAAGATCCTCTGACATGCCAGTGGATGCCAGCCGGTCGGGCATTATTTGCAGCCCTCAATCCTTGCTCGGGAGCAGAACCAATGGCTCTTCTTCCGCCATTTTGCGAATGTCTTCCGTGATTTTCATCGAACAGTATTTGGGCCCACACATGCTGCAGAAATGTGCGCTCTTGAAGGTGTCCTGGGGTAAGGTCTGGTCGTGGTAGGACTGTGCTGTTTTTGGGTCGAGTGAAAGTCGGAATTGTTCTTCCCAATCGAATTCAAATCGCGCCTTACTGAGCGCGTCGTCCCGTGTTTGCGAACCCTTGCGATGCCGTGCCAGATCAGCAGCGTGGGCCGCAATTTTGTAGGCAATGGCGCCTTGTCTGACGTCATCCTTATCGGGCAGACCAAGGTGTTCTTTGGGTGTCACGTAGCAGAGCATGGCAGCGCCGCTCCAACCAGCCAGGGCTGCGCCGATAGCGCTGGTGATGTGGTCGTAACCGGGGGCAATATCGGTCACCAGCGGACCCAGCACGTAAAACGGTGCACCGTGGCAAACTTCGATTTGTTTTTGGACGTTCATTTCAATTTGATCCATGGGAATGTGTCCCGGACCCTCGACCATTACCTGGGTGCCATTTTTCCAACTCCGCTGGACGAGTTCTCCCAGGACATTCAACTCGGCAAACTGCGCGTCGTCACTCGCATCCGCGATGGAACCCGGGCGTAATCCGTCCCCCAGGCTCCATGTCACATCGTACTGGCGCATGATAGCGCACAGGTCATCAAAGGAATCGTAAAGCGGATTTTGTTTGCGGTGTGCCATCATCCACTTGGCGATCAAGGAACCGCCACGACTGACGATGCCGGTGACCCGATTCATTGTCAAATGCAAGTGTTCCAACAAGACACCGCAGTGAATGGTCATGTAGTCCACCCCCTGCAGGGCCTGATGTTCGACCATGTCCAGGAAGTGTTGCGGCTTCATGTCTTCGATTTCACCACCCAGTTCTTCCAGCATCTGGTAGATCGGAACGGTCCCGATCGGCACGGTGGAATGATCGAGAATGGCGAGTCGTATCTTATCAATGTCTTTGCCGGTCGAGAGGTCCATGACCGTATCGGAACCATAACTTACCGAGGTATCCAGCTTTTCCAGTTCGCCTTCAAGATCGCTGGTCACCGCCGAATTGCCGATGTTGGCGTTAATCTTGCATTTGGCTGCAATCCCAATCCCCATGGGCTCCAATTTTTTGCTGAGATGCACGGTATTGGCAGGAATCACCATTCTACCAACAGCAACTTCCTCCCGAATGGCATCAGCAGTTAATGCTTCACGCTGTGCCACGTGTTCCATTTCGGGGGTAACGATGCCAGTTTGTGCTTGTTCGAGTTGAGTCATTGGGGTGGGTTCCTCCCTGTAAGCAGACGCCAAAAGAGACTGCGCGCCACGTAGTTAAATATCCAAATCAACTTTTTGAAACCTCATGGTATCCTTATAGCAGCGATTGTCAATCGAGGTAGTGACCCACTTTAACGACATCCCAGTGCAGACTCAAAGAATTTTCGTTCTTCCTGAAAACTTCGTTTTTGCGCGAGTCTGGATTTGCCTAAAGTGAGGCAATGACCGCTACCGGGTTCATGGTTGCGACCAGAATGATTTTCAGCAGGAGGGTTTAACCCCGTATTTCCCAGGTGAGTTGCCCGAGATTGGCATGTAATTTGCGCCAAACCCCTGAAGAACAGGGTTGTGCTGCCAGTTTGTGCGAATCGGACAGGGGAACCCGATGGGTGCCGCCAAAAACAGCGACTTGCAGCGGGCCACGCTGCGGCGCGGCAACAATGCCAGTGCTAAGTTCTGGCGGCGTGGGCTTCATCGTTACAACTTGAAGAAGCCCTCCAGGAGCGTGATGAAGTTCTACCTTGGTCGCGACATGGCCGAGCAATGGATCAAGGAGGGCAAGAACGCGGTGAAATGGACGAAGCTCTCTTGCCGAACGTTCAAAGACAACCAAGCCCGGTGGCAGTTGTTCGCGTTGTCCTGCAATCGAGGCAACTTCCTGCGGCGACTGGCGCTCCCGAAAACCGTTTGCTCCTGGAATAACGTCGCAGTTGGCTCCTTTTCCCGGCTCACAGCGCGGCTTGTTCTGGATGCAAGATGAAAAATGTCAAAAAGTCCTCACACGCCCGACACGCGGGGGTGGGCGCATTGTTATACTGGCGAGGGCTGCTAGTCTGGATTGGTTCCCGGCGCAACCCAAATGGGAAATGTCGGTCAACAGCTGTCTTGTCGTAGCGACTCGGGAGTTTCGCCATGCAGCAAGTCCCACTCACCGTCCCGCAATTTGCGGCGCACTCCGATTTCCGCGCGATGTCTCGACGACGGCTGCTCGGGATGGGCGCTGGCGTCCTGGGGCTATCTCTGTCCGACGTCTTGGCGCTGCGAAGCCGGGCAGCGTCGAGCGCCGTGGAGCGTCCCGGATTCGGACGGGCCAAGTCGTGCATCGTCCTGTTCTGCTGGGGCGGTATGAGCCACCTGGATATCTGGGATCCGAAGCCGGAGGCGCCCGCAGGAATGCGCGGGCCTTTTCAGCCGATCTCGACCGCGACGCCGGGCATTCAATTCGGCGAGCACGTCCCGGTACTCGCCAAGCAAACCGAGCGGCTGGCAATCATCCGATCGCTCCATCATCGTTCGGCCGCGCATGGCCGCAGCATGTATTGGAGCTTGACCGGGCACGCTTCACCGCGCCCCGAATCTGCGGAGAACCTGCCTCCGTCTCGTCACGACTGGCCATCGCTGACTGCGATGGTGGGCCACTTTCGTCAGGCACCGAAGGGCATTCCACGCTCTATCCGCCTTCCTTGCCCCATGTCAACTCCCACACATTGTAAGCCGGAGAATCGGGCGGATGGTTGGGTCTTCCGGCGGACCCGATCGTCATCCACACCCCCAAAGGAAGACCGTTCGGTGGCAGGCAGCGAAATCTGGGGACAGAGGTGCTCGATCTCTGGGGAGGCATCGACCGGGCTCGTATCGGAGAACGAATGCGGCTGCTCGCCCTGGAAAGACCGTTCGAACGTTCGCCGGCTGTCAAGTCATTCGGGTTTCATCGGGAGTTGGCGGCCGATCTGTTGTTGAATCCAACGGTCCACGGAGCCTTCGATCTCTATCGCGAGTCGAGGCAAACGCGCGACTCTTACGGCGACCACATCTGCGGGACGAGCATGCTCTTGTCGCGGCGGTTGATCGAGGCCGGGGTCCCCATCGTGACGGTCGTCTGCGCCGCGAACGACTTGACGATTGCCGGTTACGACCATTGGGACACACACGGCGACAACTTCAACCGCCTGAAGAACATCATGTTGCCCACCTTCGATCGAGCGGCCGGCGCATTGTTGGACGATCTTGTCGACAGGGGACTTCTCGACGAGACGCTCGTGGTGTTTCTCACCGAATTCGGCCGCACGCCGAAGATCAACGCTAACGCCGGACGAGACCACTTCCCCGATTGCTTCTCGGTAGCGCTGGCCGCTGGTGGTATCCGTGCCGGTCAGGTGTATGGAAGTTCCGATCGCAGCGCGGCGACGCCGCAAGACTTGCCGTGCGGGCCGGGCGACCTGCACGCCACCATCTTTCACGCGCTCGGCATCCCACCTGATACGGAATTGATCGATCAACTCGGCCGCCCGCAACGCCTGTGCGATGGCGAGCCGCTGCCGTTGTCATAGAGAAGTTCTCCCTCAAAAGTGTCGCCGTCCGTGGAATTAACATCCGCGACATCTGGCTTTAAGATGCACCAGCCCTGCACCCGACGGTCCCAGCGGGGCGTACCGCAATCCATCGGATGTGTGCAGGTTATCAGCGAATCACGAACCGGTGTGCGTCAAGGCTCGTATCCCAGGTTAGGTGCCAGCCAGCGTTCGATTTCCTTGACGGGTTGCTGTTTACGCCGGGCATAGTCCTGCACCTGATCTTGCGTCAGTTGATCCACGGAAAAGTAACGGGCATGGGGGTGCGCAAAATAGAGTCCGCTCACGCTGGCAGCGGGGAGCATGGCGAAATTTTCGGTAAGCGAAACACCAGTGTTCGCCTCCACGTCAAGCAGTTTGAACAGGGTGTGTTTCTCCGTGTGGTCGGGACAGGCCGGATACCCCGGTGCTGGTCGGATGCCACGGTATTTTTCGGCGATCAACGCCGTGTTGGACAACTGTTCCTCTTTGCCGTAGCCCCAGTCTTTTCTCGCTTGCTGGTGAAGTTTTTCTGCGAAGGCTTCAGCCAGTCGGTCGGACAATGCCTTGGCCATGATCGAATTGTAGTCATCGTTTTGTTTGTCGAAGTCTGCACATAATTCGGCAGTTCCCACGCCGGTCGTCACTGCGAAAGCTCCCAGGTAATCTTGGCGACCCGAATCGAAGGGGGCGATAAAATCGGCGAGGGAACGGAAGTCGGCTTGCCCTCGACGCTCCCATTGTTGCCTCAGCGTGTGAAATCGAGCCAACTCGTTCGAGCGACTTTCATCGCTATAGACAATGATGTCATCGCCGTCGGAGGCGGCTGGCCAGAAGCCGTAGGTCCCGTGAGCTGTCAGGGACTGATTGTCAATGATCTGGGACAACAGTTGTTGTGCATTGTCGTACAGTTCTCGGGCGGCCACCCCGAGCCTCTTGTCAGTGAGAATTTGCGGGTACTTTCCTTTCAACTCCCAGGTCAAGAAAAAAGGACTCCAGTCGATGTAGTCCACAAGCTGGGCGAGGGGGAAGTTGTTGAGAACCCGAAGACCTGTGAAGGTCGGTTGATCGATTCGCAGCGAGGACCAATCGGTAGCAAAGCGTCGTTTCAGTGCCTGGGCATAAGGCACCAATTTGGCTTGTCGACGCTTTTCGAAGGACTCAACCTGTTGCTGTTGTTTCGTTTGATTCTCTTCGATCAAGGTGGCACGTAAATCGTCGCTTAGCAAGCGATTAACCACACCCACACTCCGCGAGGCATCTAACACGTGGAGGACTGGTTGGTTGTAACAGGGAGCAATTTTGACAGCCGTGTGCTTGGCACTGGTGGTGGCTCCTCCGATCAACAAGGGAGTGCACAGATTCAAGCGTTTCATTTCCCGGGCCACATGGACCATTTCGTCCAGACTTGGAGTAATTAAACCCGAAAGTCCGATGATGTCAGCCTGTTCTTTGTGAGCCGTTTCCAGGATTTTGTCGCAAGATACCATGACACCCAGATCGATGATGCGGTAGTTGTTGCAGCCGAGTACCACGCCAACGATGTTCTTGCCGATATCGTGAACGTCTCCTTTGACAGTGGCCATCACGATCGTGCCGCGATAGGACTGTACGGCCAACCCGGCATCGGCTTTCTCTTGTTCCATAAACGGGAGCATGTAAGACACCGAGCGTTTCATGACGCGGGCAGATTTGACAACTTGAGGCAGGAACATCTTTCCTTCGCCGAACAGATTACCTACTACGGACATGCCGTTCATCAATGGTCCCTCGATGATCTTCAAGCAAGTCTCGTACTGTTGACGAGCCTCTTCCGTATCTTCTACGATATATTTGTCAATTCCTTTGATTAAAGCATGGCTCAACCGGTCTTCCACGCTTCTACTACGCCAAGCCTGTCCCGACTCGTCGCGTTCCTTGGGCTTGCCCTTGACGGTTTCGGCCAGTTCGAGCAGCCGATCGGTGGCATCGGGTCGGCGGTTGAGAAGCACGTCTTCGACGTGTTGCAAAAGGTTTGGATCGATTTCTTCGTAAACTTCCAATTGGCCCGCGTTGACGATTCCCATGTCCATTCCCGCACGAATGGCGCGATATAGAAATGCCGCGTGCATGGCTTCACGAACCGTGTTGTTGCCCCGGAATGAGAAGGAGATGTTACTGACGCCTCCTGAGATCTTGGTCCCTGGGCATTCCTGTTTGATTCGTCGGGTTGCTTCGATGAAGTTAACGGCGTAATGGTTGTGTTCCTCGATTCCTGTCGCCACGGTCAGAATATTCGGGTCGAAAATGATGTCCTGGGCCGGAAACCCCACTTGATGAGTCAGTAACTCGAAGACCCTTTTACAGATTCGCACCTTGTCGTCCGTTTCGGTGGCTTGACCCTGTTCGTCAAAGGCCATCACCACCACTGCGGCTCCGTAGCGGCGAATCAATCGCGCACGGCGCAGGAATTCTTGCTCCCCGTCCTTCAGACTGATGGAATTCACGATGGATTTTCCTTGCACGCAATGCAAGCCAGCCTCAATCACCGACCACTTCGAACTATCGATCATTACCGGTACATGGCTGATGTCGGTTTCTCCTGCCAGCAGATTGAGATAACGAGTCATCGATGCTTCAGCGTCAAGCAGGGCGTCGTCCATGTTGATGTCGATTACCGTGGCGCCGCCTTCAACCTGTTGTCGCGCGACCTCCAGCGCTTCCTCGAAATTCCCATTGCGAATCAGGCGGGCGAATTGTCGAGAGCCAGTCACGTTGGTTCGTTCACCCACCATGAGGAAGTTGCTGTCCGCACGGAGAGTCAATGATTCACGTCCGCTGAGACGGGTCAGCGGTTCGGCGACTGCGCGCTGGCGTGGGGAGGTGTTCTGCAAAGCGTCTGCAATTGCTCGAATGTGGTCTGGGGTTGTTCCGCAGCAGCCACCTACAACATTGATCCAACCGTTGTTGGCAAACTCGCTCAATGTTGCGGCCATATCGGCTGGACTCAAATCATAATCCCCCATTTCATTGGGGAGACCTGCATTCGGATGGCAACTGACGTACGTGGGAGCGATCTGGGACAGTTCTTCCAGGGTAGGCCGCATTAAATTTGGCCCCAGAGCACAATTCATTCCGACACTCAAAACGGGAAAGTGCGAGATCGAATTCCAGAAGGCTTCGACCGTTTGACTGGAAACAAATGTAACGCCAGCCTGGTTGAACGTCGCCGATACCATCACCGGGACTTGGGTGTTGAATTCGTCAAAATATTTCTGGATGGCAAACAGGCACGCCTTTAAATTGAGTGTATCGATGGCCGTTTCCGGCAGCAGGATATCCACACCACCTTCCATCAATGCTGCTACTTGGTCGTAATAGGAGTCCATCATCTCCTGGAAATTCGTGCTGCGACTGGCGGCATCGTCGATATTCGTCGAAATCGCCGTTTGTCTGGTGGTAGGACCAATCGAGCCGGCGATGAAACGAGGTTTCTGAGGTGTTCGCTGGTTGAATTCGTCAACTGCCTTACGAGCGCATTGTACGGAGGCCAGATTGATTTCCCGTACCAGAGTTTCGGGAAGCTGAAACTCTTGGATTCCCAGCAGGCTGGATCCGAAAGTATTCGTTTCGATGATGTCAGCACCTGCCTCCAGGTATTGGCGATGGATCTCGGTTATGGTTTCTGGCTGCGTCAGACACAGGAGGTCCACAAAATTAGAGACGTCCGCCGCATGGTCGGCAAACCGCCGGCCACGGATGGCGCGATCACTTAACTTGAGCGTTTGCACCATCGTGCCCATGGCGCCGTCGAGCAACAGGATCCGATCGCTTAACAGTTCGCTGAGATAATTACCGGCGTCGGTCTGGGAAAGTGTAGTCATGCGTACTCTGAGGAATTGTCATTCGTGCTGTCTGGGAAGAGTCGAGGTCTTTTAAGGCTGACTCGGGTTCAGCGTCTAAGGGGTTGCTCTGGCAATTGTCAACGGCACCGGCCGGTGAGGTAACTTCCACAGCTCCATTTCCTACACTCCCGTTTCTTCGCAACTCGTCAACCCCACCTGATTTCGAATCATGCACGCTGCTGCTGAGTCTCACCACTTTCTCAGAACTACTGGCACGGGTGAGAACATTGAATGCGCCATCCTGCTGAGGTTTTTCCCGGACGTCAACAAACTTAACCGGTACTGCACCAGGTTCAACCAATAGCCGGGTGAAGGTTGTTGCAGTTCCTTGATTCAGTGACCACCTGTGAGCGACCAACCCAGCCCCCGCGGCTCTACCTATTCCCCCCAGATCTTGAATTCTATCTAAGACTCAAGATCCATAAAATCAGAACCGATATGAAAGATTGGGTGCGTTCTATTACTGCGCGCTGTCTGGAATGCATCGATTCAAATATACGTTGTTGAGGCTTGATGAAAGTGAAGGAAATCGGGAATGGGCACCCAATTCAGCAGTGGCGGGTCTCAGTATCTACATGACGCTCTTTCGCGGCAACCTCTGCCAACCCCAGTAAACACACCACCGGTGTTAATGCGCCTGTCGGATGTCCGACCTGGTGCAGCATCGGTTGGTCGGTTTACTGAACCCCCTTTGACTCAAGCTTTCCCGGTGAGGAACGTTGGAGAGCCGGTGCTTCCAGACGGTCGAACTGGCTCCTCTGAGTCCAACGTCGCCAGGCAAGATTCTCAGGAAGGGGCGGCAAGTTTACGATCCAGCAGGCATCCCTCCAGGGGAGGCGTGTATCCTCGAATCGCGGCAGCCTGCGTTGGGGTGGTTATTTTGTTTTTGACGATGACTACCTTCTGGAGCCCGGCAGCGGACGAGGTGGAATTCCAGTACACGTTCCCTGATTTCCAGATGGTGGATGAAGACTCAAAAGTGGTCAAACTGAGATCGCCGGTAACCGATCAACCGTCTGACGAATCACCAGCTACAACGGCGAAGGCCTATCCACAAACGGTAGATTTAGAAGTGGACGCTCAAGCGGAGCCAGGAATCTCGTTGTCACCCGCGAGGCCACCCGCGAAAAATTTCAAAAGCATAACACTAGGATTTCCAACTCGGGCTGAAGAATCCAATTCGCTGGGTAGCAGACCGGTGCAAGAAACACCAGACACGCGTTTCAAGATCGAACCAGAGCCTGTCGAGATCTCAGGTCCACGCCAACTGGAAGACGTTGTGAAATTACACGGTTCCCAAGGTAGTTCGCAGTCACCTTCGGGCGATAGGAACCCAAGTGACTCGTCAGTTTCAGGACAACCGACTGGCTCTTCGACTGTCGATTGGCCACAGAGAAAACAACAAGTCTTGAACAACTCGCACATGGGAAACGGGCAGATGGTGACGAATACCCAAGATGGTAGTGCGGGATCGACTGGTACGGATTATCCGCAGACGCACGTTGCGCCTCCGGTTCCCCGGTATCCCGTTACACGGCCAACCAGACAGTATTTTCAGCCTCGACCGGATGGTCCACGGGATCCTCTACGGACAAGTCAACGAGCGGTCCGCAGAAGTACGGGTTCGGGTTCTGGACCTCGACACCGAGGGGCACAACTCCAGGGGTGGCTTGAGAATCCTCCAATCGAGAGAAGCGATGAACCATATCGATCGAGCCTTTATTAAGATTTTTTCTAAGCATGCCAGCTTACAGAGAAGGGGTCGATCCGATTCGATCCGGACTCTGGGAGACATCGAGTCCGTTCCGGAGTCAATGACTGGCGAAACCGAGGCACCGACGAGGAAATCCACTTTGCGCCATCCGTCATCTCGCGTGCCGGCCCCTCAGCTGAACTTTGTTCCACCTCCAAATCCGCTGACCTCATCTGTTCCGCGAGACCTGCCCTCGGCCAGCCAACGAACGCAGCAGCGGACTGAGGGAGACGTTTTTTTCCGAGTGGACCCAGCACATGTTGTAGGCAACCGGAATGAAGGTGAAAATCCAGCCGTGCTGAAATATTTCAGCGAATCGATAGCAGCAGATCCGGTGATGCCCGCTGGTTCGGTCAAGAACGACGAAGCCGTTGTACTTCCAGCCACTCCAGGAATCAGCCGTTGCGAATCCGGTTCATTTCGTGCTGCCTGGGAAGTCGATGCATTCTGCTGGCCGGAGGTCGTTCAAGATTTGCTCAATTCCTCGGAAGACGCCTTTGGTTTTGCAGTACGACGCTGTATCGAGGTCATGGAAGCAGGGAACCGTACATTGGCTCTGGCTGCGCACGGTACGGGCGATGGATGCACCACGGTTACTTTGTGTTTAGCAAATCGTTTGGTTCAGGCCGGTTTCAGCGTGGCGGTGGTCGACGCGGATGTCAAGCAACCGGACCTGGCGGCTTCTCTGGAAGTTGATGTCACGACCGGTTGGGACTCGCTCATGAAGACCACGGGTTGTTTGCAAGAAGTGGCGGTCTCATCGTTGAATGACGGGATGACCCTGGTTCCCTGGTGCCAAGGTACTGTGCAACCAGTCACCTCACCGGAACTACACCTGACCATTGTGAAGATGGTAAGTGATTTGACACAACATTACGACATGGTCCTGATCGACGCCGGGACGTTGGATGTGTTGGGACTGCTTTTGCCGCAAGCCATTGAGGGGATGCAATTAATCTTCGTAAAGAATGTACGACCAGGGGCCTCTGCTGTGGCGGGTGATCTCCGGGATCACTTGTCCTGCGGTGTGCCACTGTTGGGCATAGCAGAAAATTTTGCGGCTTAGAAACAGGGACGAAGGTATGACGCCCGTGGAAAATAGAGGAACCTGAGTTATGTACGAAGACTATTGGCAGTTCAACGAAAAACCTTTTGAAAACACGTCTCTCGGACAGTTTTATTATCCGAGTGAAGTACATCAGGCAGCGCTGTTAAAACTGCACTATGCGGTCGAAAATCGTCGTCCTGCTGGCTTGCTGACCGGCGTGGCGGGTTTGGGTAAGACTCTGCTTGTGAAAAAATTATTTGACCAACTCGACACGGAGTTTTCACCTCGGATACACATCGTGTTCCCACTGATGCCATACGATCAACTGCTGGCTCATCTGGCCATCGAACTGGCGGCGGCGCCGTCAACGTCCGCAACTCCGACCATCGATCAAAGTGTGCGTTGGATAGAAAACGCTCTGGCGGAAAACGTTGAAATGGGAAGGCATGCGGTTTTGGTGATCGACGAGGCCCATTTGCTCAAAGACCTCAACTCCTTGCAAATGCTGCGTCTGCTCCTGAATTTCGAAGCTTCGTCGCCGTCGGGACTGACACTTCTTCTGGTGGGGCAGACAGAGATCTTGCCAGTTCTCGATCGGATGCCCGGGTTGGAAGAACAGATGAGTGTGAAATGCCTGTTGCGCCCGTTCACTGTTGAAGAGACCAGCAGCTATGTTGTTCATCGATTGGCGGCGGCTGGTCGGGAACGCCCCGTGTTTGATTCTGAAGCGTTGGAAACGATCCACGTGTTGACTGGCGGGATTCCTCGTCGCATCGATCGTTTGTGTGATCTTACCTTGCTCATTGCCTACGCTGAAGAACAATCCAGTATCGGGCCCGAGCATGTCGAATCTGTGTCGGAAGAAATGGTAAGCATCCAACCGGACTGATTGCGGTTCCGGACCGACTTTGTTGTCGTTGACAGGTGTCGAGGCAGGTCACGATGAAATCGTTGGGTCTGCGCAAGGACCGGTTCCCCGTCTTGTTCTCGGAATGCACTGGTGTCGCTTCGGTTGATGACGAGCAGGCTATTTGCGTCGTGGGACGATGACCCTGCTTGTGTGTTGATTGCCTATTCGAAGTTGACACAAGGGGAGGCTGTCAATTTCTTTCGGAGGGAAGACAGGAATCTTGCTGCGACGAAGCCGTTGACAATTTGATGATTGACTGACAGCGTCATCGTTATCACCTGTGCGGGCCTCATGCTTCCGTGATCAACGACGATTTGTTCACGCACTGTTCCGACGGTTAGGATCGCTGTTTCTGGTGGAGTGATGACAGCGCAGAATTCTTCCACCCCGAACATTCCCAGGTCAAAGACGGTAAGTACCCGGACGCTAGTGTCAGACTGCTCACCAACTTTTGCTCGAGAAATCACGCGTTTTGTTTCGGTGACCAGTTGCGACAATGACAACCGATTCACCTCAGCGACGACCGGAATCAGACATGTTCCGTTTCCTTCCACGGCGATCCCCACGTTGGCCTGTGGAATCTGGATCAAATTGTTTTGTTCCAGACGACTTCTGATCGCGGGAAATTCCATCAATGTCTGACCGCTGGCCAGCACGATAAGATCAGTCGGAGTACAACCACCCTCCTGTTCTTGTGCCCTGCATTTTGTCAGCAAAGGGGCTGCATCAATGGTCATCTGCAGAGAAAGCTGCGGGGCCGCTGATCGCTGGGCTCCGCGGGAGTCGGACACCAGTGAATCCTGCATTCGAGGCATCTCGAGATGCCTCGAAATTGGTGCAGCGGAGGTGGCGATTCCCGCTGCCTGATTCAGTGAACTTGGCGGCGGAACGTCCGAAGCAAGGACTCGGCCATGGGGGCCAGAACCAGGTTTCAGATTGCCGGTGTCAATTCCCCGCTGAGCGGCGACCACACGAGCTGCAGGGGAAATTTTGGGGCGACTGTCGGCTACATGTGTCCGGGGCGGCTGTTTTGAACCCGCTGCCGAAACAGGCGGCGGTGTTGTCGTCACACGGGCCACAGGCGGAGGGGAAGCGGGAGGGTTCTGGGGGGACGCAGTTGCCTCCGGTCCACTTTGTAGAACCGCGTCCAGTGCTTCGTCGGATTCAGCCAGGTAAGCGATGACTTCGCGGACGGGGACCGCTACGTTGGCAGGTGCCATGATGCGGGCCAAACGTCCCTCGTGAGGTGCTTCATACTCCATGACCGCCTTGTCCGTCTCGACCTCGCAGAGCACGTCACCCACTCGAACGGTGTCACCGACTTGAACTTTCCAGTCCAAGATCACCCCTTCTTCCATGCTGTTGCCGAAATCGGGCATCACCAGGGGGACCACATTGGTGGTTGCAGACATGCTTGTATCTCTCCGATTTGATCACTATACTGCACTTTTTTGCTCAACTTAAAGGTATTATAGAGTCTGTCAATCACTTTGATTGGCGTTTTTGATTGAATTCAGTCATTTTAGCGACTTTTTCTAGCTGCCAGAAAACCCATGAGTCACGCAACATTACAACGGCGTGGTCAGATTCTGACGGAACTTATTGATAAGAAACATGTTACGGTCAGGGGTCTGGCTGATCGCATGGATGTTTCCGAGGCGACAGTTCGTCGGGACTTGAAAATGCTGGCCGATCAGCACGATGTCCTGCTGGTTCACGGTGGTGCTACTTTACCGCAACACCGCGATTACTCGTTTCGCGCTAAAGCCGATCGAAATCCTGAAGCGAAACGCACGATTGGTCGGCTAGCTGCGGAGTTCGTCCCCGACGGCGACCAGATTTTTGTTGATTCCGGGACGACCTGTTTTCAACTGATAGCTGCTTTACAAGGCAGGGATAATGTTTCGGTGTTGACGACCAGTTTACGGATTGCAACGGAGCTCACCGTTCCTGGGTTGAACATGATTTTGTTGGGGGGGCAATACCGGGCTGTCCGGCGAGATACCGTGGGGCCTGTCGCCATTCACGCGATTGAGCACCTGCGGGGTTATATCGCGTTTATCGGTACCGACGGAATGAGTACTGATTTCGGGCCGGCGGCGAGTGACATTGATAGTGCCCATCTGTATCAGCTGATTGTGGAAAACGCACGCGAGACGGTTCTGTTGGCTGACCAAAGTAAATTTAGCGCTCCGTCGTTATTTCGCATCGCACGCTGGGAACAAGTCAGTAAGGTCGTGACCGAATCAGAACCGGATCAGGCGTGGAAACAATTTTTCAAAGCACAAGACATCGGTTTGATCTATCCGTCGGGAGAGAAGTAATATGCCGAAAAGTCAAATCATCGAACCTCAGCAAGAACGCGCCAAAAGTGAGATCACGTTCAGCCCCATTCCGGTCAATGCGTACGACCGGAGCCTCGCCGACGAATTGGCATCCGGTCAGCTGACACGTGACGATTTGTTGCGAATTCAGCATGACATGTATTTGATTCGAGCATTTGAATCGATGCTGGACTCGGTTAAAAAACAGGGGCAGTACCAGGGAATCTCCTACAACCATCGTGGTCCCGCTCATCTTTCCATCGGTCAGGAAGCGACGGCCGTGGGGCAAGCGTTTCTCTTGGATGTCGAAGATCATATCTTCGGGTCGCATCGCAGTCATGGTGACATCCTGGCAAAAGGACTGTCTGCCATTGCGAAGGCGGAAGATGATGAATTGATGAAGACGATGGCAGGTTACTTTGATGGCGCCTGTTTAAAAGTTGTGGAGCTGGGTGCGCAGGGTGACACCAGGGATCTGGCGATTGATTTCCTGATCTATGGCACGTTGGCCGAAATTTTCGGGCGCGGCACGGGACTCAATCGGGGGTTTGGCGGTTCGATGCACGCCTTCTTTGCTCCCTGGGGCGTCTTTCCTAACAACGCGATTGTTGGAGGATCCGCCGATATCTCAGTGGGGTCGGCGCTCTTCAAGCACGCTCTGAGGCAGCCGGGAATCTCGATTGCGAACATTGGAGATGCCTCAGCAGGTTGTGGTCCGACATGGGAGGCACTCTGTTTTGCCACTATGGATCAGTTCAAAGAACTGTGGGACGAGTCGCATCGGGGTGGATTGCCCCTGATCGTGAACTTCGTTAACAACTTTTATGGTATGGGTGGTCAGCCCGTGGGTGAAACCATGGGTTTCAAGATTTTGGCCCGGATGGGTGCCGGGCTGACTCCGAACCAGATGCACGCTGAGCGAGTCGACGGTTACAATCCCCTGGCAGTGATCGATGTCATGCGGCGCAAGAAAGAAGTGATCAGTCAGGGTGATGGTCCAGTTCTCCTGGACACGGTGACGTACCGGTTCAGCGGGCATTCACCCTCTGACGCCAGTTCCTATCGCGCCAAGGACGAGATTGAGGCCTGGAGGGAATTTGATCCGCTTGAAGTCTTTGCTCAAGAACTGGTCGAAGCGGACGTTTGCTCGACCGCTGATCTGGAGCAATTGCGGGAACGCGTGGAGCAGCGGATGTTGTCAGCCTTTCAGAAAGCCATTGATCCGGAACTTTCACCCCGCGCGGACCTTTTGCAAACGGGATGCCTGTTGGAACAAGTGATGTTTTCCAATGAACATTTGGTGCCGGCGATCGACGCGACACCCCATGTTCTGATCCCGCTTGATGAAAACCCTCGAGTTCAACAGCTTGCGGGTAAAGAGCGTTCGGGGCGCGACGAGTCGGGGCAGCCGTTTCCCAAGCAGCGTTGCATCGGGATTCGCGACGCGTTGTTCGAAGCGATCATTGATCGCTTTTACCAGGATCCAACTTTAATTGCCTACGGCGAAGAGAACCGCGATTGGGGCGGAGCGTTTGCCGTCTATCGAGGACTGACGGAATCGCTGCCCTATCATCGCCTGTTTAATTCTCCCATCAGCGAAGGAGCCATTGTAGGCACGGCTGTCGGTTATGCGTTGGAAGGAGGGCGACCGCTGGTGGAACTGATGTACTGCGATTTCATCGGGCGGGCGGGGGATGAGATTTTCAACCAGTTGGCCAAGTGGCAGTCGATGTCGGGCGGTCTGTTGAAAATGCCCGTGGTGTTGCGCGTCTCAGTGGGGTCGAAATACGGCGCACAACACAGTCAGGACTGGACGAGCATCTGCGCTCATATTCCCGGTTTGAAGGTGGTCTTTCCCGCGACGCCTTACGACGCTAAAGGACTCATGTATGCGGCGCTGCAAGGCAGTGATCCGGTGGTGTTTTTCGAAAGCCAACGGATCTACGACCAGCCCGAACTGTTTCACGCGGGGGGCGTACCGGCCGAAGCTTATGAAATACCCCTGGGCGAACCGGATATTAAGCGGGTGGGGGAAGACCTCACAATCTTGACGATTGGCGCGACCCTTTATCGAGCTTTGGAAGCAGCCGATCAGTTGGAAGCAGATCACGGCCTCTCCTGTGAAATTATTGATGCCCGTTCCATTGTGCCTTTTAACTATTCGCAGGTGGTCGAGTCGGTACGGAAGACACGCAAGATCGTGCTGGCTTCCGACGCCTGTGAACGGGGAAGTGCTTTGCAAACGCTGGCCGCCAAGATCACGCAGTTGGCCTTCGATGAATTGGACGCTCCACCGGTTGTCGTAGGTGCTCGCAATTGGATTACTCCCGCCGATGAAGTCGAGGACGCTTTTTTTCCACAGCCCGCCGACATCCTCGACGCTGTGCACGAGTACATTCTTCCTCTGGCGGGTTACCAACCACATCGTGACGTGACCGAGCGGGAGTTGATGCGTTTGAATGCGAAGGGTGTCTGACGGCGGAGCCCGCCAGGCCCAGTCGGAGTACCTGCTGAGATGCGATTGCCACAATGGGTTGTGCTCCTGTTGATCATGGTTTTGGCTGCCGCGCTGCGCATTCACGACGTCGGCCAAAGTCTATGGCTGGACGAACTTCACACCGGTTGGGTTGTGATTGACGGTTTTTCCCACCTGGCCGAGCGGGCTGCGATGGGAAACTACGGACCACTCTATTTCTGCTTGACTTGGGTGTCGGTTCAGGCGTTGGGTACGAATGAACTAGCATTACGTCTTCCGTCGCTGTTGGCATCCGTGGCCCTCATACCAGTCATTTATCTAGCGGTCAGATCCTGGTGCCGTTCGACCGAGGCAGCCCTTTTGGCCGCAACCCTGGTCGCGGTTGATCCCTTTTGCGTCGTGTTCGGGCAAGAGGCAAGAGTTTATGCTCTGCTGCAACTGGTTGCACTTCTGCACGTCATGCTGTGTTGGAAGTTGGCATCGACTCCTTCCCCGGCGAAACGTGCTGCCTGGGTGATTTCCGGAGCCACCTTGTTTCATTTGCATTATTTGACGGGTCTGATGGTTTGCGGCGAACTGGTTTTCCTTGCCTCGTTGACCCGGGAAAAATCAGTTGGCTCCACACACCGGTTGCGGCATCTTCTGGTGGATGTGACCTGTCTTGTGATCCTGATGTTACCGGCATGGGAAAATCTGGCCGGGATTGCTGCTCGCCGGGTGAACTGGGAATTGTTTGTCCCTCGGCCGAGCGGCTGGTCGGCGTTCACAATCTTTCCCTTTTCTATCTATGTGCTGCTGCCGGCCATGCTGATCCTGCTCTGTCACCTGGGAAAGTTCCACCGGTATTTCCACTCGCTTATCGCAGAATTTCAGCCTCGCCAGGTATGGTTTGTGATTTGTTGGCTTGTCATCCCACTCAGCCTGGGGTGGCTGTTGAGTGTCACGGACATTGCGAGAGTGTTCTGGCCCAGGTACTTCATGTGCAGTTATTCCGCTGTGTTTCTGTTTGTGGGAATCTGTTGTGACATGTTGGCTCGTCGCAGTTTTCGACGTTCTTTCGCGACATTGATGGTTCTGGTGTCCCTCGTGACTTACGGGCCTGTCGGACAACTTTGTTTGGAAGGGAGGCTCGTCGGAAACAAGGGTGAAAACTGGCGTGCCGCCCTGGAGTGGCTCAATGACCGCTCGGGAGAGCCGGCAACTGCTTTACTCCTGCACTCAGGTCTCATCGAGGAGAACGAACTGGATTCGCACGCCAGCCAAGAACTTGTCCGGTATTGTCTGTTTCCCGTGGCCAGTTTTTACCCGCTTGATAAGTCAGTTGCATCTCGAATCCCACTTTCCACGAGCACCATGGATCAAATGGAAGCGTCGACCCGAGAACTCCTGATTCAGAGCGAATCAATTTTCATGCTGGTGCGAGGCTCGGTCAAGAAAGCTGAAGCCACGTTGCAGCAAGTGACGGATTCTCTTCA